>Ga0315285_10007297_pt1 | contig 11351 bp, 12 predicted proteins | sample YL17G09_36_MG_FD_203698 | JGI IMG/M metagenome (GOLD analysis project Ga0315285, IMG submission 203698) | Sediment microbial communities from Yellowstone Lake, YNP, Wyoming, USA - YL17G09_36 | ecosystem: Environmental > Aquatic > Freshwater > Lake > Sediment | place: USA: Wyoming | collected... | reverse complement strand
TTGGCTCGCAACAGGATAGGTCTTCACCATGTGGGGTTTGAGACCATTTGGGGCATTATTGAAGCGTTATACGGGAAAAATATTTTTGAAATCGCGATTTGGCCACCCAACTGCGAAAGTTGGGCTACCATATTCGCTGCAAATATGGTAGGCTTACCCAAATCAGAGGTCGGGCCGCGCCTCAGGCTGCCAGGCCCCCCCACCGAGGGGCCTTGAGGGCCTTGTGGGGATGACAATCCGGCACGCCGCCTCCGACAAGGCATGAGATTAAAAGGGCTACCGATGCAGACGATCAAAGGATTCTGGCAGCGCACAAGCTGCACAAGATAAAATCGACCCGATAATTCGCCGGAGAAAGAAATGAAAGACACCCTCGAATCAAAATCGCTGCTCGCCCTCGGCATGGCCCTGTCGGTGAGCTTCGTGATTATGGCCCTGCTGGTCTCATCGATGGACCTCCTTCGCTGGCTGTCGATATTCATCGTCGTCGCCATGGGCATTGCGCTGTTCAGAATGTATCTGATTACGCACGCCTGCGAGAAAGACGCCGACGAGGCTCGCGAGGAAACCGCCGCCCTCGCCAAGCAAAAGCTCCGCGACCAAAAAATGGCCCACGGCCCCGTCGGGGAGCAGAAATGACGACACATTCGCCTTGTCATTCTGAGTGGAGCGCAGCGAAGCGAAGTCGCAGACCCCTATTGGGGAATCTGGGCTTCGTACGAGAGACAAGTTTCGCACCACCGCTCTCGGCTCAGGATTGGGAGCTATGACCGATGAAATGGCGCCCGCATTTCAAGTTCGCAATGCCCGGTGTAATCGTGCTCTTCCTCGCCGCTGTCCTGCAGAATTTCATACCTCAGCAGTATCGACCGTACGTATTCGCCTCGATTATTCTAACGCTCCTTTTGGGCCTTATCACCGGCCAGTTCCGACGCCTCGCCGAGCAGCAAAAAAAGAATCCGAAACAGCCCGACGACCGCGCGTCTGCGCCGCAGCAGGAAGACCGCACCAAATGAAACCGCAATCCGCTAAAATCCTCGGCAGTATAAGCGTGTTAATCGGCCTGGTCGGCGTCGCATTGCCGCTGTCGGCCGCATTCCTTGAGCCTGTCGAGCAGTGCGTCGCTGCTGCGCTGCGGATTCCGGCCCGCATATCTGATGCTTCTTTCCCGGGCGACCTTCTGACCTATTCGGTCCTGTTTCTGCCGCTCAATATCATCGCCCTGATTATTGGTATCCTGGCCCGACGCTCCAGGCTCGGCAAGGCCGGCATAATCATCGCCGGCGTCGGCATCTGCCTGCCCATCGGTTGCGGGCTGGGCGTCCTTATGGTGCTGTTTTGGTCCTGGCTTTCACCGCCTATCTTTCCTTATTACTCAAACTGACCGTTTTTAGGACGAAGACCCATATAAGTGTTGTCTTGATAAGAACATAGCTCAATTTGTCATTCCCGCGAAAGCGGGAATCCAGGATCTGGAAAAACAGTGTTCATCTGTACTACAATCCTTCATCTTCTCGTTTTTTACGCGTGTTTTTTGCAGTGACAGAGCACAACCTCTTTATTATCAATGTGTTACGAGATTCTCTTGCCGGACGAACTTTTTGGTTGCGGCTGAGCGAAGCGAAGCCGCGCTGGGTTAATCAGCGTCTAAGAAATAAAATCGGTCAGTTTGAGTTATTATTCCTCCCAGTGAGACTCTGTGCATGATTGGAAAAAGGAATGACTGAATTATGACTGGAACCCTCAGAATTTTGCTCACACTGCTCGTCTTGTTCGTGGTTGTTGCTTCGGCTCTCCTGATTGGGCACATCCGCCAGGCCGATATTCACGGCCCGATCGCAGCCGGCGACATCGAGAAGGTAAAGGCCCGCCTTGCAAAAAGGCCTTACCTGATAAACCGCAGAGGAAACGACGGCCGGACGCCTTTGCACACGGCTGCCCTGCTGGGACGCGCAGAAATCGTCGAGCTGCTCATCGACAAAGACGCGGCGGTGAATCAATCCGATGACTCCGCCAACACTGCGCTGCACCTGGCCGCCGACCGCGGCCACGATAGAGTCGTCCGGATTCTGCTCGCCAAAGGGGCCGACGTGAAGGCCCAGAATAATTACCTCGAAACTCCTTTGCACAGCGCAGCGGCCTCCGGCAGCGCCGCCGTCGTCGAGTTGCTCATCGCCGCCGACGCCAACCTCGCCGCCGTGAACTTCACCGGCGATACGCCCCTGCACATAGCCGCCAACAACGCCCGCGTCGAGGTCGCCGGCCTTCTAATCGACAAAGGAGCCAACATCAACGCCAAAAACCAGGACGGCTGGACACCCCTGCACACAGCCGTCAATACCGGCAGCAAGAATGTCGCCGAGCTGCTCATCGCCAGAGGCGCCGACCTCAACGCCAAAGACAACAATGGCCGCACGCCTCAGGACTATGCAGAGACCCGCAGCGACATCGCAGAACTTTTCCGCAAACACGGTGCAGAAGAATCCGCCAACCCGGACATTGCAGAACGAAAGGAGAAGTCACCATGAACCGAGAATTTGGACGACGGGAGCTTTTGGGCGCCGCCGCAGCCGGTGCGCTGCTCGGCTCCGCATCCACAGGAATAGAATCAAACAGCCCGGACTCGCCGGCTCAGCGTGAGGTACGGCTTGAGTTCCTGCGGCCCAAAGAAATCGACCAGGCCCAGGCCGACTGTCCGACAATCTTTCAGCCGCTCGGGACAATCGAATGGCACGGGGTGCACAACGTCGTCGGCCTCGACGCCGTCAAGGCGCACGCACTTTGCGTCCGGGCGGCACAAAGAGGGGGTGGACTCGTATCTCCTGCCCTGTTCGGCGGCGTAGGAGGCCTCAGCGAGCCGCACACCTTTGTAATGGAGCCGGAGAACAGCGTCTTTTCCAACCTGCTTCGCCCGTGGATCGAGCAGCTCTGCCGCGAAATGAAACGTGATGGATTCAAGGCGATTATCATTCTCACCGGCCACTACGGCGCCGCACAGCAGATAGTGGTCCGCGAGACCGCCGTAAGAATGAGCCGCGCCTTGGGAATCCCCGTCCTCGGCACGCCGGAGTATAATGCTCGCAATCGACGTGAATTACACCGGCGACCACGCAGCATGGGGCGAGACTTCCCTGATGATGCACCTCTATCCCGATACCGTCGATCTGTCCCGCCTCGGCGAGCCGCCCCACAAAGGCGTCGGCGGACGCGACCCCAGACAATCCTCCGCCAAAGACGGACAAACCATCACCGAGACTATCGTATCGCGCCTTGCGGCCCTCGCAAAGAAAATGCCCGCCTGGGACAACCCAACGCTCGACCGCTTCATTGACGCCGAGGCCGCCCTTGTCGCTAAGCAACTCTCGGCGCCAAGAGGCGCGGGCAACGTCTGGACCGCCTGGCGCAACATCGCAGCGGCTATGCGCAACTACGGCAGCGACCTCGCCGAAGGACGCTTCGAGCAAATCAAGACCGCCGTCGAAAAGCTGTAACGCGGGTTTCTGAAAAAGACCCATTGTCATTTCGACCGGAGCGATGCGCAGCATCGCGCAGCGGAGACACGGAGCGAAACGCAGAGCCCGGAACGGAAATCCATTTGAAAACGGCCACGTAGGGTGCGATCTTTCGCACCATTTTGTCTAAATCATCAATTTTCAATTCATAAGGAGGATACCAAACTATGTCTAAACAGAATAAACTCAGCCAAAGACAACTTGACGTGATTGAGGACCTGTTCGCCGGCGAGCTTGACGAGCAGGCCGTCCTCGAAAAACACCGGGTAAACCCCAGGCTCTACAAAAAATGGCAGGCTGACGACGCCTTCATTGCGCAATTTGAAAGGCGCATCGCCGCCGCCCATCGCCAGAGCGCCGCCATGATCGCCCGTTACGCGCCGGTCGCCGCGGCCAAGCTCGTCCAGCTCACCCAGTGCGACAAGGAGGAAACCGCCCGCAAGGCCTGCCTCGACATTATCTCTATGCAAACGCCTCTGTCAGCCCCGCCCAGGCCGAAAGCCGCCGACCCCCCCGATGCACCCGAACAATCCCCCATGCTCTCCGGCCAAACCGCGTCCAAAATCCTCGCCCTCCTCGCAGAGGATGAAACCGAAGAAAACCTGTGAAAAAACCAGGAAAAGCGCTTGCATTTGAACTAACCATGGCTATTTTCGTATTGAATTAGGTTCAAAATGCCGATATACTGTGGTGTTTTCTGCCAATGCAACCAATTTAAGGGTGTAATTATGAAACTCAAGCAAATCAGAGTAGATGGTTACAAGAACCTTATAGACTGTGTCGTCAATCTCGGCGACTTCAACATTTTGGTAGGTCCCAATAATAGCGGTAAATCAAACTTCCTTGAATCTATACAAATGCTCTATTGGTTTTGCTTCGGTGATGAGAAAATGCGGGAAATGGCGTTTAGAGGATTTCCGATGAGGAAATATGGTACCTCTATATCGCATCAAAAAAAATGTGAGGAGAAATCCCTGGGTATTGGGGTTACTTTTGAAGTAGAGATTAAAAGTGATATCTGGACTGTAGATTATGACTTTACCGTTCAGATTGGTTTTCGTCGAGAGGGTCGTTTCTTGAAGGAATCCCTCAGAGCAAAACCATGCTTGAGAACTGGTGTAGCAACAAACTATATTTCAAGGACAGATGAAAACCTAGTAGTAGAATCAAGAACAGGAAAAAAAGAACATCGCATACCCAAAGATATTCCAGCCTTTACAGCAATAAAGACAATATATCCCGATTTCACAGATCTGCCGAACGAATTGAAAAACTTCGTCTATGACGTATCTGCAATTACCATGACGGACATTTTTCTCTTCTCTCCGGACAATCTGCGTGAATCGATGTGGAAAAAAGAGACATTTGAATTCTCTCGTAAGTCCTCGTTCAACCTGCTGACATCGATAGATGAAATACATCACGACAAAGAAAAATATGAATCATTCAGACAAAATGTCTGTGATATACTGAACGTAGAGGATTTTAAGTTCGTCGTTGGGGAGATAGCTGTACCACCAAAAGACGCAGACAGGAAATCGGCCACAGAACGAATATTGCGCTGTTTCCTAAAAAGACAAGGAGACGATTATTCGCATCTTGGGGAATATTCCGATGGTACTCTCGTTGTTGTTGCAGTATTGGCGGCATTCTTTTCAATGCAATCTATCGGCCCGATTATATGCGTGGAGGAAATTGAGAACTGCCTTCATCCGTCCGCTTTGAAGAAATTGCTGCAGTTCCTAAAGGATCATAGTTCGGAAAAGCCGGTTTTAATAACCACACATTCGCCGTATGTTCTGAACTGTGTCAATCCGGAGGATGTCAATGTTGCTATTGTTGATGAGACAGGTGCAACACATTTTGAGAAAGTCCGGAACACAAAACAGTTGCGGGATTATCTCAAAAGCGGCTTTATGAGCTTCGGCGATATGCTTCCTTCCAACTTCGCGGAAGTTCTGGGGAAATGAACGGTGCCAAGCCCGACTCATAACAGACCTCCCGTTAAACCTGCGGCCCTTCTTGTCCTCGAAGGTGACACCGAAGAGGTCTTCTATACCATATTAAGAGACGAATTTCTTGGTGGAATCAGGATCGATCTGCGCAATATAAAAGGGCGAGGCAACATAAATAAGGACTTGCTCGCCGAGATATACAAGTTCACATACAATAACCGAAACGACCTTGTCCGAGCATATTGTTGCTTAGATACAGAAAGCCAGAATCAGTCCGCGACGCCATTCGATTTGGAGGTAGTACGGGAGAACGTCAAAGCCAGCAAGGACATGAGGCAGGTTTTGAGTGTGGACGCCATATTAGCCAACCCCGAAATCGAATCCTTGTTTTTCTATGACATCGAGGGGATATACAAGTTTCTGAACGCCAAAAAGTCGCAGCGGAACATCAGGAAATATACCAATCCTCAAAAACTGTCCAAAAAGGACTTGCAGCAACTCTTCCGAAAGTTTGGTAAGGTATATGCCCCTGGCAGAAGAACGGAGCATTTCATGCGCTCGCTTGACATCAACAGCATAGTGGCATCGTGCCAAGACCTTTCCACCGGGCTTAGACTCATAAAGGCGCAAGCAGATAATACAGCCAGCCATTTATCCCTATGAACCGATTCTTTGTCTCAGAGTCTGATTTCCAGAGCGAACACGTCGTCCTCGGCAAACGCCAAGCGCACCAGATTCGCAACGTCCTGCGGATGAACAAAGGCGACCGCATCATAGTCTTGGACAACACGGGTTACGAATACGAGGTAGTCCTTACTGAAATCAAAAAGGACAGAGTCCTCGGCCAAATCGAGCAAAAACGGCCCGCCGCCGGCGAGCCGCAGGTTCGGCTCACCTTGTATCAGAGTCTCCTTTCACGCGACAAATTCGAGCTTGTCCTGCAGAAATGCACTGAGGTTGGGGTGACGCGGTTCGTGCCCGTCATCACGCAGCGAAGTCTTGTCCGCGACATCGATACCGTCACGCCTAACAAGCTCGCCCGCTGGCAGCGAATCATCACAGAGGCCGCCGAACAGTCGCACCGAGGCCGAATCCCCGAACTCGCCGAGCCTTTGAACTTCGCTGATTCTCTCAGCGGCCTTGCAGAATTCGACCTCCGCCTCATCGCCTCGCCGAACGCCGGGTGGCAGCCTCAAGCGAGTCCTGAGCAAAGCCGAAAGACGGAGCTTGGGGATGGCCGCACTGAGCAAGTGACACTCTGCTCAGCCCTGCGCAAAGCCCCCAAGTCCGTCGCCCTGCTGATAGGGCCGGAAGGCGGCTTCACTGACCAGGAGTTCAAGCTTGTGTGCGACGCCGGCGCCACACCCGTCAGCCTCGGCCCGCGAATACTCCGCACGGAAACCGCCGCCGTCATAACCGCCGCACTTATCCTCTACGAATTAGAAAATACCAACCCTTATTAAAGTTTTCAGGCAAAAACTTTATTAACGTCCCAAAGGTTGGGGGCAATCTGGTTGTTCAGTTCCGGAACAGCCAATAGCGTTTATCGCTTTATCCGCTGCCAGCACAACGGCTCTGGGAGATTCTCGCAGCAGTTTTATTACCTGCTGTCAGCCCTAATGCGATAAACGCTTTCTTACCCCATAGTGTTTTCCCCACAAATCTTGGGACGATACCAAAAACTTTAATGAGCCCCGCCATATTAAAGCAGACTTTAATAGGACATAAACCACTGCAAATACGCAAGTTATCGCCTACAGGATCTGCGCCGCTATTACTTGGCCTCGTAGAATCGCACGACCTGCTGTTTAACGCTGCCATCAGGGGCGACGTCGCAAATGACGTAATGGTGGACGCTGCCCAGAGGTCCGAATCGAGCGTGCAGCCCGGCTCCGCCCCCGCCGCTCAGAGTATATCGGACTCCATTGCGGCTAACCGTCGAATACGCGTGAATATGGCCGAGATACACCTCGCTGACCTTGTGCTTCTCCATCAGCTCGACAAAGACCTTTGACTCATCCGATCCCCACGCATGATAAGCCCATTTCTCAATTACGTTCGGCGGTTTATGAGCCGCCACGTACTTCCCGAAGCCCTTCGGCGTCTTGCTCAGCACGTCGTCGAGCCACGCAAGCGTCTCGTTCTCGTCGCCGACGCTGCTTGAATTATCGATGAAAACAAACCTGCTCTTGCCGTAGTCGAAATAGTAATTCAGCGAATTCTCTCCGAACAGATACCGGTACTCCCTCGCCTTGCCGTCGGAGCTGTCATCGTGATTGCCTATCGCCACAAAGAAAGGAATATCCGTCTGCTTCACCGCCCCGACGTAGTACTCGCGGTATTCTGTGATGTACCCGTGCGGCACGATGTCACCCGTATTGATTACGAAGGCCGGCTTCGGCTCGAGCATGTCGATATGCTTGACCACACTCAGCCAGAGGTCCCCGTTTGACCGGCTGTCGCCCATAACAATATACCGAAAGCCGCCGTCGCCACTCTTAGGTTTGTCGCCCAGCCTCTTAATTTGACTGTCGAAATTGAACCTCTCCCGATACTCACCCAGGCCCTTCTCCAACAGCGCCTCGAATTGCTTCTCATCCTTCGGCGGCTTGTCCGCGGTTCCCCCGGTAGGCGCATTGTCCTTTTTCTCCGGCGCCGAGGCGTCATAGTATTCGTTGCCCGCAGGCCCGACCTCAATGCGCCACCTCCCAATTCTCTCGGCAATCCCCCCGGCGCAAAGCGCCCGCCCCGCCGCCAATAATACCAGCCCAATTACCATCGGTTCGTGTCTAATCATGCTTGAACCTCACCAATATGGCTTCTGTTAAAAATACTTAGACTCTTTGTGTCATTTGTGGCTTCTGAATCTCCGGGTCAATCCCGCAGCCGCACCGCAGCGCCCCACGGCAGGTTGTTCTGCGTAATCTTCAGCATGAGCCGATTCGCGCCCTTTACCAGCGTCACATTCACCCTGTCCGGCTCCGGCATAATCGGCCGCATCACGTTATGCGAGTGCACCAATTGCCCGTTCAGCCACGCCTTCACCCCGTCGTCGCTGAATATCTCCAGCCTCGCCGTTCGTTCGCTCTGCGATTCGATAGTCGTGCGAAGATACGCCACGCGCTGCTCCCCTCCGTTGAGCTCCGCCAGCAGGTTCAGATACCCAGTATGCTCGGACGCCGTGTCCACCGGCATCGCGCGCCACCGCACCTCGGCACCCTCTATCTCCGGCCCGAAAGCAATATCGAACAAGTCCATGCAACCCATACCAAGCTGCATAAACGGCCCCGCCACCTCCCAGTTGAGCAGATAATCCTTCAATGCCTCGATCTGCCCCAGGATTTTGCCGGCTTGCTCCCTGGCAGCCTCACCGACCTCGCTGCCCCTGACCGCGTTCATCGCCGCAGCAACCGCCTGCGGCTCCTTCGAATAGACTGCTTCGCCAATCGCCGTCACCGCCAGCGCCGCCTCATTCGCCGTCTCGGGCGACGAGAGATACTCCTGCGCAATCTTCATCGCCGCAGGGTTTTTGATATCGGCGAGTTGCCCAAGCACACGTCGTTTCTCATTATCCTCCGCAATCTTCAGCACCTGCTCATAATCGGCGAGCTTCCGGTCGGCAGGGGCGCGCAACGCCGTCAAATCAATGTACCCCCGAAGCGCCAGCACCCGTTCCGTCCGGTCCTTTGAGCTTCGCGCAATATCAAGCAGTGCCTTTGCCGGCTCATAGCTCGGCCACGCCCCCAGCGCCCTGATCACGATGCTGCGTATCTGCAGACTGGAATCCTTTTTTGACAGCGCCGCAAGAAGCACCGGCAGGGCCTTGCCGTCTTGTATCTCGCCCATCGCCGCTAACAGAGCGCCTTTCAACCCCGGCGCGCCGGCCAAGCTGTACTTTGCCAGCAGCAGCTCCGTTGCCTTTCCGCCCGCGCCGCACCGCTTGGCGACCGCCGCAAGCGTCCTGACCGCATCCCCGCGCTGAGCCGCGACCGAAGTCGCCAGCAGATCGACAAGCCCCGGCATGTCTTTTGCCCCCGCAAGGTCGCGCAGCGCCCGCAGCGCCGCCGTGCTGACCGCCGATTCCTTGTCCCTCGCCGCCGAGAGCAGCGCATCGACGCCCTCCTCTGCGGACCGCTGCCCCAGAGCCTCAATCAATTCAACCTTCGCATTGCTGCCGACCTTCTCCATCTGCTTGATTATCGCGTCATCTATGTCCGGCCCGCGCAGGGAATAAAGGCTCTCCCGAGCCGCCTGCTGCTCCGGGCCTTTCGTCTTGGCCGCATGTTCAGCAAGGATTCTCACTACCGAGGCATCGCCGAGCGTCCCAGCCGCCTCAAGAGCCGCCAGACGCACCGCGGGATCGCTGCCGCCTAAGCTCTTTGTAACCGCCGGCAGCGCCGTCTTGCCACCCCGAACGCCCAGCGCCCGGATGAGCATCGCCTGCACTTGGGGCTCAAGGGAAGGCAACCGAGCAACCAGCATCTGCGTAGTACTCTCGCCCGCTACGCCCGGTGCCCGCCGCACCAGGTACACGGCCATTTGTCTTATCGCCTTCTCACGATCGCTCAATGACTCAAGCACCAACGGCATCGCCTCCTGCGCATCGGCCTGGGCAAGCCCTTTGAGTGCAGCGGCCCGAAGATACGCCGGATTGCCCGCACCCCACATAAGCCGATACAAATTCTTGGCGGCGTCCGCGTGTCCCTCAGCCATGAATCTATCTGCAAAGTCCAGGTTGGCCTGCGCCAAAGCGAGCGCCCGCGACTCGCTGAGCTTCTTCGCCGAGTCGGCAAAACCGTCGTATGACACGAATTGACTGTGAGCCGCCTCCGTGCCGATCCGCCCGAGCGCCCTGATTGCGGCAACCGCGGCTTCTTCGTCCCCCGAGCTCATTAGCTTGCCCAGAGGCATTATCGCAGCCGAACACCGCCGATTGCCCAACATATTGATTATGCCGAGCCTCGCACGCCCTTCGGCCTTATCCAGCGCCGCAACAAGGGCCTCGTCAACCGCAGGACTGTCTATATGCGTCAGCACATAGAGGGCGATATGGCTCATCTGCTCGTCGGCAAGATACTCCGCCAGTATGGGTACTTGCTCGGCGGTCGCGGTCAAAGCGAGCTGGCGACAGGCGAGCTGCTTGGCGTCATAAGCAGCCTCGCTCTGAAGAACGCCGCTCAAGCCCCCGTTGAGTTTCTTCCGCAGGGCGGGCTCGGAATACGAACCGACAGCCGATTCGTGGAGGAAATCCAGCGCCTCGCCGGCTTCCCCGAACCTGTAGGTCTTGAGCTTCTCTATCGCCTCATCGACCGTCATTGCGTATGCCGCGCCGCCCGCCAAAGCACAGACAATTGCAATGATTGTCGCGTACAGGAATGTTCTGTTGTGTTTCATAACCAGGCTCCTAAGTATATCGAACGGCGATTCAGCCGTTGCCGGTCTTCTCATATCGTATATGGGCTTCGCATTTCACGCCACAGCATCCGGTCCGCCTCCGGATCGTTGACGAACTTCTCATTGGCCGGGTCCCACCTCAATGGCCGTTTCAGCCAGTACGCGATGTTGCCGAGGTGGCAGACGCTTATCGAGCGGTAGCCTATTTCCGCGTCGCTGGCGGGCCGCGTGCGATTGCGAACGGCATTGAGAAAATCAATGTGATGGTCGGTGCTGACGTGCAGGCGTATCTCGTTGGGGTCTATCTTCTGTCGCAACAGGCTTTCAGGCTGCGTCTGTAGAAAGCCGCGGTTCACCTCCACCCAGCCTTTACTGCCCTCGAATTTGACGCCGTTGCACGTCCCGTTCCGCGTCATCGTCACGCCGTTTGGGTATTTGTACGTAAGGACCTGGAAATCTTTGCCGTCGGGCGGAATAATCTCCACCGGCC
>Ga0315285_10007296_pt1 | contig 11353 bp, 14 predicted proteins | sample YL17G09_36_MG_FD_203698 | JGI IMG/M metagenome (GOLD analysis project Ga0315285, IMG submission 203698) | Sediment microbial communities from Yellowstone Lake, YNP, Wyoming, USA - YL17G09_36 | ecosystem: Environmental > Aquatic > Freshwater > Lake > Sediment | place: USA: Wyoming | collected... | reverse complement strand
TCATATTCCACTTTGGGTGGGTGCTCAAGAATCTTCTTTATTGACTTATCTATGAAAGACATCGTGTTCCAATTTACATAAGTAATTGATACCATATTTTCCCCTTTCTTACTGCTTTATAATCCACCAATCCAGTTCTTTAACTTCGTATTTTTCCGGCTTGTCTTTGAAAAAAATTTCCAAAGCTTCCTTCACTTGAGTATAGTCGTGCCCTCCAAAAATTCCCCCAGTTTTTACCAACGGGTACCAAGCAGTAAAATCTTGACTTACTTCAATACAGGTGTGTTCTCCGTCCACATAAACAAAATCGAAAATCCGTCCAAACAACTTTGAAACAAAAACAGACCAGCCTTTAATAGTTACAACGTCCCTTTTTCCCTCAAAAACAAAGTAATTTTCCAAAAAGTGGTTAACTTGAGCTTCTCTTATCTCTCCTGATGCTTCCCAACAATCCAAAAGTACCAAACATTTTAATTTACCACGTAAATAGTTGTAAATTGTTTCCGCATTTTCTCCTTTCCAAACCCCAAGCTCAAGACCTATTAAATCATTTCGGCCTGAAAAATATGAGCCGATAAATTTGGTGAATTCCCTATCCACGTAATTGGCTTCCCTACCAATTACAAACTTAGACAACAATTCTCCACCCAGTTGCTCGTCTTTTCTCATCACCAGTTACTCCAATCACCCCATTCATTCCACTTCTCAACTACAAATTTGGGAAGTTCGCAAGGAATGGAAGTTGATTTTATCTTCTGAAGCACTTCTGTCTTAGGTTTGAATTTCCCGTTTTCGAACCAATCAGGAAATCGCTCTTCCATATATTTTTGATCAAATATTTTATTCAAAGGGACTTTCAATTCAACAGCAGCACCTTCGTAAGCACACCGGAAATTTGTTATGTAAGTTCCTATACACTTCGGCCCAAAAGCCCGGTGAAGATGAAAATGAACATGTTCTTGTGTTATAAAACGGTTTTGGCTTTCCACTACCAATAGAACATGAGCCCCAATCCTGTAAATCCATTTAGCGTTTACCTTCGCACTGTGCGCCCTAACGTGAGGGTCAAACAGTCTAACCCCACTCCATTCCGACATATCGGCGGGGTTGGCTGAGGTTGTACTTATGGAAGTGGGAAGCTCCGTTGAATGCCCCAGCAGGTCATACTTCCCGTAGCAAGTTTCAAGAATTTCAAAAAACTTCTCATTGTAAACTTCATCCGAATCCACCTGAATCATCCAATCAGGTTGGAAAAAAGCTTTACAATTGTCCATGGCAAAATTCCGGGCATCGGCTTCTAAATACTTCGGGCCAAACCTAAATTCTTTGTCTGAACCAAACTCCCTTTTCATCGTAACTATTTTGCCTGGGTATTTGTGTTCATAAAACTTGATTATTTCCGGGGTTTTGTCGGTACTACCTGTGTCCAAAATAAACATCCCCGAAATATAATCCATCATCGATTCAAGGGTCATCCCCACATAGAACTCGTCGTCTTTGACTACCATCCAAGCTGCTGCTTTCATGCTTCTTCCTCCTCAGTCATTTTTTCTACAACTTCCACTGCTTCTTCCAGCGAGTCCACTTCCCCAACATCCACCGTTTCACTATCGCTAAACCAAGCGACAATTTTGAATCCTTCTCTATGACGAGAAGAAGTTTCAATGCCTACCGGGGTGATCGTTAAATTCCTGATCCTTTCAACCCTAAACCTGTTTGACTTGCTAATGTTCCAACCCCATTTGGTTTTCATACGGGTTCCTCCTCCAACATCTTAATCAAAAACTTTTCGCATGATTCTATGTCAGGAAAGAACCTTATGACCACTGTTTCCGTGTCGCTAAACCATCCCACTATTTTGAAGTTTTTTGTTTCTGGTGCTGCTTCAATCGAAAAATTTCTAACCTTACTGATGTTCACAATCCTTGTCTTGTTCGCATCCCACACATAGTTAGTTTTCATGGTTCATTCTCCTTTCATCAATTTTTGGAAAGCTTCAAAAACCCTTTCCGGTGTAAAAAGCCTCATACATTTACCCCCAACGGGCTGTCGAACAGTGTCTATGCTTTCATAATACAAACAAGGGTTTTTAAAATCATGGCAAGGAATACACGGCAGCTCACCTTTGGGGAACAAAGAAACAACACTTGGATAATACGATGTCCTGGTAACTGGGTCTAAATTCCCGAACAAAGCCAGGCATTTTATTCCCAAAGCCCCGGCGATATGCACCGCTGAGGAATCAGGTGCTATGATGTAATCCATCAAACTACAAAGGGCTAACATTTCTTCCAAATCGGTTTTGTCCATCAAGTTGACTATGTTTTCGCCTTCGATGGAATTCAACTTAATCCGGGGTTGCCTTCCATACCAGAATTCTGACCTCCCAAACAACACTGTTCTCCGGCCTTCTCCTTGAAGCTGCTCTATGTAGCCGGGGATGTACTCAGGAGGCAACGTTCGCAGGTTAGATGTACAGGTCGTTTGTATTCCCACCCACTTATAGGCCTTATCCCATCCTATTACTTCCTTCATCCGCTCAACTTTCTCAGAATTTATGCTAATATCGAATTTTTTGTCTGATTTTACCCCTAACAGTTTATCAAAAACATCCGAACGGGGTTTGGTTTTGTAAACTTCTGAATCCAATGTTCCACCTACTTCTGGACTTTCTACCTGCCACCGCAAATCAATGGTTCTATCGAAATACAATTTATGTAACTGAGGAATGGTTATGACATCTTTCAAATAAGGAACACCTTTGAAAAGATTCAAATGATCCGGGTTGGTTGCCAAGACAACATCGGTGTTCGGATTTTCTTCTGCCAGCTTCCGTAAGCTGGATGATAGCAAAATCAAATCGCCTACACCACCCATCCGAACTACACAAAGACCTTTCCGGGCTTCCTTCCCAATCGCAGGTGTATCCTGATTAATCACTTTCTCAATAGCATCCTGAACCATTTCCACCGTTATATCAGTAAGACATTTGAAATTCCATCCACACTTCTGGTACCAACAAGGCGAACAAGGATAGTCCATAGTTATTGAAAAACTCTGCGCATATTTGTCCAGCCGGGCTTCCGGAGGTGTAGATCCAAAAAGCCCCACAATTCTTTTTTTCAAAGCTCCGGCTATATGTAACAAACCACTATCCGTTGCCACCATTAAGTAACACCGATCCATTAAAGCTGCCACCCACCGAATGGGCATACCTTTAACATGATAGATGTTCGGGTATTTCAATTCATTGGTTTCATATTGAACATCCTCAAAGAAAATAACCGATGAATTCGGATAGTTGTTAGTCAACAAAAACGCTAACAGCAAAACCTTTTCCCGTGGCCATGCTCTTCGGGTATATGCAGATGATGCGTGAACTCCAAAAAGCATTCCTTGTCGTTCCTTCGGAATTCTTTCCACCCACTTATCGGCCCAAACCTTTTCTTCTTCGGTCACGTTGTAAATCGGAAGTTTGGAAGAAGGGTTCACTTTAGCCAAATCACAAAAGATGTCAATTCGGTTGCTTGATTTAGCAGCTGGATTAACTTCAATCCCAGCTTCTTCATTGGTTTGGAAATTGTAGGTTTTGTAAAAACGGTAGTTGCCCAACTCATTGACACTTATGACTTCATCAATGAAAGGATTGTTCTTCAACAAATCAAACAAGCAACCTACAGGAGGATATTTGTTTGTGGTACAAACCACCATTGGAAGAAAAGGATATTGCTCCTTGATACCCCGGATAGCTGGGGTCAACATCAGCATGTCGCCAATGCCGCCTATTGCCCGCAATACCAGAATAGCATCTTTTTTCTTAACAACCACTTCTGGTTTTGCTGGTGGCAACTTAAACCTTTGTGTTTTCCGTGAAGCTGTTAACGGCGAACGTCTCATACATATGTCTTCTTCAACCAATCAAGTTGCTTCCGGCCTTTGTGAATTTCATACCAACCCAATTTGTTTATGTCGTAAACCTTGGTAAGAAATTCATCATACATTAGCTTCACCCGATCCATTGAATAATTCGACACAGCATATTTATGGCACTTGCTGGGTTTGATGACTCCTTTCTCAACTTGCTTTGCGGCCCAAAGAAAATCATCGAATGTCCGACAGCGATAACCCGTCACCCCATGTTGCACAGTTTCCGAAAATACACCCCAATCGGTCGTTAATACTGGCGTGCCACACATCTGGCTTTCGACAGCCACCCCGCCGAACGGTTCAATGTAATAAGTAGGCATAAGCACCAACTTAGCATGCCCCATCAACTTAGCCCTTTCTTCTGGACCTACCGAACCGACATATTCAACATGCTTGTCTTTGGAAAGGTCTATCCCTTCCACCGGGTTGGTCAAATCCCCTTGTCCAGCGATGATCAATTTCTTATTTCGAAACCGGGCTATTTGGGAAGCCAGTTCCACGCCTTTCCGCTTGATAATCCTTCCGATGTAAAGAAAGTAGTCATCCTTGTCTTCACAATAAGGAAAGTCAGCTGGGTCAAAGTAATTCGGTATCACCGCATCATACCATGATCCATCATCCTGTTTCAACATACCATAAATATAATGCATCCAAGCATAGGATTCAAAAATTCGGTAGTTCGCAAAAACACCCCGGTATCCTATGCCCGATTCAACCGTTGTAACCCCGGTGGCCTTGCTAATATTGTACTGGTATGTTCCCATCGAAGCTAGCAAAATATCACGGGGCTGCTTGATCTTGTTTATGATGTTAATTGTATTCTGGGAAAACTTGGTGTAAGCCGAATCATTCCCATCGTGTTTGAAAAATTCCTTGTGCCAATCATAATCGCCATAGCAATCCCGACGTTCTTTGTCGGAAAGAACTTGATGCCATTCGTTTCCAATGATATCACCTTCACTGTTTTCAACTCCGTAAAAGATTACATTATGGCCTAACGATTTGAGCATTATGCCCAACTTGTAAACCTTCTGAGTGTAGGCACAGGTTGAGATTTCTTTCCGGGTAGGAAGATGAGCAAGGCCTAAAAGGTGAAATCGAATTTTTGGTTTCAGGTCCTCTTTATTGACTGTAGCATAATAAGCTGTTTGAACGGTTTTATTGTAATAAGTGAGATCAACCGTTTGACCCCAAACTTCTAAAATCTGATCCAGCATATTTTTGGTCAAAGTATTCGGATGACCCGGCGTGGGTTGGGTATTTACCCAGTCAAAAACCCGAACAACTTTTCCATGATCCTTGGCTACCTGTAAAATCTTTTCCGGGTCCATAGCGTGTTGAAGAACATTGTAAACCCAGACCTCATCGAATTCCCCTAATTCCGAAGGGATTTCTTCACCCATCATCTGAATGTATTCGATGTTTGCAGCTTTGTAGCGGTCGTGAACCCAGGTTGGAAAACTGCAGGGATCGACCACTACTGACCGACCCCTGTTCTGACTCTTCAAAAGAAGGCTTATTGGGCCTCCCCCGATATCTAATACTGATTTGCCACGAAGATTAAAATTGCCGCCAATGTAACCCGGAACTGTTTCCAGACCCATATACTTGGCAACATCTAATTGTTTAACTTCTTCATCTGCAGTGTTTACGCAGTCGCCCCACCATGGCTTTTCATACTGATCGTTCTCGGCCTTCCATTGTTCGAAATTCATAGTTCAATCTCCTTTCACGTGTCATTTTAATAACCAATTTTCAAAAACAACTTTTATTCCATTATTTGAATATTGAGCGAACCGTCAACCCCGCCATCCCGAAAGGTGGCAATGTACTTTAGCCCATCAATGTTAAAATACTCAGGCACATTAGCGGGCAAAAGCATATCAGTGACTATTGCCGCTGTGGTGTCAACTTCCCCAAACATTAGATGACAACCCACGGTTGAAACAAGCCTAACGATTTGTGCCCCAGTAATTATTGTTGAAGTGTGGCTATGAGCATGAACATCAACATTTTGCCCACCGCCATCCCGTGGTCTAAGCGAACCTTGGATAGCTACCCCGAATGCGTCAACTGTTAGTCTGGCTTTCCGTGCAGCAGGCATTAGCTTTTAACCTTTCCTTTCACGATGACGTCATAAGTAAATCCGGCTTCACCGTGTAGTGTAAAGCCCAATCTGGATTTGTTCGTCACATAAGCCAATACAGTCGGAAGGGCTGCTGAAGATGTTTCTGTTGAACAGAACGGGAATACATGATAATCAATTCCATCCATTTCATTAACCTGCGGCCCACCTGCACCTTCGTTTCTTGTATGCGTTTTGAAAACTACCGCCAGGGTGGCTCCAGTCAAGATCACAGAAAAACCGAACATCGTATGACCCTGTTCCACGTCCCCAATAACCGAAAGAAAACCCTGATCTTTCGAATACGGGCAATATTCTTGTAAGAATTTTGGTCCCATGTTTCCCGCCTCCTACTCCTCAATTTCTCCAAATACGAGAACATCGTATTTGAGATTTGCCCCACCTGTCATAGTAAATCCAGTCTTGGTGAAAGCAGTTGGTCGCCCAATTGTTCCAGGGGCTGCAACCGGGGCTATAAAAATTCCATAACAAGATGGAACTGCTGGAGCATAAGTTTGAGACAGTTTCTTAAGGGCATACTTGTTCTGAAATGCACCTTCTGTCCTATAAGTGAAAACGCCCGTGTCAGGATCAACATCCCGGCCTGTCTGTTGAGTAGCGGTTTCAAAGGTCCCATTACCAGCACCAGCACCATTGCAAGTCACAGCAAAAGCTGACGCCACTTGATCATTCACCACACCACCGATTAGGGCTTTGAACTTCAAATCTTTACAATATTGGCAATACTGATTCGCCCACTTCCCGGTTTTCTTGGTGATAAACTCATAGCCTAAAATGATGATAGAAAAATTACTGTTCGCATCCCCATGGAAAATAAAATTCCTTGAAGTTTTGAACTCCGCCCTGGGAACTTCTGTCACAGCCGCATTTGTAAGTTTCTGACCCAAAATAAAATAATCATCAAACGCTTCGATCAATCCACCACTCAAGGTTGAAATGCTTACTGTGACGTCACCTGCAGCATCGGTAGTAACTGTTCCATAAAGCAACCATTCCTTCCGCAGTGTCCCACCAACGTGGTCTTTGACCAGATTGTCCCGAACTGAATAAGGGCAATCAAAATCAAGTTTTCTTCGGCTCATAGCAAACCCTCCTAACTAAAAGTCAATTCCATTCTTTGACGTTGCAAGATAACTTCTTGTAAGTGGACCCGGAAAAAATTGTCCATAATAATACAACTTGTACAGGTTTTCTTCCTTGTCGAACAGTACTTGCAACGGTAAAAGGTAAATTACAACCCCTGCTGGCGGGGTGATAATCGCTATCGTGGCCCCACCTGCTGTAGCATGTTTTGCCAAACTGTTAAAATCCTTTCCAATTGCCATAGCTATGGACAAAACCGCTCCACCGCCTTCCCCAATATAATACACCATGAACTTTTTTTCTTTTGCATTATACACTGCAGAAGGATAGTAGCACCCACCCACATCTATGCCAGCACTTGGAACAATAACATTTCCAGCCTTCTGGAATTGATTCCGTGGATTCTTTTGATAGGTTCCTACCGATTTGCTATCAACATCTAATATTGGTCCACCAACTGGACATGAAGCCGCAGCAACCGTGTATGTTGTCCCTGATCCCGAACCAACAGCGGTGTAATACGCTATGAGCTTTCCCTCAGCAACAATGTACGGTGGACTGCCTATCGTAGCATAGGTGTCGTCCAATGCCGCCAAACCGTTTGGAATTATATTAAGATTTTGCATTTACAAACCCTCCAACAAAATTTTATCCCCGAACCTTATCCAAAAACTCTTTGTTTGCTTCGTCAGCAACAGGCTGAGTTTTTGGCGTTCGTGGTACAGCCTTCCCTACAGGTGCCGCTTCAACCTTCGGGATGGACTTTTCTTCTTTGATTATTTCCCAACCTTCTGCTGCGTGACCCGGCCCCATAAGCATTCGGGCCTGAGATTCCGTCACTTCCGTTATTGCATTTTCATCAAAAATCGCTTTAACACGGGGAAGTATCGTCAACTCAATGGGAAGACGGTTGGAACCTACCAATTGATTCAGTCTGATCTTAACCTTCGCCAATTCTTTCTTTTCAGTAGCCATGGTTCATTAACCTCCTTCTAAGGTTCTTTTCTCACGGATTTTACTATCAGCCATTTGCCGGAATTCCGGGTGGCGTCTAAAAAACTTTTTACCCTGTTGTTCTGAACGTCTATTCAATTTGGCCCACTGGCCTTTGGCCCAGCCAGCACCTTTTAGTATTGCTGTTACTGGTGTAAAGATTTTCTCTGTCTTTGTTCCACAAGAACAAATTGGGGGTTCATAATCGCCAATTTTTCTTATTTCTTCTTTTTCTGTTTTGCACTTCGGACAAGCAAACAAATAGATTGGCATTTCAAAAAGACCTTTCAAAAAAATAGGGGAGGGATTTTCACCCTCTCAGGGGATTAGCCCTCCCCTTTTCCGATCAACTCACTACACTAACACCTTAAGGCGTAGCCTCACCGATGTTTTTGATGGTTACCCACTTTTTCGGTGCATACAACTGCATAACACCGTACAGTAATTGGAGCCAACGGATTGAAGGCTCAACCACTGCTAGGTCCATCTTCATCATAGGTGCAAGTTGCTTAAAAGCGAGAACCTGAGGGGTTAACTCACCAATAAACACCTTGTGGCTATTCGCACAAATTGAGTTAATGTCGTTCCAAGTCGTGTGGGCCACACTTGCAGCCTGTGTAGTAGCAGCAAAGCTGTTCACCAAATAGTGAATGCCCGTTGCTCCACCACCAGCCACTGTTCTATAAACGTTGATCCACTGTACCGGGTAAGGGTCAGCAGCAGCGTTGTTAGTAGCAGTGACAGCAAAATAATCGGTATCAGCTGTAACAGCTGCTCCGATTGAAGAGGCTGAAGGTGCGGATTCACCGTACCTGTTACAAGCGGTTGCGCAATAACTATACAAGCCCCATCCATTATTGGTCTTTGTCCAATCACCAGTAGCTGCCCCAGCAACGTTCTGTACTGAAGCGATGGTTGGTGCCAAAGGAGCCTTTGTGGATGTAGCTGTCGTGGTCCCTATTACAACGGATTTCTTCCTCAAGAAGACGTCCGGGTTGAAGCTTAGAATACCTCCCTGGCTTGCGAAAGTATTCAACGGAACACCAACCTGACCTTCTTTATAAGGAACAACAATACGTTCCTTCGGGAACATGACTTTGGCAAGGTCAGCCAATGGACGTGTACCAATCAAAATATCGGTTGGGACGCCATAGCTTTCTATGACTACGTTAGATGCCGTTTCGATGATGTCCTCAGAAAGAGGATCACCCTTCGCATCGACAACATTCGCAGCGTCAATCAACCTATCTACGCCGTCAAACTCAAAACCTTCGTTTGTTGGATAGTTAAAGCGGAGGGTTCTGTTCCCGAAATAGAGATAGTATTCGAGCTTGCCTAACAACCACATAATTCCGTTTCGAACTTCATTACCTACTACATCACCATGAGCAGCTCTCACGAGCGTCATAGGATGACTGACCTTTCGGACAGTTTGTAGGTATTTAATCAAGCTCACCATACGTGAATAAGTGGCGTCATCGTACTCGCCTAACTCACCTTCAGGTGTGAACGCACCACCGTCACCACCATACGACCTCAATTGGTTGTATTCTTCGACAGTGCTGAACGCAGGCAGTTTTGGGACCTTCTGCCAAAATTTGATATGTTGCATTTGGAAAGTAATCACTTTAAGTGAGCTTTCCAAGGATTCAACTCGCAACGCTGAACCGGAGATACCACCTGATGTTGCCGGTATGTCATATCCCGCAGCCAAAGCTTTGTTCAATTCCGATACCTGCTCCCAGGTGCTCAATCCAAAACCGTCAATGTGCTCATAATCTGAAATTCCTACCATTCTCTTTTCACCCCCTTTCCTCCATGTCGTAAATTTTGAAAACGCCCTGTCACCAGGGACTTGAAATTTGTTTGTTGTTTAGATCATAGCCTTGAGGATGTCTTTCTCTGCATCCCTCAACTGAAAGGAACGGTTCCCTTCATAGCTGAACAGAACACTGTCGTTGATCTTGCCTTCCTGTACAGCTTTCGCTAACAGAGAAGCAACTTTCGGTCTGGACATGGCGTCAATAGGATTGGCGTCAGCACCATCCTTCACAAACGATTTTTCCAAAGCTTGTGCGGATTTGATCACCGATTTAGGTCCTGCTGACACGGGGCTTTCTTCAATCTTTTTGATTCTCACATCAAATCCCTCTAATGTCTTGGACAACTTCTCCAAAGCACCGATGAATTTGGTATCAAACTGAGACTGAGATTTGACGAAACGCCCGATGTCTTTGCCAATAGCGGCAATAGATGTTTCGGTCTCATCGACCAGAGAAGCCAGAAAGTCAGAAACTTCGATGGCTTTGGCCAGTGTGTCGTTAGCTTCGAAATTGTCGGTGTAGGATTTTTCTTCCTCTTCATCCTCTTCTTCCTCAGCTTCCTCTTCTTCCTCATCGGATTCACGGGCCTTCACTAAAGTTGACAATGTCTCCAATGTCTTGGAAATGTCCTCTTCAGTGATTTCTTCTTCCTTCTTCACTTCTGCCTTTTCAATCTTCTCTTCTTTTTCAACCTTCTTTTCTTCTGTCATTCCTTTTTCACCTCCCTTCGTGTGAACTTAGCAAGCCCTCAATTCGGCTCTCCGCTAATCTTTTTTATCTTTACTTTGACCAGACTCAGACATTGCAATTGCTATAGCCTGATCTCGTTTCTGAACCACTGGACCTTCAACACCTTTCTTTCCGGTGCCCGTATGTAAGGTTTTTCTTTTGAACTCCCCCATAACTGCATGAACTTTGTCTTTGGGGTTTAACCCTTTTCGCTTTTTAGCCCCTTCCCCGCCCTTATCCGGGTGTTTGTAAACATCAGGGCTAAATTTCTTGCCTTTTTCTAATGCCCTACCTAACGCCACCTCAAAAGCAGTTCCGGCATTCTTTTGTAAAATCGCCATATCCGCTAATTGAGCACTGATCCTTCGGCTGTAGCCCTTTGACTTATGCAAAAATTCTATTGCGTCTTTTCGGTTCATAGGGCTTTCATCTAAGTTCACATCACGAATTTCCCGTTTGGCGAAAAGCTGCCAAAGTTCCTCAGCTGCTTTTTCAGTATATCCCTTCTGTACAATAATATTTATAAAGTCACCCTTCTTTATTTTCTTTTTCTTTTTCAAATCTTTGTTTTGGTATGTAGTAACCTTCTTGTCTGTTTCCAGTGATTCCTTTCTTAATGCTGACCCCGAAACGCCTCCCGATGAAGCAGGAA
>Ga0315285_10007292_pt1 | contig 11357 bp, 8 predicted proteins | sample YL17G09_36_MG_FD_203698 | JGI IMG/M metagenome (GOLD analysis project Ga0315285, IMG submission 203698) | Sediment microbial communities from Yellowstone Lake, YNP, Wyoming, USA - YL17G09_36 | ecosystem: Environmental > Aquatic > Freshwater > Lake > Sediment | place: USA: Wyoming | collected... | reverse complement strand
GTGCGCCGCAACTCCCGGCAGACGGTGAGGCCGTCCTTGCAGGGCAGCATCAGGTCGAGGAGGATCAGGTCGAACGACGCCTCTGCCGCGCGCTTGACGGCGGTCTCGCCGTCGGCGGCCACCTCGACCTCGTACCCCTCCAGACGGAGGTCGGTCTTCAAGCCCAGCGCAATCGAGGGCTCGTCCTCCACCACCAGGATTCTCGCCATGTCACTCCACCTCCGGCAGCAGCACGCTGAAGACGCTGCCTTCGCCGGGAACGCTCTCCACGGCAATGGCGCCGTGGTGCGCGGCCACAATCTGGCCGGCGATGGCCAGCCCCACCCCGGCTCCGCGGATGCTGCGCGATTTGGCGCCGGCGCCGCGCACGAACTTCTGAAAGATCCGCTTCTGTTCGACCGGGGGAATCCCGATGCCGCGGTCGCGAATCCGGATTACCGCCCGGAGTCCCTCGCGCGCGAGCCCGACCCAAACCCGGCGGCAGTCCGGCGAATACTTGACCGCATTCTCCAGCAGGTTCCACAGCACGCACGCCAGGGCCGCGCGGTCGCAACGGACGCGCGGCGGCGTCCCGCCCGCGTCAAGCTCGATCTCGTACTCGCGGGCCTCGGCGCTCTTGCGAAACTCGGCCACTACCGAGGTCAGAAACTCCGCCGCGTCCAGAGTCTCCATGCGGAACTCGATGGCGCCGGCTTCCAGGCGTCCGAAATTCAGCAGTCCCTCGACCAGCCGGTGCAGCCGCTCGCTTTCGGCGGCCATGGCGCGGTAGAACTCCTGGCGTTCCCCTTCATCGACGGCGCGGCCGCCGGCGAGCATTTCACTCAACTGCCGCAACGCGGTGATCGGAGTGCGGAACTCGTGCGAGATGGAGGCGACGAAGTCGGATTGAAGCCGCCCAACCTCGAGCTCGCGGGCGGCCGCGCGCCCGATAAAGTAGATTCCCGCCAGCACCAGCAGGACCAGGGTGAAGAGCGCGGTCATCACCAGCCGCTGGCGGGCGGGCAGCGCGCCGGCCTGGCTGTCTTCGGGCGCCGAGGCGTGCAGCGTCCACGGAAGCCGCGTGGCCGACGCCAGGCGGACGGTCTGCGGGACCGCGGCGCGCGCGGCCGCCCCGGCCACGATGCGCCCCTCGGGATCCGACAGCGCCAGACGGGCGCCGGGGCGAGGGTTCAGCCAGTCCGCTTCGATGTGGCGGCGGCCCAGGGCAGCCACCGCCGTCCGCTCCGCTCCGCTTCTCCACACCAGCAGGATCGGGGTGTTCTCGTGCCACACGATGCGGCGGCCGGCGCCGCCGGCGCGGCGGTTCGCCCACGTCTCTCCGGCGGCGAGCGCGAGCGCGAGGGCTTCCGGCGGGTCGGGCGGCGGCGAGCCGATGCGGCCACAGGCTTCGTTGCGATAGAACTCGTAGGCGCGGCGGCTCAGCCGCCACTCGCCCGAGCGCAAGCCGCCGCACAGCGCGGCAGCCTCGCGATGGAGAGAATTTCGATCGGCCCGCGCCTCAAAGACGAGCATCCGGCCCTCATGAGCCGCGACCTCGGCGGGAAGCCCCATCACCGGAAGCGAGCGAAAGCGCGCCAGGCCCCCGTAGGCGGCCAGCGAGGCGGAGGAGTCGCCGCTTTTCCAGAGACAGCGGGCCAGCCGCAACTGCGCCTCCGCCCGAACAGCGGGGTCGGCATGGCGCGCCAGCGGCCCCAGCGCGGCGATGGCCTCGCGGAAAGCCTGGCGCCGGAATTCGAGCGCGTCGGCGTCGGCAAACAGGGCCCCGACGACCGGCGGCGGGGGGTCGGCGTCCGGCACAAAGAGCAGGCGGTGTTCGGGGTAGGCGTCCATGCCGCCCGCGCCCAGGACCAGCAGCACGCTGTCGGCCGCCAGCCGTCCGGCGAATGCCGGGGCGGCCGCCGCGAGATCGGCGCTCGAGGCCGCGCTGAGCGCCGTGAGCTGCTCCTCGGTGCGGGAGAGTTGCTCTTGCAGCGAGGCCACGGCGAGGTCGGCGGCGGCCTCGCACTGCTCGCGGACGCGCTGCCCGGCCAGCGCGCGGTCCTGGCGCAACAGTTGGAGGCCCATCCACACCAGCGCGGCGACCAGCACCAGGACCGTGGCGAAGAATATCAGCAACAGATGGCGTTTGGCCTGCAAGACCATCCGGGAGAAGCCCCATGCTGATTATAGTGACGGGCCGGTCTCTTTTCCATCCCGTCTTTGTCTGTTTTTGGTCGCGGCGGCGGGCGCCTACTTCGCGGCCCCGGGGATGTTTTCCAGCACCCAAAGCTCCCTCGCCTCCACGCTGGGGTTGCCGCTCTCGAAGGCGATGCGCCGGCCGTCCGGGTGAAGTGAGAAGAGACCCATGCCGTCCACGGACAATCCCGTCCTTTGGGGTTCGCCCCCGGCGACCGGAATCCGCCAGAGCTCCGGAATGCCGTCCTTACCGGTGTGCCTCACCACCAGCAAATTGCGTCCATCCGGAGTCCACTGGAGTTGCCAGGGAAAGGTGTCTTTTTCAGACCTTGGGAAACGACACAACTCACGCCACTGGCCGCCCGTCGCCGGCGCCAGCCGGATGGCAGTCCACTGGCCGCCCTCGACGGGCAGCTTGAGCGCCAGATGCTTGCCGTCCGGGGACACTCTCAGAGACGGGAACCCTCCTTCGGCCAAGTCTGTGACCCGGGCTATTTCCCGCTGCTGGCCGGTCGCGACGTCACACGAGATAACACCTAACCCGGGCTTTGGCTCTTCACGGACGAACCAGAAGTGGGTCTTATTGTCCCGGGATAGATCACCGGCGCCCGGGACTGGCATGGGGAAACTCCGGAATAGCACGTGGTCACCGGTTTCGAGGTCCACGCGGTAGTTCGTAAACAAACCGGGCTTTGGATTCTGCGGGGCGTTCACAAGGACTGACTTCCCGTCCGCCAGCCAGAAGGCACCGCGAAACCGGCCGTCGAGCCTGACGGGAACACTCCTCGCTTCGCCGGTCTCGAGCGAGAGGATCATCAGCGTCTCAACTCTTTGCCCACCTCGCACGGAGAGGGAGTAATACGCCAGCCGGCGTCCGTCCGGCGACCAGGACGGAGCCACGCTGGTGCCGGCCGACCGCTGAGCGATCGGCGCCGGCGGCCGCAGCAGCTTGCCTTCCACCGGATCCAGCTCCGTGACGTACACCGCCCCGATTTCGGTACTGGCGGAGAAATAGAGATCGCCTCGCCGGGTGAAGCCGTGGAGCGAGACTCGACGGCCCACACCATCTTTCAAGAGCTGCGGAACTCCCCGCGGTTTGCCGTCAACCACGTCGATGGTCCAGAAGCCGTTCGTTCCCGTGCGGTCGCTGACGAACAGGACCTTGTTCCCCGCCGGCATCCAGACAGGGTGTCCGTCCATGGCCGGCGATCGGACAAGGGGAACCTCCTGGCCTCCCTCGAGGGGGAGCAGGAAGATATCACTCTCATCGGCTTTTTCCCCGTATGCATCGTAGACCAGGAAGCGTCCGTCGGGAGAGACACTCGCGTACCACCAGAACTTCGTGGGAGTCTTGAGGAACCGCACAGGCCCGCCGGCGGTCGGAATGAGGGCGAACTGACCTTTTCCCGATCCCTTGTCCCCCAGGAGGAGGGCGAGTATCTGTTTGCCATCCGCGGTCCACTGGTACAATTCAGGCCAGCGGCCATACTCTTTGTCGCGGAAGACGGTCCGCGGGTTGGACCCGTCAATTCCCATCACGCGGATCTCGTGGAAGTCCTCTTTGTTGTACCAGCCATAGGCGATCTGCCTGCCGTCGCCCGAGATGACCGAGGTCCCGGCGTATTCGCCGGACTCTTGCCAAGTCCCCTTGTTGGTGAGTCGGCGGTTCTGCCCGGTTACCAGGTCCCGCAAGAAGAGATCGCCGGCGTGAAAGGAGTGGTACCGGCCATCCGGAGACGGGGACCCTTCGAGCCACCCACGCTCTACGGCCCAGACTTTGCGGAGCGTCACGCCGGGCGGATGGCCGAGGCCCCCGGCCTGCCCCAGCGCCGACAGCCGCGTACGCGCCGTCTCCGCGAGGTCCTTCTGATCCCCGAAGTCCCGCACCACGCGCTCATAGGCCTTGCGCGCTTCCGCGTCTCCCAGTTTCTCGTAGCACTCGCCCACGCGCACCAGGGCCTTTGCCGCCACGGCGCGGTCGCGGCCCTGGGCAATCTTCTTATACTGCTCGATGGCGGACTTCAAATCGCCGTCCACCGTCTCGGTCTGAATCGCCTTCTGCAGCGACAACTCCTGCTTGTCGCTCTTCTGCGGCGCGGCCGCGAGCGCCAGCCCGCACGCGAACACGGCTACGTACCCGAATCTCATGAGCGCCTCCATGCTGGCAGAATACCCGACGCATGCTGGAATCTTGCCAGGGAACGTCGAGGATTTGGCGAGGATTCAGCCATCGAAGCGGTACCCCAGGCCGCGCACGGTGTGCAGGTAGCGCGGCTCGCCCGGCAGGCGCTCGATCTTTCGCCGCAGGTTGATGATGTGGTAGTCCACCGCGCGCTCGGTCACAAACACGCCGTGGCCCCATGCCTCTTCGATCAGTTGACCCCGGCTGAGCACTTTTCCCCGCCGCCGGATGAACGCCGCGAGCAGCTTGAATTCGAGCGGCGTGGCGTCCACCGGCCGGCCGGCGCGCCGCAGTTCGCCGCGGTCGAAATCCACTTCGCAATCGTCGAACCGGTAAATCCCGGCGCTTTGGTCCTCGTCTCGCCGCAGCACGGCCTTGATGCGCGCGCGCAGCTCGCGCGGGCTGAACGGCTTGGTGACGTAGTCGTCGGCGCCCAGCTCCAACCCCAGCACTCTCTCCGCCTCCTGCGTCCGGGCCGTCAGCACGATCACCCGGCTCTGGATGCGCGCGCGCCGGATCTGGCGGCACACCTCGAACCCGTCCTTGCGCGGCAGCATCACATCCAGCAGGATCAAGTCCCAGCGCTCCCCGGTGGCCCGCCGCAGCGCCTCGTCGCCGTCTCGCGCGATTCCCGTTTCGTAGCCCTCCGCTTTCAAGTCGCGCTCCAGCACCATGGCGATGTCGGCTTCGTCCTCCACAATCAGGATCCGGGCCATTTCTTTACCCTCTCGCCGGCAGCAGAATGGTGAACGTGCTGCCCGCCCCCGGTGCGCTCTCCAGCGACACCCTGCCACGATGCGCCTCCACGATGTGCGCCACCATGGCCAGCCCGATTCCGGCCCCCCGGATTCCATTCGACTCCGAGCCGGCGCCGCGCACGAACTTCCGGAAGATCTCCTTCTGTTCGTGGGAAGGGATGCCCAGACCGTGGTCGCGCACCGCAATCCCCACCTCGTGGCCCTGTCCCGCGACCCTCACCCAGATGGTCCGGCAGTGTGGGGAATACTTGGCCGCATTATCCAGCAGGTTCCAGATGGCGTGCGTGAGCGCGTCCGGATCCGCCTCCACCGGCGGCGGCGGTTCGACACTCAACTCCACGCTCAAACCGCTGCCGGCCATCTCGCGCTGGAACTCCTCGACCACTGCGCGCACCAACTGCGCCGCATCCGTCGGCCGCAAGCGATAGGGCTTGGCCCCGGCTTCCATACGCCCGAAATCCAGCAGCGACTCGACCAGGCGGTGCAGCCGCTCCGTGGCGCGCGCCTGCGCCTGGTAAAAACTCTGCCGCTCGGCTTCGTCTCCGGCCCGTCCCTCTACAAACGCCTCCGTGGTCTGTCGCAGCAGCGTGAGCGGGGTTCGGAACTCGTGCGACACCGCGGATACAAAATCGGATTGCAGGCGCGCCACTGCCAGTTCGCGGTTGACGGCGCGCGCGATGAGGTAGCTGCCCGCGCACACCAGTACACTCAGGATCCCGGCGGCCGCCAGCAGAAATCGCCGCCGGGCCGCGAACTGTCGCGAGTCGGCCTCGGGATCGGCGCTCCACACCCGGACAGTCCAGGGCAACCCGGTGGTAGAGGCCGCGCGCTCCGCTTGGGGCGGCGAGGATGCGCCGTCAAAGGATAACCGCACTCCCTGATTCTTCAGCAAGGGCGCCAGCGGCGCCAGCCAGGATTGTTCCACGTAGCGCGGGCCGGCCGCCAGGGCGTGTTCGTCGCGCCACAGCGCGATCATCCGGCGACCCTCGACGGTCACGCTCTCCCGCCCGGAAGGTGTCTCCCTGCGCCGGGTCCACAGCCACTCCACCACCTCGGCCAACGCCGCGGCCTCCGCCGGAGCCTGGAAGCCGATCTCTCCGGCGAAATGCAGGTACGTGATGCGGTCGAGGCGCCAGCGGCCGGCGGCGAGATCGCGCGCCAGGGTGTCCGCCTCCCGCTGTGCTTCGACGGACCGCTTCAGTTCCTGGAACAGAGCGTAACGCGCGCGGCGCGCCACCAGGTCTGCCGGGACCCCACCCAATCGGACGGAGCCGCACCGCGCCATTTGTTCATACTCCGCGAGCGCCGGCTCTGATAGTCCCGCTTTTCGCAGGTTGCGCGCGATACGCAGGTGCGCTCCCGCGCGAATGGCCGGATCGGGGGACCGCGCCAGCTCCCGGAAAGCGGCGATGGCCCGGGCGTGGTCGCGCTGCCGGAACTCCAGTTCCTCCCCGCGCCGGAAGGCGTGCGGCGGAACCTCCCTGGACGAGGGAATGGCCGGGTAGTAGAGCAACCGGTTCGGGGGGCGCGTTTCCATGCGGCCCTCCGCGAAGACCACCGCCACCGCATCATCGGAAGCCGCGGGCACGACCTCGTGCAGGCGCAGTTCCAGCGCGGCCAGTCTCTGTTCGAGGGCCGTCACGATCAGGTCGGCCGCCTGCTCCGAGCGCGTTCGGATGCGCTGGGCTTCCAGCAGCCGGTCCTGCTCCAGGGACCGCCAGCTCAGCCAGAACAAGGCCGCTGCCGGCAGCATCGTGACCACCAGGGACAGAGCCAGCAGATGACGGGCAGGCCGAAACCACGCACGGACGGACATCGAATGGGTTCAAGTATACACCTTCTGCCGGCGCCTCCCGCGAGGATTTCGCTAGGTTTTCAGCGGGCCGCGCCGGGCGGGAGATTCTTCCCAGTGCCGGGCAGCGGCATGTCCCCCATTTACTGAGCTGGAACTTGATCGGCTCGTCGAAGAGGCCACCGTGGTGGCCATTCGCATGGCATACTGGAAAGTGAAGCAGGGAGTGACGGCATGATCGCCATCAATGCGCACTATGACGGCAGGGTTATCGTCCCGGATGAGCCGGTAGATCTACCTCCAAACCAGGCTTTGATTGTGCGCATCGAGGCCAAGAACGTGGATGAGCCGCCGGCGCGCGAGTCTGCGTTGGCGTGGCTTGCCGCGAACGCAAGTGATAGCACGGACGTCCCCTCTGACTTGTCGCATCAGCACGACCATTATCTATACGGCGCACCCAAGAGGGACGCTTGAACGCACCTGCCGCCTATTTCGCGGACACTTCATTCTGGATTGCTCTTTCCCACAAGTCCGATGAGCACCATGGCCGGGCGTCGGATTGGAGCAGGTACTTGATCCAGAAGGATGCCTCCATCCTCACCACCGAGGCTGTTTTGTGGGAATGGATGAATGCCTTGGCAGATTCCGGGACACGGCGTACGACCGCGGAAGGCTACCGGCGATGTCACCAAGATCCGCAGATCGAGGTTGTGCCCTTCGCCGCCGACACCATTGCCGCTGCCGTGCGTTTTTATGAGGCAAGAGGCGACAAGGATTGGAGCCTCACCGACTGCCTGTCGTTTCTGGCGATGGAACAACACCGGGTTCCGCGCGCTCTGACAACGGATCGCCACTTCCAACAAGCGGGTTTCGAGGCGGTACTGCTTGGAGATCCGCCCAGGACAGGTTAGGTTTTCGGCCGGCCGGCGCCGCACCGCCGCCGGATGCCGCATCCGGTCAGGATTGCGTCGAGCGCCTGGTTCGGTACGATGCCTATTTTGCGGCTGCGACTGCCTTGCTCTCCGCGGCCGCGGGGAGGTTCTCCAGGACCCAAACCTCGCCCGGCGCCCCGCTGTCCTCGCCGTTGTCGAAGGCAATCCGCCGGCCGTCCGGATGAGCTGCCATTACCATGAGGCGCATGCCTTTCATTGAGAGCCCCGTCCGTTGAGGCTCTCCTCCGGCGATGGGAATGCGCCACAGCTCCGGGAGGCCGTCCTTGCCGGTACGCCTCACAATCAGCAAATTGCGTCCATCCGGAGTCCACGCGAAATCAGGGGAGCCCTCTGTTTCAGACTTCCGGAAACGACACAACTCACGCCACTCCCCTCCGGTCGCCGGCGCCAGCCGGAAAGCCACCCACTGGTCCCCATCGACGGGCAACCGAAGCGCCAGATATTTGCTGTCCGGAGATGCCCTCAGACCCGGGCCCCCCCCTACGGCCAGGTCGGAGACCCTGGCGATTTCCCTCTGCTGTCCGGTCTCGATGTCGCACGAAATGACACCTAACCCGAGCTTTGGCTCTCCTCCCGTAAAGAAGAAGTGGGTCTTGCCGTCCCGGGAAATATCACCCGCACCGGGGACTGGCAAGGGGAAACTTCGGACGAAGAGGTAGTCGCCCGTTTGAAGGTCCACCCGGTAGTTCGTAAGCACATCGTGCTTGGGATTCCCCCAGGCGCCCACAAAGACCGACTTCCCGTCCGGGAACCAGCGGACAGGGAAAGCGCCTAAATCGAGCTTGACCGGAACATCCCTCGCTTCGCCAGTATCGACGGAGTGAATCACCAGCGTCGGCCCGCCCACCCCGCCGCGCTGGGAGTAGTACGCCAGGCGGCGGCCGTCCGGCGACCAGGATGGCGCCGAGTTGGAGCCCACAAAGCGCCCGGCGACCGGTTCCGGCTGCCGCAGTACTTTGCCCGCCGCCAGATCCACTTCCGCAACGTACACGTCGTTCGTGCGGGTGTCCGGGGAGTAGTAGAGAGACCCCTGCCGGGTGAAGCCGTTCAGTCGGATTCCGCGCTCCACACCACCCTTCAAGAGTTCCGGAGACCCCTGCGGTTTGCCATCAACCACATGGATAGCCCAGAAGCCGTTGGTTCCCGTGCGGTCGCTGACGAACAGAACCCTCTTCCCATCCGGCATCCAGATAGCGTTGAAGTCGTCGGCCGGATGCCGGACAAGGGGAATCTCCTGGCCTCCCTCGACGGGAAGTAAGAAGATATCGCGCTCTCTTCCGTCGCCTGGCCCGGGCGCATCATAGACCACGAAGCGTCCGTCGGGAGAAAGACTGGCATACCACGGGTAACGCGCCAGGGTCTTGAGAACGCGCACAGGGCCGCCGGCCACCGGGATGAGAGCGATTCGGATTACCTCATTATGCCCCTTCACCAGGGCGGCCAGTATCTGTTTGCCATCCGCGGTCCACTGGTACGGCTCGACCCAGTCGCGAAACTCCTGGTCGCGGTAAACGACACGCGGCTGGGAGCCGTCCATTCCCACGACACGGAGTTCGTAGGTCTCCTCCTTATCCTTGGTGCGCCAACTGAAGGCGATCTGCCTGCCGTCACCCGAGATGGCGGATGCGTTGGCGTATTCGTCCGAGTCCTTCCAGGTACCCTTGTTGGTGAGGCGGCGGTTCTGCCCGGTCACCAGGTCCCGCACGGCCAAATCGCCAGTTTCCCAGTCGGTGAAGGAGAGGTGCCGGCCATCCGGCGAGGGCGATCCTTCGACTGTTCCACGGGTGCCTCCCCACACTTTGCGAAGTGTGATCCCGGAAGGATAGCTGAGCCCCCCGGCCCGCTCCAGCGCCGAAAGCCGCCTGCGCGCCGTCGCCACGAAATCTTTCTGATCGCCGAAGTCCCGTACTACGCGCTCGTAGGCTTTGCGGGCTTCGGCGTCGCCCAGCCTCTCGTAGCACTGGCCCATGCGCACCAGGGCTTGAGCGGCGATCGCGTGATCCCGGCTTTGCGCCAGCTTCTTGTAGGCCTCGATGGCGCCCTTCAGGTCGCCATCCACCGTCTCCTTTTTCATCGCTGCGTGGAGCGCCACTTCGTTCCGGTCCGGGTTTTGTGCCCAGGCCCCGCCGCCGATGCCCGCCATTACCAAAACCGCTGCCAACTTTGCGGTGAATCGCATATCCGCTCTCCTCAGCAACCAACCTACCGGCGGTCCGTGCGGCGGCCATCGAAGCTGTGTATGGTCTCTGTATGATTCAGCCATCGAAACGATATCCCATGCCGCGGACGCTGATCAGGTAACGCGGCTCGGCCGGTTCAGGCTCGATCTTCCGCCGCAAGGCCACGACGTGGTTGTCCACGGCGCGGTCGGTGACGTGCGTCTCGGAGCCCCAGGCGGCATCCAGCAACTGGCTACGCGTCAGCACCAGGCCGCGGTTGCGAACAAAAGCAGTCAGCAGTTTCACCTCGATTGCAGTGATCTCGACCGCCTCGCCGCCGCGCCGCAATTCGCAGCGGCCGAAATCCACCTCGGCGTCCCCCAGGCGGTAGATCCGCGGCACGGGGGCCGCGTCGGCCACACGGCGGAGCATGGCCTTGATGCGCGCCCGCAGCTCGAGAGGGCTGAACGGCTTGGTGACGTAATCGTCCGCGCCAAGCTCCAGCCCCAACACTTTCTCAGCTTCGTGCGCCCGCGCGGTGAGCATGATGATAGGCGTCTTCAGGCCGCCGCGCCGCAGCTCGCGGCACACGGCGAATCCGTCCTTGCGCGGCAGCATGACATCCAGCACGATCAGATCGAACGGTTCCGCGCGCGCCAGCCGCAGGGCCTCCTCGCCGTCGCGCGCCACTTCCGCCTGGTAGCCCTCCAGCGTCAGGTCGTCCTGGAGGCCGAGGGCGATGTTGGCGTCGTCTTCCACCACCAAAATCCTGCTCATGACTCTCCTGACGGCAGCAACAGCGTGAACGTGCTGCCCTGCCCGGGCTCGCTCTCCAGCCGCACTTCGCCGCCGTGCGCTTTGATGACGTGCTGCAAAATGGCGAGGCCGATTCCGGTCCCTTTCTCGCCGGAGGCCATCGCCCCCGCGCCGCGCACGAACTTGCGGAAGATGCGGCTGCGGTCCTCTGCCGCGATGCCCACCCCATGGTCTTTCACCGCGATGGCGACGCGCCTGCCATTGCGCGCCACCTCCACCTGAACGGTGCGGCACCCTGGCGAGTATTTGAAGGCGTTGTCCAGCAGGTTCCACAAAGCCAGCGAGAGGGCCTCGCGGTCGCCGCGGAGGAGACAGGGCGATTCCGGCACTGCCAGCTCGACGCGGCCGTTTTCCAATTGCCGCTCGAAGTCCCGCGACACCGATTGGACCAGCTCCCCGGCATCCAACGGATCGCGCCGGTAGAGCATGGCGCCGGCTTCCATGCGGCCGAAATTCAGCAGTTCTTCCACCAGGCGGTGGAGCCGCCCGCTCTCGGCCACCAGGGCTTCGTAGTAACGCTGG
>Ga0315285_10007290_pt1 | contig 11358 bp, 16 predicted proteins | sample YL17G09_36_MG_FD_203698 | JGI IMG/M metagenome (GOLD analysis project Ga0315285, IMG submission 203698) | Sediment microbial communities from Yellowstone Lake, YNP, Wyoming, USA - YL17G09_36 | ecosystem: Environmental > Aquatic > Freshwater > Lake > Sediment | place: USA: Wyoming | collected... | reverse complement strand
GTCGCCTGTCTGGGCCATCAAGAGGCTGAGGGCTGCGCGGGAGGCATCGTCTGAGAAGGCCATCTTCTGAGCGGCGGTGACGGCCGAATCGAGCTTACCGCCATAGTCAGTCCACGATACGCCCGTGTTCTCAACGGCCTGCTTCAATCGTAGGACTGACTGCTCATCCTCCATCGCAGCCTTAGCAAAATCAAAGGCGGCTGTGGCAGCGATGCCTAGACCTACTGCTCCTGCCGCTGCCCCCACCTTGAGGGCGGTGCCCATCGAAGAGCCGAACTTGTCAACGTGACCCTTGGCGCTCTTCAGACCCGCGTCCAGAGCCGAAGTGTTACAACTCATCTGTACCACTAGGTTGCTAAGTACACTCAATTCGCTTGCCTCCTATCAGGCCGCACGTTCTACCAGCAGCAAGTTCTCCAGGTGACCGCGAGGGCAGTGGGCCGCGCAGGCCGAGATGAAGGCTTTGGAAAACTCATCGCACCATTGTTCATCCCCCAGGGGCTCTAAGAAATGGGCGCACTCGTGGGCGATGATCGCCAGCTGGCGATTATGGGTTTGGGTGCTGGAAAAATAGATTTCCTTATCGGTCGTGAAAGCGAAGCCCACAGTCTCACATCCTGGAGGCAATGGCGAAAGTTCCATCCGACTAAACCACGCTGGTGACGCCCGATGGACTGTGATGCCCAGACTCTTCGCCAGGGCCACGGGGTGCCGGTGCTTGTGACCAAGCTCGCCCCCCAATTCACGGGCTCGCTTCAAATCGCACCAAGTGGATACCTTTTTCTCTGCCTTGCCCCGGCCCCCTATGAGGCCGGGGGCCATCGGGTCCGTAATCTTAACGATGGTGGCGGGCTGGCAACCTGGGCCGAGCGGCCCCCAAAGAGCTGGGGTACGTTGCCCGTCGGTGCGCTCTTGGGGCCTTGTGCGAAGGGGCGCGTCGCCAATCGTCAGCACATCGCCCAGGTGGTCGAATACCTTGCCCAGGCTTGGCAGCATGCTGAGATGGGTGAAGTCTTCTATGGTGACGCCCCGCGTTAGTGTCGTCTTATACATCGGATTATTCCTCCCCTTCCTATTCTATACCTGTGTAGGCACCTTATCCAATTCGGCGATCTCGACCGCTGAGCCAAGACGTTCGTCGCCCTTGTGGATGTGGCCGTCGCCGCGGGAATAGAGGTGCGCGTGTTGCCAGGCAGCATGGCGATGCTTCCCCCATACCTCGCTAGGACCGGCAGCGGCCAGCGCCACGCGGACGGTATCGGCGAAAAGGATCGTGCCCGGCTGGTGGTAGTTCGACACCAGCAGGAGTGCCCTGATGGCGTCATAGTCCTTGAAGTATGTCGCCCAGTCCGGCCAACGCGGGAATTGCTGCAGATCTCCCTCATTGATCGGCGGACTCCAAGCCGTCGTGAAGGCCAGCAGTTCCATGACGGCAAAGTCATTAAGACTCCTAGTCATCGCCCGTCGAGATTTCATTTCTACCTCCTATCACTCGCAACCGGTAAGCCCCACGCGCACCGCCGCGCCGCTGAGGTCGCGCCTCCGGCAAGGCCAGGTCATCGGGCAGCCGCAGACTGGCGAGCAGCCGCGCCAACACAAGCTGCTGCTGACGGGCCTCGACAATCCAGGGAGCCAATCGCAGGTCGGGGAGTAGCAGGCCGACGCGTCGGGCCAGCGAGTCTAGTCCGTCGAGCCGGTCAAGGACACGCGCCGCCTCGTGGAGCAAGGCGGTCTCATGTTCATTGAGTTCCAGCTCTGCGATTATCGCCCGCCAAAGCTTTCGTCCACGTCCGCGAGGTGTCAGGTCGCTTGGTGGGCCCTGCTGCTTCAATTGTTAACCCCCGAACCTTTCAGATCGCCCACGCAAAAAGATAGCTACCCCCATCGGTCCTTGCGCTGAACGCCCAAGCTTTTGGCCCACCTCCCCTATCCGTATGCGCATCATCCCTTACCTCGCGTCCTTGGCCTGCCGGTCGGCTCGGGCCACGCTTCACTCACTGCCAACGCGATCAGCGCGAGGCCGCCCACAACGAACGCCCCTGGTATGCTGAGCAAGCCCACGCCCATGACGACGGCGGCGATGCCCACCATCAGCATCCCCAGCGCTATGCGGCGATCCACTGGTCGCTACTTCCCTTTGGCGGTTGTCGTCGCCCGCAAGTCGGCCAGCTGTGCGTCCAACTCAGCGGGGGTCAAGGCTAGCAGTTTCAGGGTTGGGGCCGTGTCTCTCGCCTGCCGGATTCTTGCCAGGCGCGCCGCGTGTGCCTGATTCCTCTCATCCACCGCTTTCACATCATTGGGGTCGACGCCACCAAAGACTCCCGGCCGCAGAGGAGGCGATGAAGGCGACTCGCGACGTACACTCTCAACCAAGGTTCTCATCTCCTCAACGAACCCATCGATTAAGGGTGACGCCGACGCCCTCAACTCGCCCTCCAATGGGCCTCTTGCTGAGTCGACTGAATTGCTGGCCCGAATACGGGCCAAGGCCGCCTCGCGAACTGCTGCCTCCAAAGGCTTCAGGGCTTCACGGGCCTTTTCCAGTCGGGCAACCGCCTTCTCTTCGCTTTCGATTAGCGCTGGCAGGCTTGCCTCATGCTCAGCCGTCAAATGCTTTATCTCCGCCACCAGCTCCTTGCGGCGCGCCAAGAGCGCGGCGGCCTCTTGGTTCTGGAAATCCTGGCCTACCTTGCTTCGCAAGAACCTGTCAACTAGAGTGGTCATAACGTTCTCCTCCTTCTGCTATTCCTGCTATCTTAACTTCCTTAATTAGACCATTACACATGTAGCGTTCGGTGCCCTTCCGTCGCCTTTGTCTCGCCCACCAGTTGCGCCGAACCTTTGGGGGGCAAGCATGGACAGCGCCCTCTATACCTAATGGTTCCCAGCGCCCCTCTCGGCGACGCCAACCGGTGATCCATCCGCCACAAGCCCGACAGGGGCGACAGCAGATCATTGCCCCACTACCTGCGCGCCCATATCCTGCGCCAGTCTCACAAGGTGTCCGCTGCCTGCCTTGAGCCGCTGGCCGTTTTTGCATGGAGGGCAGAGGCCGTCTTGCCACTGGCCAGGCGCCACTGGGCCACCACAGCAGCCGCAGGCGTGGGCGTCAGGCCCCCCGTCGTGGTGTGCCCAGCGATCCTCTACTTCCCCCGCCGGACGATGGGTGCAGAGGGCAGTAGGGGGCCGATCACCATGCTCGGTTAGGGGCGCTTGTATCCCTGGATTAGCCGCAACATCCGCAACATCCGCAACATTGGGCCGCTCCCGTTCGTATTCAGATGGCGTCATTGTTGCGCTTGTTGCGCTTGTTGCGCTTATTTCAGGGGTATGGATGTAGCGGCCCCAGGCATCCTCAAAGTCGGTTCGCTCATAACCCCGAGGTGTAGCATCCCCGATCCGAATGACATGGGGCTTTATCCCGTAGGGTCGCAACCGCCGGGCAAGCGTTCTCGGGTCCAACGACTTACCCCTCAGATCGCCCCAGGGTGCCTCTTCTATTGCAACAAGAATATCTGCCAGTTGCCCGCTCGATAGTCGGTCGGCTTTACGCTCCTCAAAGATGGCCTTAATATCGGCCAGCAGGCGGACGCCCAGGCTGTCATCGTCACGCCCATCGCCTACTGATAGGGCCAGGGCCGCCAGCCGTGCCCCTTGCGGCCACTCGCCCCCGGCTGCGTCGGCGATGGCTAACAACGGCTCCCATACCTCGGCGGCACGGTCGTCAAGTTCAGGGGGGATATCGGGTCGTGCCTCGGTCAACCCTTCGGTGTTGGCCGACGCCCAGGATGCCAGGCCCTCGCGCATCGGCTTGGCCTCTTCTTGGGCATCCCGCCGACGGAAGCGAGCGATGGGTTCATTGGGGGCGCGACGCTTGAGGGCAATGGAGATGGCGCGATCGGCGATGGTATCGGGCAGAGTGCCGATGCCTGCGATGGCTTTAGGGCCGAACACAGGGAAATCGCGCAAGTCGAAGTCGCCGCCCGCTTTGACGCAAAGGGAGGCACACCCGCCGCGCCGGTATCCAGCGTTGAGGATGGCCTGAAGGGTAGCAGCATACTCTTTCTCAGCTTTGAATGCCGCATCGCTTTCGTCCAGTAACAGCGTCGGCGTCTGGCCTGCCAGCTTCCTGATTAGCACCGCCGCTGTCACTCTTCCAGTGAACCAGGGACGAGCTGTGAGAAGTGATAGCACCTCCAGCAGCCGCGTCTTGCCCGAACGCTTCTCAGCCGAATTCACAGCCAAGTACGGCGTCGCTTCAGCAGCAGCTAGGGCGTGAGTATGGGCCGTCCACAACGTCAGGGCGTCGGCTTGGGCATTGTCGATTATGGCATAGCAGCGGATGGTGGCTCGTACATCGGCCAGCAATGAGGCCAGGCCGATCGTCGGGGGAGTCTCCCAGACTGGGGCCACTGCCACCAGCGCCGCCAGTTCCTCTGCCGTATGGCGATTCTTGAGGAAGTCGGTCACATCGCCACCAGACGGGAGGTCGGGCAAATTCACAATGCGCACCTCTGCCGCGTAGGGGGCCACCTTGCCTGCTACATCCTGGGCGTGGGCCATGCCGACATCATCGTTATCGGGGAGAATCGCCACCTTGCGGCCTTTGAAGTACGGGCCAAAGTCCTCGCGCCACTTGCCACAACCCCCGCTGTTGGTGGTGGCGATGTGGCACCTGAGACGCAGGTTGTTGCAGTCCCGTTCGCCTTCAGGTATGAACACCCACTGGGCAGGGTCAGAAGCCAACAATTCAGGTAAACGATAGGGGACGCGCCGAACGCCCTCCAAATCCCAAACCCAACCGCCTTTACCGTCGGGTCGCCGTTGCTTAAACACCTTGCCAGGCTTGCGGATAACCTGATAGAGCAGGAGGCCCTGTTCATCGCGGTAGTCATAGGTGACTACGGGCTTGCCGCTGGGCCCCTGCCCGTCCCTGGGGGGCATGATTCCGATCTCCCGTAGGCGGTCGGCAAGCTGTAGAAGGGTGCCGCCGATGTTGCAGACGGCGCAGCCCCAAACGTGCGCAGCCCCTTTGTTGCCGCACTTAATGAGGAGGTTGGGGTTATGCGGCGGGGTGCCCTGACCATCCGGGTGAAAGGGACACCAACAGACGATCTCACCATTGGCCTTGTGCTGGACCACGCGGGGGCCAAGGGCCAAAACGATGTCCTCAAGAAGCGTGGGCATGATGCACCCCTAAATAGTGTTCGATGGCCGCCGAGAGGCAGCGAGTAGCATCGGGATCGTCGGCCAGGGCAGCCTCGGCCAGTTCCAGGCACCACGCCCAGGCACTAGCGGAGGAACAGCAGGGGGCCGCTATCATTCTAGCCCTGTTCACGGTCGGCGGCGTCGGGCTGGAGCTTCGCAACGTACTCTGAAAGCGCTGCGGCACTCACGAGGCGGCGACGCCCGATCCGGCAACTGGTGATCTCCCCGGCGTAGATCTTCTGAAGCAGGAGCGACCTTCCGATACGCAACTGCTCGCAAGTCTCATCGATGCTGAGTAGCAGTGGTGGGTTGGTGACCATTTTCCATTCTCCTTTCCGATTCTTGCAGGGGCTATTGACAAAACCCCAACAAGCCTTTATGATTTCTAATGGCCTCTCGTGTTTTAAGGATACCACAGAATTTTAGAGGTCAATAGGAGGGCATAAAATGATAAACGGCATCCGAGAGGAACTTTCTGAGAATCTGCGTGAGGCTGTGGGCCAACCAGTCACGGATGCGCTTTGGGATCATCTAAAGGGCAAGGGATATGTGGACAAGGTCCTCCGGGGCGAATGGGAATCCTATCAACTCTTTGACGAGGCAGTAGAGGTGTATGCCGCCGTCGGGCGATCCATCCCAGAGAATGCGACCCCAGAAAACCGTCGCCCGCCAGCGATGCGCGAAGTGACTCGGCGGGATGAGGAGGCTTCCTCTAGGGCGATACGGATAGACGCTATCTCCGTTCTCCTCTCGAATGATGCCAGGGAATGGGGAGGATTGGTGAAAGGCTTCCGAGAAAAGGTAATGGGCAACAACCTACTATCGCTTGAGGAGGTGGGGGAATGGATACAGGGCAAAGCGCAAGAGGAGGGCACCCCTGCTCGCGGCATATCTACGGAATTGTTAGCCTACGCCTGCCCGGATGATAGATGGACGCGCCGCCTTCGCGTAGCGACCAGTGGCAATCTGGGGCAACTTCAGGCCCTCAGTAGAGCGCTGGCTTTTCGATATGGATGGCAGGAATCGCAGGCTACCCTTTTCGTTCTTACCGACATTACGCCACTGGTGCTCGACCTGAGCGTAAGACTTTCCTTGAGGGGGCCGTTTACTGCGCTGTCGCGGATCACCCTGACCATTGATCCTGCCCTCTCGCCCGCTGAGGTCGCCAGGGCCTACCGCAAGGCGCGCCAAGGATTCGTAGGTTCACGCTTTCGCGATCTCAGTGAGAAACACACCCGGTTGGCCCTCTTCGCAACCGAACGCCCTGAAGGGGAAACGTGGAAGCAGCGATTAGCAGCTTGGAATGAGGCTCATCCCGAATGGAGGTACACAGCCGAGTCTAATTTTGGCCGTGATTGCATTCAGGCCCAACGGCGGCTACTAGAGCCGCCCTATGGCTAGAAGCGAACGGGAGGTAACAACAATGACTAGTCACAGAACGGGTAGACGCGCCAACAACGAGGGCACCTTGTTTCACCGCAAGGACGGGCGCTGGACGGCCAGCGTCAGCCTGGGCAACGGACGCCGCCGGAGTTTCTATGGCCGGACGCGGGAGGATGTGGGCCGCAAGCTCCTGGACGCACAACGCACCCTTGCCGACGGCCTCCCCCTGCCAGGCCAAAGGCAGACAGTCGGGCAGTATCTCATTGAATGGCTGGAGACTATCAGGCCGACGCTCCGGCCAGAGTCCTACCGGCGCTATGCCGACCTTTGCCGATTGCACATCATCCCAGAGGTTGGCAAGACGCCTCTGGCAAGGCTAACTCCTGCCCAACTGCAACGCCTGTACGCCTCGCGCCTAGAGGCGGGCCTGTCCGGTACGTCCGTCGGCCTGCTACATGGCGTCGTCCATAAGGCCCTTGATCAAGCGGCCCGCTGGGGCCTCATTCCCCGCAATGTGGCCGACCTCGTGACGCCCCCCCGCCGATCCACACCCGAAATGCACACCTTGACGCCAGAAGAGGCTAACCGCTTGCTAGAGGCGGCCAGCGGCGACCGCTTGGAAGCGCTGTACGTCCTGGCCGTTACCTGTGGCCTACGCCTGGGCGAGCTTCAGGCGCTTAGGTGGTGTTGTCTTGATCTGGACGGGGCGCGACTCAGGGTTACGGCCACATATCAGGGGCTGGTGGAGGGCAAACCCCTCCTGGCCGAGCCGAAGAGTGCCAAGTCCAGGCGTGAAATCCACCTATCGGCCCTGGCGGTTGGAGCCCTACGCCAACACCGCCGGGCGCAGCTCGAACAGCGGATGCGCGCCGCGAACCTATGGGAAGATCACGATCTGGTATTCGCCAGTGAGCGCGGTCGGCCCCTCGACGGTAACAACTTCCGCGCCCGAGCCTTTGCGCGGTTGCTAGTAAAGGCTGGCCTTCCGCCTATGAGGTTCCACTCGCTCCGTCACACAGCGGCGACTCTCCTCATGGCCGAAGGAGTGAACGTCAAGGTGGCCTCGGAAATGCTGGGCCACGCTGATGTCACCACGACTTTGCGGACCTATTCCCACGTGCTGCCGGGGATGCAACAGCAGGCCGCCGATGCTATGGACAGGCTCTTCGCCCAGCGCGGATAGGAACTTTCTGAGGTGGGGTTGCTGTCAAGGTTGCTGTCAAACCCCACGAAAAAGCCCTTCCGAGTCCCGATTTAGATTCGGAAGGGCCTCATTTTCTGGTGGAGACGGGGGAGAATCGAACTCCCCGTCCAGAAGAAGGCCGCCCTGAATATCCTACAGGCTTAGTCGGCGTTTTGTTCTCGCCCGCCGTACCTCCACCGACGGAGTGTCGACAGGCCAGCCAATGTCTCTTTGACAGCCCTTATCGGCGTCGGAGCTGCCGCACCTCGACATTATGGCGCCGATCCCCAACCCATCGAGGAGAGGTCAGGGTCGACGTGGCCTGCCTGAATTAGGCGGCCAGTGCGATCTCAGATTCGCCAGTTACTGTTCGCCACCTGTTTTACGAGGGCGATGGCTACCTCGGCCTGCAATCCAGAGTCAACCCTCCCTGTCGAACCCTTTCGTCCCCAACAAGGATCCGGCGAATCTACCTTATTATACCACGAGCGCAACCACCTGTTGAGCACACAGCACCCCTTTTTGGACGCAGCTCCCACCATCTTTCACCACCAGCAGGAAAGAGCGTTCGCAGGCCTCGGCAGTGATCTGCCCTGCGAGCGAGAATGCCCAGAGGTTCATCTCAGGGCTCAGTGTGGATATGCGGCGTTGGGCGAGATTCTCTTGGCCTTCCCACCCGCCTGGCATCGCAGGGTGCAGGAAGGCGCTTGACGGGTCTTAGGCTGCACGTATAATGGGCCTTGTTCCCCGTCGGGCACTCATCTCAGCCTCGGCCACATTCAGATAGACAGTCCCGAAGGAGGTATTAAGTGTCACGAACATGGATGCTGCTCACGACAGTCGTCGTCTCGCTGCTTTTCGTCGCTTTTGCCGCCTGTGGTGGCGGCGAGGAGACAACTCCCGGGGAGCAGGCGAGGCAAACGCCAGCGCAACCGGCCGAGGCAACCCCCACGCAAGCTGCCGAGCCTACCTCGGTGAGCCCTCAATTCTCGGGCAGCGCCACAGCCAGCGTAACGGTCGGCGGCCAGAGGTTCACCTTCACGAACGGGAAGTGTGACATCGCCCCAGATAACACCTGGCTGGCAGTGAATATAGGCCAAGCCGGCGGTGGCGAGTACTTCGGGTTGCTCGTTGGAGCGAATCCGTCGGCCTCAGGAGGAGCAAGACCCGTCACCGGCGGCGGCGTGTTTACCGACGGCGAAATCGCCCTGACCGTAGAACAGGGCGGCAGCAGCTTCCTTATGGGTGGCATCAGCGCTGCCGCTGCGGCAGACAAGGTGACCTTGTCCGCCGACCTCAAGTCAGGCGAGTTCGAAGGGGTTACCCTACAGGGAGAGCCGATATCCGGCTCGTTCGAGTGCTGATCCTGAGGGAATCGCCCGCGCCTCTTCCTCCCCGTCCTCTGGTTCATTTCGAAGACGCAAGCATGTGTGGGAGAAACTCACCTCACCCTGCTGCACCTGCGGCACCCCGTAGGGGAGAGAACGTGACATAACGTCGCACGACGGAAGGAGCGGGGGCGGTGCCTAGCGACTGCGGTGGCGCAGGGCTCGCTGCATCTCGCGCTCCGCCTCCCGCCGGGCGATAGCCTGGCGACGGTCGTACTGCCGCTTGCCGCGGGCCAGGGCCAGCTCGACCTTGGCCCGCCCGCTCTTGAGGTAGAGGCGCAGGGGCACAAGCGTCAGGCCTTTCTCCTCCACCTCTCGCGCCAGCTCAAGGATCTGCTTTCGGTGGAGAAGAAGCTTGCGGCGGCGGCCGGGTTCGTGGCTGAAGCGGCCAGCAGCAGCGTAGGGCCCTATGTGAGCGCCCACCAGCCACATCTCGCCGCGCTCCGGGCGGGCGTAGGCATCCCGCAGATTCACCCGCCCATCGCGGATGGCCTTAATCTCGGTGCCGGTAAGGGCGATCCCGGCCTCCAGCCTCTCTAGGATGTGGTAGTCATGTTGGGCCTTGCGGTTGACCGTGATCGTCTTTTCGGCCACTGCTCACTCACCGCCATCCTTAGGGCGCCGTCGCCTGGCTGGCCTGCCTCAGGTAGTCGATGGCTGCGAAGAGCTGGACGTCGCGGCGCAGTTCGATGTCCTCCTCAGTGGGCTCTATCTCGATGTCCGGCGCCAGGCCGATCGCTTCGATCTGCTCCCTGTTGGGAGTGAGCCAGCGGGCGATGGTGATGTAGAGGGCGCCGCCGTCGGAGAGTTGGCGCAGGTGGTTCACCGATCCCTTGCCGAATGTAGTGGTGCCCATGAGGACGGCGCGGCCGTTGTCACGCAGGGCGGCAGCCATCACCTCGGCACCGCTGGCGCTGCCCTTGCCAACCAGCACCACCAAGGGGATGTCCTCACCCTCATCGCCGCCCTCCGCCCGCTCCACGACCTCGTTGCCTTCCTTATCCACCTGGATCAGGATAATGCCACTGTCCAGGAACAGATCGGCTATCTCCACCGTCGCCCCCAGCCCCCCGCCCGGGTTGCGCCGCAGGTCAATGATGAGCCCCTTGTAGCCTTTCTCCTCGATGTCCCTGACAACAGCCCTCAGGTCGCCAACAGTCTCCTCGCTCATCTGCTGCAACTCGACATAAGCTATATCCTGCACGGGGTTCCCATCAGCATCCTCAAGCTCATGAGTGAAGACGGTAGGGACAGTGATGACAGCGCGGGTCATGGTGATGTCCTCGGTCTCACCGCTCTCGTGACGGACGCGCAGGGTCACCTCGCTGCCCTGAGGGCCGCGAATACGGCGAACCCCCTGGCCCACTGTCCAGCCAGCGGTGGACTCGCCGTCTACCGCCAGGATGACATCGCCAGCGCGGATGCCTGCCTTATCAGCAGGGGAATCCCGGAAGGGAGCAACGATGACTATTTCGCCGGTGACCGGGTCCTGCTCCACGCGAGCGCCAATCCCCTCGAATTGGCCAGTGATGATATCGATACCCAGGGAGTAGGTCTCGGGATCTATGTACATCGTGTGCGGGTCGCCCAGAGCGGCCAGTTCCCCGTCTATCGCCCCTTGACGCAAAAGCTCCGGATCCACGCTATCCTGGTTGACGAAGTCCTCTCGAATGATGCCGTAGACCTCGTCCAGGATGCCGAAATCCGCCTCGCCCCGCGAAGGGGACGTGGGGCCAGTGCTCGGGCCCTCTTCACCACCACCGCCGATGGTAAACCCAACCACCCCGGACATGACCGACAGGAGGACCACCAGCAGACCAAACATGGCCCAGCGCAGGGCCTTCACGATCAGCCACTCAGTTCTTCCGCTCGTCATCGCCCACCATTCCCTTACTAGACGATTCTTCAGGGGCTAGCCACCCCTAACCGGTCACCCCAGGTGCAGGCTCCTTGCCCCGTCCCTGCCTGCCCCCACCCAGCCCCCTGCCCAACCCCAATCACCCGCAAACTCCCACCTCCATGCGGCAGTAGTGTAACATTGCCTCCGCGCCCCTGCAATTTGCTCGCCCCCGTTGCGCCTTTATGTCGAACATCGCCGCGGGCGTGGTCTACATAAGGATTATAGTGCGATCATAACCCCCCCGGACGGTCGCCCTCCCCCTGGCAGCTCGTTGTGCCAGGCTCTCGCTCGAGCTA
>Ga0315285_10007285_pt1 | contig 11361 bp, 6 predicted proteins | sample YL17G09_36_MG_FD_203698 | JGI IMG/M metagenome (GOLD analysis project Ga0315285, IMG submission 203698) | Sediment microbial communities from Yellowstone Lake, YNP, Wyoming, USA - YL17G09_36 | ecosystem: Environmental > Aquatic > Freshwater > Lake > Sediment | place: USA: Wyoming | collected... | reverse complement strand
GGCCCTGTCCGACGCGCTCGTCGGCGAGGCCCGGTGCCTCGTGGCCCTGAAACGACCCAAGGAGGCCGAGAAGCGCATCTACGATACGATGAACAAGTTCGAGAAGGAGGTCTGGCCGCGGCTGGCCCTGGTCGCCTACCACGAGAAGATGGGCGAGATGGACAAGGCGTTCGAGGACATCCGCAACGGACTCCTGAAGGACGACAAGTGGGAGATCGGGTACGTGAGCCTCGCGGACCTCCTGATGCGGGCGGGGCGGGGCGAAGAGGCCCGGGTCGTCCTGAGGACCGGTCTGGCGAAGGTGCCGCAGAGCATCCCGATGCGCGGCGGCCTGGCGGCCATCGACATCGGCGCCGATCGCCCCGACGCCGCCGCCGCCACCCTCAAGCCGCTGGCCGATGAGTTCGAGACCAAGCGCTCCCGCGACCCCGACCGGCTGGATCAACTCCGGCCGTACATGCCCCTGGTCCGCGTCTATGCCCTGGCCCTTTACAGCATGGGCAAGTACGACGAGTCGCTCAAGTGGGGCATGAGGCTCTGGGAACTCGACCCCACCGACGTGGCGAACGCCAACAACATGGCCTGGCTTCTGGCGACCGAGAAGAAGGACTACATCCGGGCAAGGGAGATGATCGACCGGTGCAAGCGCCTCGTGCCGAACCATCCCCAGATTCTCGACACATCGGGCTGGATCTACTTCTTCGAGGGGAGGCTCGAGGACGCCACCGACGACCTGCTCGCCTCCGTCAAGACGTCGGATGCCGCCAAAGACGACAACCCCGAGGCGCGGTATCATCTCGGGTGTGTCTATGAGAAACGCGAGCGGCCAGACGAGGCCCGCGTGGAACTCCAGAAGGCCCTCGACACGGGCCTCAAGGGCAAGGACAGAGCGGATGCCGAAAAGCGGCTGAAGAAACTGGCTGCGCCGCAGAAATAGGCGATCGGCCCCGGAAAAATCTCGGCGCGGCTCCGGCAGCGCGTTATAATCCCGGTCACTCGTTGGCAAGGATGACGACTATGTCGCAGCAACCTGGCGGTGTGACGCCATCCCCTCTCAGCGCACTGACGCCCGCCGACCTCTGGCGGATTATCCGGAGGAGGCTCGGACTCATCATCGCCTGTATCGTCGTCTTCGGCGTTGGCGGCACCGGGGCGCTCGTGGCGTGGTATTACCTGTGGCCGTACTACACGGCCGAAGGCTACGTCGAGATCGAGCCCGGACAGCAGATGCCCACGTTCGCCCAGGCTTTCGAGCCGGGCGTGCCCGTGCCTCTGTTCGAGCAGTTCGTCCAGGGGCAGGTCCAGGCCATCCGCAACATGCGCGTCCTCGATGCCACGATCGAGCAACTCAAGAACAACGAGCAACTTCGGGGCCGGCCATTGCTGTTCCGCGGCCCTTACGCCGGTTACCAACTCAGGCTTGCCCTCGAGGTAAACCACACCATCAACACGCCCAACATCTTCGTCAGCCTGACGGCCAGGGACAAGGAACAGGTGTACCTGACCGTCACGGAGGTCCTGAGGCAGTACGCGGAGCAGATCAGGGCCCAGCGCAGCCAGGACGATGCCGATCGCCAGCGCGAGTTGCGGCAGGAGCGCGACGACCTGCGCAAGCAACTGGCCGACCTCGGCACACGGCTGGCCCAGTTGCGCGGCGAGGCCAGGATCCTGACTGCCGACGAGCGCAGCAGCGAGGAATTGGCCCGGCTGACGGCCCTGGTGCACCAGTTGACCCAGACCCAGGTCGAACTGGCCGAGACCAACGCTGCCTGGACCCAGTTCCAGGAACTCAAGAAGGTCGCCGACGAGGCCAAAGACTATACGCCGGTCATCATGGGCTTCCCCGAGATAATGGAGACGCTCCGAAGAGACCCGACGATCCTGGCCCTGAGCGAGCAATCGTCGCGCGCGGCCCAGGAGTTGCAGAGCCTCAAGCAGCGGTTCGGCGAGCGGCACGAGGCCGTCAAGCGGATGGAGACCATTGCCCAAGGCGCCAAGAACGACCTGGAGGCCAAGCAGAACGACGTCCTCGGCCAACTTTTTCAGCAGTTGGCCGCCACACTCAAGACCAAGAACGACCGGTCCAGGGCCGCCGAGGCCGAGCTTCAGGGCCGCGTGTCCGAGGCCCGCGGCGCGGCCATCGACATCGCCAAGTTGACCTCCGAGTTCCGGGCACGCGAAGACGAGTTCAGGCGGGTCCAAACCCTCCTGAACACCGTCATGGACGGCCTGGAGCGCATGCGGATCAGCCAGGCCATGAGCCGGTCCAACATCCGCGTGGCCGGCTGGCCGACGATGCCCGCCGATCCGTCGGAACCGCGGCTTCTTCTCTACATCCCCGCCGTCGTCGTGTTCAGCATCCTCCTCGGCCTGGGGTTAAGCCTGCTCATGGAACTCGTCGACACGCGCATCCGGACGCCCACCGACATTACGCGGCAGGTCGGCGCGCCGCTCTTGGCCAGCATCCCGGATCTCGCGGAAGACGAGCGGCTGTCCATGGACACCAATGTGGCGCTCGTCAGCCAATCGGCGCCCCAGTCGCTCCTGGCCGAGAACTTCCGCCAGATGAGGACCAACCTCCTTTTTGCCTCCGATCAGCCGATCCGCAGCCTGCTCGTGACCAGCCCGAACCCGGGGGACGGCAAGTCAAGTGTCGCCGCCAACCTCGCGATCACCCTGGCCCGCGCCGGGTCGCGGGTCCTGCTCATCGACGCCAATTTCCGAAAGCCGAGCCTGGCGAAGACCTTCGACGTGCCCGACCGCGTCGGCCTGTCGAACGTCCTCGTCGGCATGAGCCCTGCCTCCGAGGCGATCCAGGCGACCTCCATCGACAACCTCGACGTCCTGACGAGCGGCGTCGCGCCGCCCAGCCCCGCCGAACTCCTTGGGTCGCCGAGCATGCGGCAATTGGTGGTCGACCAGATGAAGGCCTATGAACGCGTTATCGTCGACGGCGCTCCGATGCTGACCGTGGCCGACAACCACCTCCTCGCCGACGTGGTCGACGGCGTGGTGCTCGTCTTCCGCGCGGGCGAAAACACGCGCGGCATGGGCCAGCGCGCGATGCGCCAGGTCCTGGCCCTCCGAGGACGCGTGGTCGGGGCCGTCCTGAACCGCGTCCGCGCCACAAAGGGCGGCTACTTCCGCGAGTCCTTCCAGGCGTACTACGACTACAGCGGCGCCTCCTGCCCGGTCGAACCCGTCGTCGCCGCTGCGCCAAAGGACGGACCCGAAGCCTGAGCCGCAGGCCGCGCGTTTATGGCACTCCAGGGTCGGACATTTGCGCGGCGGGTCTCCTGGCCTGCCGCGCAAAACTATTTAGAGCAGTACGAGCGCGTCTGTATGCATGCGCGCGCTACAAGCCAAAACCTCGACCCTTGTGGGAGAGGGTGGCTAAGCCGGGTGAGGGGGATGTCGTAGGTCGCACAGCCGCCCTCGGCTGTGCAGGATGGCCGAAATGCCCAGACGGGGCGTCTGGGCCACAGATGCGCCCTCGCCCCCGCCCCTTTCCCGCGAGGGGAGAGGGGAACAAGGGCGGCCCCCCAGGATTCCGATGAGCCGACGGATGCCATCCACGGCCTCTTGCCCGGCACTGCTGGCTGGCGGCGTCATCGGCCTGTTCCGGGCCGGACTCCTCGTCCTGATCGGCCTGGCGCCGACCCTGTTCGGGAGCCTGCATCGCTTCGGGTCTTTTGACCTCCTCCTGGCCGTCTGGTTTCTCCTGGCCTTGGGCGTGGTGGTGGCCATTGTCGGGTTGCCCCTGCGAAGCCCACGGTCCTGGTCGAACCTGTGCCTGTGGGCGATGCTCATCCTGGTCCTTTTCCAGGTGCTGCCGCTGCCGCTCGTGGACGGCGTCGGGCGGACGCCGGCAGGGCTTGGTCCGGCCGCCGCGGCGCTCACCGACCCGGGCCTCGACGGCGGCGCTCACGGCCACGGGACGCTGCCGGTCGGCCGCTACAGCCTGCGGGCCTCGGCCACCGTCGGCGTCCTGGTCGCCATCGGGAGCGCGGCGGGCCTGTACTGGCTCATCGGGGCGGCCGTTTCCGGGCGCCGGCGGCTTTGGCTCACCACCGGGGCTGCGATTGGCGGTATGGCGATGCTGGCGTACCTTGGGATCATAGCCGATTCCGGCTCGGCGGCCCAGTCGGTGTCGGGGCCGGCGCGTCTGGTGGGTCCTGTGACGGTCCTCGGCGGCGACAGCCTGGTTCCGGCCCTGCTGGCGGTGCTGCCGCTGTGCCTTGCGGCCGTGTTGCGGACGCTGGGTTGGATGCCGCACCGCGAGCACCGCCGCCGCGCCTTGCCCTGGGGTTGGATGACCCGCGGGACATTCATCTGGCCCGTCATCGGGCTTGTCGTGACGGCGATGGTGGCCGTGGCCCTGGGCATGAGCAACGCTCCGCGGCGCCTGCTGGCGGTATGTGCCATACTCTCGATCTGTCTTGTGCTGGGGGGCTACGTGTGGGCAGGGCCGGTTCTTCGGCAGCGGCGGCGCGTCGTGCTCACGGCGCTGGCGCTGGCGGCCTGGGTGCTCGGGGCGGTATGGCTCGGCTCGGAGATCGGACGCCGGCATCAGCCGGCGGCGTCGGCCGATGCGGCGGTGGAGTCGCTCCTGGCGGCCCTGCCGGCGGAGCGCGCGGCATTCGGCGCCGGCGCAGGCAGCATCTCGCCACGCCTGACCTTCGGATTACCGGGCTGGCCCGCCGGCCCCGGCGATGACTGCGACACCGACGGCTACCTCGTGATCCGGGCCGAGTTGGGGTGGGCCGGCCTTGGCCTGTGCCTGGCGGCCGCTGCGACCTGGGCGCTCTTCATGATTCGGGTGTGGCGCCGCAGTCAGGGGCCGTGGCCGAAGATGGCCGCCGCGGCCGGCCTGGGGGCGCTGGCGGCAAACCTTCTCTATCTCCGGACCGACGCGGCCGCGCTGCTCGTGCCGAACCTGCTGGCCCTGGCCTGCGTCTTCGGCGTCGTGGCCGCCTGGGCGGGGCAGGGAGGCACGTGGCGCCCCGGCCGACGCTGGAACACCGGCCGCTTCCGCGGGCCGCTCTTTGTCGGGGCCATAGGCACGCTGGCGGCCCTCGGCCTGGCCGAGAGCGAAATGCTGTCGTCCAGCGAGATGGCGCCCGAAATAAGCGACAAGTTCATGCACTTCGCCACGTTCGCCGTGCTGACGCTCGTTCTCGCCTCGGCTCTGGACCGGGTCGGCGCCCTGCGCCGCCTCGGCGCGAGCACGTTCCTGGCCATCCTCGCGACGGCGTCTCTGGGCGTGGCGCTGGAATACGCCCAGCGCTACCTGACGTACGGGCGATTCTTTGAACTCGGCGACATGGCGGCCAGCGTGTCGGGCTCGGTCCTGATGGGCGCGGTGTGGTGGCTGATGAGCCGGACCGATGCCCCGGCCGAGGCTGCGGCGCCCCCGCCCGCATAGGGCAAGACTCTTCGCTGCGGGTCAGGAGGCCCGCCGCGCAACAAGCCGCCCGCGCGGGCCGCAAGAAGCATGGGCGCGGCGGGTCTCCCGACCCGCCGCGCAGCCGTTCATGACTTTACGAGATTTCTTTATCCCTCCGCGTCCTCGCCTTTCTTGCTGGCCGCGCGCCTGGCCTTCCGCTCGGCGGCCAGGGCGCTGGCCTCCTTCTCTCCGAAGAGGGCCTTTCGCCTGAGGAGATGGTGGTAGTGCTGCGCGAAGCGGTGGGCTTCGTCGCGGACCGCCTGGAGGATCTTCAGACCCGCATGGGTCCGGGGCAGCCGCAGCGGCTGGCTCTCGGCCCTGCCCAGGACGTAGACTTCCTCTTCGCGCTTGGCGAGCGACAGGAGGTGCGGCCTCTGACCGCCGGCGGCCTCGATAGCGGCGGCGGCGGCGTGGAGTTGCCCCAGGCCCCCGTCTACCAGCACCAGGTCGGGCAGGACCGACAGTTCATCGGTCAGGCGGCGGAAGCGGCGGAAGACCACTTCCTCGATCATCGCGAAATCGTCCTGGCCCTCGACCGTCTTGATGCGGAACCGCCGGTACCCCGGCTTGAACGGCCGCCCGTCGACGAACGTGACGATGGCCCCGACGGCCTCTCGCGGCCCAAGGTTGGCGATGTCGACGCCCTCGATGCTGCGGACCGGCGTGGGGGATTCCAGGAGTTCCGTGAGCGCTTTCATGCCCTCGGCGGGGTCGAAGGTCAGGGCGAAGACCTCCGGCTGAAGGTTCTCCTCGACCCGGCCGCGCGCACCCAGTGCCTCGATGGCCCTCAGTTGGTCGCGCACGGCCGCCGCCTCCTCGAACCGGAGGTTCCCGGCCAGGTGCTTCATCTCGCGCGTCAGGTCCCGCACGACCTGCGTGCGGCTGCCTTCCAGGAACCGCATCAGCCGCCAGACGCCCTTGCGGTACGTGGGCCGGTCGACGTGCCCTGCGCACGGCGCCGTGCACCGGTTGATGGAGTACAGGATGCACGGGCGGTAGTACCGGCGGTTCGGGTCCTCCTGGCGGACGTCGAGCGAGCAGGTGCGGAACCTGAAGATCCTCTGGAGTTCCCCGATGGCCGTCCGCAGGCCCGCGGCGCTCGTGAACGGCCCGTAGAGCCGCGTGCCCTTGGCGGACGGCGTCCGCGTGAAATAGACGCCCGGGAACTCCTCGCGGATCGTGAGTTCGAGGTATGGGAATGTCTTGTCGTCGGTCAGCCGCTCGTTGTACTTCGGATGTATGTCCTTGATGAGCCGGGCTTCCTGGAGGAGGGCGTCGACCTCGCTCTCGGTCGGCAGGAACTCGATGTCGGCCACCTCGGCGACCATCTGCTCCTTTTTCGGACCGAGTTCCGCCGACGGCTGGAAATACTGGCTGACGCGGCTGCGGAGGCTCACGGCCTTGCCGACGTAGATGATGCGCCCCCGGTCGTCCTTCATCAGGTAGACGCCCGGCGTCTTCGGAAAGGACCGGATTCTCTCGATGACGGCTTCCTGGTTCACGAAGCACCCGCCCGCAGATTGCCTCACGACCCGGCACTGCCCGGCGCGCCGGCTGCGCCAGGGGCGCGGCGTGCCGCGCCCCTGCGGCCCGCGTGCACAGTTCAACCGGCGGCACGGTCAGTTCAGCGGCGTCCCCGCGGACAGCCGCACGCCCACGTAGATGCCGATGTAAAGGCCCAGCAGGAGCACCACCAGTGCGCTGACGAAACTGTAGAACCGGTGCTGGAGCACGAACCCCGCCCACGCGAAATACAGGATGAGCACCGACAGCGTCGCCAGGCCCAGCGCCCAATCGGCCAGCGTCCGCGCCTGCCGCCAGACCTCGCCGCCGAACGCCGGCGAGATCGCCAGCGCGGCCGCAAAGCCCAGTCCGACCAGCCCCAGGATGACCGAGCAGGCACGCGCGGGCACCGCCAGGTTGAAGATCTCGCCCCGGATGGCGTGAAGGCGGTTCCCCACGCTCAGCCACACCACGGCCGAGACACCCATGATCAGGGCGTTCATGCTCAGACGGTAGGCGTCCCACGTGACCGGGTGCATCTTGTTGTGCCAGACGGCCAGGATGGTCAGCGTGACCATAAGGACCGCCGGGTAAAGCATTTCGCCCCTCAGCCACACGAAAGACCAGGCCAGGAACACCACCGCCATCACCAGGAGCATGATGAGCGACTCCGCCGACGACAGGCGGAAGACGGCCAGGACGGCGCCGATGAAACACGAGATGACGGCCAGCGTGAAAATCGTCGTCGACGCCCGCCGCTCCTCGCGGTAAAACGAGCACGTCCGCGACAGCAGGGCCATGAACTTCGCCTCGTACAGGTACACCAGGAGGTGCGAGGCGCCGTACCCCGCCACGGCGCACACCAGGTAGCCGTACAGGTCGCCGGTGTGCCGGAACAGGCCGGCGTACGCCGTCGCCATGATGCCGCAGACGTAGAACAGGAACGTGCGGGCGGTGTGGCGCACCAGCCACATCGACAGCAGGAACGCCAGCAGCACCGCCAGCCATCCGAGGGCCCCCCAGAAGGGGCCCAGGAGTTCCAGCGTGGGGCCGGAGCCAGTCATCATAAATTCTGAATACGTCCGTATCTCCTGGATCGACAGATAGGCGGCCAGGACCAGGGCGGTGGCCATGCCGGTGATAATGAAGGGGAGCGCCTGGCGGCGGGAGGTGCGGTCCGAGGCGGTCCGCCGCAGAATCTCGCGCACCAGCAGGGCCGCGACCAGCCAGGCGACGCCCGCCGCCGCCGTCACCTGGATGAACCGGTGATGCAGGACGGTGGGCCGCGTGCCCGGCCCCAGGTGCCCGAGCGCCGCCGCGCCGCCCGTTGCGATCGCCGCCACGAGGTAGTTGACCCAGGCCGGGGCCCGGTGCGCGTGGGCCAGCGCCAGCACGGCGGCGGCGATCAGGAGGTCGCAACCCACGTACTTGGCCTCAATCGGCGGCGGCGCGAACGGCTCGCTCACAAGGGCCGCCGCGGCCAGGGCCACGCCCGCCAGGTACAGCGCCCGCGGGAATCCATGCGTCGAGGGCTGCGTGAGCAGGGGCCGAAGCATCGCCGCCAGCATCGCCGCGCCCAGGGCGATCCCCATGAGCACCGAGGCGTACCGCCCCTCGTAACCCGCCTGCTGGTCGCCGCCGAGTACGGCAAAGGCCGCCAGGGCCGCCAGGCCCGCGCTCACGCACGAGAACCCGAAGAGGTCCGGCTGCCTCAGGCCGATCGCCGACTCCAGCAGCACCGCCCACCAGACGCCGAGCACCCAGACCGTGTGCCACGACACGCCGTGCCACACCGCCACGTACCCGGCCCCCATGGCGGCCAGGCTGGCGACGACCAGCGGCACAATCATCAACCCCTGTCGATGCCACTTTACGTTGTCCTCCTGCCGCGGATGGAACCCCAGCAGGGCCGCCACCACCGCCATCAGAAGCGACACGCCCGCCCCCGTCGACGTGACCCAGGCCGTCGCGGGGGTGGCCGAGCCGGTCGCCAGGTGGTTCTTCGTCGCCAGGACCACCGCCGCGGCCACGCCCAGCAGCGAGAGGTACACCAGCGGCTCGGCGCGCAGACGCCACACCGTGGCCGCAAACAGCACGGCCGTCGGCGCCTCGATCGCCAGGGCGATCCCGGGCTGGTAGGCCGACCGCACGAACGCCGACCCCATCAGGGTGATGCCGGCCACCAGGGTGCTCGAATCCCGCCAGCGCCGGCCCTCGGCGGGCAGCCGGATGAGCCCCGCCACGTAAAGGGCCGCGCCCGCCGCCGCGATGATCTCAGTGACGGCGGTGCCCGCCATCAGGTAATCCTCGAACGACTGGGGCGGACGCATCACCACGTACGCCAGGCACAGCACGACCCAGATCGCCGAGACGGTCGAGAGAAACCCCAGGGGCATGGCCAGCGGCGGATGGGCGCGCGCCGCCAGCCGGAATCCGGCGGCCGCGGCGGCCCCGAGAGCCGCCCACAGGGCCGCCCACGCCACCCCGGCAGACGATATCTCCGCTATGGCCTGGCCAACTGGGTGCAAGGTTGTCCTCTGGGCTGAAAGTGGCAAAAACCTATCATAGGCCCGGTTTTGGTGCCCTGTCTAGCGAAAACCTGCGGATGGCGGCCTCCGCCGGCCGATGGGTATATCGAGAGCGACATGCGCAAGAATTCGGTTGCATTGGACCGGCGGGTTCCTACAATTTCTCTTGAGACCGTGGTGCCGGGCGGTGTGCGGGCCGCCCATGGGCCGCGGCAGCGGAATGGCGCTATGCTCGGTTCGCGGAGGTCGTGGTGCTTGGCGGTGGGGCTCGCGGGAATCGGCCTGGCGATTCTCGGCGTCGGGCTGGCCGTCTCGAGCCGCACCGGGTCCGAGGCCTGGGCAGAGGTTCCGCTGCCGGCGTCTTTCGGCCAGCCGCCGCCAGGCGTCGGCATGATGGCGGTGTCGCTGGGCGAGGGCGAAGTGGCCGTGTGTCTGACCGACCGCTCGCGCGAGCGGTTGCTCGTATACCAGGTTGACGCGAAGCGCGGCCGGATGAAACTGCTGGCGGCCCGCGACATCGCCGCCGATTGGCTGCTGACGGACTGGAACAACGATCCGCCGCTGCCGAAGGACGTCAGGGTTCGCGTCGAAAGAGGAATTGAACCGGCGCCAAAGAGTCCGGGGCGGCCGGCGGGGGAGATCCCCAAGCCGGGGGCCGGGCAGTAACCGTATAATTTCACGGAGCACCGCATGGGGCGGTCGCTCGAAACGTGAGGAGACCTGCGAGTGGCAGAATTCGTCACATTCGATGACGCCAAGAAGCGACTTGGCAAGACGGATCAAGAACTCCAGGAGATGATGGACAAGGGCGAACTCCGGGGGTTCCGCGACGCCGGCACCTGGAAGTTTCGCAAGGAAGACATCGACGCCAAGGCGGGCGCCCAGGCCCCGGGCGGCGAGAAAGAGTCCGGCGACACCCTCATGAGCATTGACGCCGACATCCTCTTCGCCGAAGAGGAAGAGATTCCCGCCGATAGCGCCGCCGAGACCTGGATCGCCGCCGACACCGAAGGCGTGTTCCCGGCCGCGGCGGCCCAGGGCGTCGAGGATGCCATGGCGGCCCCCGAGACCGAGCCCGCGCCCCTGGCCCTCAGCCCGGAGACCGACGAGTCCAGCCTCGGCGCCGTCCTGAGCGACGAGGAACTCGGCGCCACCGAGCCCGGGGGCGAGGAACCCGTCATCGCCGTCGACGCCGAGAGCGGCGTGGCGTCGGTGTCGGGGCCGTCAGGCGCGCAGCCCAGCCGCACGCGCGTCGTGACCCTGATCGAACCCCCGGCCCACCACGCCCAGTTCACCTTCATGCTGGGGCTTGCGGCCATCGCGCTGGGGCTGGGAGTCTATGCGATCATGGCCCTCGTGTCGCACACCCAGCCGGCGCTGCTGACGCAACTGGCCGGCGAGAACGTGCCGCTCATCGTTCTCGTCGCCACCATCGTCGTGGTCGCCATCGCGGCGCTGGTGGGCTACATCATGGACAAGAACCGTGCGGCCCGCGAAGCCGCCGGCAATGTTTGATCGTCTTCGAACACGTCGCCGGGCGGTGCCCCCCGGGCTAGACCCCGGGAATCCCTGGCGAAGCGTCTTCGTCGCGACGGGTTGACCCAGGAAAGGAGCACAAGATGCAGCGCTTTGCGGTGGTTGCCGTGGTGGCCATGGCGGGGGTTCTGGCCCTCCTGTCGGTCGGCTGCGTGGACGAGGCCAAGTACCGGGCGGTCCTTCTCAGGAACCGCGAACAGGACAAACTACTCAGCGAGAAGGACGCCCAGGTCGCGACCCTGAACGAGCGGGTCAATGCCCTCCAGGCCCAGAAGGTCGACGCCCAGAGGATGCTCCAGGAGAAGGAGGACCACCTGGCCAGCATCATGAGGGAGCGCGACGAGGTCC
>Ga0315285_10007284_pt1 | contig 11361 bp, 30 predicted proteins | sample YL17G09_36_MG_FD_203698 | JGI IMG/M metagenome (GOLD analysis project Ga0315285, IMG submission 203698) | Sediment microbial communities from Yellowstone Lake, YNP, Wyoming, USA - YL17G09_36 | ecosystem: Environmental > Aquatic > Freshwater > Lake > Sediment | place: USA: Wyoming | collected... | reverse complement strand
CAGCTCCCGAAACCAAGTTCCGGAGAAGGGCATTACATGGGAGTAAACGTTACCAAGTACCCGAACGGGACCTGTCAGTTATATTGGTTAGGCGGTACGGATTACGAATCCTTTGTCGAGAACCTGAAAGTCGGGAATGAAATAGTGGGCCATCCCAACCCCGGCAGTCTTATCTATAACGGAACGGATTGCAACACGACGGTTAAAATGTATATGCGGGATATCAGGACATATCAGCAGATTCACCCGGTTGTGAGGAAATGAATATATCATATAACACATATACAAAACTACAGGATTATTACCCATGGAAGTAAACAAGAAAAATAAGGAAGAGTATACCTCAGCCCGGTTATCCCGGTTAGTGCGGGACTATCTGGCACGGAACTCAATTGCGTTCTGTCATATGACGGGCAGGGTGACCAGAGAATCAGTCGATGAAGCCCTGAGAAGGATACTGGGTATAAAAGAGGAGGAGACGTAGATGGCAGACATATCACAGGAACAAGAATTCGGACGCAAGATGGACTCCGATTTCTCAAAAGAAGAAACGAGGTTCAAAGCCAAACTAGTATCTTCCGATTATGCAATGAAGTGTATTAATCTTATTAATCAATACGACTTTTCTACCCCTTGCAAAATAGTTTTAGCAGATATCGTAAATGTATCATTCGACCCAAATGCGGTGCTTTCGAGGCAAGATAATCTTAACAAAAGAAAACTCGAATTACAAGTTGCTATAAACTTAGCAGTATGTTCCATGGATGCCAGTGATATCGCAAACCCTGGTTTACTTAATGTGCTCAATGAAATTGGCATGGCCTTCGGTGACTTCATCAGCAGGTCTTTCATGGGGAAGGAACGAGATCAGATTGGTCGTTCCGAGTCCATCTCCCACCAGAACTATTCCGGATTGCAGGGATCAACCTCACAGGAACCCAAACGCGGGTTTGAGTTACCGTGGAGGCGGGGTGGACCATGAGCATGATAACCGAAGTCGGAGTACCGGCGGCGTTAGGACTAGTCCTGATCGCAATCTTATTCTTAATGAAAGGATTATTGAACTTTGTTATTGGATTACCGATCTGGATTATCGGATGTGCCTTAGTAGTCCCAGCGACTATTATTTTCATTTTATTTAACATGGTCACCGGGTTCTACCGGTACGGTGCAGAAGGATTCATCTTCATGCGGGCACGGAAAGAAGGGTTACTGGTAATCAACGATGTAGAAGTCGGGACGAATAATGCAGAGTATATCTTAGGCGAGAAGACTGATCCTAAAAATCCGTTGTTCAAAGACGAGACTTCTGGATTAAAGGTTGACCCCAGTATGGTCAGTGCCTATGCCGAACCGTTAAGATACAAGGGCGGATTAATGATCGTCGGGTATGCCTACCGGGACATTTTACCGCAGACCACCCGCAACCACCTGGCATTCAAAGCAATCGTCGATTACTTCAGCGCAGGGGAAAAGACGGAAGACAAAGACCAGAAGAACTTACACCCCGCAAAACTCCTCGCTTTCTTAACACCGAATGAGAAGATCGAACTCATTAGCAAACCCGAACATTTCTTAGAAGCCGATTTAAAGACCAAGGTTGGAAAGTATTTCAAGACCAGAACCGAAGACAAGAATACTATTTATTTCCGAATCTGGCCGAAGAAGAACGAAAAAGGCGAACAGATGAAAGATGAGCACGGCAAGGAAATCTGGTATGAACAGACGGTTGACATCCCGGAACTTATCCGTGCTGTCCAGCAAATGAAATCCGATATTAACAAGCTGCCCATTCACGAAGGGTACTTCTCGATGAACGAAGCCTTCAAGTATAACAACGTCGCCTATACCGCCCAGCACTTATCAGCGTTAAAGAATTTACTCACCCAGATTATCGCCGAAGATTGGTTAAAGAAACTGAACCTGTGGACGTATGGATGTATCATGTGTGCATGTATGGGTATGGTAGTTCTGGGAGTGTACATCCTGGAAAGCACGGTGTTTAAATAATGACAGGAGATACCGGACACGAACGCCGGGGAATAAACGAAGGAATTGAAAAAGCGTATATGGAAGCTGGGGGATTATCCGCAGCAATCCGAACACATTTAGGAGCGTATAAGAAAGGAGTATTATCAGATGTCTTTGAACTCTTCCATTTCAATTTCGGTATCCTGTTTAATCTTACGTGTGACCGCCCGGAGATGGATGATGAATCTGAGGTTATCCGGTACGTGGACGCCTGGTTAGAACTACCGCCGCCTCCTGACAAGGAACTGGAACTACGATGTAATGAAGGTCGAAGACTATTCCGGGAATATTCCAAAGCCTTGAACCGGAAAGGGTTATTGAACTTACCCGCAAGTTAACTAGCTCGGAGGAAAGACTATCGCAGCAAAAGGAGGAGCACCATCAGCCGGCAACGCACCAGCAGCACCCGGGTTACCGGCAGACTTTGAAATCAACCGACCGCAACGTGGTTCCCGGGACGGGTACTTCTATCTCTGGTTAGAGTTGAATAAGCAATACGGTGAGATTACTAATTCTATGCAGCCCGGGAAATACGACCCGAGAATCTATAGGAAGATCCGACACATGATCGCAACCATCACCGATGATGGAATAAGATTATATGCCTGGAATTTATTGGACGGTACTCTCAACCAGATCAAGAAAGATAAACTGTTAGTTACTTCCGACCAGAAGAACGACGCCATCATGGATACCTGCGATATTATCTTAGGAGAAGTCTGGGCGTTCTACGATCAGTATATGGGTGTCTCACACAGGTTACGGATGGGTAATGCGAATCCTCCGCCCGGCACCGAAGAGGATAACGATGAGGTTGGGTATATCGAAAGCCCGGTCGGGACGCCCGGTCCTACGGATGTCGTTGAAGGAGATTAGCTAGATGGCAGAAATCTTACATTACAATATTCCTTTCTTACAGAAACCCGAACATACGTGGTCTCCGTTTCGGGGAAGAACCCAACCGGAATATTTACTGGACGGCAATACTTCCAACATCTGCAAACACTGGTCTGGCATAGCAACCGGGAAACATAACCAGGATGTCTCCATGATGATCGAAGGCCCGAAAGGGACGGGCAAGAGTTATACTAGTTTAACCTTATGCGTCAACTCCGCCAAGTGGGTAGCTCAGTGTTTGGGTACTGACTGGCGGGACCATTTCGATATCGAACGGACGGCAGCCATTGTTGATACCGACCGGGCAGATGAGGTTATGATCAATACCAAGAAGTATGACGTCCGGATGTTCGACGATATCTCATTAGCGTGGGGTAACCGCAACTGGCAATCCGATGAGAATAAAGATAAGAACGATATCTTCATTATCAACCGTATCGACAACACCATCAACATCCTGACCAGCCCCAACAGTAAACTCATTGATGTGGTCCCTCGCTCGAACGTCAACTTCAAAGGCGAGATGGATACCCCGTACTTCAACTTCCAGCATACCTCATTAAAGATATTCAAACCCATCCCTATCTTCCGGGCGACCGGGTACAAGGTACTAGATCCTTATCTAAGAGTAGGTAGGGATAAGATCATTATGTATATGATCACGGCCCCGCCCAAACGATTGATTGAAGCCTATGACAAAGAACGCAGTCGGGCAACAGAAGCCATTAAGAAATCACGGAGGGATAAGCTGAGTGAGCGGAGAGGGGAGAAGGAAGGAACTAGCTCGGAGGTTAAGAGCGTCCAGAAGAAGAAGCACTATAAGACAATGGAGATGGAGACCCGCATAGCAGAGCACGAACCCAGATGGATGGAGATCCGGAAAGCGGGTGGGGGAGATAAAGAGATCCAGGAAGATGCATTAACCCTTCTGAAAATTCCGGTCGAGACCTGGAAGACCTGGAAGAAGAAAGGTATCTTACATGAGCACGGTATACTAGAGGACCGCAAGAAGTGAACTAGCTCGCTGATAAAAAAACCTATTTTTTCAAAGTGGTAATTGTGGTCATTGTGGTAACAACAACAAAAGAAGTCTAGCAAGAATCAATTATATATATCATTATGTTATTAGGTTGTTGTAAACCAACAGCGCCATGTATCAATGCATTACATTGGTGCGTACAGTGTACATCATGTACCCCCCCCTTTATCCCCCCCCTAAACTGTACACACATTGTACACATTAAAACAAAATTAAAAAAAAATTTTTTTTATTTTTGAAAATTAAAAATCATTCAACCAGGTAACCAGGGACTCGGCCAGATCCATATTAGATATGTGTGGACCGTGCCGCACCACTCCGCACTATACACTATCTTATTACTCAGCACTCATGCGCGATTTTACGCTCTATTATATTAGGGTTTAAATTGCGTTCCTTTTTTCCCTGCAGGTATTGATTACATAATTTAAAATGAATATAATCAGAAAGGTTTATATTATGACTGGTCAATTATTGACTATCCCAAAAGGAAAGGTGTAAAAAATGGTAAAAGAACAAACAGAAAAAACAGATATCTTTTATCTGGTACGGAAAGATGAATATCCGGATAACCCGGAAAGATCAAACTATCAACAGTCAGAAATTACCGTTTTTGTATCTGTTGGTATTCCGTCAACAGTGAGCAATGGATTATTCCGGTTAACTTATCAGCGCAATTATGATAAGGAGATAAATGGAATGACACACTGGTACGGAGAGACTATGGAAAACATCAACGATCCACGAGCTGATAAACTAAAGACTATTACCGGCGTGTTTGATAAAATGGAAAGATACTTATCAAAAATCCGGGAAAAAGGCTTAACGCTTGAAACATCACGTCAGGATGATCTTAACTGGAGAATAGCACTATTAAAGAAAATTGGTGCATTCCCGGTTGACTGGAATAAGACACAACACGCGTACACGTCATATGATTACTTTGTAAAGACAAAGGAAAGTATCATCATTGGATCGTGATTGCGGAGAATAGATATTCTGCGAAATATATTTGAGGTGAAAAAAATGAACAAACAACAATTTAAAGAAAGGGAAAATACCATTTCAACCTTTATCCAGGATTCACAATTAAAAGGTTCAATGGTTAATGTTTCTGATGTCGAAATGTTAGTTGACCGATTGCACCGATATGAAACAACATTGCACCGGATATCTGAAATATGGTGCAATGTAGAATTAAACGATAAACAGACAAAAAGACTAGAGGAAAAAGAATCCAGGATGGAACAAAAAGTTAAGGATATCGCAGAACTTCTTAGGTTTGAAGTTCATTGCCAAGGTGATCCACGCGGTGGAACAATCCGGTTTAAATTGCCATCAGGCCGATCGAACAATTGGGATAATGAGACTTGGGGGATTTACTGGTAATTATGGCACAATTTATTTTAAAGATAACCTTAGGCAATGAAGCAATGCAAACCGGTTATGACATTGCCGGCGCATTAAGGGACATTGCCGATAAGATAAACGACAATGAAGATATGAGAGAATTTACTGGTCAAAAAAGGATCATGGATCTAAATGGTAACACTGTTGGATCATGGCAGGTGAAATAATATGGCTATATTTTATGACTCATACCTAAAAACGATCAGTAAATCAGCAATTAAAGAGACCTGTAAAAAGTGCCCTGATTATAAAGAATTCTGCGATTTATCTTTAGAGCATCCAATAACAAGATTTCAAGAGTGTGAATATTTACAGAACAGATATTAGGTATTACATTATGAGACTATTACAACAAACATATTTTCCCTTAATCATTATCGCAACAATCGAAATAGGCCTAATCTGGTATATGGTGATCAGTATGTGATCGGTAACCAGGATAAGTACCGTGATCACCTTTGCACGATTACCCTAATAATATTAATATAATCCCCTTATCCCCTTTTATCAGAAAGGCTATTAGGACCAGATCCAGGATAAGGATTTTACCGGCAAAAAATTTCTAGAAAAATTCTGAAATTTTGGCAATCCGGTAATAGTTGAGCTAGTTAAGGAAGTAGGTGTAAAAGAGTATGAAAAAGAAAAATCAGAATATACCAATATGGTATAAATGTCCGGCCTGTCATATCTCACAGAGTTTCGGACCGGTAGAGTATGAAGGATTTAAACCAGGCTGTCCGGATTGCCGGCTACCAATGGTTAAAGAAGTGAGCTAGTTAAAGAGGCGTAAGGCATTATGACAAAATACGACATCCTAAAAATATACTGGCCAACGAACGATAAACTAGGGTATCCTTTAAAGTATGATATTGTAAAGCAAACAACTTATAAAGAAGCATATGCTTTTTGCAATGATGATAACAATCGTTTTGAGAGCAAAGAGTATTTCTATGGTTTCCAGGAGCAGAAGAAATGATCAACCAGAAACAACTATCTGAACTCTACCGGGCAATGACCGGCAGCACGGTACACCAGGTTAAGCCCGATCCGGTACAACAGGACCGATGGCAGCGATCGAAGATTACCGAGTATGCGTTCAAAGGCAAGGAAGTGAGCTAGTTCATGGATATCAGTAAATTAAACCGGAATCCTTTCGAGGACCAGAAACCAGTATCGAAGAAGAAGACCGTAAAGAAACCAGCGACCGGGAAAAAGGCAAAGGATACCGGCAAGGCATTACCGGAAAAGAAGATTACCTGCCCGTATTGTGAAACGGTAAACACATTCCCGAAATACAAGATCACCCGGTACTGTAGCGAATGCGGGAAAGTATATTTCAGGTGAGTGAGTATGGAAACATTAAAAGAACTGGACGAAATCGCCAAACAGATTCTAAACGGATTTATCGCATCACAAATGGAATGGAATTATATTATGCATAGTTCCTGTTGCGAGTTTGCCCGTATGGTTGGGGCGGAACATCTTAATTGGTTTGATGGTGAATGAGATGCCATTTGTTTATCCCGTGTGGATGTGTTCCGATTTAATGGGATGTACAAGCGATATTGCATCATGCCAAAATCACAACACGAAATATAATTGGAGTTGTGATTTTAAGAGAGAACACAGGGAATGCCCAAGAGGATTTGAGACGGCGGGTGATCTGATATGGTCCGAGTAAGTAAACGAGACTGGCCAGCACTGGCAAAGCAGATCCATTATGTTGATCCGGTGCTCGTCCAGGATGAAGAGGAACGAAAGAAAAAGATCGAGCTGGAAATTATAATGAATGTCGGTACAGTTCAGGACCGGCAGAACCAGGAATATTGGCGGGAACGGCAGAAAGAGATTGAAGAAGAGAAAAAAGAACTGGAGGAGAAGAAGAGAGTAAGAGCCGAGAAAAAGAAGAACCTTGCCAGCATCCCCGGCAAAATCCTGAAAGGTGTATTATCCGGTGATAAGAACAAACCGAGAGCTAGTTCAGGCAGCCGACCGGTAAAAGGCAGGAAAGCCCCTGCAGAGAAGCGAGCTAAGCCGGTACGGTTCGAGGACCGAGAATTTGAAATGCCGGACTTCAACCCGCCCTGGAGTAGATGATGAATCCAAACAACCTATTTACTGGTTATTCCTATAAAGAAAAGATCCGGTTTATGGAATTCAGAGAGATGTTACAGGAGGAAGAAAGACTTGATAGATTTTTCCAAGATGAAAAAGAGTGCGTATATCACCCGCGAACAAGGAATTGAGATATTGAATCAATTAGAATTACAAGGCGGGAATGGGTCGTGCAGAGCAAAGATAAATCGTATTATCGAAGATATATTCAGGGAGTGTGAAATGTAATGACAGAACACCAAGATAAATGCCCGGAATGTGGCAGTATGGATATCCGGTTTAGAAACCGTGATTCGATGAAAGGAGATTATTATGGGTGTCGGACGTGTGGATACGGCCCGATATTATTCCCGCTGAACTATCGCAGGAAGTTCATTGCACCGGTGATTGATGCAGAGGAAGCGAACGGTGCACTTAAGCTAGTCCAGGAGTTGAAACGAAGATGATCGATATTATTATACCTATGTGGGTACTCCACAACATCCCCTTAATTAGTCTTACAATCGCGGTAACAATCTTATTTATTTTAGGAGTGTATGCTTGGTTCTACTTAGGAAACCCTCTCCTATTATACGGCACTCTTATGGGTCTTTTGATGTTTGGGGGAATGATGTTAATAGTTCTTCTCTTTAATCCAGGGAGTCCAATTCAATTAATCAACATTACGGTGATGCAACCATGACCAATTACACGATCGAAGAGGTCCCGAACCCGGCATACCAGAAAGCACAGAAGGACCGGAAATCATTCACACCAGTAAAAGAAAGTATCAGAGCTAGTTCATTACCGATACAACCCAGCTTAGCGGAACAGATGGCAACAAGGGAGAAACGGTATACCCTGGAGATCCTGACAAAGGTCTGTGATATCTGTGATTACTGTCCGAATTGTTCTGATTGTTCCTGGAGCTGTGAAGTCCGGGCGATTGATTATTGCGACCGGGTGAAGAGGAACCTTATTTATATCGGAGTGATTGAGAAATGATCCATAAACCGGATGATGCGGTACTGGATTATTACCAGTATCAGAAAACGATGATTATCGCAGAACAAGAAGTCCGACAGTTCTTCAAAAAATATGAAGCATGGCAAGGAGGAATTTAAATCATGCAACCGTTATTAAAAGAACGAGATAATATTGTTGCTGAAATCGAGATATTATTAGAGGAACACTCCCCGGATTGGAAAGAGCGGGTCTATATCACAACCCGGTATGTCAGCAGCGGTATTAGTAAACACCCGGAGAAGTATCCGATCTTGTGTTCCCGGAACAAAGCGACGGTGAACCGGTGGATAAGCTGGTATCTTCGGGAAACCGGCAGAGTTGATCGGAATGTGAACCATTCAAAAGGGCGGGCTGTCTGGATGTTGCCGGGAGCAGTATAATGAAACCGCAGACGATCTTGTTAGTAGCAGCGTGTGGCATGGGATTCGTGCTAGCTCTGTTTGTATTAATGTACTTAGGAGGTACACATATATGAAATGTGAAGTTATTGATTGTAAAAATGAACATTCAATGTCGATCAACATGCCGAGACGGTTTACTGGTACGAAGAGGATCTGCCAGGGATGTTGGTTAAAGATCATGAAAGCGAACCGGGAAGATGCAGATGAATTACCGTTCAAGTTCAAGGAACGGTTAGTACTTCATGGACGGGCACCGGGAGATGAACGATGAACGATATGTTTGACTGCTACGATATATCGTGTGCGAACCTGGTATTGAACATAGTTGAAGTGATCTTGTTAGGGTGTATCCTGATGGTGGTGATGTGGGGATGACCCCGAACCAGTATAGATATAAATGTCCGACAGAGGGGTGTGAAATTGATAGCATCCTTGTAAATGTTCATGAAGACGTGATAGAATATTTTGGATTCTGTTGTCCTTTCTGTCAGGATCATATGGTACGTGATGATACCTACCAGAGCGAGCGGGAGAAGGTGCTGACTAATATCATAGAACTTGTTGATGCAAGAATCGAAGGACTTGATAGTTTAATGGCAACCCCGGCAGAACAACGAACCGAATCCGCACAGGACAAATATCTAAAAGAGGCACGATTTGAACTTGGTTTGGTGCAGGACGAATATAGAGAACTCCGGCAGGCAGGTGAGTAGATGACTACAGGTGCAACATGGATTCGATTTGTCCACAGTCAAGAACAAATAAAAGAAATTCTTGATTATTGTGCAGAGGAAAAGAAGGCAGAGCGGGATAAGGTGCTGGATTTGTTACGTCCAGAAGTATTGCATTTTGCATTGAGGATGGAACGAAAGTTAAGAACGCACGATGATGAACGAGGAAAAGACGGGTGGCATGAAGCAGGAGCATTCTGGTTACTGGAGCGATTACAACAGGAAGTTGCCGAACTTGAAACGGGTATAGAAGATTTTTCAAAGACTTCGTTTTCTGGAGAATGTTATGATGTTGGTAACTTTGCTATGATGATTGCATCGAAGGATTTGCCCTGTCCATCAATGGATGAAAACATTAAGAATGTAATTGAAGAACTCCGGGCAGGCAGGTGAACCATGACCGAACAATTATATGATCGCATTATAGAAAGCGACGAAGAACAAAAGAAACGAGTAAAAGAAGAAGAGAGAAGAAAACGTCTTGCTCCACTAATGAGATTAATCTCGTCGGGGAGTGATCACAGATGATAGGAAAACCCCGGCAGAAGGCAGGTGAACCGTGAATCCACACTACCATTGGCAATGGGCGTATACCTTTTTCGGTGGACGAAATATTGATGTTTTTGAGGGGAGAAAACATCTTGCGACTGTGTTTACAGAAGACGATGCGAAAAGAATTATCGACGCATTAAGGCAGAAGGCAGGTGAGTAGATGATACCTTACTTATCACGGGATGAATTGAAGAAGCTACTTAAAAAAGCGGAATGTTGTTGGACTTGTAAGCACAATTCAAAGTATGATGGTGTTTTTCATTACTGTGATTTGGTCAGAACAAAAACAGGAAATAGTCCCTGTTATCCAGTAACCTCATGGCAAGTTTGTTACCACTGGTGTGGCAAAGAAGGTGAGTAGTGGATGACCCTCGATATCCCGAAACGAAAACTCGGTAGACCTAAGAAGATCCCGGAGATCGACACCAAGAATGTGATCGACATCTGGTGTTGTGAAGAACCGGTGAAGGAATCCGAAGATTGGCAAATTGATTTCGCATTAAAAGTACTGGCCGGGTTGTTCCTGTTCTTCTCGATCCTGTATCTGATCAGGAGGATATGATGAACAAGCGACAACGTAAGAAAGCCGAGAAGACACGGATCGCACAACCAATAAATGTCCCGATCCTCTACCAGGAACCAGAGACGAAACAACAGATTGCATCCCGGTATTTCGTTCAGCAGATCGATGACATCCGGGCGTGTTCAAAAGCAAAGGTGATGTAATTGTGCGATGATACGCCCGTTGAATTAATTGTAGGACTTATCGGAGTAATAGTGTGGTCTACAATTTATTTTAATTTTGGATTCTTTATTAGTTTTGCAATCACACATAATGAATCTTCATCGGTATGGGGCGGAATCCTTGCGTTAGGTTTTATGTTGTCGAAATTCGCCCACAGTATGATCGGTGCGTATAATAATCATGGTTACTGGAGTGTGCTGGACAATGTGTGATAAATCCGCCTTCCGAGATCCAAGCATTGAACCAAAGACCGCAGAAGAACTCCTGGAACTAGCTCAGAAGAAGAAACGGAAAGAAGGAAGATATGCATCCCTTCAGGAAGATTATTTTCGATGACACACGATCGTAAACGCACGACCGTAACCTGCACCCAGTGTACCGAAACCTTCACTTTACAAGACGCCGAGTTACGTAGAAGATTAAAGAAGAGAGTAA
>Ga0315285_10007282_pt1 | contig 11363 bp, 9 predicted proteins | sample YL17G09_36_MG_FD_203698 | JGI IMG/M metagenome (GOLD analysis project Ga0315285, IMG submission 203698) | Sediment microbial communities from Yellowstone Lake, YNP, Wyoming, USA - YL17G09_36 | ecosystem: Environmental > Aquatic > Freshwater > Lake > Sediment | place: USA: Wyoming | collected... | reverse complement strand
GTATCTACACACTATAGCAAAATCATAAAATGAGCAGAGAAATGATTAAAAAGTTATCACATTTCAAAGCGCCGCCCTCCATGAGGGAGAGGATGGCATCGTTTCGAAATGAGACGTATCATTCAACGTGGCAAGCCGCTTTGCGCCTTCATTAACCCAGACTACGCTCAACGAGGCATTATTTGCCTTTATCCTGCGATAAATGCTATTCGGCACCCCCATGACATATGCTGCAAGTATCCTGACAATTATATCATGTGTAACTATCACTGCCTGTTTTCCTTGGTTGACAGCTACCACAGCCTCAAAGGCTCGGATAGCCCGCTCCACTACCTGCCCGAAGCTCTCGCCGTTGGGGAAGGCGAGCCCCGACGGGTCGACCTGAGACTGCCGCCACAGCTCGGGCCATCTTCTCTCGATCTCGCTTTCGTGCAACCCCTCCCAGTCGCCCAGCTTGATCTCTATCAAGTCGTCCAGCGGTTTCACCTCAAGGCTATGAGGCTTGGCGATAATAGATGCGGTGGTGTGAGCCCTCTTCAGAGGACTGTTGTACACTGAGGCTATGGGCAAGCCAGCCAGCCTGGCAGACAATTTGCGCGCCTGGTCATAGCCAACTTCGTCGAGATCCTCATTCGACCAACCCATGTAGAAACCGGTCACATTCGACCTGGTCTGCCCGTGGCGCACTAAAAGAACAGTAGTGGTCATTATGTCTCGTTTCCGTGAGATTGCTTCGTCGTCCGCCAGAGGCGTACTCGTCGCAATGACCTACAAAAGGGCCTAGAATATCACCTTTTCTTCCACAAGCTTGTCGTATTCCTCGTCGGACACACTCAGCAGCCCTTTGAAGACGTATTCGTTGTCCTGTCCCAGCAATGGCCCGCTGCTGCGAACCTTCCCCGGAGTATCGCTCAACTTCCAGGGGATGCCATAGAGTACCTCGGGGCCGCTCTTGGGGTGGGTAACGTCCACAAATATTCCCCGTTCCTTAAAGTGGGGGTCATGATACTGGTCTTTGGAGATCAGGAATGGTGCTGCCGCCACACCTGCCTTCTGCAGTATCTCCGTTGCTTCATAAGGAGTGTAGTTGACAGTCCACTGGCCTACCAGCTTGTCCAGCGCCTCAAGATTACGCAGCCTGTTGTACTTGTCCTTGAATCTCTCTTCCTTAGTCCAGGGTGGATTCCCTACAGCCTTGCAGAAGTTGCGCCACTCCTCCTCCGTCTTAACCGCAATGGAGACCCACTGATAATCTCCTTTGCAGGGATAAAAGCCGTGAGGTGCCATTATAGGGTCACGGTTGCCCCGCGGCCTTTGAATCCGGCCATTCATGATGTAATCCATAAGCGGCTCGCCGAGAAGACTGGTAGTCGCCTCCCACTCGGAGATATCTATGTACTGCCCCCTCCCCGTCCGGTTGCGGTAGACCAAGGCAGCCAGCATAATGAAAGCGCCATACGTAGCGGATACGTGGTCGCCGTAGGCAAATCTCATAGCGCAGGGAGTTAGCTCATCGTGATAGCCGACCAGGCTGTCGGTTCCCCCCAGAGCGGTGATAATAGGTGCATAACCCCTGGTGTTTTTTAGAGGGCCGGTGTGTCCCGCAAAACAAAGCGATACCACAATGACATCGGGTTTGATCGCTTTCAGCGTCTCGTAGCCCAGGCCGTATTTGTCCAGCACGCCCGGCGTGAAGTTATCCGCAACGATATCGCTCTTCCTGCAAAGCGCTCTGAGCAATTCAGCGCCCCTGGGTTTGGTGAAGTCCACGGTTATGGCGCGCTTGCTCCGGTTCATGATGTGAAATACCGGGCTTGTCTCCAACTGGTCGGGGTCGAATGCCGCCAGGTCGGCAGGCGTCTTTACGGAAACGCCCTTGGGCACAGCCACCTTGGCTACCCTGCCGTAATCCACCCTCATATGTGACTCCACTTTGATGACCTCGGCGCCCAAGTCCGCCGCTATGTGCGTCATCTGAGGAACAGCCCAGGCAGAGCCGAAATCGATCACTCTGTATCCTTCTAACGGAAGCTGTGCCATATCCGAAAACCTCCTGCTTATCTTTCTATCAGGTAAGTTGGAGCACATGCTCCAACTATATTTAGCTATATAACATCTGCCCTTCGCAATGCCGTCAGGTCCTCCCTGGAATAGCCAAACCGCTTGCAATATATCTCCTCGTTGTGCTCTCCCAGCAAAGGGGCGGGCTGTTTCAGCGCCCAGGGCGCATCGGATAGCTTATAGGGTGCTCCAGGATACTTGAGCTTGCCCGTCTCCTTACTGTCAATCGTGACAAAAAACTCGCGGGCTTTGAGATGAGGGTCCTCAACTTCGTCCTTCATGTTATACAGAGGAGCGAAGGGGATGGCATTCTTCTCGCAAATCTCGAATATCTCCTTCTTGGTGCGTTCCAGGAACCACGGTGCCAGCAGCGCGTCGACCTCCTCAGGATAGTCATCCTGCATGGCATGACGGTCTCTGTACCGAGGGTCTTTAGTCCAGTCAGGGGTTCCCATAAGCTCCAAGAACTTCACCCACTGCTTGAGCTGGGGCGCTACCAAGGCGATATGGCCGTCCTTGCAGGGGATAAGCCTCCCAGCAGGATATGTCATCCCGCCGCCGAGGTAGCCCTTCCTCAGGCTATCTCCAGCACCGCCCGTATACTTCGTTACGCCGAATCCCACATGAAAGGTAGCCCATACCTCCGCTTCCGAGATATCGACTTGCTGTCCGCGGCCGGTTACATCTCTGGCGAGGAGAGCAACCATCGTGGCACCGGCGCCACTTATGGCGGCTTGATAATGACCCAGTGACACGGGCGTCATTAACGGTTCCCGCCAGAAGTGGCCGGTAATCTGGCTGACGCCTCCGGCAGCACAGCAGTTAATGGCATAGGCTTTGTAGTCCTGATAAGGCCCGGTCTGACCAAAAGGGGTAATCGAGGTTACGATGAGACGCGAGTTTATCTTCTTGAGCCTGGCGTAGTCGAGCCCCCATTTCTTCATGAGCTTCGGGGAATTGTTCTCTACAAAAACGTCAGCATCCTTAAGCAAGTCCTTGAGGATTTTTTGCCCCGTCGGATTTTTTATGTTAAGCGTGATGCCGAGCTTGTTGGCATTCAGGTAGAGGAAGAGCCCGCTCCGTTCAGGATGGGGGATATCATGGGGAAACGGGCCGTATTCTCTGGACTCGTCTCCTTTGCCCGGCTCCTCAATTTTGATGACGTCGGCACCCAGGTCAGCCATCATCTTGGCGCAGTACGCTGCCGAGACGAAGTTCCCGCATTCCACCACCTTCAATCCCGAAAGCAGTTGCTCTGCCATACAATGCTACCTCCTTACCAAATCAAACCGGGTCTCTTTCTCTGGCATTTAGTAAAAAGTCTACCTTATTAGACTCTCCGTTTCAACTATTTCGTGAAGGAAATTTACGATTGCGAAAGCCCTTTGCCTAACGGCTTTTGTTACCGGCGCGACTGTGATACAATTCCCCTAAGTTCTTGACCATAGTGATAAAGAGGCGCAGGACACTTCATGCCCATCCTTCCGCGGAAGGATGGGGGTGTCCCCGGTTTTTAAAGTCCCCCAAGACTAGGGGATTCAGGGGATTGATATAGGCTATTCATAGCCTCAAGGTGAATAAATCATGACTCTAAGACAGAAGACCAAGATAGTTTGCACTATTGGCCCTGCCACAGGCTCGTCCTCTATCATCGAGGAGCTTATTAAGGCGGGGATGAATGTGGCACGCCTCAATTTCTCACACGGCACTCTTGAGGAACATGCAGGCTATATTCGAAACATACGTAAGGCAGCATCGAAGCTGAATATACCAGTAGCCATCCTCCAGGACCTCGCCGGACCCAAGATTCGAACCGGTAAGCTTAAGAAGAAGGAGGTTCAGCTCAAGGAAGGTACTGACTTCACTCTCACCACAGCTAAAGTACCCGGCGATGAGCACTCGGTGAGCGTGAATCTGCCCGAACTCACCGAGAACGTGAAGCGGGGCGATGTCATCTTCCTGGACGATGGGGACATAAAGCTGGAGGTAGTGCACACCTCCCCTGAGGCTGTGAGATGCAGGGTCATTATGGGAGGTACCTTAGGATGGGAGAAAGGCGTCAACGTACCCGGAGTGAATCTGAGGATACCTTCATGTACAGAAAAGGACTTCAATGACCTCCTCTTCGGTATAGAGCATGCAGTGGATTTTGTGGCCCTTTCCTTCGTCAGGGAGGCGAAAGATATCCTCCGCGTGAGAAAGTTCCTTAAAAAAAGAGGAGCAGATATCCCCCTCATTGCCAAGATAGAGAAATGGGAAGCTTGGGAGAACCTTAATAAGATACTGGCTGCATCAGATGGACTGATGGTAGCTCGCGGCGATTTGGGGGTAGAGATCCCGCTTGAAAGAGTGCCTCTAGCTCAGAAAGAGATCATAAGGAGATGCAACCACGCCGGAAAGCCAGTGATCACTGCCACTCAGATGCTGGAGTCCATGATGAATTCTCCCCATCCCACCAGGGCCGAGGTCACCGACATAGCTAACTCTATCTTCGATGGAACCGACGCCATAATGCTCTCCGGAGAAACTGCCATCGGTCGCTACCCGGTAGAAGCCGTACAGGTCATGATGAAGATTGCCCTTAACACAGAGGCTGCCCTGCCTTACAGTAAGATGCTCCTGGACAAGGGAGCTGACCTTGAACCTCAAACCGACGATGCTATAAGCTACGCCGCCTGCCATACTGCCCACCAACTTGGTGCAGCAGCCATCGTGGCCTTCACTACATCGGGGAGTACAGCCAGACGGGTAGCCAAATACCGCCCGGGGATCCCCATCCTCTCCGCCACTCCCAGCCCCAAACAGAGGAGAAGGCTCCTTCTGTCCTGGGGAGTATACCCCTATGAGGTAGCCGAACCCTCTAACGTAACCGACCTCCTGGCTCAGGGAGCCAGACTGAGCCTGGAAACAGGGGTAGCGCGGAAGGGCGACCTCATCGTCATCACCGCCGGCATCCCCATCGGCATGGCGGGCACTACAAACCTGCTCAAAGTAGAAAGAGTGGAATGAGCCCCCATAAGCATTGCTTTATTGCACTTTTAATCCCACAAAAATTAAGGGGGCACTTGTTGTGCCCCCTCTGTTACTCTCGCTGTCCTCTTATCACCAGCCTATGAGGTTCCACCCTTTGGTCAATTGCCTGGAACTCAGGGTGCAGTTGTCGCTGACTTTTATCCAGTAACCGCTTCCGCTCGCCATACCGGTGAGCGTGCTGCCTAAAGTATCATTTGGGTCATACATCTGCCATTGCCCACCTGAGTAGCCCCATACTATGATCAACTTATCGCTTATACCATCCAGATACTGTTCTACGGGGAATGCCGGCTCAACCGGCGTTGGCATAACGTTAGACTGATTAATCGTATACCAAGCAGCGAGAGCTACGCCAGCTACCCTGACATTCACTATGTAACTGCCTGGAGGCAACCCGGGGACAGTGAACATGGCAGTGAAGTTACCTGCTTCGCCGGTTAGTACCCCACCCGGCAATATATTGACGTTGCCAAATCTTAGCTCGTCTAAGCCACTATATGGCTGGAATCCCACCCCGCTCAATGTAGTTGAGTTCCCCGGCAATCCACTGGTCGGATTCAGGGTCAGTACCGGCGATTTCAGCGTTACCGTTTTTGTCACCGCCGCATTCCCCAGGATATCGAAAGCTCCAACCAAATTAACCGCTCCGGCCGTCAGAGGCACAGTGAACTGAATGCTGAAATAGCCTTTTTCATCCGGTGACGCTATCTCTATAGCTGAACCTGCAAAAGTGATATTGACTGAGCCGGGTGTGTGCTGGGGCCAGCCGCTGCCGGTCACTGTAATAGTATCACCTTTGTACGCGCTGGCCGGCGTCACCGAGATCGTAGGCTGAGTTACTTTAAAGTTGGTGGTTGCTATCAAGTGGCCGTCATTTACCACCACAGGGTGTGCACCGACTGATGTTGCCGGCACAGTCAGGAAGAGTGAGCACATCCGGCCAGTGCCATCTATGGCGGTGGTGCTGCTGCTCCAGGGCAAGCCCCCGAATGTTGTTCCACCGACCGGTACCGTACCATCAGGGGTCATATTGGTTACACATACAATCACGTTTGTGCCTATAGGCCCGGACGAAGGTGTGATAGTTATTACAGGCGACGTAATAGTAAAGGTGGCTACCGATACAGTGCCAGCGGTTGTGGTGACAGACACAGCTTTGCCGCCACAGCAGACTGCTGTCTGGGGAACCCTCAGGCTGGTAGACCAGCTACCGGAACCGTCGATCGGTATTACTACCGTGTTCCACGGTGCGCCATCAAACTTTATGCCCCCGATGGGTATAGTATCCAGGGGAACGAAACTGGAGCCAGTTATGGTCGCCAGCGTATAGGGCGGCCCGCTGCTCGGTGACAGCGTTATCGGTGGCGATGTGACAATAAAAGCAGTAGATACCACGGTGCCCCCGGTTGACTTGACCACCACTGCATTAGGCCCTATAACGGCACTGGCTGGTACTCTCATGCTGGCATTCCAATTGCCGCAACTATCGACTTGAATTATTTCAGTGTTCCAAGGTGAGCCAGCAAAGGTTATGTTACCGACTCCAATAGTGTCAAAATAAATGAATCCGGAGCCGCTCAAGGCTACAAGAGTATAGGGAGGCCCGCTTCCGAGAGAAAGAGCTACGGCGCCTGCAGCTCCGGCACTGCCCAAGCCTACTGAGGACAATAAAGCTACAGCCAGGACCAATGCCAAGAGCGCCTTAATAGGTTTACTATGCCTGTATATCATTAGGCTTCTTCTCACCTAGTGCTCGACCTTCATACAATGATATTGGTGATAACATCCCTATTTTACAATATTATACACCTATAATATTATACACCAAAAAATCCAGTCAGTCAGATAGCTTGAAAGTACCCCATCGGCATGAGAATTAAGTATTACTTACAAGCAGGGTTTTGAAAAGCAATACCCGGGCTCGTTGACCGTTCAGCCCCATGATAGTAGAATACTGGCAAAGCAATTAGGCCTGCTCGGGAAAGGAGAGACACCATGGCGTGGTATGCTTATCTGGCCTACTTCTTCGCCGGATTCTTTCTGGCTAACGGTGTGCCTCACTTCGTCAATGGCATATCGGGGAAAAGATTTCCCAGTCCCTTCGCTTCACCTCCCGGCAGAGGTGAATCTCCCCCTCTGGTGAATGCGCTCTGGGGTCTGTCAAACTTCTTTATCGGGTACACCCTCATCTTCAAGGTAGGGGACTTCCACTTCGGTATGACCCGCGATGTCCTCATGGTAGGTTTAGGCGCACTCGTCATTTCGGTGATTTTATCCATTAATTTCGGGCGTACACGCAGTCGCTAAAAAGTAGGGGCGGTTCGGGAACCGCCCGTTTAGCAGCCAGGGAGTGCAGAAGGACAGAGCCCCTTTGCCAGTCCGCTATAGGCGGATGGGGTGTCCCCCAATCTTGGGGGGTAAAGGGGTTGAAAAGTGTTGCTGAACGGCCTCAGCCATAGGGGTTGACAAAGACGGTTAGAATAGCTAAGTAGATGCTGTGGGAGGTTCAAAATGGATTTGGGACATACGATAGCCATTGTCACCGGTGCAGCCAGTGGCATCGGCAAAGAGACCTCTATCGAACTGGCAAAACGTGGCTGCACCCCTGTATTAGTGGATATCAACGAAGCGAAGCTGGAGGAGGCGCTGGTACCGGTGCTCAATCATGCCCCTGATGCCACCGCAGAACTTTGCGACATAAGCAACCATGCAAAGATTAAGCAACTGGTTCAGATGGTAAATGAACGGTACGGCAAAATAGACATACTGATCAACAACGCCGGCATGATGATAGTGAAATTCTTCGAGGAACTGTCCCAGGAGGAGTTTGACAGACAGATGGCTGTCAACTTCTATGGAGGAGTGAACTTTATTCGAGCCGCCCTCCCCATCATGCAAAAGCAGGGCAGAGGAGTCATCTTAAACGTAGCGTCAGTGGGCGGCAGACTGGTTGTGCCCGGCACCGCTGTCTATGCCGCCAGCAAGGCCGCTTTCCACGGCTTTTCAGAGGCACTGTACTACGAACTGAAAGACAGGGGAATCCACGTTGGCATAATCTTGCCCGGAGGCACGCGCACAGGCATCTTCGATGCTTCCACCACCAAGTTAGGCAAATACTATCAAAGCCAGTCCAAGACAGCGCCGAAAATAGCCGCTAAAGCGATCAGGCAGGCCATACAGAAGGAGCGCTTCGTGACGATCGTGCCCTCAAGCTACAAGCTTCTCATCGAGGCACACGATTTCTTCCCCGGCTTCTTCAGCAAACAGCTTCTAAATAGACTGCGCCCGTATTTTAAATAACCTGCGTTGCCCTTGTCTGGACGAAGGCGATAAACTCGCTGAGCAGGCGGGACACCACTCTTTCCTTGCGGTAGACGCAGTAGAAATCCCGTCTCAGCTCCAGCCCCTCTACAGCCACCTGCTTGACCAGCCCCAGGGCCACGCTCTTCTTAATCGCCAGATTCGAGACGAATGCGATGCCCACCCGCGCCTCAACCGCCGAGACCACAGCCTGGCTTGTGCCTAGGACCAGGTTCGTTGACAACTTCTCTATATCAACTCCAGCCTTGGACAGGAGCGATTTGAGGTTGCGCTGCGTGCCCGAGGTCTCCTCCCGGAAGATAAGCGGCTCCCCCTCCAACTCCATCAGGGATATCCTTTTCCTCTTGGCGAAGGGGTGCTCCGGGAATACGATAAGCACTATCTTGTCCTCCGCTACCTTGAAATAGTCCAGCTCCTTGCCCTCAGGCGCTGTTCCGCAGAACCCCAGGTCGTAAGCTCCACCTTGGACTCCTGAGATAACATTTAGAGAATCTGAAATATCAACACGCGCTCCTATAGAAGGGTGCAGAGCTTTGAACTCACCCAGAATAGGCGGGAGCAGGATTTCACCGGGTATAGTGCTGGCAGCGATGACGATATTGCCCGTAACCTCCTCGCGCAGTTGGTCGAGGTCGCGCATCAAACGTGTCCGCTCTTTTTCCACAACCTCGGCAAAACGGACCAAACGTTTCCCTGCTTCAGTCAGCTTAACTGTTTTCTGCCCACGGTCTATGAGACGCACGCCGAGGTCTCGTTCCAGCTTTTGAATTTGAAAGGATACAGCAGGCTGGCTGAGGGACAGCTTCTTGGCCACCTCCGAGAAGCTCCCCAGCCTCACCACCTCCAGGTAAGTCTTCAAGTATTCGAGGTTCATCATCACCTCCATTAATCCTGTTTAGAGATAGGGAAGTGCAGAGGGGCAGAGCCCCTTTGCCAGGGGTTTGGGGGTGTCCCCCCATTTCCTTATTCCCCCAAGACTGGGGGACAAAGGGGGTTGAAAGACTCTTTCAAGTATTGCCATAAGTAATTTTTATCTTGCACCGTAATAATGCTTATGGTAAAATCGACTGTGGACATTTTAGAGCATAGATAAGAGTTAGGCAACACCCGAATACTAGAATTGCTTTGCAGCAAAGGAGTACCAGACAGATGACGACGGATAACAGACAGATGTGGGCAGAGTTGGGGATAGACCTCAAGAAACACGATATGCTGATGAATGCCCTGCCGCCTATTTACAAAGAAATTTACCTTTCCCAGAAGAATCGCCCTCAGGGCATGGGCTTCTTCGACTTCGTTGTGGGCGATATTCACGGCATCAGGGTACAGGAGCTGAGGCAGCATGCCAAGAACGGCACCATAGTTGTTGCTACCTACTGCGTGTTCGTGCCCGATGAGATTGTCCTGGCCGCCGATGCTATCCCTGTGGGGCTGTGTGCAGGGACACAGTTCTCAGTGCCCATAGCCGAGGAGGTCCTTCCCCGTAACACCTGCGCTCTCATCAAATCGTCCTTCGGCTTTAAACTGGGGCGCATCTGCCCCTATGTCCAGACAAGCCACCTCATCGTTGGTGAGACTACCTGCGACGGTAAGAAGAAGATGTTTGAGATCCTGGCTGAATACCACCCTGTCTACATTATGGAGGTACCCAATAAGAAAACTCAGCGCAGCCGTGACCTGTGGCGAGGAGAGGTATTGGCCTTCAAGGAAGTGATCGAGAAAAAGACCGGCAACAAGATCACTGCAGACAGGCTATTAAAGTCCACCAGGCTGGTCAATGATCGCCGCCGCGCCCTGCAGCGCCTGTATAACACTCGCAAGGCCAACCCTGTGCCTATAAGTGGCAAAGACGCTTTGTTGGTGACCCAGGTAGCTTTCTACGACGATATTTCGCGCTGCATCAAGCAGGTCAACGCTCTATGTGATGAAGTGGAAAAACGAGTCGCTAACGGTGAAGGTGTTTTCCCGGCTAAGACTCCGCGCATCCTTATCTCGGGCAGCCCTATGGCCATCCCCAACTGGAAGCTGCATCACATTCTGGAGACAGCGGGGGCTGCGGTAGTCTGCGAGGAGTCATGCACAGGCACTAGAATGTTCAGCGACCTGGTCCCTGAGACAGGAGGCACGGTAGAGGAGCAGATAAAAGCCATCGCTGATCGCTATATGCAGATACACTGCGCCTGCTTCACCCCCAACGAAGAGCGCCTTGATGACATTGTACGGCTTGCTAGGGAATACAAGGTCGACGGCGTGGTGCACTACAACCTGCAATTCTGCCACACTTACGCCAACGAAGCTGTCAAGGTCGAGAAAGCCCTGGAAAAAGAAGGCATCCCCTTGCTGCGTGTGGAAACCGACTACAGCGATGAGGATGCGGGACAACTGAGAACCAGAGTCGATGCCTTCCTGGAAATGATACGCCGATGATTTGCGCGGGACTGGATGTCGGTTCGCGGACCATCGTACTCGTAACGATGGACAGCAGCATCTTGGACTCTTCCATCCTCGAGACCGGAGTTAACCCACTTCGGCGGTGTCAGGAGCTACTGGCAGCCAGGAGTTATCAGCGGCTGGTGGTGACCGGCTATGGCCGCCACCTGGTTTCTTCTGCATTAGGAGGAGAAACCGTGTCTGAAATCAGGGCGTATGCTGTGGGGGCAAGGCACCTCTATCCCGATTGCCGTACTGTTATCGATGTTGGCGGACAGGATAGCAAAGTAACCTTGCTGTCTGATGAAGGAGAAGTGCTGAAATTCGAGATGAATGACCGCTGCGCCGCAGGAAGTGGCAAATTCCTTGAGGTGATGGCGAAGACGTTGGAGGTTTACATCGACGATTTCAGTGACCTCGCCCTGGGCGCTTCCAAGGTTGTACAGGTCAACAGCCTGTGCACTGTCTTTGCAGAATCGGAGGTCGTCTCCCTTATCTCCCGGGGGGTGGAAAGCAGT
>Ga0315285_10007276_pt1 | contig 11369 bp, 23 predicted proteins | sample YL17G09_36_MG_FD_203698 | JGI IMG/M metagenome (GOLD analysis project Ga0315285, IMG submission 203698) | Sediment microbial communities from Yellowstone Lake, YNP, Wyoming, USA - YL17G09_36 | ecosystem: Environmental > Aquatic > Freshwater > Lake > Sediment | place: USA: Wyoming | collected... | reverse complement strand
AAAGAATCCCAATGCGGATTGTCAGCGATGAGCCGGCAACTGCTGAATTTGACAGATAAAATCCGGTGAAAACTGTTTGGATTTCCTTGCCGGCCTTTATTGCAATAGGGTCATTGTCGATTTTATTGAATCGGATATCGCAAGTCGCTGCCGCGTGCGATGAATCAATCACCGCCAGAAAATCGCCTGGTATATTTTTAAGCTCGAGCGCCCTGGCAACCGACAGGTCGATTACAAAATCTTCGTAGTTTTTGAACCGCCTGGCAACCAGAGTCTTTAAGTTCTTGTCCCAATTATCTGAAAAGTCTATGTTCATTTTTTCTTGAGTAACCAGTAAACCAAAGCTATCCCCAGGCCTGCGAGAAAGACTCCCCCACCTGTCATAATTGCCTTGCCCGCCGGTGTCGATGTCGAATCTTTAATCGTATCTGATATTGCCTGCCCTGTCGTTACAGTCCATTTTTCGATTTTATCGAGTAGCAGCCAAAGGACCAGGCCGGCAGCGGCTGCAGCAGCTGCTATGATTACAGCCCCGCTTACGATACTTGCCTGCTGATATTGCGGCTCATCGGATTGCGATGGCTCAAAGGTGCATTCAACTACAATCTGCTTGTCGGTAGTTTCTATGCTGGTTATGTTGAAGCCTTTTTTAGCCAAACGATACTGGATAATTGATTCCTGAGCTGCTGTTATCCAGGTCAAGCCGATTGTTCTATAAGTGAATCGCAGGCGATCGCCCTGCTTGACTTCATCGGTATTTTGTATTTCTGTCCAGGCCATAATCAATCTTCTAAAATTAAAAAACCTAACGTCCTATAGCAAACCAATCGCAAACTAAATCAACTGCATTTGTGTTCCAAATCGTAATAATTGGGTCTATTCCAGATACTTTAGGGGGATAGTAATCAGTAACATTGGCTGAATTCCATACAGCCATAACTTTAAACACAAATGATATAGCAACCGAAATATCCCAGTCGCTATTTGCCAGTATTGTGTTCTGTCCCCAAATCATCTTGAATCCATTAGGAAATGTAACTGAACCGGCGGAATTGTCGACGCCAGTCATCGGATTCGGAAGAGGAAATTTTTGTGCAAATGTAATTTTTGCTCCCATATCACCACTCCCCTGTTCCGACAACCTGGGCGGCTGCCGTTGCAATTCCAAAAATCGGTCCGCGATAATCATCGACACAAAAAGCCTGGCCTGGCTGCAATTCGGCAAACCATATACCAGGAGCGCCGCCGGCGGTTACCGTATTTGCAAAACCTAAAAATACTCTGCCAGTATTCGTACTCAAGGCCTGAATCAGACAGGCCTTTCTGTTCGGGTTCGCTGCAAGGACCGCAACCGCTGCGATACCGACCGTAACACCTATAAAAGTTCCGGCAGCTGTAACTCCCTGGAGCTCAGCGAGGATTCCGGCGAGACCTGTTATGCTCGCACTTCTGTTGTCGATTAGCGAAAGCAGCCCGGGCGCTTCTGTTGCAATCAGAAGTACCAGATTGCCGGCCTGCCCTGCCGGTGTTGTGATGTACAATTTGTCGAAGGGCGTAATCAGGCCAGTCATCTGCCTAAATTCAATCGCCGGCTGCTGTGTGCTGTTTATGCGGATTGATACATACGAAGTAACGTCCGGCGATTCCCAGACATAAAAAAGATTGCCCGCGATATTATAGCAACGGTCTAATTCCGCTATGGCTAAATTGATTGTGATTTTGCGCGGCATAGCTATATCGCGCGTGCGGATTTCCTTTATGTCAAACGGGTATGTATCTTTTCTGCCTACGATATTCATTTTTTTCTAATCCACCAGACAATTAAAAGACCAATAATTATCGCGCCAACAATCAGGGCGGTGTTTGTTTTCGTGCTCGCAAATTCACCCTGGACCGGCACGGTCGGCTGCGCACCTTGCGGACCTGAATAACCTAAATTGAACAGGCCTTTTACCATATCACTGGCGGTTTTATTTAAATTAGCCAGATAAGTGCCGACAGAGCTTGACATATCTGCGGTCGGTTCGATATTCGTTACGACTGTTCCTGAGGGACCTTCTGTTATCGGCTTATGTTTTTTGAAGGCGCCCATTATCGAGTCGGCCAGGCTCTTAAAAGTCCCGACATTCTTAGCTGCTGATTCCATACCAGCAAATAATTTGTCTAAGGTCGTTTGCAGGCCTCCGGTTTCAGGCGGTGTAAAGAGGCCTGGGCCTGCGTTAATCCACTGTTCGCCACCTATGGCTGCTACCTTTATAGGTGAAGGTTTGAATTGTGTAGTTACCGGTGTTTCAAACCATTGCTCGCCCAGGGTTGCCATTTGTGGTAAAATACCAGACCTGTAGCCGGCGTTAGGACTTGCGCCTGCCGGCGCTGTTATTGCCGGCACAGTCGTTACTTTTTGGGTTGCAGGGAAAAAACCAGACGCAAAGTTAGAAATCCCACCAGTCATGTTTTTCCAGAGGTTGCCTATTGTGCTTACCCCGCTGCCTATTGCAGTAGATAATCCTTCTAACATTTTTTACCTCTTTTTTCTGATAAAAAACCAATAAATCAAAAAGCCGATTCCTGCATAAAGCATATAGTTCGTGCTTTTAGCCTCTTCCTTTTGCGGCGCTTGTGTTGCTGTTACATAAGTCGGCGTAGCGCTGCCACCCATTCCCTCAATCACCTTCATTATTGATGTATTGAAGGATTCCTGCTGCTTGAAAATATCAGTCATCCCTGTATCTTCGCCTTTGGCCTTAATGAGCGCTTGTTCGATAGCAGGTGTCCAGAGCTTTGCCTCTCTGGTTTGCTTTTGCAGCTCAGCCTCTTTCAGCTCATCTTCAAGTGTTCGAAATCGGGTTTCAGGAGTCCAGCTTGTAGTTTGTTTAATCTGCTGCTGCAGTTTAGCTTCCTTGAGCTGCAGTTCAGACTCTTTTAACTGTCTTTGAAGTGTTTGAAGTAGGGTTTCTACCATATCAGCCTTTTAAAAATTTATCTATGCCCTGATTTATTTTTTCAATAAGAGAAGGCTCTTTTGTCGCAGCCGGCGTTACAGGCGTCGTCAAAATTTCCTGCCCTTGTTCTTTTGTTTTTTTCACTTTTTGGACCAGCAAATCAGTCAGGGTCTTAAATCTGTTTTCACCCTGCTGCAGAGCCATCTGCTTCAAATTCAATTCTTCCCAATATTCACCGGCCTGAACTTGCAACTGTTGAGCCTGAGCGTATTCTTCAGCTCGCATTTTTTTAGCTTCTTTCGCAGATTCTTTTTGCATTTTTTGCTGCTGTGTAACCGCGTAAACAGTCGCAGCCGTGGCTACTGCTACCAATGCAATCATCCAGGCCTGCTTTGGTTCATTTTCCGCTTGCGGCTTGGTCGATGGAATCATACACATCAGCAAGTATGCCAAAGACATTAGAATTTGCGTTTTGATGTTGCCAGTTAACTTCAATTCCCTGCTCTTCCCATCTGTGTAAAAAATTTCTTATGTCGCGAAAATTTTGCGCTGTATCACCTATAAGACAAAGATTTAACACTTCGATTTTGTTATTTTTTTCAGGCGAACAAACACAAAAGCCGTTTATATTTCCGATTCTGTCCTGCCGAATAATCGTTGTTTTTGCATAGAGCTCAAAAAACTTTTCTATATTCTCATACGAAAAATCGCGAAACTGCTCGTGATTTTTTTTCGCAAATTCAATAAGTTTTTTCAAATCGAATCCCATAATAAAAACAGGCCTTGCTTGCTCAACAAACAAGGCCTGTCCGACCTACCATCACAATAGCCTCAAAAAAAAGCCGCGTTTTAACTTTTTATTTTACCTGGACCTGCGGTGGTCTGATAAGCTCGCAGGGAATTACCTCGATGTAATCAACCGTTCCGCGCACTGTTACATCGAGCTCAAATTCAAGGCTCGATAGTCGCGTGGTGTCAAGCGCCTGCGTCAGGAAGCCATCAGGGCAGAATTCTATCAGGTAATAGCCTTCGAGCAAGTTCTCGACAAGGTAATGGTCCTGAGCCGTCCCTTGCGCTGCCAAGACCGAAGGCACTTCGAGCTGATTGAACAGGCGATTGTCCATCTGCAAAAACGATGCGATTCTGTTCTTGTAGACCTCTGTGCCTGATTTGATTTTGATGTTGTTCAAAATCGTGTTTACCGGTGCGCCATCTGAAATTGTCTTGAGAATAAAACTCCTGAATGCGTTGCCGACCGGTATGTCGATTTGAAAGTTATTACTCGTTGCTGTAACCTGGCGGCGGAGTTTATATTCCTTAGCGACAAGGAATGATGTCCCTGCCGGTATACCGACTTCCTCGAGCGCTGAAACATACAGCGTCGCGCTGTTGACGGTAACCTGAGCGCCGGCTCTGGCCTGCCAGGCCGGTAACATCGTGTCCATTCCGGTCCCGAATGTTACAATCAAATCGAACGTTGCGAGGCCGGCAGAATCAAACAGCGTATCTACCGGATGAATCGCACGCCACATCTCAAAAGAGATATAGGAGTGGATTGCCAAATCCCTGGCCGCTGAGTCAGCACCGGCTGCCCAGAGGAGAGAGCTTATGTAAGGCCGCACTCCGCGGCGGATTTGATTAGCCCTGTGCAGCGTTTCAAAGTCGATGTTCTTGATTACGTCCCTGCCGTTCGCTATCACCTGCAGATTCTGGACCAGCTGAGCCGGCGCACAATCGCAAGGGTCGCTTATGTCTGTCCCTGCTGTTGTTGTTCTCGTCAGATTGCAAACCAGCCTCAAGCACAAGCCGCGGTAAGCATAGTTACGCGGCAGCGGTAAGGTCCTGGTCTGATTCGCAGCAAAGGTTATGCTGCCTAATTCGCGTTCCAATAGTTTACTTGCCATTTTTCACCTACTTTCTTTTTAAAAATTAAAATTCAGTTCAGGCAAAAAACAGCCTATACGCGAAACCAGGATTTGACAGATTCCGGTATGGGCAGCAGTCTGATTGCGGCAAATATAATCGCAATCGTCAAGGCTGTGCCGAGTAATTGATTGATTGACGGAAGTGCCGGAAGTTTCATAGTGTGCCTCGCTTTCTTAAAAAAAAATTCGCAAGGCCACCGCTCAGGTTTGAATGAGTATAACAGGCTCTATTAACTTGTCAAAGAGAATTTTAAAATATTTTTTCAGGCTGCCAGTTTTTCGCAAATTTACGAACATACGAAGGCAGTCCTTCTTGACGTATCTGCTGCAATTCTCTATATTTAGCTTTTGTCGGCCTTTTAAGAAGTGTGCAGTGTCCGTTTTCTTTTAAATCTACGTCCTGGCCGTTGCAATTCGGGCAAATCACCGGCTGCTTGGTGCTGTCGCTATAAATGCTCTGGCGGTCATAGCCGGCAACTTTTTCGATGATTACAAAGTGTGAATCGACGTAAAGCTCAAAAGATTTTCCACATTTTTTACAGAAAAAAATCGGATACATCAGGATGATTCCCCTGTAACGAAAGCCAGAATTTTATCAGCAAATTGTTTATATTCCTGCCGAATCAAACCTTTTTTCAATGCGCCCTGCGGCAAAAAACCGACTCGCACTCCGGTCAAAACACTTAAAGAGTCCGAACAGAAAAGAGCCAAAGTTTTGTCCGGCTGAAAATAAATCGCGTGATGTTTCGCCGGACAGAATTTATCGTGCCCTCTAATGAGTTCTCCGATTTTGTCTGCGATTTCAAAAATACTCATTATGCTTTTCCTGTAATAAGGTCCTGGCTGCCATCGGTCCATTTTATAAATTCATACTGTTTGAGCGCATCGAGTTTCGGCTCAATCTCAGAGCCCAAAAGATTTCGCAGGTATTCGCGGTCGCGCGGCTCGTTCGTGTTGAAAACGTAAATCTCTTTCGCTTGGCTGGTAAGCAGTCTGTTGATTCCGAAAGGCCGCTGCGTGATTCCGATAAGCTCGATGTTCTTATGCCGGCCTCGCTGAATTATTTGTGCAAAATTATCACCAATCTGCAGCGGACCGCAAAAGGTATCGATTTCCTCGACGGCAAAAGTCATATTGCCGCAGGTCCACACAAGGCCGGCTATGGTTTCAACTTCCTCAGCCGGTTTCAGGGGACGGTAAATAAGCCGGAAATTCTGATGATAATGCTTCTGCCAGAAGCCGGCCAGTGTCTGAACGTTATCACAAACAACGCCCTGCGTGTATTCGCCCAGGGTATCGAATGTCAAAAGCCGCGGCGTTTTTTCGATAAGTTTTTGAAGCAGAAAACTTTTACCGCTGCCGCGCTTGCCGAAAATTAAAATTACTTTACGTTCCATCTTTTTTCTCAGGATTTGCCAGGACAGGGAATCCCAGCGGACCTGTTTTTATTTTTTCACCTGCCGGCGGGTCTTTTTTTACAAAAGGTAGTCCAGCGCCTACGCCGTCCGTGGCGCCCTCGGCGGTGGCCTTACCGTCAGGTTCAGCGCTGGACTTGCCGACCCTCTGCGCTCGGATTTTTTTCAGCTCATACAATCGCGGCAGCATTATATAACTTGCTGTGCCGACCAAAGACGCCCAAACTAAATAAATCGGATTGTCTGATACCGGCAGGTAGTAATTGACGAGCTGCGTTGCCGGCAGGCCTATGAGCTCGGCCTCTTTATCGGTCAGCGCCATACTGTCAAATTTTGTGAGCTGAGCCCAAAGCTCAAAAGGTATTTTTAACAGCCCGACAATGGCCGGATTCGCAACTGTCCCCATTTTTTCGGCGGCGATTACTTCCTTTGTCGAGCCGGCTGGACGCCCTGCGCCTTCCCGAGCGCCACCAGGACCGACCTTTTTCAAATCTTCGAGCTGCTTTACGAATTCAGGATTATCGCCGGCGTGCGGATACAGAACAACCTTAAGCTTTTCCGGTCCTATGACCGGTCCAGATTTTTTTTGCTTAGCGGTTTTTGGTTTTTTCACTTTTGCCATTTTTCGCCTTTTTTCTAAAAATCAGTTCGCCACGTTTAGCCAGGCTGCACAAAGTCTATTGAGCCCGATGTAAACTGCCCTGCTTTTTTCACTACGTCGGGAAAATATTATCGTCAGGAATATCGTCATGGTCCTCGGGACCTGGCCCATCTGCCTCAGTCGTCTCAGCTGCCTCAGCTGCTGCCGCTGGTTTTTCGGGGGCAGCCTCTTTATCTTCGAGCTTAGTTACGCGCTCGTCCAGGGTCTCCAGGACATCTGTTTTTTCGACTTTCGCACCGTCTTTTTCAATCGAAAAAACAGTATCGCATTTCAGGCATAGAATTTTGTTACCATCAAGATTTTGGACGTTCTCACTTTGACAGTTTGGACACTTCATTTTTACACCTCTCTTATTTTCGTTTCAAAATTTTCATTGTTTTTTTTCTCGAGCGCCCCTGCTATCCGGTCCGCGTTGTTCGAGATGTCTTTTAAAATACCTTCGAGGACCTTGTCAGATGTAAGCCTGACAGATATGTATTTGTCCAGGATTGTAAAAATCGCACGAAGGTCGATGTCGACGTCAACGGTTGCAACTTCGATTGATTGCCGTGAACTTATAAGAGGATTTCTTTCTGCTTTTGTCAGAACTTCAAATATACGCGGCCAGTTCTGCGCTTCAATTCCCATTGCCTTAAAATCTTCTAAAAATTTTTCTGTTTTTTCGCTCATACGGACGCCCTTTCAACCTGTTTTTTTTTGTGCTTCTGATATTGCCGCTGCGACCGCCGGACTAAACCCGCGGCGCTTCATTTTTTCGGTGAGGTCATAGACCTCGTAAATTTTCATTTTGTGCCTGTTACGCGCCCAGAGGTCCTGCCGATAGACGATTTTTACCCACTTGCCGATAAGGTTGTATTTTTTGATTAGGCGCTGTAGATGCTTGTTGCCGTGCAGCAAGACCTTCTGACCATCTTCTGTGTCCGCCGGATACAGTTTTTGCGTGTGCACCGATATGCCGATAGATGGGTATAATAAGCAAATCAGGCTCTGGCCGTGCCGGCGGAAAATGCAAATTTCTCTTGCGCCCCACTTTGCCGGTGGTCTGATGAGCCTGGCAAGTTCGCGATGATTTAGCGGGAGCTCCTCTTTTTTGATTTTTGCTGAAATTTTTGTTTTTTCAGCGTTTTTTCGGGGCAAAGTGTCTTTATTAACCATAAATCCTTGTCGGTAAAAGAGTTATGATACGTAACATATATTATGGGACTATGAATTCTATTCGATAAAAATCACGTCCCATACCGGACGATTTTAAAAATTCGCGCGTAGGCTACTATGCATGAATTTTTTTGTCAAGACTTTTTTTGTAATTTTTCTGAGATTTTTTTTGCGACTTTTTTAGCAAAATTATCAGGCGCTTCTGAAGCCGCCCAGCCGGTTCTTGATGTTATCGAGCCATAGCTTAACCCATTATTATTTTGTAAGTAGATTACTGCCATTGTAACCGCTGGTGTTCCATCCCAAGGATTTTTGCTTATTGTTGCAGAACCGCTTATAACTATATCAGCATTGCTTTCTACGACAATGTACCTCTTTTTGTGCAATTCTTGCTTAAGAGATTCAGTTAATAATGCTTTGCCGCCAATGTTATCGCAGTTGATTTGCCCGATTTGAATTTTTGGGATTCCACTGATTTTATCCGGTGTGATTAGTGTACTATGATAAGTCTGTCCGCAGCCTGCGACGAAGATAAGAGCCAGTATTGCGATTTTTACCTTCATTTAATCCTCACCTTTTATCGTTACTTTGTTAACTTCATTATTGATTAAGACTTCAGTAATTTCTGAAGGGTCATATTCGTCCGGCGTTGATTGAATTTTGACTTCACTATCAGGATTTGCTGTATTGAGTAATTTTATAAGCTCTGCTGTTTTCATTTTTTCCCTTTCAGTTCATTGAGTAATTTAGTGTAACTAATCCCGACCTGATGTCAATCCACAACCTTTCAGTTCTCTGAACCGCTGCCGGCGCAGCCGGCGATGTATCAACAAGCCGCTTTGCGGCTTTCCGATAAATAAGCCGGTCGGGCGGTCGAAAAAGCGACCGACCGGCACGGGCGCTCTTTTTATCTTATAAAAAGAGCGCCCGCCTTCCGCCCAGCAGGATAATGCTTATTTTTCATTTGTCAAAAAAAAAATAAAGATTTTTAAGGCAGCCAGGCAAAAACGCGTAGGACCGCCGCTGAGCGGTCAACGCCGCCCTGCCTATGTCTGTAGTATATCCCCCAGGTGAGAATTGATTAGCTGCTCGGCCTCTGTGAAGCTCAGCTGCTTAATTACCTGGTCTGTCGATGTCAAAAACGACACCTTGCCGGCAGCCTGGTCCAGCTGGACCTTTAGCCCCTTCGGAAATGCTGCTTTCAACACGGCTTTCAGGAATTGCTCAAACATCTTTTTTCAGCTCTTTTTTGAGGTCTATAATCAGGTCTTCAATTCGTTTGATATCCGTCCTTTTAGCAGTGTGATTCGCCAGGTGCGACAGGAAGGCGGCCGTCAGGCAGCCTATAAGGACCGTCAGGATTCCCGATAGCAGCGCAACTATGCCTAACAGGAGATTTTCACTGCTTGCGACAACACCCAGGCAAACATCACAAAGGCCGGCCAGAATTAACAAACTGTTTATGCAGTAAATCATTTTGCACTGATAAGACTAAGCTGGAGTTTTTGTTTGCTCTGATTTTATCGCAACAATCGCTTGTTGATGTTCGGCTTCGTTGTAGTCTTCCGGCCTCTGAGTCTTATAGCCGACAAGATATGCGCCTATGCCGGTAGTCCCAAGCAATAGCCCTATGAGCCAACCAGGTTTATCAATCGAGCCTATCGTTGTGTCTCTTTCCGCCTTTGCCTGCTGCAGATTGATGTTGACCTGGCCGATTGCCAAATCATATTTTGCACTGTCTTTTTCCATCTGATATTTTAAATCAATCTGCTGCTCTATGTGTTTTGAAATAACCGCCTGCCTGGTTTTTTCAAGTTCGCCGATACAATCCCATACAGGCTTGTTAACCTCAGCATATTTTTGCGCTATGTATGGAGTCTGAGCCGGCCATAAATCATTTATCATCTGGCAGCCTGTGGCAAGTATGATTATTATCAAAACCGAAATCGCGATTGTTTTTTTCATAACAAGATTCCCTTTCTATCTGTGCCGATGACAAGTGCCGCAATCGCGACGAATACGATAGCCTTTTTTAACTTTGTAAATCACCTGGCCTTTTCGCCGTGCTTTTTTCGCTCTCGATTTCTTGCGATAAGTTTTCCGTGCCATTTTTCATAAGCTCCTTTAGCTCTTTTTCGACGAGCTCAGCTATCACTTGTTGTTGCGTCAATGCTTGCAATCTGCCCGTCCAGCTCAGTATTCATTTTTGTCAAACCACTTATTCTCTTATAATGTGCAGCTTTCAACCGCTGCAAATCTTCGATTACATATTCGCTGATAACGCCCGATGGGTGCGTTATAATTATTTTTTTATTTTTGTAAGTTATTTGCATTTAAAATTCTCTGCAAACACAGACCCTATAATCGGGTGATGTTTTATAATCGCCTACAATAGAGCCATCACTAAGGTCGATATAAAAGGCGAGTCCTGTAAAAGCAAAAACTGTCGTTGACGTCCAGTGCCCCGATGGCACGAACAGACCGAATAAAGGATATAATGTTGGAGCTATTGTTCCAAAATTGATTATTGAAAACAATTCAAAAACATTCGGCAGCTTCCAATTTGAAAAATTTGCATAAACAAGGGTTTCAGCCGCTATTATAGCAGCAGACCAATTATAAAGTCCGACCTGACTGCTGGCCTTCCACATCAGGCGCGTCGCGTAATCACAAATCACATCATTGCCGGCGATAGTTTTAAGCACAAACCGCGTTTTGTTATTCGCGTTCAGCCGGCGGCGCCACCAGCCGGCCTCATAGTCTCCATCATCGCCGGCCTGGTAACTTGTTATCTGTCCGGTTTTAGGCAAGACGTTGCGCTGCTTCTGGATTGCTTTAGGCAAACTAATCATACTTCATAGACCACAAAAGCTTTTTCGTTTATAACCACAAAATTACAATGGACTGCATTCGTATTGTCGATGTCAACTCTTATGCTTTCACCTGGCTCGAGCGGCACACAGGCGCCCTGGACAGCTGCTGCGCCAAAATCGAGCCAGACAATATCAGTGTTCGCAGAACTCGCTTTGATTAGCACCCTGTCGCACAAATACGCTGCGCATTGAGTATCGGTATTTGCAGCTGCGTTCGTAACTGTTAAAGTTTTTTTTGCCGTTGCGCGGCGCGGTGGATTAGTTTCAACGTAAAGAATCCCAATGCGGATTGTCAGCGATGAGCCGGCAACTGCTGAATTTGACAGATAAAATCCGGTGAAAACTGTTTGGATTTCCTTGCCGGCCTTTATTGCAATAGGGTCATTGTCGATTTTATT
>Ga0315285_10007275_pt1 | contig 11370 bp, 10 predicted proteins | sample YL17G09_36_MG_FD_203698 | JGI IMG/M metagenome (GOLD analysis project Ga0315285, IMG submission 203698) | Sediment microbial communities from Yellowstone Lake, YNP, Wyoming, USA - YL17G09_36 | ecosystem: Environmental > Aquatic > Freshwater > Lake > Sediment | place: USA: Wyoming | collected... | reverse complement strand
CCTTGTCCCTCTATCTCCTCCACCACCACCGGCCCTTCCACCTTGCGAAAGAGGTCGTCCTCGTCGAAGAGCACGTAGCCGTCGGCGAGCGCGCGCAGCCACGAGGCCACGCGGGCTGCGTTCTGGGGCGTGGGCACGACCCGGTAGCGATCCCGTCCCCACTCGTCGGGCTCCTCGCGGGTCACAGCCACCTCGTCTATCAGCCGACCGTGCCGGTCCAGCATATAGGTGACTGTAGACACGCCTGGGGCGAGTTCGGCCACGTTGGCGGTGACGACCTGCTGGACGAACGGCCGCGCCCGCCAGCCGGTGACCCGCAGCGCTTGCTCGTAGCCCCCGTCTCGGGGGCGCTCATTTTTCATTGTCTGGTAGTGAGGATAACCGCTGGGCTCGAACTCGAAGTCAATGCCCGCCTGCTCGGCCAGTCCCGCCACCCCCTGCCGTACCTCCTCCAGCACGTCCAGTTCGATCTTGCCGCGGGGCAGCGTGCCGATGAGACCCTGGTAGGCGAAAGGCTTGATGTTGACCAGGATGCGGTGAATCAGGCCGGCCAGCCTGTCCATGTCGGCCTCGTCCAGCCCCCGCTGAGTGACCCAGGGAGTGCCCATGCGGACGCCCGTCGCCAGTGCCGTCTCGGTGTCGCCAGGGATGGTGTTCTTGTTGGCCACGATGCCGGCCAGGTCGAGGATGCGCACGGCGGGTTCTCCCCACACCGGGAAGCCGGTGTCGGAGGGGACAGACTTGAGGTCCACCAGCAGCAGATGGGTGTCCGTCCCGCCGTAGGCCAGCCGCAGGCCGCGCCTGGTCAGCCCCTCGGCCAGCGCCTGGGCGTTGGCGACGATCCGGTGCTGCAACCGGCGGAACTCCTCGCGCCTGGCGATGTCGAAGGCCACCGCCAATGCGGCGAACTTGTTGACGTGGGGGCCGCCCTGCTGGCCGGGGAAGACCGCCATGTCAATGGCCTGGGCCAGCTCCTCGTCGGTGGTCATGATCACGGCGCCCCGTGGGCCACATATTGTCTTGTGGGTCGTGAAGGTCGTCACGTGGGCGATGCCCACCGGGTTGGGATAGACCCCGGCAGCGGCCATCCCGGCGGTGTGGGCGATGTCGGCCATCAGGTAAGCCCCCACCTCGTCGGCGATGGAGCGGAAGACCTCCCAGTCGGGTGCCCAGGAGTAGGAGGTATACCCGGCGACGATCACCTGCGGCCGGTGCTCGCGCGCCAGGTCCCGGATGGCGTCGTAGTCCAGTCGCTCGGTCTTGGGGTCCACGCCGTAGGAGACCACCCGGTACCGCTGGCCGGAGATGTTGAACTCCGAGCCGTGGGTCAGGTGCCCGCCCTGGAACAGGTCTAGCCCCATCAGCGTGTCCCCTGGCTCCATGAGCGCCCAGTAGACGGCCAGGTTGGCCGCTGCTCCCGAGAGGGGTTGGACGTTGACGTAGATGTGCTCGGGCCGGATGGAACGGTGGGCAAAGAGTTCGGCGCAGCGTCGCTGAGCCAGGCACTCGACGAAGTGGACATAGTCCACCCCCTTGTAGAAGCGCCGGTCGGCGTAGCGGCGGTAGTAGGCCAACTGCCAGGCCACGTCCCGCAGCCGCTCCTCGGGTTCGCGGGTCATGCGCAGCGGCGGGTACCCCTCGGCGTAGACGTTCTGGAAGACGGAACCCAGGGCCTGGCGGACGGCCCTGGGGGCGTATGACTCGGAGGGGATGAGGATGAGCTTGCGGGCCTGCCGCTCCGCCTCCCAGCGGATCAGGTCGGCGACAAAAGGTTCGACTTCCTCCAGGTCAGCGCGCAGGAGGAAGTCCGGGCGGGGACTTGAGATTGGAGACTGCATGGGTGGGTACTCCTTTGTCAGATGCTTATTGCTGGATGCTCGTTGCTGAGCGTGGTGGTATTGTAGCACTCCGGGCTATTCTTTCCCTCAGTAGCCACCGGCGTCATTCGAACCATCAAACAGACCATGATCGAACGCCGGCTGGGGGTGATGCCAGCAGAAGACGTGCAGGCCATCCAGGAAAAGCTACGGCATGTGCTGGGGTTTGATGCCAACGCATGAGGGTTTGTCGTCGTTATCCCTTTGCATAGACCTCCGGGTTGGCACAGTACGGCAATCGTTCCCCCCGCAGCCCTGCCAGCAGGTTCTCCGCCGCCATCACCGCCATGCGGTTCCGCGCCGTGACCGTCGCGCTGGCGATGTGGGGGACGACGATGCAGTTGGGTAAACTGACCAGCGGATGGTCGGCCGGGAGCGGCTCCGGGTCGGTCACGTCCAATGCGGCCGCCGCGATCCACCCCTCCTGCAGCGCCCGCAATAGCGCAGCGGTGTCCACTACCGGCCCGCGCGCCGTATTGACGAGGATCGCCCGCGGCTTCATCCGCTGCAGTGCCCGTTCGCCGATGACGTGGTGCGTCTCTGGCGTCAGCGGACAGTGGAGAGTGACGAAATCGGCCTGCGCCAGCAGGTCGTCCAGCGGGGCGTACTCCAGCCCCAGTTCCGCCTCGAGCTCAGGACGGCGGGTGCGGTCGTAGTAGAGCATCCGCATCGCAAAGCCCCGCGCGCGGCGGGCGACGGCCGTCCCGATGCGGCCCAGGCCCACGATCCCTAGCGTCGCCCCCCACACGTCGGCCCCCAGCAGCCCCAGCGGTTCCCACGTCCGCCACTGCCCGGCGCGCACCCTTTCGACGCCCTCGGGAATGCGCCGGGCGGCCGCCATCAGCAGCGCGAACGCCATGTCGGCCGTCGCTTCGGTGAGCACCCCCGGCGTGTGGCCGACGGGGATGCCCCGCGCCGTCGCTGCTTGCAGGTCCACGTTGTCTACGCCCACAGCGAACTGGCTGATCACGCGTAGCCGCGCCCCGGCGGCGATCGTCTCCGCGTCAAGCGGATCTGTCAGCAGACACAGCAGCCCGTCGCAGTCCGCCACCTCGCGCAGGATGACTTCTTTGGGCGGCGGCAGTTCCCCTTCCCACAGGCGCACCTGGCAGGCGGAGTGAACCATCGTCAGCCCGGCCTCTGGGATGCGGCGGGTGACGCAGACAACGTATTTCTCATTCATTACGAATTACGAATTACGTATGGTTGGCAGTCAAGGTATGCGCGGCTTCGCCAGTATCTCGCGGACCTCCAACTGGTGGAAGGTGCGCGGGTAGGCCGGCTTGCAGACGATGGCCGTGTCGGCGCCTTCGCCCGTGCCGGCGATGGCGATGACCTCCTGGCCCACGTCCAGCAGCCCTGCGTCGGCGGCCATGAGCACGCACTCGACCGTCACCTTCATGCCCTGGCAGAAGCGGTAGAGCGTATCGCGCACGATCTCTTCCGGCGCGCGCCCGCCGCTCTTCTCCGAGAAGGCCGAGCCGACGCCGTCGCCGAGCGCGTGGATGCCGGTGTGGACGATCACCCCCATCTTCTGCAGTTCGGCCTTCGTCTCCGCCGACATTACCCAGCCCTCGCTCTCCCAGCCGTGGCAGATCGTGACGGCGATGACCTTGATTCCTGCTGGAGCAAACACGTCGTGGGCCTTGCGCGCCGTGTACCCGTGCGTCGAGGCGACCACGACCTGCTTGATCCCTAACGCCAGTGCCCGCTCCCTGGCGATCAAGAGTGTGGCATCCGTGTTATGCTTGCCGGCTTTCTCGAACAGCAACGTCTTGAGTTCCATGGTTCCCTCCCTGTTGAGTCTATGTCTTGGCTGTGAAAAGAGCCCTGGGATCCACGCGCACGACACCAGCGATCCGGTCAAAATGCTGGTCTGTTGAGATAATCCTGGTCAGGTTCCGGTTGTGCATCACGGCTACGTGGATCAGGTCACGGGCTTTGACACCCTGGGGCGCATATTGCCGGAAGAGGTCGACGGCCAGGCGAACGTCGTCCAGACCCACCGGATAGACGATAGAGACCAAATCCAACAGGCTACTCGCCAGTGTTATGCCTGTCTCCCATTGTCGCAATTCTCCATAGCGGTGCAGAATCTCCTGGACAATCTCGGCATCAATAGCCACAGCCAGGCGGCCTTCAGTTATCTCCGTCATCACCCAGGCGCATGGTTCCTTGTAAGGATGAGCCCGACCGGCGGCATACATGGGCACGTTTACGTCGAGCAGGGCAACGGAATCGTTCATGCTGTGGCTCCCCGGATGATCTCCTCCTCCATCTGTTCCCAATCGGCGACGGGAGCCTCCAACGACAAGAGTCGCTGGAGCGCGGCCCGTCGTCGCTTCTGGTTTACCTGCTCCAGATACACCTTTTCCACCGCCTCGCGCACAAGTACACTCACAGGCTTACCTTGTTCCTTCGCAAGGCGGGAGAGCGTCTTATATTGCTCCTCGCTCAGTACGGCCTGAACGCGTCGCGTGTAGACAGCCATTGTTCACACCTCTACCGGTAGTAACGTCGAGTTCATACTATATGATACTACCAAAGAGGTGTGATGTCAACTCGTCCATCGTGCATTCCTTCATCCGGGGTGGTCATATTGTAGCACGGAGGGAGGATGAGGGCAAGAGAACGTATTCAGCGGAGACTTGCGTGGGCAGGCAATTGATTGTACAATGTGATCGGAGATAGGAGAATAGAACTATGAGAATCATCCTCGACGCAATGGGTTCTGACAACTACCCGACGCCGGACGTCGCGGGGGCGGTCCTGGCAGCACGGGAATGGGGCGATGAGATCATCCTCGTTGGACGCGCAGAGGCGATCCAGCCAGAGCTGGCCCGCCACGACACCGCCGGGCTTAAACTCCAAATCGTCCATGCCCCCGAGGTCATCGAGATGGACGACGAGCCAGCCTGGGCCGCGCGCATGAAGAAGAATTCCTCGATGCACGTCGGGATGAACCTGGTGCGCGATGGCCAGGCCGACGCCTACGTCACCGCCGGCAACACGGGCGGCGTGCTGGCAGTTGCCACGCTGCACACGCTACGGCGCATCCGGGGCGTCAAACGCCCCGCGCAGGCAGCGATCCTGCCCCTGCCATCCGGCCGCGTCGTCGCGCTCGACATCGGTGCCAACGCCGACTGCCGGCCCGAGTACCTGCTCCAGTTCGCGCTGATGGGCGACATCTACGCGCGCGCCGTCCTGGGCTGCACCCGGCCCCGTGTGGCGCTCCTCTCCAACGGCGAGGAGCCGGGGAAGGGGAGCACACTGGTGAAGGAGGCCTCCAAACTGCTGGCCAATTCCGGCCTGAACTTTATCGGCAACGTCGAGCCCAAGGAGGCCCTCGCCGGCCAGGCCGACGTCGTCGTCACCGACGGCTTCACCGGCAACGTCTTCATCAAGACGCTCGAGGCCACGGCTAAGATGCTGACCGGCCTCATCCGCGACGAGATCAAGGCCAGTCCACTGACAGCCGTGGGCGGGCTACTGGCGAAACCGGCCTTCGGGAGGGTGGCGCGGCGGGTTAACCCGTCTGAAGTCGGCGGAGGGCCGCTGCTGGGCATCAACGGCGTGGTGATCGTGGGCCACGGGCGTTCGGACGCTTATGCGATCAAGAACGCCATCGGGCAGGCGCGCAAGGCCGTGCAGGGCGGCGTCGTGAACGCCATCCGCGACGGCCTCTCTCGTCATTCCGAGGAGCGCAGCGACGAGGAATCTTTTTAATCCGTAGTGACGACTTCAGTCGTTCTGCCTGGTGCCAGAGCGACTAAAGTCGCCACTACGAATACCGTACTGCGACGAGGAATCTTTTTAATCCGTAGTGACGACTTCAGTCGTTTTGTTTGGTGCCAGAGCGACTGAAGTCGCCATCATGAATACCGAATCTGCACAGAGGCATACTTATGCGCATCATCCGCAACGAACGTCACATCCGCGTGTCAAGTTTCGTCGGCCGGTACGCCACACTGACCGGGCTATTGGCACTGTTGGCCGGCCTGATCATCTCTTTCGTCAAGCCGGGATGGCTCACGCCGATGCTCCTGAGCGTGACACTCGGCCTGATCCTCTCGATCGTGGGGGGCTTCTTCGCCGACCGGTACGCCAGCCCGCTGGCCCACCACGAAGCACTGTCCAAGGCCCTCAAGGGCCTGGATGACAACTATGTGCTTCTGCAGTACGTCCTCCCGGCCTCCCACGTGCTGGTGGAACCTGGCGGTTGCACCGCCTTCGTGGTCAAGGCCCAGGGTGGGCAGGCGACCTGCGACAAAGACGGCCGGTGGAAACATCGCCAACGGGGCAAGTTCTTCCGGCAATTCGCGGGCCAGGAGGGACTGGGACTTCCTCACCTCGACGCCGCATACCAGGTGCGCAAACTGGAGCGCTGGCTGGAGCGCCATCTGCCCGACGTAGAGGTGCCCATGCGGGCGGCCATCGTCTTCGTCAACCCTGACGTCACGTTGGACGCAGACAACTCGCCGGTGCCGGCCTTTTACGGCAAGAAGGTGAAAGCCTGGTTACGGGGGCCGGGGAAACTCAAGCCACTGCCAGACGCCATGTATCGCCAACTGGAAGAGGCTATCGGCGCCTCCTCCGCCCTGCCAGAAGAAGAGCCAGAGTAAGGGTAGGTGCCCCCTCCGCCCTGCCAGAAGAAGAGCCAGAGTAAGGGTAGGTGCCCCCTCCGCCCTGCCAGAAGAAGAGCCAGAGTAAGGGTAGGTGCCCCCTCTCCCTGCCAGGGAGAGGGTTGGGGTGAGGGTGAGAGGCTCGTCAGGAGGTGACACCACCCACCCCCAGCCCCACCCAGCGAGGGAGGGGAGAACGCTCTGCAAAAGAGCCCCGGTATCTCTTGGTACCGGGGCTCTCTCACGTTATCCGCCCAACTCCTTGAGCCGGGCCTCCCATTTGGCGTACAGTTTCTTGTACGTATCCTCGCTGATCTCGCCGGCGGCCAGCCGCATATCCAGGTTGTCCAGCGTGGCCCGCACCTCCTCGACCGTCTTGGGGGTGCCAGAAGCAGCCGAGGCTGCCGGTGCCTGTTGCTTGGCCGGCTGTTGCATGCTCTGGCTGAGCATCTGGGCCATGGCCACGCCCATGCCCATGCCGGCACCCAAACCAACCCCTGTACCAGCAGCACCGCCACCCGGCTGTTGGGCCGCGTCGCGCATCGCCCGCGCGGCCTGGAACTGCATGTAGGCGCCCATGTCGCCCAGTGCGCCCATCGAGGCGGCCTCGTCAATCGCCTTGGCCGTCTCCTCGGTCGGCCCGAGGTACTCGACAAAGACCGAAGTCAGGTTCAACCCGCGGGCAGCGAACTCTTCGGCCGCCTTGGCCCGCACGCCCATCGTCAGTTCTTCTGCCATGCCAGACAGTTCGATGACCGACTTTTTCATCTCGCCGACCAGGTCGGTCAGTTTGGTCAGGATCATGGAGCGCAAGAAGCCCTGGATGTCGGACGTACGGTAAATCCCTTGCGTGCCGACGATCTTGTTGACGAACAGTTGCGGGTCCGCAATCTGCACCGCGTAGGAGCCGCGCGCCTGCACGCGGGCCATGCGCAGGACCGGATCGGGGATCGTGATCGGCGTCGGCGTGCCCCACTTCAGGTCGGTAAACTCGCGCAGGCTGACAAAGTACACCTCAGCCTTGAAGGGCGTCTCGCCCGAGAACGCCTTGCCGATCAGGTTCACCAGCAGCGGGATGTTGGCGGTCATGATCGTGTGAGGGCCTGGACCAAACACGTCCAGCGACCGGCCATCGCGAAAGAAGACGGCCGCCTGGCTGTCGCGCACGATCACCTGGGAACCAATACGGAAGTCACCGGAGCCCTGTTCGGGGATGCGGTGCACCATTTCCGTGCCGGCCTCGTCCACAAACTGCACAATGTCGAAAATCCGTGCCATTGCACCTTACCTCCTTACACTGATGGGGGCGTTTCTGCCCCTGCACCACCCAATATCAAATGCTCGCGCTGGTCGAACGTGCTGTTGGCCTCGCTGCATATATCCTGGACGATGCGGATTGTCTCGACCAGCCCCTCGCCGCTGGGGATGGCCTCACGCAGGCGGCCGGTGGCCGCTTCCAGCCGCGTCACGTAATCCAGCAACGCCGCGTCAAAGCTGTACATCTGCTCCAGTTCGGCCTGGTTGACCTTCGCCGCGTCGAACAGCCCCGAGTAGCCATAACTGGCGAAGCGGATGCGGTCAATGAAGGTCTGGAGCTGTGTCACGGCGCTGCCGACGTCGTCCACCAGGTCGATCCGGCCGTGGTTGATCAACTCCTTCTGCGCCGCGTCGAGCCCCCGGCGTTGCGCGGCCAGTTTCTCGGCCAGCATCTGGCGCAGGAGTTGGTCGGACTTGCGGCGGGTCTGGCGCTCCTGATACCCCTTCCAACCGGGGATGAAATCGAGCAATTTCTCCAGCCCCGTGCGGCTACCCGTTACTTTCTCGTAGACGTCTCCCATTATACTGTCCTCCTTAAACTCAAAGAGCCTATTGCTCCCGCAGGACCACAGTCCAGCGGCGAACCACCTATCGCTCCCACTCGCTCCCGCTGGACCACAGTCCAGCGGTAAACCACCTACCGCTCCCGCTGGACCACAGTCCAGCGGTGAACCACCTGCCGCTCCCGCTGGACCACAGTCCAGCGGTGAACCTTATGCATAATACGCACTATCGCGTGTCTGGTTGCACCTCCTCAACTCGTCAAGAATATCTCGGCCCCACAATATGGGCACTTGACCGTACCCTTGCCGGCCAGTTCCAGTTCGCCGCCGCAACTGGGGCACTTGTTGCCGTGCAGTTGGGCCGCGTCGCGGGAGTACAGCGTGCCCTCGTCCCAGTTGATGTAACCGGCGAACAGCCCCTTGTGCACCAGGTCGTAAACCCACGCCTTGACCTGGTCGCGGGTGGCCTTGAGTTCCAGCGCCACGTCAGAGATTTTGACCTGGCCCTGGGCCTGCACCACGCCGAGCAACTTGCGCTCCTTCTCGACCTCGGCGAATTCGACCGCCTCCCGCTGGCCCTTGATGAACATAAAGACGCCCACGCCGATGAGGGGGATCGCCAGTATGATGGCGCACGCGATCCCCAGCGCCGCCCCGCCCCTCGCCTTCGCAGCGGTAACGCCGACGAGCGTCCCCACCAGCCCAATCACGATTCCGACGACGACCAGTATGAGCCCGATGATTTTGCCTGTGTTCATAGATGTGACCTCCTCAGTCTGTTTCCGTTCAGACTTCGGAAGTCTAAGAAGACTTCCGAAGTCTACCCTATCCGAACCCTCCTCCTCCACCGCCACCGCCGCCCCCTCCCCCTCCACCGCCGCCACCGCCGCCGGAGAAGCCGCCGCCATCACCTGAACCACTGGGCGAGCTGGCAAAGGTGGACGCCGCCGAATCGAGCATCTTCCCCAGCCCGGTCGAGATGTGGTCCAACCCTGCCCCCAGTCCTCCGCTCAACGAATCGAGCGAAGGCGCCGCGCCGCCAGTTCCTGCTGCCCTACCCAAACCCGCCGCCGCTCGCCCTGTGTCGCCGGTATGGATCGGCATCGGCATGTACCACAGCGGAATCGGCACCTGCGCCGTCTCCAGGCGCGAGAACTTTAGCACCCAACTCCGATCCAACCCGAACGCGACGGCGTAGGGCAGATATTTCTCGAACTGGTCGGTCGCCTGGCTCAGGTCGGTATACCGCTCGATCTCCGCCAGATAGCGCTTGAACGCCTTCCAGCGGGCCGATTGCTCGGCTCCGTTGCGCGTCTTGCCCGCCATAAACTGCCCCACAATGATCATCCCGAGCGCCGTCACGCCAACCCCAACGATCGGGCAGAACGCCGCACTCGTATACAGCGACAGGGCCGCATACAGGCACGTCCCGCCGGTACAGCTCAGTGCCAGCAGCCCGATCCCCAGCCCTGTATACTGCCAGCGGACCTTGTCGGGTCTGGTGCGGAAGTAACCGCGCTTGACCGTCTCCTCATACAGCCGGCGCTTGATCTGGGGGATAGACTTGTAGAAGCGATTGCGCAGGTCGGACAGCCGCTGATCGGCGTGCTGGCCGAACACACTGCTCAGCAACTTTTGCTCGTAGGATAGCAAGTCATCGGCAGACTTGTCGGTGCGGTGGAAGGTGAAGTCAAAATTGCTCTTGCCGAACAAACTGGACTTTTGCTCCTCCTCGATCGTGAGATACCCACGCCGTGCCAGGTCCACCAGCGTGGCGACGACGTCCGGCATGTCAGCCTTCTCGTCCACCAGTGTACCGGCGATGCCCGGCGGGTCGCCGGACGGGGGCTCGGTCAAATAGGAGGCCGGGAGCACCACCTGCGGGTCGCGCCCGCGCAGGTACCACAGCAGGAGCAGGCCAAGCGGACCGCCGAGCGTGATCAATGCCCCGAGCGCCCCGAACACCAGGTTAACCACCGGCCTGTAGCGCTCATTCCATTCGGCCTGGCGTTCATCCCATTCAACCTGGCGGTCGTAGGCCGCCTGCCAGGCCGGCGCGCTGCCCTGCACGACGCCGTGCGGGAACTGCACACGCACCTCGAACTCCTGCCCCGCCTCGAGCGTCTCCTGGGCTGTGAAAACGACGGTGCTGGTGTCCTGGCCCGCAACCGTCGCCTGGGCGCCGTAGGCAGCCACGGGATTGGCCGTCGCACCGTTCGGCAACTGGACCGTGACGGTGGACTTGTTGACAGGGAAATCCCGGTCGGGGTAAACCGCCTTCCAGTACAGTTGGTCGCCGCCTTCATAGTAACGCAGGCCCCCCTGGACCGTGTAGCGGAGAACGTAAGTGTGGGAAGAGTTGGAGGTGTAAGGGAAATACCAATTGATGACAAACCTTCCCTCTGCTATGGAGGTCGTGAACGTGTATTCCTCACCGCCGCCTGGTACATACTGCCGGTCCTCTTCCCATACCTCCACAGCGGTGATGTTCTCCAGCCGGTCCATCGGGATGCTGCGATACCCAAAGTGGAACTCCCCGCTGGTGAAGACGATCTCCTGGATCTCCTCGACGACGAAATCGCCGTTGGGCAACACGGTGATGTTCACGTCGAAGCGTTCCCAGTACAGGGTCTTGTCTTGGGCATGGGCCACCCCGCTCGAGGCCAACGCCGCAGCCAGCGCCAGCAGCAAGATCGGGTAGAAACGCTTCATAGATGCACTCTCCTTGTCCCGCCACGATGATAGGCTATTATAGAGTAATTCTCCGCACCACGCAAGCCCCCCACGCACCACACAAGCCCCCCACGCAGTGGGGGGTCCCGTGACCGCTCGCCCAGGCCCCCCTGTCAAGCCCCCCACGCAGTGGGGGGTTCCGTGACCGCTTGCCCAGGCCCCCCTGTCAAGCCCCCCACGCAGTGGGGGGTTCCGTGACCGCTCGCCCAGGCCCCCCTGTCAAGCCCCCCACGCAGTGGGGGGTTCCGTGACCGCTCGCCCAGGCCCCCCTGTCAAGCCCCCCACGCAGTGGGGGGTTCCGTGACCGCTTGCCCAGGC
>Ga0315285_10007273_pt1 | contig 11372 bp, 8 predicted proteins | sample YL17G09_36_MG_FD_203698 | JGI IMG/M metagenome (GOLD analysis project Ga0315285, IMG submission 203698) | Sediment microbial communities from Yellowstone Lake, YNP, Wyoming, USA - YL17G09_36 | ecosystem: Environmental > Aquatic > Freshwater > Lake > Sediment | place: USA: Wyoming | collected... | reverse complement strand
GCGCGTGCACCACCGGCTCGGGCGCATGCCCTTCGCTCAAACGCGCCATGAAGTAGGAAAGAGCCAGAAAAACCGCCAGAGAGCGCAGAGGCCAGAGCAGGACAGGGGAGGCAATGTTCAGCGCCGTCACCAGCCGCGCATAGAGAAACCAATGGAAAAGGCCCGTAGCAAGAAGGACCACAAGGACAAACAGAATCATCTTAAAGTACTTGATTTCTCTGGGTTTATTTGTTACCAGCCGGCTTTGAACAATGCCGCGAAATTCGTATCTTCATTATCGGTGATGAATATAGCGATTTGCCGCCACTGAGGGTATAGGGAAAACGCCCTCTTCGTTCTTCAGCTTTTTGTTCGCCGAGGCACCCGTCCTCGGGTGCCCGGAATCGGGAAAGTCCCCAAACGGAGATCGCCATGAACACAGCCACCAAGCGCACACTGTTCTGGACACCGAGAGTCTTGTGCATGCTTCTGGCCGCCTTTCTCGGTCTCTTCGCTCTCGATGTGTTCGACGAAAGTCACGGTTTCTGGGAAACGGCCCTCGCTCTGCTGATGCATCTGTCATACAGCACCATCCTCGTCATCATTGTGCTGGTCGTCTCTTGGCGGCGGGAGTGGATCGCAGGAGTGCTGTTCAATGCTCTGGCCGTGTTCTACATTGTCTATTTCTGGGGAAAGGGCCCGTGGTATATCTACGCGGCAATTTCAGGACCGCTCTTCCTCGTAGGCATCCTCTTTCTCCTCAACTGGCGCTTCCGTTCGGAATTGCGAAAGCCATAAGGAGAATTCGAGTCTCCCCCCGTTCTTTTTGGGAAGAACGGGGGGCTTTGCTGCTGCGCTTGCGTCTCCGCTCTTCAAGTCTCAAGTCTCCAGTCTCAGGTCTTTCTTCGGGAGGTCCCCATGTTCGGTCTCTTCTTCCTCATTCTGATCGTGATCCTCGTGGCGTGGATCATCGGTCTCTACAACGGCCTGGTGCAAATTCGCAATCAGCTGCGCAACGCCTGGGCGCAGATTGCCGTCCAGCTCAAGCGGCGGCACGACCTCATCCCCAATCTGGTGGAGGTGGTCAAGGACTACATGTCCTACGAGCAGGAAACGCTCACCAAAGTCGTCGAGGCCCGCGGCAAGGCGCTCTCGGCGCAGGGTGCGGCCGCCGTCTCTGCCGCCGAGAATGCTCTCACCGGCGCGCTCAAGTCTTTGTTCGCGGTGGTCGAGAACTATCCCGAGCTCAAAGCCAATCAAAACGTCTTGAAGCTGCAGGAGGAACTCACCTCCACCGAAAACAAAATCGCCTTCGCCCGCCAGTACTACAACGATTCGGTGATGCGCCTCCACAACAAGATCGAGATGTTCCCGTCCAGCATCATCGCCAACACCTTCAACTTCCAGCGCGAGCAATTCTATCAAGTCCCCGAAGACGAAACCCAGCCCGTCAAGGTGGACCTGCGCTGAGAGAGTGCTGATCGGGTCTCCCCCCATTCCATGGGGGGCAAAAGGGGGGTTCTTCTCTTCTCTCCCCCCGTTCTATGGGGGGACAAAGGGGGGTCTCGGGAGGGATGAGGGTTAAACTCCGAGGTGGGCCGTAGCGCCCAGCTTGCTGGGCTCTCTTGTCCTCCGTCTCCCGGCGCGGCGAATAGGAGATTCGCCGCGAATGAAAAGTCAACTGCACCGACCTCCACCCAGGAGGGTGGAGGCTAGTCACCAGATAACAGAGACAACCTTTAGAGAGACGGCACCGAGACAGCTTCATGAAGACCTGTCCTAAATGCGGCTACGAGAACAATCGCGATTCCGCGCTCATGTGCGGACTCTGCGGCGGTGTCTTTCCCGAAGCGGCCGAAAAGGTCAAACCGGCCCGCCTCTTCCGCTATCGCAAAGATTTCGCCCGCGAAATCGCCGACAACAAGCTCGGATCGCTGGCCCTGCTCATCGGCTTTCCCATTCTCATCATCATGCTCGGCCTTGCCTTCGATCTCTGGTTCGGCGTCGGCCCGTGGGGCGCGGTGGGGGCGGTGGCCATCGCCGTCGTGCTCATCGTCTTTTCGTATTACGAGGCCGATCACACCATCCTCGAAATGAGCGAGGCCCGCGAAGCCGATCCCCAAGCCGATCAGCAGCTCATCAACGTGGTGGACGAAATGCGCATCGCCGCCGGCCTTCCCATGCCGCGCGTCTATGTCATCGAAAGCGATGCGGCCAACGCCTTCGCCACCGGCCGCGATCCCAGTCATGCCTCCGTCGCCGTCACTCGCGGTTTGATGAAAATCCTGAGCCGCGAGGAGCTGCAAGGTGTCATCGGCCACGAAATGAGCCACGTCCACAATTTCGACATCCGCTACATGATGCTGGTCACGGCTATGGTGGGCGCGGTGGTGCTGCTGGCCGACGGCTTCCGCCACGGCGCGCGCTTCGGCTCTTTCATGCGGCGCGGTTCGCGCCTTGGCCCCGCCGGCGCCATCCTCGCGGTGCTGGCCCTGCTGCTGGTTCTGCTCTCGCCGCTCTTCGCCCTCTTGCTGCAAACCGCGGTTTCGCGCAAACGCGAGTTTCTGGCCGATGCTTCGTCGGTCGAACTCACCCGCAATCCTCTCGGACTGGCCGCCGCCCTTGATAAATTGGATCAGCAGGCCGTCATCGAGCCGCTCCCTATGGCCAACCGCGCCACCCAGCATCTCTACATCATCAATCCCCTGCGCAGCTTCACCATGAATGCCTCGGCCCTGTTCAGCACGCATCCTCCCACCGAGGCGCGCATTCGCGTGCTGCGGGCCATGGCCGACTGACCGCCGTTCTCAAACGTCTTATCGCCATTTGCCGACCCGGTTCCGAAGATGATGACGAACACCAAGAATCGCATCGCTCAAATCGTGGTGATGGCCGCGGGATTCGCCGTCCTCGCCATCGGCCTGCTGATTGAAGCGCGCGACGTGACGCGCGTCGCCAAATGGAGCGGCTCCGGTTTCGTGCTCTGTGCGGCCGCCGAGGTTGATTCGATCACCACCTTCTTTACCGTGGATCCGAACGACTTCGTGTCCGCGCCCTACCCGCAGCCGGGCGACACGATTCTCACGATTGCCGATTCCGCGGCTACGCTGAATCGCTGGATCGCCAATCTGGAGGTCGTCCACACTCCCGGCCGCGAGGTGCGCATCACCTTCCTTCATAAGGGCCTCGAACGCGAGACCATCATTCGCACCCGGCCGGTGGACGCGACCCTGCGGATCAGTGTCTTCATCCTGCAAGTGCTCAAAATCCTCATCTTCCTCTCCTTTATGGGAGTGGGATTCTGGGCCTATCTCAAACGTCCCCACAGCCCCCCCGTGCGAGTGCTCGCGCTCTACGGCTTCTCCATGGCCACCTTCATGGTCACCACCTTCATGCCCATGTATGCGGTCATGGCCGCCTTTCAAGTGCCGCTCGAAGGCCGGCTGCTGAGCATTGCCACCTCCATCGGATTGTTCTTCAGCGGATTCTGGCTCCTGCTGCAAATGTACTTTCCTCGCCCGGCTCCCCTCTTGCAGCGGCGGCCGTTGCTGACCTATGGATTGTGTCTCATCCCGTGGGCGGTCATCGTCGCCTTCGCGTTTAGCGCCGGGCCCGTTTTCGGACTCCCGGACAACGTCGGCCTCCGCTTTGTCATCTACCCAATCGCCGTGCTGCAGGTGCTGGCCGGACTGGCTCTGCTCACGTGGAACTATCGCCACGCCCAAACCTATGTCGAGAAACGTCAAACCAAGCTCGTGCTGTGGGGTTCCGGCGGCGGACTCGTGCTGTTTCTTATCTACCTCCTCGACCGCTACGGCATTTTCCGCAGCCTCTTCCAGCAGCCGCTGGCCGCCCGCATGCTGGCCACCGATCTCGTTTTTCTGATCCTCTTGCTGTCTCCCCTCTCTCTGGCCTATGCTTTCGGCAAGTACCGCTTGCTGGATATTGAAGGCCGCCTGCGCCGCGGCACCCGCCATCTGCTCACGCTGGCTCTCATGCTGGCCCTGCTCTTTGCCATCGGCTATTATGCCAGCGAGATCATCAGCCGCAGTTTCGCCCGCGGCAGCTTCTGGAATCTGGCCGTGACCATCGCCGTGGTGGTCGGTATTCTGCGCGGCGCGCAAAGCGTGCAAAAAAATCTCGAGCGCCGTTTCTATCCCGAACGTCAGCGCCTGCGCCAGATGATCCAGGACTTCCTGCAGCGCACCGCCTCCTTTGCCGATCAGCGGACCTTCTGGAATCAGCTCGAAGAACGGCTGCGCGACAGTCTCGCGGTCGAGAGCGTTTATCCCGTTCTCCGCGCCTCCGACGACCGCCGCTTCCTCTTGCGCGACGACGCGTCCACACCTTTCGGCCCGGCCAGTCCGCTCGTCCTCAAAATGGAGCGCGAGGGCCGGCCCATCATGGTGGATGAGGCTTTGTCCGGTACGCACATTCCCATGAGCGAGGAGGAGGTCAACTGGCTGATGCGCAACCGCGTGGCCTTGCTGCTGCCGATGGTGACACACGGCCGGTTGGTCGGCTTCCTCGGCTTCGGAATGAAAACCGAGCGCGAAGACTACGCGCCGGAAGAAATCAGAATTCTCAGCTCGCTCGCGCCGCAGGTCGCGCTGGCCAGCGACAACATGCGACTCATCGCCGAAAACGTCGAAAAGCGGCGCATGGAAGAGGAATTGCAGGTCGCGCGCCGCGTGCAGAAACGCTTTCTCCCCAAAGTGCTGCCCAAAACTCCCGGCTTGTCCATCGCCGCCAAGAGCGTCTTTTGTCTCGAAGTGGCCGGCGACTATTACGATGTGATCGCGCTTGCAGGAGGCCGCTCCGTTCTGGCCATCGGCGACGTCTCCGGCAAGGGCGCGGGCGCCGCCCTCATCATGGCCAACTTGCAGGCGTCGCTGCGTGCGCTCTGCGGTCTCAATCTGACTCTCGACGGCATCATCCTGCGCGCCAACGAGCTCATGCATCAAAACACCGAGCCTGACCAGTTCATCACCCTCTTCGTGGGCGTGTTCGATCCGCAAGAGCACGTTCTGCGCTACGTCAACGCCGGTCACAATTTCCCGATTCTCATCCGCCGCACAGGCCGCGATCAAATGCTCGATGAAGGCGGCCTCATCCTCGGCCCGTTTCCCGACGCGACCTACGAACAAGGCTGCGTGCGGCTCGTGCCCGGCGACGCCCTGTTGCTCTACACCGACGGCGTGAGCGAGGCCATGAACGAATCGGGCGACGAACTCGGCGAGGAACTCGTGCGCGACGTGCTGCGCGCCCACGCCGACGAAACGCCCGGCGAAATAATCGCGAGCGTCATGTCTCTCGTCAATCTCCATCAGGGTGACCGCCCCCCCGAGGACGACCAAACCCTCCTCGCCGTCCGCGTCGTCTGATCGGCTCTCCCCCTACTTCAGTAGGGGGACATAAGGGGGTCTCTTTTCCGCCGAGGCATGTTACTCGCGGGGGCAGGCGTCTTCGGTTTTCGCCTGCCCCGCTTCTTTCGCCGAACCGGGTCAGTCTTCGCCACCCGGCCGGAATCTTCTCTGCTCTCCCCCCGTGGACGGGGGGACATAAGGGGGGTCTTTCCGATTCCAGGTTTCAGGTTTCAGGTTTCAGGTTTCAAGTCTCAAGTCTCTCTTCCCATGCCCCAAACCCTCATCGAAAAAATCGCCCAGCGCTTCGCCGTCGGCCTGGATAACGGCCACGTCGTCCGCGCCGGAGATTATCTTTCCATCCGCCCCGCGCACGTCATGACCCACGACAACACCGGCGCGGTCATCCCCAAGTTCAAGAGCATCGGCGCGAAAAAAATCAGCGATCCGCGTCAGCCGGTCTTCGCTCTCGATCACAACGTGCAGGACACGAGCGCGGAAAATCTCGCCAAGTACGCAAACATTGAAACCTTCGCCCGCGAGCACGGCCTTGATTTCTATCCGGCCGGTCGCGGCATCGGTCATCAAATCATGATCGAAGAAGGCTACGCGTGGCCGGGCACGCTGGTCGTTGCCTCCGACAGTCACTCCAACATGTACGGTGGCATCGGCTGTCTCGGCACTCCCGTGGTGCGCACCGATGCGGCGGCGATCTGGGCCACCGGCCGCACGTGGTGGCAGGTCCCGCCGGTCGCGCGCTGTGAACTTCGCGGCAAACTGCATCCCGGCGTGACCGGCAAGGATGTCATCATCACCCTCTGCGGCCTCTTCAATCATGATGAAGTCCTCAATCACGCCGTCGAGTTCGTGGGCGACGGCCTCGCGTGTCTTTCAATCAGCGAGCGTCTGACCATCGCCAACATGTCCACCGAGTGGGGCGCGCTCGCCGGCGTCTTCGCCGTGGACGAGGTCACGTTGCGCTGGCTTCACGAGCGTGCCGCCTATCTTGCCCAACGCGGTTTGCATCCGCGCGTCAATGAAGCGCGCATCGCCGAGCTTGAACGCGAGCCGCTCCGCTCCGATTCTGATGCGGAGTACGCCATCGAACTTACCCTCGATCTGAGCACCGTGTCACCTTGCGTCTCCGGCCCGAACTCGGTCAAGATTATGTCTCTCGCCGTCGAGCTGTATGTGAAGAAAGTTCGCATCCACAAGGCCTACTTGCTCTCCTGCGTGAATGGCCGCACGGATGATCTGGCGGAAGCGGCGAAAGTCCTGCGCGAACGACACGTGGCCGACGGCGTGGAATTGTACGTCTCCGCCGCGTCCAGCGAAGTTCAGGCCGAAAGTGAACAACGCGGCGATTGGCAAATCTTGAAAGATGCCGGCGCAATCATCCTTCCCCCCGGCTGCGGAGCCTGCATTGGCCTCGGTCGCGGCCTGCTGCAAGATGGCGAAGTGGGCATCTCCGCCACCAATCGCAATTTCAAAGGCCGCATGGGATCGCGCAACGCCGAAGCCTATCTCGCTTCACCGGCGGTGGTGGCGGCCTCGGCGATCTCAGGTTACATTGATCTGCCCGACGGTCGGAGCGCGTCGAAGCCCATTGGAAGCGCCCGCGTCCGCGACAAAAAATCCGCAGCTCGCGGCTCCGTGACCATTCTCCCCGGATTTCCCGAAGTGATCGAAGGCGAGTTGGTGTTTTGTCATCAGGACAATCTCAACACCGACGGCATCTATCCCGGAAAATACACCTATCGCGATGACATGACTCCCCAAGAGCAGGCGGCGGTGGTGATGGAGAATTACGATTCCGATTTCCGCTCCATCGCGCATGAAGGCGATCTCTTGGTGGGCGGATTCAACTTCGGCTCCGGCAGCTCGCGCGAGCAGGCCGCCACCGCGCTCAAATACTTCGGCATCCCGCTCGTCCTCGCCGGTTCCTTCAGCGAGACCTACAAGCGCAACGCCATCAACAACGGCTATCTGGTTCTCGAATCGCCGGAGCTGGTGCAGAAGTTGAAAGCGAGATTCGGCGGCGAAAAACCCACCGTGCGCACGGGCCTTCATGCGAGAATTGATTTCCGCCGCTCCCTTCTCGAAGCGAACGGCAAGTCCTATGCTCTTCCTCCCGTCGGCGCCGCCGCTCAGGAGCTCGTCCTCTCCGGCGGCCTCGAAAACTGGGTGAAACAACGCTTGTGATTCTCCCCCCGTTCACGGGGGGATAAAAGGGGGGTTCTTTTCCGCCGAGCCGGGTTAAGGCTTGTCCTGACGTCTTCGGAAGGATCGCACAACCCGGCCGGAATCCGAAGTGAAAGAGAACACGCCATGCCCGCAAAACCCAAACGCAAACCGCGTGTGGCGGATTTCGAGAAGCATGCAACGAAATGGTAGAGGAGGCTGAGATGAAGCTCGCGCGATGGATCGTTCTGTGCTGTGCCCTGCTGGGCTTTGGCATGTGCGCACTGGCCGACGAAGGTGACACCACCACCGTCGCTACGTTCAATCAGGAATTCGTCAACTGGCCCGATGTGCACGTTGCCCGTTTCGCATTTCCCGATTCCACTCTGAAATTCTCGCAAGTCACGCTGCGCATCGTCATCGGCTGTCCGTCATCTCCCGGCGATTGCGATCCGTGGGACCGGCTCGGTCATCTTTCCATCCGCGTTCCCGCCGGCGACACGACCTTCGAGCGCATCGAAATCGCCCGCTTCATCACCCCCTACGACATCACCGGCGGCGGCGGCCCCGGCACTTGCCCGTGGGACTATGATCTCACCGCCTATCAGCCACTCTTGCACGACAGCGTCACGCTCGCCCTCTTCATCGAGACGTGGATCAGCGGCACTCGCGGCTGGCTGATCACGGCCACCTTCACCTTCATCGAAGGCCGGCCTGATCCCGAGCCCTATCGTGTCGTGCCGCTCTGGGATCTCGGCCGTCTGGTCTACGGCAATCCCGCCGATCCGCCCGATTCGCACATCCTGCCTTATCAGGTGCAAACCGATGCCTCCACGCAATCGGTTCTGGCGCGCGTGACCTGCACCGGTCACGGTCAGGGCAACACCAACAACGCGGCCGAGTTCTCGAACAAATGGCATCGCCTGTGGGTCATCGGCGACATGTATCAGCACGATTTGTGGCGCAGTGACTGCGCGACAAATCCCTGCAGTCCGCAGGGCGGAACGTGGCCGTACAACCGCGCCGGCTGGTGTCCGGGGGCGAGCGTCCCGCCGTGGGACAACCTGTACACGAATTTCCTGCCCGGCGAGATCGTGGAATTCTACTATGAGATCGAGCCTTATGTCAACGCCTGCCGTCCCGACAACCCCGATTGCATCAGCGGCATCACCTGCGCCGATTGCGCCTACAATTCCACCGGCCACACCGAGCCGAACTACAACCTGATGGGTCAGGCGATTCTCTACCGCGCACCCTTATCGTCCAACCGCCCCGCACATGCGCCGCTTCCGCAGGAGATTACTCTCTATCAGAACGTTCCCAATCCCTTCAACGCGCAAACGATAATTCGTTTTGAACTCGCGCACAGCGCTCACGTTCGCTTGATCGTTCACGACCTCACCGGCCGCGAGGTCGCGCAGCTCGTCAACAATGCGCTCTCTTCCGGCCCGCACGAAATCTCGTTCGACGCCCGATCTCTTCCCTCGGGTGTTTACTTCTACTCTCTCATCTCCGCCCACCGCCACCTCACCCGCAAACTCCTGCTCGTGAAGTGATTTTCTTTTTCCCCCGTTCCATGGGGGAACAAAAGGGGGGTTCGGGCCTCATCGTTCATCATTCATCGTTTCTTCCCCGCCGTCCAGAATCTCTCTTTGACCGCCGTTGTCACTCTCCCGAGCGGCAATGGCGTTGCTGTAGGGACACGGCATGCCGTGTCCGTCCGTTCCGCCGAGCAGGGATTGCATCCCTGCCGGACTCTTCTTCCTTCATCCTTCCGCCTTCATCCTTTCTTGCGCGGGGGGACAAATGGCGGTGACCTCTCTTCGTAGTGGCACACGGCAGTGTGTCCTCCTTCTTCCGCCGAGCCGCGAGCAATTGACCGCCGTTGTCGCTCTCCCGAGCGGCAATGGCGCTTCATGCAGGAGCACGGCTTGCCGTGTCCGTCCGTTCCGCCGAGCGGGGATTGCATCCCTGCCGGAATCGGGATTGGGTTTCCCCCTGCTTGCGGGGGGACAAAAGGGCGGAATGTTCTTTGCTCCGCCGAGCAGGGTTTCCAAACCCTGCCGGAATCGGCATCGGGTCTCCCCCCGTTCCATGGGGGGAACAGAAGGGGGGTTCTTTCTCGCCGAGCCGGGTTAAGGCTTGTCCTGACGTCTTCGGAAGGATCGCGTAACCCGGCCGGAATCGGGATTCAACTCCACCATTTCCAGCCCGGCTCCGGCCATTTGACATTTTGTTCAAATTTTCGTATATTGTTGGTAGTCCGGTTGCCAAAAACAATGATGCGTTTCAACAATGTTTAGACGTCTGCACCATAAAGATGAAGGAGAAAACAAGATGAGTTGCATGATTCTGGTCTTCGTGCTGCTGACTGCTCTGCTAACCTCAGGTGGAGCTGCGTCGGCCCAGGGCCAGATGGACGAACAGTGCAAACTGGCTTGGTCAGACGCTTGGGCCTGGGCAAACGCCCTTGTGGTAATGGATGATTTTCAGCGCCTATACCAGGGCCATGCCTCCATACTGGTTGAAGCCGAACAAAAAGTTTCTGACGGGGCAGTGGACTCAAGCCTTAGGCACGAATTCGAGGCTTTGCCAGGCATTCGCGGATGGCTCTGGGCGAATCTAACGGACTTCCAATCTTCCGATTCCAGCCTAAAGAAAGACGTAGTAACAGAATTCTTGTTTAATAGGCAAGAATCATCCGCGAAAAAATATGAGTCACCCATGATGCAGCGTAAAATGAATGAGCAAGTGCACTTTATTCGTATGCATTTCCCAAGTGCTTCCTACGACCTCATGGTTCATTATGTTGCCGGCAAACCGAATCTGCCTCCGAGAGGACTCATTGCCCTAATCCTTGACCAGGAGTGGCTGGTGCGGCGCATACCCTCAGAGATGGATAGCCTGGCACATGAGAGTCTGCAGTTGCTTTTTTGGGCACCATCAGCCGGGAATTCTTTCGTTCAGCAATCGCTTGGAATCATTGACCGCGGCGATACACTCTGGTGGTCTGGAAGCAAAGACGTTAAGGTCACTAACGTCCAAGGCCTTTCGCCATTTCCTGAAATCAAGATTCACTCTTTCGTGCGCAAGTTGTAGTGCTTCCACTGCGCCGCGTAGACCACGTGAACAGAGCGTCCAATCCATGCGGCTTTGCAGGGTGGTAAGCCGTTGATTCAAACGGCGACTCTCTTTATTTCACGTCATCGCCTCCGCCAACGACTTCGGCACGATTATCCATGAGCACCCACAATTGATCGTCTCGCCCGGCGGCCCGGAAGGGTCGCGCGGGTACATGAGCTTGACTCTGCCGTTGTAGAGTCTGAACGGCTCCATCACCGGAACCTGCTTTCCGCCGAGCGGGGTCGCGGACCCCGCCGGAATCTTAACTCCAACAAAATATTGCAACACCCCCCATTTGACATTTTGTTCAAATCTTCGTATATTAGGCTTGTCCAGACGGTAACCAAAGGCCCAGCAAATCGCATCACCGCATCGCCCGCAAACAAAACATTATCAAGAAAATAACCGAGTTCGTTCGGTAAAAAATTCTTCGGTATTTTGGCTTTTGTCTTCGGGGACGATCTGGTTTCGACGGGATTCAGGATGGCATTGGGTGCAGGCCGAGGCTGGGGTGCCCTCGTAAATCACGCTCCAAAACAATAAGTGCGAACAACACTTATGCCCTTGCTGCCTAATTAGTTAGGTAGCATGCCCTCCCCGGCCGGGGCGCAGCGGCCGAGGATGCGGCACCAACCCACTGCGCTGGCGTGCGGCAGGCCGCGGTCCGCACGCGAGAACATGCGGCTGGCTCCCCAAAGCTTTGTCGCCGGTGCGAAAGGGGAGTGA
>Ga0315285_10007272_pt1 | contig 11373 bp, 9 predicted proteins | sample YL17G09_36_MG_FD_203698 | JGI IMG/M metagenome (GOLD analysis project Ga0315285, IMG submission 203698) | Sediment microbial communities from Yellowstone Lake, YNP, Wyoming, USA - YL17G09_36 | ecosystem: Environmental > Aquatic > Freshwater > Lake > Sediment | place: USA: Wyoming | collected... | reverse complement strand
AACAAACCAGGATTATCGAAGGATATATGCTGGGATATATCGACGGCATAGAGTGCTGGCACTCACGAAGTGACGCCGCGACCACCGTGAATTACATCGTATTTTGTGAGAAACATAAACTGCTGATGACCGGCGGCAGCGATTGTCACCAGAAACCAATTTTAATGGGCACCGTGCCAGTTCCGAACTTCGTGGCCAGGCAGTTCTAGCCCTTAGATATTCTCCCCCTGGTAGACGCCCTTGTATCCTTCCGATTCTCCGGTCAGTTCCAGGAAAACAAGTTGCGTGATGCGGGCGTTCCTCTGCGCACGGAAGCCCTGCGGATTATGGACTATCAGCAAAGACTGAGAGCGCCCCTCGTAACCGGCGTCCCATACCGCCGTCCCCACGTTAACCCCACAGCGCAGCAGGCTGGAGCGGGGTCGTCCCAGCGCCATGATGTTTTTCGGCAGGTGGACAATCTCATTATAGGTAATCATATAGATGCCAGTAGCGAGGTCGATACAGTCCTTCCCATCGAACTCCAGCGGTGAAAGAGCGGCTACTTCCCGCTGGCTGTTTGATGCCATAATCCTGCCTGCCGTTTGCATAACAGACACGTCGCGCAGGGTAAGGTCGAAGCCGTTAGTCTGCACCTGCTCATCCAGATTAACCCAGCCCTCAACCAGCGGGGGGTTACGCTTTAGCAGGCGGCGTATATCGTTTCCTGAAAGTACCGGCATATTCTGACCTTCCCTAGTGGATTCCTGTCTATCTTATCAGTTCTGAATTTTTCCGACAAACATATTTTTCAGATAATTCTATACCGTTTACGGTTTATTTGAATGCTCACCCCCTGGCCCCCTCTCCAAACGGGGCATTAAAATAGACCGATTATTATCTGTTTGGAGAGAGGGGAATTAAACAAGAGGGGGCTGCGCCTCCTCTTACCGGATCTCTCCCTAACCCTCAAATATACTAATGTCCCGTTAAATATGGGTATGTAAAGATGGATATAAGAGGTTAGAATACACCCCCTCTCGCGGCGCACGCCCCTTTCAGCGTTAATATAAGGAAAAAACAAGACTCAAGAGCCAGATGAACCTGACAGCCAAACGCAAATAAATCATTTTGCCGGTCTCCGCGTTCCTTGTCCGCGAAGAGTCGTTTGTGTACAATGGAGTAAAGGCTCTTTTTCCCGGACCGGGTTTGAAAAACATGAGTAACAAATTGGATCAATTTAAGGGCGAAGGCGCCGGTTCTGGAAAGCCCGGGCATGACGGAAAAGTTATATCGTTTCGTCTATCAAAGACCTTCGTGTCTTTTAAGAACCCCGTTTACCGCCTTTATTATGTGTCTATGGTAGGCCACTGGTCTTCCATGAACATGCAGATGATGGCACGCAACCTGCTCGTTTACCGCATCAGCGATTCCGGCGCTATCCTCGGACTGCTGGCTCTGGCCAATGCTATACCCATGATTTTACTAACGCTACCCGGCGGCGTCATGGCCGACCGGATACAAAAAAAGAACATCATCCAGATTTGCCAGATTTTTTCCATTGTCGTATCCCTGGCAACGACGGTTGTTCTTATGGTCGGCTATTTGAGTCCGGAGCATCCGGAGTCGTGGTGGGTGCTGGTGGTCAGCGGCGCGCTTCAGGGGGCGATCATGGGTGTTATGATGCCGGCCCGCTCGGCGATTATCTCCGAGATAGTAGGCCCCGAGCACCTGATGAACGCGATATCGCTGAACAACCTGGGCATGAATGTTTTCCGCGTGCTTTCGCCGGCACTCGCAGGTTTCCTCATCGATGTTTTCGACTTCTGGGTAGTATACGCCATTATGACTGTCATGATAATAATGTCCTGGGTCTTTATCCTGTTCGTACCGGCTACCAGGAGCCGGATTACCGAGGGAGGTAACTCTCTAGCCGAAGTCATGGAAGGATGGCGCTATATCCGGGGCGAAAAGACCATACTTATCGTCCTGATATTCACCGCCGGCGCTATGATTTTCGGTGCGCCTTATTCCCAGCTTCTGCCGATGTTCACCGAGGATATCCTCAAAGTGAGCGCTACCGGCATGGGAGTGCTGATAACCGTCTCCGGCGTCGGCGCCATGGCAGGTTCACTTATTCTGGCTTCCCTGACGAACCGCAAGCGGGGGATGATACTGCTTTACGCCGGTCTGATGCTGGGTTTGGCGCTGGTCGGCTTCGCTTTCTCCAAGTGGTGGTATCTTTCGCTAGGTCTAATCGTGTTCATCGGCATGGGCAGTACCATGCAGATGGCGCTGGGCAACTCCCTTATCCAGTACTATACCAACGCCTCCTACCGCGGGCGGGTAATGAGCTTCTTTATGCTGGGGTTCGGTTTCAGCAGCCTCGGGGCTTTTTTTGCCGGTATACTGGCGGAGGGAATAGGGGCACCATGGTCCGTAGGAAGCCTGGCGATAGTGCTGGTTATCATTACACTGATGCTGATGGGCATGTCGACAAAGCTGCGCAAGCTGGATTGAGCCTTTTCCTCCGGTACGTATTATAATAGAAGATAATCATGTAATATAATTGTATTGATTGCTTATGGAAAATTTTAAAACTCACCCCGTTTAAGCTCACCCCCTTTATCCCCCTCTCAAACCGAATTATCTGGATACTCGATTATTTGTATGTTTGAGAGGGGGAAAGAAAAGGAAACAAGGTAAAAAACAAATTAACCTAAGAACCAAACGCAAACAAAATCAATTTAAGGAGCACATTGGCATACGAGAAGATTATTCTGGACAACGGACTGCGACTGCTTACCGCTGCGATGCCCCACACCCGCTCGGTGGCGATTAACTATTTCATCGGCACCGGCTCCAGGTACGAGCCCGAAGAACAGGCCGGCATCTCGCATTTTATCGAGCACGTTTGTTTCAAGGGTACCGCCAAACGCCCTACATCCACGGAAATTGCTACGGTGATTGAGGGGGTGGGGGGTATGCTTAATGCCGGCACGGATAAAGAGCTAACCATCTACTGGTCTAAAGTAGCCCAGCCGCATTTTGCCAGCGCCCTCGATGTGATGACTGATATTCTCCTGAATTCCAAATTCGACCCCGCGGAGATAGAAAAAGAAAGACAGGTCATCATCGAAGAAATCAATATGTCGCTGGACTCTCCGGCACAGCGGGTGTCCATGCTTATCGATGAGCTGATGTGGCCGGAGCATCCTCTGGGACGCGATATCGCCGGCAGCAAAGAGTCGGTGGCGGCTATCAGCCGGGAGATGATGCTCGACTACCTGGCCGGGCAATATCGACCGGATAATACCGTGCTGGCAATTGCCGGGGCCATCAATCATCAGGAAGTGATTGACATCGTCAGTCAGGCAACGGCCGGATGGTCGAAAAAAAGACCCTGCGCCCAATACCTGCCCTATCAGGGTAAAACCGGACGCAGGGTACTTATCGAGAAACGTGATACGGAGCAGATACAGTTGTGCCTTTCCCTGCCGGGCCTATCGTTTACCCATCCCGAGCGATTCAAATTGGACCTGCTTAATATCATCCTCGGTGAGGGAATGAGCAGCCGCCTTTTCATCGAAATTCGTGATAAGCTGGGCCTGGCCTACAGCATCCAGAGCTATGCCGAACACTTCCTGGACACCGGCGCCATGACGATATCCGCCGGAGTGGACAATAAAAATCTATCGGTAGCGGTCAGGGCTATCATCGAAGAGCTTGCCCGACTCAAGGAAGATATTCCCGAAGCGGAACTGAACAAGGCCAAGGAACTGTTTAAGGGCCGCATCTGGCTGCGCATGGAGGATAGCCGCAGCGTTGCCGGGTGGATGGGCAGCCAGGAAATTCTTACCGGGAAAATCCTTACCGTCGATGAAGTAATCGCCATCATCGATGCCATCACGGCCGGGGAACTTAAACAGCTGGCGGAAAAACTGCTGGTGGGTGATAGACTCCGCCTGGCGGCGGTCGGCCCGATAGACCCGGACGGGCCGTGGGAAGATTTACTCAAGCTTTAGGCGGTGGGGTATCGAAACTCCATTTTGTTTCACTCAACCGCTCATGGTGAGCCCGTCGAACCATGGAGCTTTACTCTTTAGTTAGCTCACCCTTCGACAAGCTCAGGGTGAGCGTATTTCTATCTCCCTGTTACTTCTTGAAATTAGACATAATAGGCACAGCCTTCGCGGATACATTCCCGGTTGCGCTGCACATAACGGCATTTGATTGCCTGGTTAATTTTCAGGGTGATGCCCATCCTCGTCTTTAAAAATTCGACAGCCGCCTCCAGCGCTTTGCGACTGGCCCTTTTACAACAGCGCGCTCCTCCATCCACCATCTTGCCCAGGGCAAAAGCGGTTGCCTCGTTAGCCAGCGACCGCGCCTGGCCGGTGAGCGGCGTTGCCCCGGTAATAACGCTAACGGCCGTGCCGACTCCTATGGTGGCGCCGCAGGCACCGTAGAAACCGCACCAGCCGCCCGGCACTTTCGAGCCCCTCTCCAGCGCTTTTTCCACCGCTCCTTCAGGCACGGGGTAACCTGAATTTTTCACCGCCGCCACGATAATCGCCGGCACCATGGCATGATGCTCCGGCCTGTGCATCGGCACGGAGGGATGGGCCATGACTCTTTCCAGGATTTCGATGGGGTCGGTGCTGGTGGTTGAGTTCAGCACGTCCCGCAAAATATCCAGCGCCCCCCGACTGTGACAGGCATCGCAGACATAATGGCCCTCCGGGCAATATATCAGGGTAGGAAATCCCTTGCCGCAGAAGTCACAAAGCCTTGATACCTCTTCGGTGCCGTATACCAGCGGTTTACCGCAGACTCCGCAATTATCTTTGGATTCCATGTTGATTCCTTGAAGGGAAAATTACTCTGATTTAAGTATAGAGGGATATTATAGGGGAGGTCAATCCGATTTCTTAAGCGCGCCGCTATTAGTCGGAATATCAATCAGCAGGGTTGTTCCTTTACCCGGTTCTGGGTTCCGTTTGCATTTGGTTGGTACAGATGCTCTCCCCTTTGGTCATCCTGCCTTCGCCGAAGCGGCTACGCGCAGGCAGGCCTCTCAAACACGATTAATTAAGTTGCCCTTTTTTAACATGTTCGAGAGGGGGCGGGGGTGAGGTAGGAAATAAAAACCGAATGCAAATAATACCATAAAGAAATAGCCCCGATATTATCGGGGCTACTCTATTTATCTGTTTTTCTAAGTATTAGTTTCCGGTCTACATCCCGTAGTCCATGCCGCCCATGCCGCCACCGCCGGGCATAGCGGATGCCTTCTCCTTCTCAGGAATATCGGCTACCAGCGCCTCGGTAACCAGGACCATTATAGCAATACTGGCAGCATTCTCAAGAGCTGTCCTGACAACCTTGGTGGGGTCGATAATTCCCCTCAATACCATATCAACGAATTCATCGTTCTCGGCATCATAGCCGACGCCTTTCTTGCTCTTTCTCACGGTATCGACGACAACCGACCCGTCCTTGCCGGCATTGGTGGCAATCCAGCGGAGCGGCTCGGATACGGCCTTGCGGACAACATCGACACCGGTAGCTTCGTCCCCGGTTAAGTCCAGTTTGTCCAGTACCCGCAAAGCGTTCAATAAGCCGACACCGCCGCCGGGCAGAATGCCTTCTTCAACAGCGGCTCTCGTCGCCGAGAGAGCATCCTCGACGCGGTGCTTCTTTTCCTTGAGCTCGACCTCGGTAGAGGCGCCGACTTTAATGACGGCCACGCCGCCTACCAGTTTGGCCTGCCTCTCCTGGAGTTTCTCGCGGTCGAAGTCCGAGGTGGTCTCTTCAATCTGGGCCTTAATCTGCTTGATTCTGCCTTTGATTTCTTCCTCGGAACCTTTACCTTCGACGATGGTGGTATTGTCTTTATCGGAAGTGACGCGGCGGGCCCGGCCCAGGTCTTCCACGGTAACCGAGTCCAGTTTCCGCCCGACCTCTTCGGAAATGACTTTGCCGCCGGTGAGGATAGCCATATCTTCGAGCATCGCCTTGCGGCGGTCGCCGAAGCCGGGGGCTTTAACGCCCAGGACATTGATAGTGCCGCGCAGCTTGTTCACCACCAGGGTGGCCAGCGCCTCGCCATCGATATCCTCGGCGACGATAAGCAGGTTCTTGGATACCTGGAGTATCTTTTCCAGGGCGGGTAAAATATCGGCCACGGCCGAGATTTTCTTATCCGTAATCAGGATATAGGGGTCTTCGATGACTGCTTCCATGCGCTCGGCATTGGTGACGAAATAAGCGCTGACGTAGCCGCGGTCGAACTGCATCCCCTCCACGTATTCTATCTCATATTTGGTGCCCTTGGACTCTTCTACGGTGATGACGCCGTCCTTACCCACCTTCTCCATGACCTCGGCCAGCAAGTCGCCGATTTCCTTGTCTTTGGCGGTAATGGTGCCGACCTGGGCAATCTGTTCCTTGTCCTTAATTTCCGTAGAAGATTTTTTCAACTGCTCGACGATAGCGGCCGTCGCTTTCTGGATGCCCCTCTTCAGGCCTTGCGATTCGGCGCCGGCGGCGATATTCTTGAAACCGCCGGAAATGATAGCATGGGCTAAAATGGTCGAGGTAGTGGTGCCGTCACCGCAAGCATCGTTAGTCTTGCTGGCGGCTTCTTTGACCAGCTGCACGCCCATATTTTCGAACGGGTCCGGGAGCTCGATGTCTTTGGCGATGGTGACGCCATCATCAATTACCGAAGGCGCCCCCCATTTTTTATCCAGAGCGACGCAGTGGCCCTTGGGTCCCAGGGTAACTTTTACCGCGTCCGCAAGAGCATCGATACCCTTCTTCAGGGAGTGTCTCGCATCTTCACCGAAAATAATTTGTTTTGCCATTGTTCTTCCTCCTTACCTTCCCTTATTTTTTGGACTTCTTCGCCAGAATATCGCTCTCGCGGAGAATTATCAGCTCTACATCATCGACTTTGATTTCCGTGCCCCCGTATTTGGCGTAAATGACTCTATCGCCAACCTTGAGGTCCATGGGAATCCGTGTGCCGTCATCGGTCATTTTGCCCGGACCGACCGCTATGATTTCTCCCTCCTGGGGTTTTTCCTTGGCCGTATCCGGTAAATAAATCCCGGACTTAGTTTTCTCTTCTTTCTCAATGGGTTTTACCAGGACACGATCCGCCAGCGGCTGCAATTTAGCTGCCATACCTTTCCTCCTTTCTTGATTTAACAGTTCGTAGGCTTTGACATTAGTTAGCACTCTCTGGGTGAGAGTGCTAACATCTACATAATACCGTAGATAGTGATTCATCGCAACTTATGTCAGGAGGTTTTACAGGCATTTACAGCCATTGGCATCCATCTATCTCCCCTTATTACTCGTTATCTCCAGAATATACCAAGGTACAATCGATATTTTTCTTTCTTTATTGTGAATATCGCTGCACTTTTATTTTTAACCTCACCCCCGCCCCCTCTCCAGCCTGTTTTAGCGGGTAAACCAGAGGATTCTTTGGCTGGAGAGGGGAGTGGAAAAGAGAGGGGGGCAAATCCCCCCTCTCAATATTTCTCCCCCTTTCCAATCAATTAGTCCACAGGCTTTGTCTTTTCATAGAGATTGGAGAGGGGGACCGAGGGGGTGAGGTAAATAGTATCAGTGTATTTCGTGTGGAGCTTTCACGGTTGACGGTTTACACGGCATCGTGTAGAATCAAGGCGTGAAAAAGAAGTCGGCCGGGAAAAAGAGGCAATGGGACGGTGACAGCATCCAGGCATTGCGCCGGCACCTGGGCCTGACCCAGAGTGAGTTGTCAGCCAGGCTGGGAACCCGCCAGCAGACCATCAGCGAATGGGAAACGGGGATGTACCGGCCCCGCGGCGCCTCAGCCACGCTTCTTTCGATGATTGCCGAACAGGCCCGGTTCAAATACGATGCCTCGCCGCCGAAAAAGAAACCTTGACAAAATACACGTTACCGTGTAATATACGGATAGCCTGCCGTTAGAAACCTCCAGGACGCCGTTATCAGTAATGATAATAACTTATCGCCCGGGTAAATTGGAGTAACCGAGCGGGGATGGTTGTTTAACAGGGTATTTTTATGGATAGTCGCCGTGTGAAAAGCCTGGAACCCTTTTTTCAGCCGAAAAGCGTCGCGGTCATTGGCGCCTCCCGGACGCCGGGAAAAGGCGGCTACAACATCATCGAGAATTTGCTCCGCCTCGGGTATGCCGGCAGAATTTACCCGGTAAACCCGCGGGCCAGGAAAATTCTGGGGCTGGCGGCATATCCCAACCTGACGGGTATTCCGCAGCCGCCGGAACTGGTCATCATCGTGCTGCCGCCGGACCGGGTGCTGCCGTCTCTCGAGGAATGCGCCGCCAGGGGTGTGAAGGCGGTCATTATCGAATCGGCCGGTTTCGGTGAGATGAACGAGTCCGGCGCCAGAGCTGAAGCCCGGATGCAACGTCTGGCAGGGCAGGCCGGGATAAGAGTGATGGGACCTAATAGCGTCGGCACCATCAACCCGTACACCCGTTTCGATTCGAGCCTGGGGCGGCTCAATAAGACGTTCTTGCCAAAGGATAACATCCGGCCGGGCACGGTCGGATTTATCGGTCAGACTGGCCTGTTTACCGGGGTCTATCTGCCCCTGATAAACCGTGAAATCGGCATCAGCAAGATAGCCTGCCTGGGCAATAAATGCGATGTCGATGAAAGCGACATGCTGGAATACTGCGGTTTAGACCCTCAAACAAAGATTATCGCCATGTACCTGGAAAGCATCAAAAACGGACGGCGTTTCCTGAAACTGGCCCGCCGCATCGTCAGGGAGAAGCCGGTCATTGTCCTGAAGTCCGCCGTTACCGAACGCGGTGCCAAAACATCATCAACCCATACCGGCGCCGTGGCCGGAGAAAACCGGGTCTATGATGCCGCCTTCCGACAGGCGGGGATAATCCGGGTGGGGAGCTTCGAGCAGCTCTGGGATGTGGCCAAAACCTTCGTTTATGCGCCGCTGCCACAGGGAAACCGGGTAGCCATTATCAATCTGGCCGGGTCCGGCTGCGTTACCGCCGTCGATGCCTGCGTCCGGCACGGGCTTAGAATTGCCGAGCTGTCTCCGGACACCCAGGAGAAAATCGGCACCGTCTATCCCGGCTGGTGGCAGGTGAGAAGTCCTATCGATGTCTGGACGGCTATCGAGGCCAGCGGCTTCGAAAAGACCTATACGGTAGTCACGCGGGCAGCCCTCGAGGATGAAAACGTGGACGCCGTCATCGTGGTCATGGGCGCCAACGACTGGCTAAACGGTAAAAGCGTGCCGGGACTCTTCGCCGATATCAGGCAGGAATTTCCGGTCAAGCCCTGCCTGGTCGTCAGCATGCTGGGCGACCGGGAGATATACCGGCGCATGCGTCAGGGTTTTCAGGATATCGGTATTCCCAGCTATACCCGGGACGAGGATGCCGTGGCGTCACTGGCGGCCCTCTACCGCTACCGGCGCTACCTTCTCGATATGGAGTAAACTCAAGTTCGGGTGGTGACCGTTTCATAAGGCAGCTGTAACGGTCAGTCCTTCCCCTGAAGGGTGAGATAACTCCCGAGCGACGCAATAAGTGTCAGGCAAGGTTGCTGCCGGAATCTGCCCTGGCGATAACAGTAAGTAATGACACGGTATCGAGGTATTTATGGTTCTGTTTGCATCTGGTTGGTATGTGATAACCTCACCCCTGTCCCCTCTCCATCTGGAAACATGGATAGGAACTCATAAATATTGATAGCTGGAGAGGGGGATTAAGGGGGAGAGTTTGGATGATGAAACAACCAAAACCGAATAATACCGTATTTATGCCCGTAGCTTTTCCGGAGAGGCGGGTCCTGGAAATCTGGCAGGGTTCTCTCCAGAGCCGGACGGACCTGGTAACCGTAGAAAACGAGCCGATAGAGATAATCTATCCGGGACGTCTCAACGATGACCGCGGCGCCGACTTACGCGATGCGGTTATCGCCATGAGGCAGGGCTGGCTGAAGGGTGACGTAGAAATCCACGTAAAATCCAGCAGCTGGCGGACGCACGGTCACCACCAGGACCCTGCTTATAACCGGGTAATTCTTCATGTGGTCTACTGGGATGACGCCGGGAAAGCCGTCGTCCTCCAGAACGGGTTTAAGGTGCCGACCCTGGCCCTGCATAGTTATTTCGGCACGCCCGCCGACCGAGACATTCCACCCGTTCATTCCTCCGCCATCCCCGTAATGCCCTGCCGCAACGCCTTTAACCGTAGCAATATCAGCTTGACGGGCAGAATTCTGGAAGAAGCCGGGGAACAGAGATTTTTTTCCGGTGCAGCCCGTTTCCAGGAGGCGATAGCCCAGTCCGGAGCCGGCCAGGCCCTGTACCGCGGCATCATGACGGCGCTGGGCTACTCCAGGAACAAAGAAGCGATGGCGGAGCTGGCTAACCGAATGCCTCTGCCACGGCTCGAAGCCGCGGCTTTAGCCGGAACCCCGGAAAGCGAATGCCTGGCCCAGTATCAGGCCCGGCTGATAGGTATGGCGGGGCTACTGCCGTCGCAGCGCGAGGTGGCGTTTCGAACGGATTGTCTGGTTGATGAATGGGCGGACAAGCTGGAAAAGACCTGGACCGGCGGCGGCGAAAAGTCGGTGATGTCCGCGGATGACTGGCGCTTTTTCAAGGTCAGACCCGGCAACTATCCTGTCCGCCGTCTCGCGGCCATGAGCTATCTCCTGCTCCGCTACCGGAAGGAGGGACTGCTGGCCGGTCTGAAGGGCATTTTACAGGAAGCGGCGGCGGGCAACGCCGGGCACTCCCTGGAACTATCATTGCTGGTAAACCCCGATAGTTTCTGGGGCCGGTACCTGGATTTCGATACACCGGCAGGAGGAGTTATCCCCGCCCTGCTGGGCAGGGAACGGGCGGCGGATATCGTCGTCAACGTTCTTCTCCCCTTTGCCGCGGCCGCCGGCTTTGCTGATCCGCCTTCGGAACTTCCCCAAAAAGCTCTTGGAATTTACCGCGAATACCGCGCGCCGGCGGAAAATACGCTGGTAAAACATATGAGAAAACAACTGGGGATAGGGCGGTATTTTATTAATTCAGCCCGGCGGCAGCAGGGGTTGATTCATATCTACAAAACGCGGTGCTCACAGGGGAAATGCGATGCGTGTCCGCTTGGCGAGCTATCGGAAGGCTGATATTCTCGAATTGTTACTTCCATCGGTCGCCGCTATTCCAGATAATCGGCCAGCTCTTTCAGGCTTCGCAGTCGCGGGCAGTCCAACGTCTCCCGATAATATTCATCGCGGTCGAGGAGTATGCCCTTCATACCGGCGTCGTTGCTGCCGACGACGTCAACCTGGTACTGGTCGCCGACATATACCGTTT
>Ga0315285_10007270_pt1 | contig 11374 bp, 11 predicted proteins | sample YL17G09_36_MG_FD_203698 | JGI IMG/M metagenome (GOLD analysis project Ga0315285, IMG submission 203698) | Sediment microbial communities from Yellowstone Lake, YNP, Wyoming, USA - YL17G09_36 | ecosystem: Environmental > Aquatic > Freshwater > Lake > Sediment | place: USA: Wyoming | collected... | reverse complement strand
TTGCCTTGCGACACGCTTCAGGAATGGCAACCCCGCATTCTTTACAATGCGTCAGGCTTTCGCCATCCGGTAATCGGCTTCTAGTTAATTGGACAGCGGATTCCACTGTAGCATCTATTTGCTCCTGCACTGCCCCATCGCGGGACCATCCAACTGCCATAACTTATCCCCCTTATTTCTGGTGCTTCATTGTAAGGTTGGTGGGAAAGACAACTTTCAAAATGGCCTAACCCTTGAGCTAACCGTCGCCCCCGCAGGGGCCGAGTGAAACGAGGACCCAAGGGGGCGTCCGCTTGAGCAAATTGTTGGGCTCACTCTCACTTTTTAGAGACTGCGTCGCAACCCGCGAGCGTGAAAGCCTTGAGCTCGCTTGGCTTGACGTCCTTGATGAGCACTACAACCTCAACTTGTCCGTCCTGCATCATCTCAAAGCCGAGGCCACCCCCCCGAGCGTCAAGCATGCCGCCAGTCCCATATTCAGAGGACGGTCCGGTTCCAGTACTGAGTTTGAGTGAAAAAACTTCAATCGGAGCCTTTAGGTCAGCGAAGGCTTTACCAGAGATCTTCAGAGCCGTGATGTACTTTTCTGGAGGTTTGTGCCCGGCGGCGAGAGTTGATGAGATTTCCTGGTAGGTGAAGGTGTGTGAATCACCAGTCCTAACAGGAAATGTCCACAAGCCGTAGGTGTAGGAGCCATTCACATCCGGCCTGAATTCACTCATGACTGTGGTCTGGCCAAGCCGAGATTCACCGCACTTGAGCGACACCCCCTGCGCAAGGACATTCGAGGCTATCGTCAGCAGAAATAGACTTCCCACGATGACGACTCTTCGAAATATTCTCATTTCTTACCTCCTCCAACTCAAAGTACGGCCTTTTTTTCTCCGGGTCGGACCCGGCAAATTATTTGATATTCAACTTTATTTTTGTCCCCTTAGATAGCTGTTTTTAGGGCCAAAAATGCTGCCTTAAGACTAAAATTTCAGCCCTTTGATGGAACTTTTCTGCAAGTCCCAATGGTTACACAGGTCCGACCCATTAAAAGGTTTAAAAAAGCGATTAGTCAAGGCTTTTCCCTCTGGATTTGGATTTTTCGAAGAGGGAGAAGTGGAACCCCCTCCCAGCCGAATGGCCGCCAATAAACTAATTCATCGTCGTTGTCGAACATTGCTTTCCCGGCGTAGATAGAATCGAGTATTACGGTAGAAATCTCGCCGTCCTTCCGCTTTATTATCAGCTCGGGGTTGTCTCCCAATGCCTTGCCAGTAATTTCGAGAAATTCGATATCCTCAAGTGAGACCTTCGTTCTCATTCCCTTTATGGAAACATCCATTCCAAGCATGACTGCACACTCTCTCTGAGATCGGCCCAAATATAAAACACGATTTCGAATAACCATACCGTCGTAACAGTCGTAAAAGCCGACCCCCTCTGCCACCGAACTTGAGTTATCCAAAGAAATCACCCATGGACCGTTCCGCTCGTACCGCAAGTATGAACGTTCGAAATAGGCAAATCGATTCCGCGGCATCGTTGCATCCTGTGGGCCGGCGATGAAGCGTTCAGCTTTGAAATCTAAAAGTTCAAGAGTTCTGATCTGCTCAGCCGTATACTCAACCTGGCCTTTTGAAGCTTGACCGGCGATCTGAAGTGATCCCAACATGATCCCACCCTCCAATTTCATACCGCTCTCAAGCTGAATCGAGACGCTGATTGCATTCCCGTCAGCTTTGAAACTGGCAAGTTGGATTTCCGAGAAACGAACGTATAAATGACCAGCAGTCGGTTTTCGAAGCAGCAGATAGCCATCATGAGTCCAAGGAAGGAGCCTGATTTTGACATGGTTGATGTCCTCTCTAATGCCATTAACCAATGTGACTCTTGCAGTAGCGACTTGGGCGTCTACAGGTGTTGAGAGGGCTGTTACCATGAAAAATCCAATAACCCAAAAGCAGTTTTTACATTTCAATATATTCTCTTGCCTCCGGGGGAAAGGTCTCACACAAACGCCCGCGGTCACCGACCCGAGCGAGTAACCCTAGCCCCGGGTCCGGTGCACTGCAAAGTTAGACGACGAGGCGATCACTTCACGCGCTGCAGCTTGACCAGGCCCAGATCAACCGACTGCCCATCCTTGACTGCGATCGCTACTGTGCGAAGGGGGCCGGATGTGATGGTGAGGAGGTTGTCCCCCTGAGAAATGCCTCCAAGGTCAGGAGCAATCGCATATATTCCTGCAGGAAGGCTCGTGAACAAAAACTTACCGCTTGAGTCGGTGGTGACCTTAGGTGGAAGCTTGCCTGCCACGCTGATAGCAATAATTGATGAGTCTTTCGGATCGTAGCCCCAAAGAGCAAGGGTCTGCCCTACTACGGGCCGAGAGGTCGCCTCCTCGACCAGGACCCCCTTAATCTCGCCAGACGCCAGGCTGGCTTGCTGGCTATGACCTATTCTCGTGCCGGAGACGACGACAAACCCCGCGCAAAGGAGCGCCACTAACCATTTCACGAGGTTCCTCCTTCCCATGTTGGATTATCTGCGATCACAATGATCATTCGGTCGCCTAACGGTCGCGGTCAGCGACCAGAGGGCCAGCAACGCGAGCCCCCTGCTGCACTACGTAGTTCGGCATGGTTGTCTGTACATCCGATCAATTCCCGAGGGGGACGACGATTTTTCCGACCAGGCGATCCAGGTCCAGCACGCGAAGTTTTGCGTCGATTTCAAACGAAAGCGGGGTATTCGTCTTGGATTCTCGCAAGTGCGCGAGTTCTCGCTGGGGACCCGCCCCAGCAGAGAGCGTGATCTTTCGTGTAGAAGGAAGGAAACTGCGCGCGACCTCAATCAGAAAACGACCGGAGGAATCCGTCTTTCCAGTTGGATTCGCAAGCCGACCGTCTGCGCCTATCTCGATGGCGACGCGGTCTCCCTTGTGCACGAAAACCGTCACATCAGCCACGGGATCACCGTCCGGGGTAACCAGGGTTCCCCGGATGGTAAAGGCCGGCACCTGGGCAAGGACAACGGGGGCGAGGGCAACGGATACCAGAGCCGTGACGATAATCGCGAGTCGCATTCCTCCTCCTCAACTAGCGTGCGTAGACGACCTCGCTGCCGAATAGTAATCAGACTGGTCTATGTTTGCCCTTCAGCAAAGCTGGTTTAGGTCTATATGAAAAGGTACCGAACCCCTTTGGACCTCCAAGTCCTTGAATTTGTGGAGGGGCAAAAACAATTCTTCGTAGCCCAGCTTCATAATCTTCCTGCCCAGCCTCTCGCTCTAAAAGAATCGAAAATCAGGTCCAAGAAAATCAGCCAGTTACCCCTCGAATGATGTCCCGTTCCTTCTCTCGCTGCCATGGCGCGCATCACTGAGCTCATTTTCGGGTGATCCACTCCGCGATCTTGGTCACGACCTCTTGCTCTATCCCGTTGAAACCATGGTAGGCCATTGCTTCACAGGGATTTCCCTGGGTCTTCCCTCCTTCAAAGGTGAGCAGCTCTTTGCGTGGAACGGCGGTCAGTTTGTTCATGAGCTGCGGGAGATCTTCATACCTGCAATGCGCACATCCATCTTGTTTGTGATGGACGATGAGAGTCGGAACCTGAATTCTACCTAAGGGCATTTGGGGGACAGGACGGCTCGCCTTGTCGGTAAGGATGGTCGAAGTGAGAACGATACCCTCTGGCCCACCCTCACTCGGGGTGATTTGCGTCGCGATGAATGCTGCGGATTGTGTTCCCCGACTGGTGCCCACCAACCACACGGGAATGTTGATCTGCTGCTTCAGCCATGCGATAACAGCCTTGATGTCGGCAACGTGTTCAGGTTGCTGACGGAAGCCTCCGAGGTATGGCGGATTCTGCCGGTCGGATGGGGCATCGACCACAACTACCATCAGGCCATGAGCCGCGAACATTTGACGGGACCGCACCACGAAGTTTCCCTCGCCCCACTTGAGACTGCCACTGGGAGAGATCTGAAGTCCTCCGTGACCTCCCGCGAAAAGGATTACCGCGGCTTTCGGATTATCGACCTTGAGTACAATCATGCGCTGGGTCACACCGGGGCGGGTTGGAATGTCAACGACTTGCGAGGTCTGCGCCCAAAGCTGACTGGAGAACACCAGTAAACCAAGCTGAAATAATACAATAAATCGCTTCATTCAAACCTCCGGTCCAACATGTATTCGACTGCCTTCAAGAGGTATTTATACTATTTTGACGTCAAACATAGAGTATTGATCCAATCGAAACAAGTCATCGAACGAACCACCTCTGGTTGTTGAAATAATGGGGTGATCGTTGCGCATAGAAAATCGATAACCTCATCAAGGGAGTGCAAGATTTTGTTGCCCAAGGCGTCTCGCAAATAGTCCCAGATGTGTTCCACCGGGTTAAGTTCCGGACTGTAGGGGGGGAGGGGAATGAGAACCATGTTTTTCGGGACCCGGAGATCATTGGCCCGATGCCATCCAGCGCCGTCGAAGATCAGAACGCATAAATCGTCCGGGAATTCTTGAGCCGTATGAGATAGAAAGATGGACATCACCTCCGAATCAACCCAGGGCATGAGCAGAGAAACAAGGCGGCCGTCTTTGGGACTTACGGCGCTCATAACGTAGACATACTCTCGAACCACTTGATGACCCACCACGGGACGACTGGGGAGGGGCGCCCAACAGCGTCGGCGGTCGCTAATCCGGCCGAACCGGCCCTCGTCTTGAAACAAAAGTCTCACTGGCAGGCCCGGGGGCTTGGAAGCTACCGCCTCCTGGATGAAGGCCGGGAGTTTTTTTTAAATTCTTCTTGTGCTTGGAGATCCGCTTTCACGTGCCGGGGCCGGGGGCCAAGTTTTCGCCATTGATGACGCTGTAAGAGACGATAGACATACGCCAAGGAAATTTCCTTTCCCGTGACCCGACAGATCTCCGGGAGCATCTGCTTGGCCGTAATCCATTCCCCCGCTAACGCCCTCTTTTCAAAGGCCCCAAGGAGGGATTCTTCTTTTGACCACGGCAGCAAGGCCCAACGCCGGCCGCCCCGACCTTGGCGCGCAAGTCCCTCGGGGCCTCCCTTGTTGTATTGCCCGACCCATAACCACACCGCCTGTTTGGAAATCCCAAGCATCCGGGCCACTTCCTGCGCATGATAGGGTCCGATCTTTGTTAGCCAGATCGCCAAACGCTTCTGGTAGACTTCCCGATCGGCTGCTTCTCGAACCCATGCCAGGAGTTCTTCCTCGGAAACCCATGACCGAATCTGGGCAGGTCCTTTCATCTCCTCACCTCCTGCCCAGATCATACCATTACTCTATATTTGATGTCAAATGAGTATTAGTCATTCGAATTTAGCGTTTTGAAAATTGTTTCGAGTTTCGAATTTCGGATTTCGAAATTTCCCAACGGCCCCTTCTTGATGCAAAGAGACGAACTTTAGCTGGGTGCTTCCTTCTGCCTATTCAGCCGGTCGAAAGGCCCCTGGTTTTTTCACCAGCAGGATCCTCAGGTCCATGACGTTCGTTCCGGTGGGCCCGGTAATGATCAGGTCTCCCAATTTCTCGAAGAAATGGTAAGCGTCGTTCTCCTTCAGGAAAGACCACGGGTCCAACTCCATGGTCCTTGCCCGCTTCAGGGTCTTTCCGTCGGCAAAGGCCCCGGCGGCATCGGTGGGGCCGTCGGTCCCGTCCGTGCCCGCGCTCATCATCAGGATCTCTTCCCACCCGGCGATCTCCAGCGCGGCGGCCAGGGCAAACTCTTGGCTCCTTCCGCCCTTCCCCTTTCCTTTCAGGGTCACGGTCGTTTCTCCCCCGGAGAGGATACAGGCGGGAGGGGGAATCGGATTTCCGGAAAGGAGAACTTCTTTGGCGATGGCCGCGTGAACCTTGGCCACCTCCCGGGTCTCTCCTTCCACCAGGGAGGAGAGGAGAAGCGTGCGGTATCCAAGGTCCTGGGCTGCTTTTTTGGCCGCCCTCATGGCCATAAGGTTGTTCCCCACGACCAGATTATAAACCCCGGCGAAGGCCGGTTCCCCTTCCTTTGACGTCTCTTCTTTCTTTCCTTCGATTCCTGCGCGGATGTGGCCGGCCACCGATGGAGGGATCTTTCCCCACAGTTCGTATTTGTTCAGAATCCGGGCGCAGTCTTCATAGGTCGTGGGGTCCGGGACCGTGGGGCCGGAGGCGATGGCATCGAGGGGGTCTCCGATGACATCGGAGAGGATCAGGGCCACCAGGGTCGCCGGGTATACCATCCTGGCCAGTCCGCCTCCCTTGATCCGGGAGAGGTGCTTTCGCAGGGTGTTGATTTCTTGAATGTTGGCCCCGCAGGAAAGGAGCTGATGGGTCGTGGCCTGTTTCTCCGCCAGGGTGATGCCTTCCACCGGCAGGGGCAGGAGGGCCGAGCCCCCTCCGGAGATGAGAAAAATGACCAGGTCCTTGGGGGTGAGGTGGCTCAGCATTCCCACCATCTCCTTTGCCCCTTCCAGGCCTTTTTCATCGGGGAGAGGATGGCCCGCCTCCTGGATCCGGACCCGTTTCAACTTCTGGGAATGCCCGTACTTCACGTTGATCAAGCCCTGGGTGATCCGGGTTCCCAGGATCTTCTCCAGGTTCACGGCCATGGCCGCCGAGGCCTTTCCGGTCCCGGCCACGAAAATTCTCTCAACCTGGGACAGCGGGTACTTCCGGTCTCCAATGCGGAGGACTTTGTTTCGCAGGGATACCTGGGATGAGAGGATGCTCTGGGGATCCACCGCGTGAACGGCATGGAGGAATATCTTCTTAGCATCCCTCCGGAGCGGGTCTAAGCTTCGTTTCACCGGTTCCTCCTTGGCAGGTTAAAAACCAGTTTACTCCACGGTTACGCTTTTGGCCAGGTTTCTCGGCTGGTCCACGTCCGTCCCCTTGAGAACCGCCACGTTATAAGCCAGCAGCTGCAGGGGAACGGTCAGAAGGATGGGAGCCAGGAAAGGATGTGTCTCCGGCACCAGGAGGGTGTCCCGGGCCTTGGAGATTACCTCCTGGCAGGAAGGATTGGTCAGGGCGATGACCTTTCCGTCCCGGGCCCGGACTTCTTCGATGTTGCTCAGGATCTTTTCATGGGTCTGGCTTTTGGGGGCCAAAACCACCACCGGCATGTCTTCATCGATGAGGGCAATGGGTCCATGCTTCATCTCCCCGGCGGGATACCCCTCGGCATGGATGTAGGAAATTTCCTTCAGCTTCAGCGCTCCCTCGAGGGCGATGGGATAATTTATTCCCCGTCCCAGGTAGAGGAAGTCGCGGGCGTTCATGTACTTCTTGGCCAGCGCTTCGATCTGGGGATTCAGGTCCAGGGTCTGCTGGATGTAGCGAGGGACCTTCAGCATTTCTTCCAGCATCTCTTTGGCGGTTTGATTCCCGATGCTCTCCCGGTTTTCTGCCAAAAACAGGGATAAGAGGAAGAGTCCCACCAGTTGGGTGGTAAAGGCCTTCGTGGAGGCCACCCCGATCTCCGGTCCGGCATGAGTGTAAAAGACGCCTTCCGACTCGCGGGCCAGACTGCTGTCCATCACGTTGCAGATGGAAAGGGTGCGCATCCCTTTCCGTTTTCCTTCCCGGAAGGCGGCCAGGGTGTCGGTGGTCTCTCCCGACTGGGAGATGGCCACCAGAAGGTCATGGGAACCGACGATGGGATCCCGGTAACGGAATTCCGAGCCCAGGTCCACTTCCGTGGGAACCCGGCTCAGCCCCTCGATCATGAACTTTCCCACCAAGGCGGCATGATAGGAGGTCCCGCAGGCCACGATGCAGACCCGCCGGATATCCTTGAGGACTTTGGGATTCAATCCTGACCCTTCCAGGAAGACCTTGCCTTCCTCCAGGGAGATCCGCCCGCGCACGGTATCCACGATCGCGCGGGGCTGCTCAAAGATCTCCTTGAGCATAAAGTGCTTGTAGCCGCTCTTTTCCGCGGTCACCGGGTCCCACAGGATCTCTTTGGGGGGCCGCTGACGGCTTTCTCCCCACAGGGTGCTGATCCGGTACTGTTTCTCCTGGACGACCGCCATTTCCCCGTCTTCCAGAAAGATCATCTTCCGGGTGTAGGGGAGGATGGCCGGAATATCGGAGGCGACAAAATTCTCCTTATCGCCGAGACCCAGGATGAGGGGACTATCCTTGCGGACGGCGATCAGCTTATCCTTTTCCCCTTCGTAAAGGATGGCGACGGCGTAGGACCCGTGGACCTGGAGAAGAGCCTGGCGCACCGCCTCTTCCAGCTTCTCTCCTTTGAAGAGATACCGCTGAATCAGGTGGCAGAGGATTTCCGTGTCGGTTTCGGATTTGAAGGTATGCCCCTCCCCGGCCAGAATATTTTTAAGGGCCAGGTAATTCTCGATGATGCCGTTGTGGACCACGACCACGCCCCCGGCTTTGTGAGGGTGGGCGTTGGTTTCCGAAGGTTTCCCGTGCGTGGCCCACCGGGTGTGGCCGATTCCCAGGCTTCCGTTGAACTTCTCCCCTTCGGTTTTCCGCTCCAGCTCCTTAAGCTTGCCCATGGCGCGGCGGATCACGATCTTTCCCTCATGGAAGAGCGCTACTCCGGCGGAGTCATACCCCCGGTACTCCAGTCGCCGCAACCCCTCCAGAAGGACTTCCTTCGTGTCCCGCGGTCCGATGTATCCGATGATCCCACACATAATTACCAGCCTCTCAAATATTTCACCGCAGAGCACGCGGAGATCGCAGAGTAGATTTAAGAAAAAGCCCAAACACCAAACACCAAATTCCAAATAAAATTACAATGGCCAATTTTCAACTCCCCAAACCCTGATGTTTCGGATTTTGAATTTGGAAATTGGTTATGGTTTGGAATTTGGTGCTTGGTATCTGTTGCTTCAATTTGAAACTCTGTGTTCTCTGTGCCTCTGTGGTGAAATGTATTCATTTGGAACGCCTGCGGTAATGAACCTGTTTTCCCCTGGCTACGGCCAGCGTATCCGCGGCAACCCCTTTGGTGATCGTTGATCCCGCCCCAATGATCGAGTTGCGCCTGACCTTGATCGGCGCCACGAGAGCGGTGTCGCCTCCGATAAACACCCCGTCTTCGATGACCGTGGGATGTTTCTTTTTGCCGTCATAGTTGCAGGTGATGGTCCCGGCGCCCACGTTGATCTTCTCTCCCAGGGTGGCATCCCCGATGTAGGAGAGGTGGTTGGCCTTCGTGCCCTTGCCGATGACCGACTTCTTGACCTCCACGAAGTTCCCGATCTTCGAGCCTTCCCGGAGAAGGGTCTGGGGTCGGAGATGGGCAAAGGGACCCACTTCGACCTGGTCTTCGATCCTGCATGCCGAGATCACCGAGGAGGCTTTGATGGTTACCCGATTTCCAATCCGCGTGTCGGTGATCTTGCAACCCGGTTCGATCACGCAGCCGTTTCCCAGGGAAGTTTTTCCCAGGAGGTAACAATTGGGGTAAATCACCGAGTCCTGCCCGATCTTCACTTCCCGGTCGATGTAGGTGGTCTCCGGGTCGATGAGGGTGACGCCGTCCAGCATATGCTGTTCGGCGATCTTCTTCTTCATGCACTGGTTGGCTCTGGCCAGTTCCACCCGCGTGTTGATTCCCATCACTTCCAGCGAATCTTCCACCAGGAAGGGAAAGACCCTTTTCTTCTCCGCACTGGCTTGGGCGACGATATCGGTGAGGTAATATTCCTTCTGCGCGTTCTGGGGGGTCACATGAGACAGGGCGGAAAAGAGAAAGTCCGCATCCCCGCAGTAAATGCCGGTGTTGATCTCCCGGACCTTTTCTTCTCCCGGTTTCAGATCCTTATCTTCCGTAATCCGCAGGAGGGACCCGTCGGCGTTCCGGAAAACCCGGCCGTACCCTTTGGGATTTTCCAGCTCCACGGTCATAACCGAGAGAGCAGCCTGACGGGCCTGGTGGGCTTTTAAGAATCTGCTTACCGTTTCTTCGGTGAGCAAAGGAACATCGCCGGAGAGGATCAGGACGCTTCCCCGGAAACCCCGAAGCGCCGGCTTGGCGGCCAGAACGGCGTGTCCCGTGCCCAGCTGCTCTTTCTGGAGGACAAAAGTTACATCGTCGGCCGTGAATTTCTCCTGAACCAGGTCGGCCTGGAAGCCGACCACTGCAACCAGGCGGGACGGTTTCAGGCTCCGGGCTACACCCAGGGGGTAGGAGAGCATTGGGCTGTTGGCGACGGGATGGAGGACTTTCACGAGGTCCGACTTCATCCGCGTGCCCTTGCCCGCAGCCAGAATCACGACTGCCAGCTCGCTCAAGATTTCCTTTCCTTCCTAAGCCCTTGATGGGACTACTATTTTCATTATAGAAGAACCCTTCGCCCAGTCAAGATTTTTATCTATTTAAATCAAATGGTTAAAAATGAGATTGACAGGTTCAACCCATATAAGCGCCTCGCTCCTCGAATCCCTCAGACACAGCCGCGGCCCATTAAGAGGAAAGCTTTTCATATTGACAGTGAAAGGAAAAAACCTGAGAATTTCATTATGGATTTTTCATCCCTGGTGGCCTCCCTCCAGAATCCCCAAATCTACCCTGAAAAGCCGGCCAAAATCGAAGTGGTGCAGACCCATATATCAGCCATCTTCTTTGCCGGAGAGCATGTCTACAAGGTCAAGAAACCGGTGAACTTCGGCTTCCTCGACTTTACCACCCTGGAAAAAAGGAAGTACTTCTGCCAGCAGGAAGTGAACCTCAACCGAAGGCTGGCGCAGGAGGTTTACCTGGGGGTGGTAGAGATTCGCTCCCATGAGGGGCTAATCTTCATGGAAGAAGGTCCAGGCGAAGTGATCGAGTACGCCGTAAAGATGAAGCGCCTTCCCCTGGACTGTATGATGGACCAGTGGCTGGCCAAGGGGGCCATAACCCCGGAGGTTGTGGAAAGAATCGCCGCCAAGATCGCCCATTTCCATGCCCGGGCCGCCACCAGCCCGGAGATCTCCAAATTCGGGAATATTCAAACCATCCGGGGCAATCTGGAAGAAAATTTCTCCCAGACGGAGAAATACGTAGGCCGGGTTCTAACCCCGGATCTTTACCGGGGGATCATCGGGGCCACTCGCCGCTTCCTGGAGCGCCAACCTCCCCTCTTCCAAAAGCGGATCGCCGACGGGAAGATTCGCGACTGCCACGGAGACCTCCACCTTCAGCATATCTGCCTGGGAGAAGAGATTCTCATCTTCGACTGCATCGAGTTCAACCGGCGTTTCCGCTATTCGGACGTGGTGGCGGACATCGCCTTTCTGCTCATGGACCTGGATTATCATAAACAACCCCTTCTCTCCTCCGATCTGGCCTCTCACTACCTGAGGATCTCCCGGGACTGGCCCCTCTATCTGCTCCTCGAT
>Ga0315285_10007269_pt1 | contig 11374 bp, 12 predicted proteins | sample YL17G09_36_MG_FD_203698 | JGI IMG/M metagenome (GOLD analysis project Ga0315285, IMG submission 203698) | Sediment microbial communities from Yellowstone Lake, YNP, Wyoming, USA - YL17G09_36 | ecosystem: Environmental > Aquatic > Freshwater > Lake > Sediment | place: USA: Wyoming | collected... | reverse complement strand
AATTTCTCAAACAAACGCGTGTATAAGGCGTCATTGCTGCTCATAGTATTGCCTCTCTGGTTTGGTATGGTGACCGCACCAGATTGTGCCTCACTATGAGCAGTTTGGCAAAGTGTTAGTTACTCAGTGGTAAGGTACTAATTTGTGCATTTTGATCGCCTTTGAGTTTTCTAGACTCAGCATACTGCCTATTCGCTCAAAAAGGAATCACTTGGACTGGTCTATTTTTGTCGTAAAAGCAACGAACGCGTTGTCATTAAGATACGACAACGCGTTCGAGAGGGAAGCCGTTGCGCTATTCAATCGCTAGAGTGTTCGAGGACGAGCAACCACGCGTTTCATCGTAAGCAGGATCGCCGCACAGGTGAATGCGATAATGGCGGCGATGGCGTTGGCTCCGTTGACCGCGCCCGAGACGACGAACAGAATCGAAGCGAGAGAGCCACCCACCAGGTCCGCCGATGAGGCCAAGAATAATGTCACCGGCGATGCCAGAGCCCCTGCCTAGCATCATGCCAACGAGCCAGCCGGCGACTAGTCCCACCATAATCCAAGATTGAATAACCATTATGCCAGACTCCTTTCACGCATCCAGATCGCGTTCAATCGCATCGCACTGCTCTTGGGTGATTCCTGCCCTTGGAGCAAGTGCGTCTTTGAAATATCCAATGCCGAGTCGCCCCTTGCTGATGCATGTCTCGAAGTGCGCGCCAGCAAGACGGCGAAAAACACACCCGCGCCAATGATGAGCGCAACATAGGCAAACAAGACAATCGCGCCAACTTCTCCCATTATTCCTGTCTTGTGCATTTTGATCTCCTGTGAATTATCTACACTCAGAATACAGCCCTTGGACCAAAATGGGAATCACTTGAACGGGTTTGCTTTTGTCGTAAAAACAACGAACGCGTTGTCGTTAAATACGACAACGCGTTTTGCAGGGGAATTCGTGCGGCGCACTGTCATTCCGAGCGAAATGACCCTGGCGGAACCGAAGGTGCCATGGTCGCCGCCGCTGTGCGGCTCCTCGAAATGACACTGTACCGTCAGTTATTCAATCAGCCCGTGTTCGAGGGCGTAGCGCGCCAATTCCACATTCGATTGCATTTGCATCTTTTCAAAAATCCGCATGCGGTACGTGTTTATGGTGCTCGTCGTCACCGAAAGTTCTTCCGCGATTTCGCTGCTCTTTTTGCCGGCGGCGATCAGACGCATCACCTGAAACTCGCGGTCGGAGAGCGTTTCGTGGGGCTGCTTGCCGCTCCCCTTATCCAACTCGGTTGCCAACTCCTCGGCGAGCGCGGCGCTGACGTACTTGCCCCCACCGACGATCTTGCGAACCGCCTGCACTAGTTCTTCCGTCGCACTTTGCTTCGTGATGTAACCGGACGCGCCTGCCTTCAACGCGCGGACGGCAAAGCGATGCTCCGGGTGGAAACTCAGGATCAGCACGGGGATATGCGGATACTTGTGACGCAACTCTTTCAATGCGTCCAGCCCGCTTTCGCCCGGCATCGTAATATCCAGCAGGACAATGTTCACGGCGAGTCGTTCGAGTTGTTTGAACAGGTCGGCAACGTTGCCCACGTCACCAACCAGCTTCATGTCCGGCTCGCCACTCAGAGTCTTTCTCAACCCTTCGCGAATCAGCGCATGGTCATCTGCAATCAGGACGTTAATCACCGAGGTGACCTTGGTCATTGCTACCCTTCCTTCCTCACCCCGCTCCCCCTTGGGGTGAGGCATAACATCGGAATCCGAACCGTAACTGTAGTTCCCTGTCCCGGCGATCCGTGGATCATCACTTCTCCGCCGAAAACATGCGCCCGCTCGCGCATACCCAGGATGCCAAACCGGTTTGTATCTGGGGCTTGGGTAATTCCCTTGCCGTTGTCGCGCATTTCCAGAATCAGGTGATCGTCTTCCTTCCGCAGACTCGCTTCGACGCGGGTCGCGTGCGCGTGGCGCGCGACATTCGTCAGCGCTTCCTGCATGATGCGGAACACCGCCGTCGAACGCTGCGGGTCCAGTTCGAGCTCGTCCAGGTCGGAGTTGAACTGGCACTCGATTTTCGCCCGTTCCTGAAATTCCTGCATCTGCCATTCGAGCGCGGCACGCAGTCCCAGGTGATCCAACACGCCGGGACGCAGATCGCGCGCGACCTGGTGCACTGTCTCAATCGCCTCATCCACAAGTTTCGTCGTGGCGCTGATTTCCTCGCACAACGCATCGGGCGATTTTGGTGAGCCGTTCCCGCTGATCGCGCGCCCCAAGAATGCCAAATCCATTTTGATTGCGGTCATCAGCGTCCCGATCTCGTCGTGAATCGAGCGCGCGATGCGGATGCGCTCTTCCTCGACTGCCGACTGGATGTGCGCGGCGAGAAGCCGCAGTTGCTGGTTGGCATCTTGAAGTTCGCGGGTGCGCTGGGCGACGCGCTGATCCAATTCCTGGTTCAGCGATTGCGCCGCGTGGTACAGGCGCGCGTTGTCCACCGCCAACGCCGCGCGACGCGCCAGGTCTTGCGCCAACGCCAGATCGGCTTGCCCGTAGGAGCGTCCCGATTCCGCCGAGACAAACGTAATCGCGCCGAAGATCCGCCCGGGCGCAATCAATGGCACGACCATCAACGATTTCAAACCTGGGTCGGGCGAGATTTTCAACGCTTCGCCATCGCGCGCGGAGGTGCTTTGCTCGTCGGTAAAGGGAGGTGCAAGTTCGGGCTTGCCGGTCTGAATCACGTTGGGCACGCTGTAAGGCGCGTTTGGGTCGTCGAGGTAGCGGTGCTGCAATTCGTGCGCGCGTTCAACCTTCGTCGGGTCAACGTGTGTCAGCGCCAATTGTTGGATCGTTCCGTCCTCCAACGTGATGTAAATCGCGCACCAGTCCGCGATATGCGGGACCGCAAGCCGCGCGATACTGGCGAGCGTCGTCTCGTAATCCAGCGAGGACGCGAGCACGTCATTCACCTCGGCGAGAAAGCGCGCCGTTTCTTCGGCGTGCTTGCGCTGGGTGATGTCGCGCACGATCTTGGAGACGCCAATCACATTATCCTGCGCGTCCCGCAGCAGCGTTTCGCTGATCGAAACGTCTATCCGCCGCCCGTCTTTGGCGACGCGGACCGTGTCGAAATGTCTAAGTGATTCGCCGCGCTTTAATCGCGCGAGGGTATTCTCAAATTCATTGTGGCGATCCGGCGGATAAACGATCTGGATGGATTTGCCGACCACCTCGTCTGCCGAGTACCCGAAAAGCCGCTCTGCTCCCGGATTCCAAATTTGGATCGTGCCGTCCAGAGTTTTGGTGATGATCGCTTCTTCGGACGAGTTGACGATGGCTACCATCCGCGATACGTCCTGTGCCGACGTACTGCGTGCGGTGAGATCGCGGGAAAACAGGACGATGATGAGGAGTACGATCAAATCGAAACTCGCTATGCCGAGCGCGCCGACCGGTGGAACAAAAAAGTAGATGCTCGCCGCCGTCGCAACCAAGGTGGCGAACAAGCCGGGTCCCCAGCCGCCGAAGCGGGTGCTCAGCATGATCGCGACGATGAAGAGCAGAAAGGGGCTACTCGTCCCAAGGGAAGTTGCCCGCGTTAGTACGAGCGCGAGGACAGTCAGGACGAGTGCAGTGCCGAAAGTCAAAAGCAGTGACCGCTTGCCAGGAATCATATTGTCTCCATTGCTAAAGGGAGAGAACTCGCGCATGTTGAACTTGCCTAATTATATCGCAGATTCGTATCCGTGCAAACGGGGTTGCCGGTTCAGGCAAGTCCAGTCCTGGGGCTTGACAGAGGACCCTATCGAACGTGTTGTCGCATTTTTGACGACAACGCGTTCGTTGCTTCTACGACAAAAAGAAACGAGTCCAAGTGATTCCTTTCTCAGTCAAAAAGTTGTATGCTGTGTTCGCATTCGAAGCGGGTCAACAGGCAAACCGCTTGGTCAACTCGGTTCGAATGAAGCCATGAAAGGAGAACAACTCATGTTAGGAACTATTCTACTCATCATTCTGATTCTGTTGCTCGTCGGAGCATTTTCAGGCAGCCGAAGGTGGGGCTATTTCCCAAGCGGCGGTTTGGGATTGGTAGTCCTCATCGTCGTCTTACTGCTCGCTGGCCGGATTTGAGTTCAATCCGATACCTTACCAAGGAGTATCAATCAACGAGTAACGACATTCTGGAAGGACGCTGGAAACAAATACGCGGAAGCGCGAAAGAGTGGTGGGGCAAACTCACCGACAGCGACCTTGATCGCATCGCGGGCAAGCGCGATCAACTCGCCGGCGCGCTGCAAGAAAAGTACGGCTACACTCGCGCCAAAGCCGAAGAGGAAATCGAACGCCGCTTGAAGGAATACGATCAGAAACACAGCAAGCCGGCGTAACGCTCGCGGCGTAAGAAAATGTGCCAGCCCATTGGCTGGCACTTCGTTCGACAGAAGGAGTGAAGAAATGGGAATTCTATCTTGGATTGTCGTAGGGTTGATCGCCGGCTGGCTCGCTGGCATGGTGATGGGTAGCGGCTACGGATGCATCGGTGACATCATTCTCGGTGTCGTCGGTGGATTGCTGGGCGGCTTTCTCGCTAGCGCCCTGTTTGGAGTTCCGGACGCGGTGAACGGGTTCAACTTCACTAGCGTCGCCGTCGCGTTCGTCGGCGCGGTGATCGTGATTGGAATCACTCGCGTGGTCGCCCCCCGAAGGGCATAGCAATTGAATCGCACTCGCGGGAGACTGATCTCAAACGCGGTCTCCCATCCCGGAACCGGGGCGAAACATTTGTCTCGATTCGACGATGGGGACAGATGCCTCGCCCCGGTTCTGTGTCAACTGCTCGCCAGAAGTCACCGTCGCAAAAGCCGCCAAGTTAATACGGGATCGCAAGACCGGTGATGTGCTCGTCACCGACGAAGGAAAACTCGTCGAGATTTTGACCGACTGCAACATTGCTGTCCACCTCACTTGCCAAGTCGCTCGACCCAGGTCAGGTGTCGGTACGCGATGTAATAACTACCCGTGTGCTGACGGGAGAACCGAACTGGGACCTCGACAAAATCGCAAAGGAAATGGGCGAACATCTAATCCGCCGATTGCCGATCGCCGAGAGCGATAAGCTCTGGGAACAAATCCAAACAAACCGAATCGGCGATAGAATGTTGGATGTTGTCCAAGTCGGACGCGAGAAAATATGAGGTAGTGGATCGCAACTAACGTTCTATCCAGGCAAATACTCGAAGGAGAAATACCATGCCACGCGAAGACAAGTCCAAGCACACTGACAAACAGATGCATCTGGCTGACGACGTCGAGCCAAGTACCGAGCGTCGCACCGACTCGAAGAAAGAGGCAGGAAGGCGCGCGTGGTCAACAGAGACTAAAAAACCCTCGGTCGGCAAGAAGAGCGGTTCTGGACGCCGCATACATAGTCCGAGAGATAATTTACCCAGATGATTTGAACCATCGGCCTATCGTACGATCACATTAACGGAGGGTTACCATGAACATCCTTGAAAGTGTGCGGATTGCGCTCCGCAGCCTCATTTCGAACAAAATGCGTTCCGGCTTGACGATGCTCGGCATTATGATCGGGGTGATGTCGGTGATCTCGTTGCTGTCCATCGGACACGGCACGCAGACGGCGATCACAAATCAGATCAACAGCATCGGCTCGAATTTGCTTTATATTCGCCCCGGCGCGACACAGCAGGGTAGCGTCCGCACCGCCGAGGGTTCTGCTGCAACGCTGACGATGGGAGATGCGACCGCGCTCGCCGGTTTACCCGGGACCGTCGCGATCGCGCCCGAAGTGGATAGTTTTGGGCAATTGGCGTATCTCGGCAACAATGCGGTCGGGCGCATTGTAGGCGCGACGCCGGATTACCAGGACGCGCTGAACGGGGATGTCGCGGACGGCAATTTCATCTCGTCGGCGAATGTTGCAGAGACGTCGGCGGTCGTCGTCCTGGGTTCGCAGATCGCGCAGAACTTGTATGGCACAGCTGAGCCAGTGGGATTATCGGTGCGCATCAACGGTCAAACCTTTCGTGTGATCGGCGTAATGCAGGCAAGAGGCGGTACCGGCTTCCTGAATACGGATACCCAGCTTTTCGTCCCGATCACAACGGCGATAAGCCGTTTGAGCCGAGCTGGACAATCTCAGGGAAGCAATACCGTCTCGGTCATCAACGTCAAGATGACTGACTCGAGCGTTCAAGACCAAGTCGTACAGGATATTAGCCGGATTTTAGACCAACGACATCGCGTCACCCAGGACGACTTTGCTATTCAGAGCCAGCAAGACATCTTGAACACCGCGAACCAGGTGACAAGCGTCCTGACGATCTTTCTTGGCGGCCTTGCTGCGATTTCGCTGATTGTCGGCGGGATTGGCATCATGAACATTATGCTGGTCTCAGTTACAGAACAGACGCGTGAGATCGGCATCCGCATGGCACTTGGCGCACGCAGGCGCGATATTCTCACGCAATTCCTCACCGAGGCGACAATTCCGAGTCTCTCAGGCGGGTTGATTGGAATCATGCTCGGCGCGCTTATCGCGCACCTGATCTCTGGCATCCAGGTAGGAACGACGACCCTGAGTACGGTTGTTGAGCCCAGTTCCGTTCTGCTCGCAGTGTTGTTCTCCGCCGGCGTGTGCTTGTTCTTCGGAAGTTATCCGACCAACCGCGGGGCGAGCATGCGTCCGATTGACGCGTTACATTACGAATAAATCAAACAAACAAATTAAGGAGCGAAACATCATGTCTCTGACACGCTCAATTCCACTAGGGCGCATTCTAGGCATCCCGATTGGGCTCGATTATTCCTGGTTTCTTGTCTTTGCGCTCGTCACCTGGTCGCTGGCGGGTTCGTATTTTCCCGAGCAGTATCCGGGCTGGAGCACGGGGCTGTACTGGACGATCGGGCTGGCGACGAGTCTGCTCTTTTTTGCATCCGTGCTCTTGCACGAATTCGGTCATTCGGTGATCGCGCTGCGTAACGGCATCCCGGTGCGCAGCATCACGCTCTTCATTTTTGGCGGGGTTGCGCAAATTGGACGCGAACCCGGTTCGCCGGGGGTCGAATTTCGCGTTGCCATCGCTGGACCGATCGTGAGTCTTGCGCTCGCCGGGTTGTTCGGCGCGCTGGGCTGGTTTGGCGCGAGTCTCGCGCCACTCGCCGCGCTCGCGACCTATCTCGCCTACATCAACGGGAGTCTCGCGCTATTCAATCTCATTCCCGGCTTTCCGCTCGACGGGGGCCGCGTCTTCCGCGCCACTATTTGGCGAGTCACCCACAGTTTCCGCCGCGCCACCGAAATTGCCGGCGGCGCAGGGCATCTGTTCGCTTGGTTGTTTATCTTCTGGGGCGTGTGGCAGATGTTCGGCGGAAATTTCGCAGGCGGACTGTGGATCGCGTTTATCGGCTGGTTCCTGGAGAACGCGGCGACGGCAAGTGTGCAGCAGATGACGCTGGAACGCTTGCTCACGGGGCACACCGTCGGCGAAATTATGACGCGCGAATGCACGACCCTGGCACCAGAGGTAACGCTGGAACAACTGGTGCACGATCACATTTTGACGACGGGACGCCGCTGCTTTCCTGTGGCGCGCGCGGGGCGAGTCGAAGGTCTGCTGACAGTGCATCACGTGAAAGAGATTCCGCGCGAACGCTGGGCGACGACGACGGCAGAGCAGGCGATGACGCCGCTCGCGCGACTGCGCGTTGCGCGAGCGAGTGATGGCTTGTGGAAAGCGATGGAAGAGATGACCGCAAACGGCGTAAACCAACTGCCGGTAATTGACACGGCGAACGGTGAACTCGTCGGCGTGCTGGCACGCGACAATGTGCTAACCTTTGTGCGCACGCTGGCAGAGGTAGGGGTATGAATCTTTGGTTCTCTCGACCCCGGCGCGATCATCTGTTGCCATTTTCGGCTGGCTGCCAAGAGGAATGCTATCCGATATAACTTTGGCGTTCTGCCCGAGGATTGAGGACGTGCGGAATCCCAATTGTTGATTTACCGACCGTAATACGAATTGGGTACTTGAAAGGTGAAATCAATGAACGAAAGTACTTTGATTGATGAGAAACAAACGAAACTACTGATCGAGACGATTGGAAAGAATGGTTGGTGCAGTGCCGATTTAAGCATCCGATTGGATGTGTGGTCCAACTTTCCCGAATCTCCAGATGTTCTCCGGAACTATTTGTGCAAGGATGGGAGTGGATACATCCGGGGCTATTACGATGGGGCAGGTACTTTTTATGTGATGAGATTTCATCTCCGCGATGAAGAATGGCGGGAGGTAAAATCATCATCATCCTAAAACAAGAACGCCGGAGCCAAAACAACCCCCGCGTTCTTAAAGCAATCAGGCAGGACTTGCATCCTGCCTGATCGGTAACGTATTCACAACTTGCCGCTAGTTTCTCTGAGAGAACAAATTCTTATTCTTCGTTGATGATGGCAGTAGAATCGTGAAAGCGTATTTCACCCGTAAGCATTACCCCACTTTGGTGACGTTCGTTGCTTGGGGACCCTTGGGACTCTCTCCAATCGTGAATTCGACTTGGTCACCCTCATTCAGGCTGCGATAGCCATTGCCCGCATCCTGAATCTCGGAAAAGTGGACGAACAGGTCTTTGCCTCCCTCATGGGCAATGAACCCATAACCCTTTCCCGCATTGAACCATTTAACCGTTCCGGTCACTCGATCAGCCATTTTCTTGGCTCCCTTCGTAGAAATTTTCCGGAACTAGCCAAACCGAGAAAAAGAAAAAGCACCTTGGCGCTGCATTCCTGACAGAGCCCTAGTGCTCGTCTAATTCAGAATTTGCTATTCCGTACTGACTTCTAGTATACTCACATTACCATTCTTGTCAAATCAAACTAGCCATTGCTAAAAATTGTGTTTGCTTATTTTGGCGAATTGTGCTATAGTAAAGCGGTAGAGACAAGTAAATATGGTCTATTTACGCCGCCCGAACCACATGACCGAGCGGCGTTCTATTTTCTCTGCTTCTTCAATGCGTATCATCCGCCAAAGACGTGGAGACGGATGGCGCACGATTTATTCACATGAAATGGCCAGGCCACGCACTGGACTTTTCCAACCGAAAGGAGATTCTCGAGTGGAATCGAAATTGTACGTAGGCAACCTGTCTTACAACGTGACCGAGGAACAACTGCGCGCGCTATTCAGCCAAGCCGGCGCGATCAAAGAAATCACGCTGATTATGGATCGTGACACGCAGCGGCCCAAGGGTTTTGGCTTTGTCGAAATGGCTACGCAGGTGGAAGCCCAAAAGGCGATTGAAATGTTCAACGAGCATGAACTGGACGGTCGTCGCTTGGCGGTCAACTTTGCGCGGCCAAAGGAAGACCGCAGCGGCTCGCGGGGCGGCCAGCGGAAGCGCTACTAAACCAGGCGGCGGGCTATTCAAATTCACATCGGCGCAATCCAGATTTCGACCGACAGCTGTTCGCGTCATTAACTCGTGCCGATACGCTTTTAACCAAGCATCGCTGGCAGTCGTTGGTTTAGCGATGCCCACCTTTCGTCCAGAATCTTCTTACTCCCCAGCACGTTGTTGAAGCAACGTCAATCGGACTAGAAGACAAACCTATGATTCAGAATAAATGGTTCCGTTTCGGATCCACCCTTTTGGTGGTGAGCGTCATGGCGGTGGCTGGCTATCTCTACTTGTTTCAGCCGCGGCAACCACCGACTCTTATTCCGATCAGCAAGCTTGGCCAAGATGTGCAATTAGGTACCGTGAAGAGAATCTCTGCAGATGGCACGACGATCAACGTAACGTACGCCGATGGTGCTACGGCGATGTCGGTCAAGGCAGCTGGCGATAGCGGCATCGAGGAAACGTTGAATAACTTGAATGTGTCCCCCCATCGAATCGCCGCTGTTGAGATCACGTATGAGAAACCATCGCAATGGAATGATATTCTGCCGATCCTCCTTGGATTCGTGCCGTTGATCTTTGTCGGCGCGATGGTTTTCTTCTTCGTGCGCCGGGCGCAGAGCGGTAACAATCAGGTGCTCTCGTTTGGCAAATCGCGTGCCCGTAGGTCTTCCAGCGATAAACCGACGATCACCTTTGCCAACGTTGCCGGGGTGGACGAAGCGAAGCAGGAACTGCAAGAGGTCGTCGAGTTCTTGAAAGAGCCGGCCAAGTTCACTGCGCTTGGCGCGCGCATTCCGAGAGGTGTGCTGCTCGTCGGCCCTCCGGGTACCGGCAAGACGCTGATGGCACGCGCGGTTGCGGGTGAGGCGAATGTGCCGTTCTTCTCCATTAGCGGCTCGGAATTTGTCGAGATGTTCGTCGGCGTGGGTGCGTCCCGAGTCCGCGACTTGTTCGCCACCGCGAAGAAGAACTCCCCCTGCATCGTCTTCGTGGATGAGATTGACGCGGTTGGGCGTCACCGCGGTGCGGGTCTGGGCGGCTCGCACGACGAACGTGAGCAGACGCTCAATCAGATTCTGGTCGAAATGGATGGGTTCGATACCAATGCGAACGTCATCATCGTCGCAGCGACCAACCGTCCCGACATTCTCGATCCGGCGCTCTTGCGTCCTGGTCGTTTTGATCGGCGTGTGATCATTGATCGTCCTGATATGAACGGGCGTAAGCAGATTCTGCAGGTTCACATGAAAGGCAAGCCGGTCTCTGACGAGGTTGATCTCGGAGCGGTGGCTAAACTAACTCCCGGTTTTTCTGGCGCGGATATCGAAAATCTGGTGAACGAGGCAGCGATCCTTGCGGCACGGCGCGAGAAAAAGGCGACGGGGATGGATGAACTGCAAGAATCGATCGAAAAGGTGGTTGCCGGTCCCGAGCGTAAGAGCCGATTGATGCAACAAGAGGAAAAGCGCATCGTGGCGTATCATGAAGCCGGGCATGCCCTCGTCATGCAAATACTGCCAAACTGCGACCCCGTTTACAAGGTGTCGATTAACTCGCGCGGTGCCGCACTCAGTTACACGATGCGCCTACCAGAAGATGATCGTTATCTGCAACGGCGTGCCAAGTTCATGGACGATCTCGCCGGTGTCTTCGGCGGACAGGCGGCTGAAGAGATCGTCTTTGGTGATACCACGACGGGTGCCGCGGATGATCTGGAGAGCGCGACGGATCTTGCCCGGGCAATGGTCACCCGGTACGGGATGAGCGATAAGCTCGGTCCGCGTACTTTTGGGGCGCACGAAGGCATGATCTTCCTGGGCCGTGAGATTTCGGAGCGGCGAAATTACGGCGAAGAAGCCGCTCGGCAGATTGATGAGGAAATCAAGAAGATTATCGCCACGGCGTATGCGAAAGCCACGGAAGTCATCCGGGCTTATCGCGATGTTCT
>Ga0315285_10007266_pt1 | contig 11376 bp, 12 predicted proteins | sample YL17G09_36_MG_FD_203698 | JGI IMG/M metagenome (GOLD analysis project Ga0315285, IMG submission 203698) | Sediment microbial communities from Yellowstone Lake, YNP, Wyoming, USA - YL17G09_36 | ecosystem: Environmental > Aquatic > Freshwater > Lake > Sediment | place: USA: Wyoming | collected... | reverse complement strand
AAAACTAATACGAAAGTTCTCATCATCCTATCCCTCCTGGCAGCATATGAACTTAGCGGTAAAGGTCATTTTAGCGCTATTTAGGTTATTGTCAATGGATATTGGGTTAGTTTCTTATATATTCTATTTGCAACTGAGGCGGGGGTTTGTTTATCGCGCACCTTTATCCATTCAATGCGCTTATCCTTCCTGAACCAGGTGAGTTGTCTTTTGGCGTAATTGCGGGTGTTTTTCTTCATCAGGCGTCTTGCTTCATCTAAATCATACAGCCCGACAAGGTAGCCTTCTAATTCCTTTATGCCAATTGCAGGCCGTGCGGTTTGACTTAAGTTTAATTTTAATAGCCTCTTTACCTCGGCTAATAAACCCTGATTAAACATTGCATCAATGCGTCTTTCAATGCGGCTGTAAAGTTTATTGCGCTCCATATTCAGGCAAAATATCCTGACCTTATGCTTAGCAAAAAGCCCTTTTCTTTCTTTTTGTAAGACCGATATAGGTCTTCCGGTTACCGCAAAAACCTCCAAGGCGCGCACAATGCGTCTGGTATCATGAAGATGAATCTTTAAAGCTGCCTGTGGGTCAATTCTCTTTAATCTTTTATATAGATAGCTGCTTCCCTTGATTTCTGCTTCCTGGTAAAGTTTTTTGCGGATAAACTTACTCTCTGTTTTTAGCTTAAATATGCCATCTAAAAGAATAGACATATAAAGGCCTGTGCCGCCTACAAAAAGCGGGGTCTTGCCTTTCTTTATAATTTCTTTTATTTTCTTGAGTGCATCTTGATAGTATCTTGCAACATTATAATCTTTTCCAGGTGAAACTATACTGATTAAATGGTGTTTTATTTTTTTTCTTATAGAAGATGAGGATTTGGAGGTAAGGATATCCATGCCTTTATAAATCTGCATGGAGTCGCAGGAGATAATCTCGGCATTTATTTTTTGGGCAAGTTGCATTGCAGTTTGAGTTTTACCCACTGCGGTAGGACCGACTAAAAAGATTATTCTGGGTTTTTGCATCTAGGGAAAGATTTTTGTGGGATAGCCTTCGCCAGAGAGTTTCTGTTCTAAGTTTAAAATCTCCTGCCGCGAGGGAGATTTGCCGACCCTTACCCGATAAGAAGGCTGTCCTGAGAGAGTGACTTCTTCAATGTAGGCAGGATAACCGCTTTGGATTAATTTCTGGACTAGGTTTTTAGCGTTGTTCTCGCTAGAGAAACAGCCTACCTGCACAGTATAGTAGATACCAGAGGAATAATTAGCCAGCGAGCATAAGTCTTTATTGGAGATTAAATCCGGGTTCTGCGGAAACTCATTTTTTAATTTATCCAGATATTCTTTCCCCCCGGCAGTATCTCCTTTCTTAAATCCGACCTGGCTGAGTCGATAGTAAAGCTGTGCCTTCAGCTTCGTGTCTGGATTGCTGTTAAGCAGATCCTTATAATACTCTTCTGCCCTGCTAAAATCACCCCTTAATAAGTAAGTGTCTCCTAAGCCTAACTTTGCCTCTTCTTTAAAATTGCTTTCCTTAAACTCTTTTAAGATTATTTCAAAGATATCCGAGGCGCGCAGGTAATTGGTTTCTTTCAAATAACTTAAACCCAGTGTGTAATACAGTTCGTCGGATTGAGAGGAACGTCCGTAACTGGCCAAAATCTTTTCGCATTCCGCTATGGCTGACTTATAATCACCGTTTAAGAAATAAATTTTTACCTTGTCTAAATCCAGGCTATAAACTTTAGTAATAATTCCAAATATCAAAGCACAAATGGCAAAACAAGCACAAATTCCAAATGACAAAATTTTTGTTTTGGAATTTGACATTTGAATTTTTCCCGCTCTTTGTTTAAGGCAAGGCGGGATCCCGCTTTGGCGGGAGAATTTATTTTGTGCTTTGGATTTTGTCATTTGTCATTAACTATAACGCCACTCTATTGGTTTTGCAATACCTTTCTTAAAAACTGGGCAGTATACGAACTTTTATTTTTCAATAATTCCTCAGGGCTGCAATTGGCTATCACCTCTCCGCCTTTATCCCCGCCTTCCGGGCCTAAATCAATAATATAATCAGAGCATTTTATCACTTCTAAATTGTGCTCAATAACAATGACGGTGTTTCCTCTATCCACCAATCTCTGCAGCACAGAAAGAAGTTTTGCCACATCAGCAAAATGTAGGCCCGTAGTAGGTTCATCCAGGATATATATGGTCTTTCCGGTTGAGCGCCTGCTCAGTTCCGAGGAGAGCTTGACGCGTTGCGCCTCACCGCCTGAAAGAGTAGTGGCGGGCTGACCCAGCTGAATATAACCTAACCCCACATCATAAAGGTAACTAAGTGTATTTTTTATTTTTGGAATATTGGCGAACAGCTCATGCGCTTCCTCTACAGTCATCTCTAAGACATCGGAGATAGACTTACCTTTGTATTTCACTTCCAGGGTGGCGGAGTTGAATCTCATCCCTTTGCACACATCGCATTTTACATAGACATCCGGAAGAAAATGCATCTCTATCTTTTTTATGCCGTCACCCATGCATGCCTCGCAACGCCCGCCTTTTACATTAAAAGAAAACCTTCCGGGTTTATACCCCCGTATACGCGCCTCGGGAAGCCTACTGAATATATCCCTGACGTGATTAAACACGCCCGTATAGGTAGCAGGATTGGAACGCGGAGTCCTGCCAATGGGAGACTGGTCAACTACAATTACCTTATCAATATATTCTATTCCTATTATCTTGGTGTGCAGTCCGGGTTTCTCTTTGGATTTATATAACTTTTGCGCTAAGCCTCTGTATAATATCTCATCTATCAGTGTAGATTTACCCGAACCCGATACGCCCGTAACGCAGATAAAGATACCCAAAGGAAACTTGATATCTATGTTTTTGAGGTTATGCTCTCTGGCCCCCTTTATCTCCAAGAATTTTTTATCCTTAAAAGGCCTCCTCCTTAGAGGCACATCTATATTTAGCTGTTTATTAAGATACTTTGCGGTAAGGGATTCTGGGTTCTTCAATAATTCTTCCTTTATCCCGGAAAAAATTACTTCTCCGCCGTGCCTGCCTGCACCCGGCCCTAAATCTACAATGTAATCTGCTGTGCGGATAGTTGCCTCATCGTGTTCCACTACAATTAAGGTGTTGCCCAGGTCTCTTAATGCCTTCAGGGTAGAAAGTAATTTGTCATTATCCCTCTGATGTAAACCAATGCTGGGTTCATCCAATATATATAATACGCCCACCAGCCCTGAGCCCACTTGGGTAGCCAGACGTATCCTCTGCGCCTCTCCCCCTGAAAGCGTCGCGCTCCTTCTATCTAAAGTCAGATAATCCAGGCCGACATCAATGCAGAATTGTAATTTCTGAATTATTTCTTTCAAGACCTGACGGGCAATTATTTTTTGTCTCTCGCTTAATTCTAACTTTCTGAAGAAGCCATGCGACTCTTTGATAGACATCTGTGCCACTTCCCAGATATTTTTACCATTGATTTTCACAGCCAGACTTTCTTTCTTGAGCCTGGCTCCTTTACATAAAGGACAGGGAAGGCTGGACATAAACCTGGAAATCTCTTCTTTTAAATAATCGCTGTCTGTTTCCTTAAACAATCTTTCCAGATGCGGTATCACGCCTTCAAAAGGCTTGGTGCCTACAACTTCTGCCGTCCCATAAAGTATAGCCCTCTGGACCTCTTTACTTAATTTCTTAAATGGCTCATCCAAATCAAAGTGCATCTGATAAGATAATTCCCGGATAAGCCAGCGATAATAAAGGATATAACCCCTGCCGCCCCTCTTCCAAGGCGCGAGTGCCCCTTCATTTATAGATTTATTTTTATCGGGTATGACTAAATCAGGGTCAAATTCCAGTTTGTTTCCCAGACCGTTACACTCAGGACATGCACCGTATGGAGAATTGAAAGAAAATATGCGCGGCTCGACTTCTGCGTAGCTTATTCCGCACTTTGTACAGGCATACTGCTCACTGAATATCAAATCCGGTGACCTGGTGACCGCCTGACCGCCTGACTTGGTGACAATAACTATGCCCTTGCCTACCTTAAGCGCAGTTTCCACAGAATCTGTAAGCCGTTTTTTAACCTCCGGCTTAACAGTCAATCTATCTACCACTACCTCAATATTGTGCGCCTTGTATTTCGCAAGTTTAATCTTTGTTGGCAACTCATAGATTTTTCCATCAACGCGGCAACGCACAAATCCTGACTTTTGAATTTGACTGAATACTTCTCTGTATTCCCCTTTTCTGCCTCGCACCAGCGGCGCCAATACCTGGATATCCATGCGAGGAGGTAATGTCATTATTTTTTCTATTATCTCCTGGGAACTCTGTCTATCTATCGGTTGACCGCATTGATAGCAATAGGCTCTGCCGATGCGGGCAAAAAGTAACCTAAAATAGTCGTAAATCTCTGTTTGGGTTGCTACGGTTGAACGGGGATTCCCACCAGCTGTCCTTTGTTCAATGGCAATAGTAGGAGATAAGCCTTCAATATATTCTACATCCGGTTTCTGTAGTTGCTCCAGAAACTGGCGGGCATAACTGGAGAGGCTCTCTACGAACCTGCGCTGACCTTCGGCATAGATGGTATCAAAGGCAAGACTGGATTTTCCTGAACCGGATAGGCCGGTAATTACAATGAGCTTATTACGCGGTAACTCCAGATTTATATTTTTGAGATTATGCTCTTTCGCTCCTCTAATAATAATAGCGTCTTTCATTGGATAAGAATTATACCAAAAAAGTAAGCCCCTGTAAATTAACTAAGTGCACAATTTATGTAACGTTAGTGAACATAAATTGTATGCACGAACTTACCCCACACCCAGAAATTATTAACTTAAGATAAATTCTGGGTGAGGGGTTAATTCGCACACATAACTTATGTCGCTTTATTTAAGAATTAGTCCATAAGTTATGTGCTCATTAACATTTTTTACAGGGGCTTACTTTTCTTAGGCAATTATCTCTTTTTCTTCTTGCCGCCTCTCTTCATCTTGGCGCAGGAGACATCACCTTTCTTGTCGATGAAATAAAGGTAACCCTTTTCCCTCTTAATGCCGCATTTTGCTACCTTTTTGGGACTGCCTCCTTTTTTCTTACCTCTAGCCATCTTAGCACAGGAGACATCACCTTTCTTGTCGATGTAATAAAGGTAACCCTTCTGCCTCTTGATTCCCAGCTTCATTAATTTTTGTGACATATTCTAATTCACCCCCTTTCCTTTCATTATTTTTATTTAGGTGCCGACTCTTATCGGCTCTAAAATCTGTTTCAAGGTCGCCACTGCCGAGAGGACCGCCAGGTAACTGGTTTTGGGATTATCAGGGTGTAAAATATTTTCCGTACGCGTAAATATCCTGGCAGCCTCAGATTCTATCTCAATCTCGTGTATATTCTTGCCTATCTTCGGTGAAGCAATAATTTTAACCTCTGTTCTATCTTCTCCTAAACCCGCGATACTTAATATTGCAGCCACATTAATATTCTGGGGAAAATATTTTACTGCATCTTTCGCAGTGCCGGAAAATAATATCTTATCTTTTCTAATCCTTTTTAAATCTATGTTTTTCTCCTCCACATACCCGACCCCCTTAAAAGAAAGGGGATTTTTACGCGTCGTAAGAATTACCTTTTTGATTTTCCCTATTCTTGCCGCTTTTAAGGCATCAACACCGGAAATCGCTCCGCTGGGTATATAAACTTTACTATTATATCTCTTTGCTAAATCGGATAATTTCTTGAAGTGGCTGACTATGCCCCCTACGCTCATAATCAGAATATCGCGTCGCTTGGTCAAAACATCTTGAGCAATCCCCCAGGAGCTCTTTGCAGAGGCTGCCTCAATCACCAAGTCTGATCTGTTAATCAGCTGCGTAAGATTTAAAACTGTAAGATTTTCTTTTCTCGAAACTAATCTAGATAAACTTTCGGCTTTTTTACTGTCTATATCGCAAAGCGCAACTAGTTTTGCCTGCGCTGAGAAATCTTTAATAATTGTTTTGGCTAACGAGCTGCCAATCGCTCCGCAACCCACAACGCCAATCTTCAACCGCTTATCCATATTTTAACTTTTAACTTTAAACTTTAAAATAATATTATCAATCAGACGCGTCCTGCCAACCCGCACTGCTAAGGCGATCAGACAACCTTCCCTTATTCTATTTATTGGCTCTAAATTCTTCAAATCTACAATAGAGATATAATCAATTTTAGCTGTCTTCTTTGCCTTGATTAGCTCATTCATTTTTTTAATAATTTTACGGGAATCTAAAATTTTTCTCTTGATTAAATGCTTAGCCATATTTAAGCTTTGAGATAAAACCACTGCATCCTTTCTCTCCTGCTTGTTTAGATAAACATTTCTTGAACTCAATGCTAAACCGTCTTTCTCGCGCACAGTCGGCATAACCTTTATCTCTACCGGCAGGCTTAAGTCAGCGAACATCTTTTTTATAATTATTGCCTGCTGCGCATCTTTCTGGCCAAAATAAGCAATATCAGGATTGACTATATTAAAAAGTTTTGCCACTACCGTGGCTACGCCCTTAAAGTGTCCGGGCCGAGATTTGCCGCACAAAACCTCGCTTAATTTTTCTACTGTCACATACGTGTGGTAGTTGGCAGGATACATCTGCTTGGCGTCAGGGCAAAAGATAATGTCCGCTCCTTCCTGCTTACAGAGCCGAGCGTCTTTTTTCAAATTTCTGGGGTATTTTTTAAAATCCTCTCTGGGGCTGAATTGGGTGGGGTTAACAAATATGCTTACCACTACAACGTCATTGTCTTTACGCGCCTGGCGGATAAGACTGAGGTGTCCTTGATGCAGAGCACCCATGGTGGGAACAAAACCTATGGTTTTATTCTTCTTTCTATACTCTTTAGAAACTGTAACCATCTCTTTGATATTGCGGATGATTTTCACCCCGCTCTTCCTTGTATTCTTTATTTTAATATTCTTAGGAAGGGCGGGGCTCATATTATCTCTAATAGAGGTTTTATCACAAACTCCCGCTCGAATACTCTGGGATGCGGGATAGTAAGACTTTTACTATTTATAATCCTATCTCCGTAAAACAAGATATCTAAATCTATGGCCCTCGGGCCATTGCGGACAGTCTTTTCCCTGCCCAGTTGTTTTTCAATTGATTTTAATTTTTTAAGGAGAATTAAAGGAGAAAGGCTGGTTCTGATTTTTAAGGCTGCGTTCAGGAATTTTCCCTGGCCAACAGGGCCACCTACTGGCTCAGTCTCAATCATTCTGGATGATTTGATAACTTCTGTATCTTTCAAAGCGCTTATTTTTTGAATGGCTAATTTTATATTTTTTCTCCTCTTGCCTAAGTTTGAGCCAATACCCAAATAACAGGTCACCATCAAACTACTTTTTTAAGACGCGCAATCGCCTCTTTTAATCTTTCTTTAGGCACGGTAAGCGCCATACGGATGTAGCCTTCTCCGTGCTCTCCGAATCCCACTCCAGGAGTAACTATAATATTTGTTTTCTCTAATACTAAAGCAGCAAACTTTATAGAATCCATTTTTTTAGGAATCTTTATCCAGACATAGAATGTAGCTTTGGGCGGCTCAACCTGCCAACCCAGAGAATTTAAGCCATCGATTAAACCATCGCGCCTTTCCTGATAAAGGTGGCACATATTTTTAATGTGCTCCTGCGGACCTTCCAAAGCAGCAATACCCGCTAACTGAATTGCGGAAAATATTCCCGAGTCGATGTTGGTTTTAACCTTAGCTAATGCGGAGATTAATTTTGCACTGCCACAGGCCCAGCCAATACGCCAGCCAGTCATATTATAGGTTTTAGATAAGGAATGGAATTCTATGGCCGCATCCCTTGCGCCTTCAATCTCAAGGAAACTAGACGCCCTATATCCATCATAAGTCATTTCAGAATATGCCAAATCCGAAACCACTATAATTTTATTTTTTCTGGCAAATTCGAGTACCTGGCGGTAAAAATCTTTTTCCGCAGTGGCTGCAGTGGATTATTAGGATAATTAATATAGATTAATTTTGCTTTCCTGCGGATGCTGGCAGGAATTTTTTTCAGGTCAGGTAAAAATGCGTTTGCTGCCAGAAGCGGCATAAGATAGGGCCTGCCGCCTGCCAGGATTGTTCCGCCTTTATAAGGAGGATAGCAGGGGTCAGGAACTAAAGAATAATCTCCCTCATTTAAAAAGGCTAAAGGAAAATGCGCAATGCCTTCTTTTGAGCCGATTAAAGGCAGAATTTCGCTATCGGGATTAAGATTAACATTAAAGCGTCTTTTATACCAGCCCTCGATTGCACGACGTAATGCGGGCATACCTTGATCTAGGGCATAGCGGTGGCAAACAGGGTCCTGCGCTGCCTGATATAAGGCCTCAATAATATGTTCTGGTGTAGGCTGGTCAGGATCGCCAACGCCTAAATCAATAATATCACGGCCTTCAGAGCGCGCTTTTCTCTTTGCCTTATCAATCTCCACAAAAAGATAAGGCGGAAGGCTCTGTATTTTTCTAGATAATCTAAACATTTTCGCACTCTATGAACTCTAAACTATGAACCAATCAACACATCCTGCATCGAATATAAACCCGCAGGCTTAGCAAAGACCCATTTTGCTGCCTTTAATGCGCCTAAAGCAAACAAATCCCGTGAATGCGCCTGGTGTTTTATCTCTAGGCGCTCGGAATTACCGCAGAAAATAATCGTATGGTCTCCCACGATATCACCTAATCTGATAGCGTGAGTGGGAATTTCTTTTTTCGTGGTATCTGCCAGGATTTGTGCAAATTTCTTTGCAGTTCCTGAAGGAGCATCTTTTTTGGCTCTATGATGTGCCTCCACTATTTCAATGCTATAATCCGGGCCCAATCTTTTGGCTATTTCCGGCAGCATGGCAAATAAAACATTTACACCTACAGACATATTCGGAGAAAAAACTATAGGTACAATTTTAGAAACTTCCTCAACTTTTTTCAATTGCGTCTCATTTAGTCCGGTTGTCCCCAATACCAGTGCCTTTTTATATCTGGCCACATAATCTAAATTGGTCTCCGTAGCTTCAGGTATAGTAAAATCCACAAAGACATCTACCAGGAATAATCCGTCGGGACTGGAAGAGATCTTAAGTTTTCCTAATTCCCTGCCAATCATGGGTGTGCCTTTTTTCTCTAAAGCCAAATTGATCTCGAAATCTCTATCCTGATGGGCAAGCTCAAAGATTCTTCTACCCATCCTGCCACAGACACCCGCTATCCCTAGTTTAATCATAATAATATTCTCCTTATTTCAAAAGACCATAATCTTTTAAGGCTTTTTTCAGTTTTTCCAGATTCTCAGGCAGCATCGCACAGAGAGGAAGCCTTAAATCCGGCTCGCACATGCCCAATAATCCCATCGCAGTTTTAACTGGTATGGGGTTTGTCTCTATAAATATTGCTTTAATCAAAGGTAATAATTTATAGTGTATATCTTGGGCTTTTTTAATATTACCTTTTTCAAATTCGCTCACCAGATCCGCCACATTTTTTGGCACAATATTAGCCACCACAGAAATAATCCCTGTTCCGCCGATGCTTAATATCGGTAAAGTCAGGCTATCATCACCGGATATTAAAGCAAAATTCTCTCCGCACAACTGTTTAATGCGTGACATCTGATCCAGACTTCCCGAGGCCTCTTTTACGCCTGAGATATTTTTGCAATCAGCTGCTAATTTAGCAATAGTCTCAGGCTCAATATTTACGCCAGTGCGCGAGGCAATATTGTAAAGTATGATGGGTATATCAACGGAATTCGCTATTGCTTTGAAATGTTCATAGAGCCCTTTCTGTGTCGGACGGTTATAATAAGGCGAAACCTGTAAAGATGCATCCGCGCCTGCATGGGCTGCATGTTTGGTGAGTATAATCGCTTCCTCTGTGGAGTTAGAGCCTGTTCCGGCGATTACCGGCACTCTTTTTTTGACCTGCTCAATGGCAATTTCAATCACGCGGTCGTGCTCTTCAAAAGAAAGAGTTGCGGATTCACCGGTTGTACCGCAAGGCACAATCCCGGAACTGCCATTCTTAATCTGGAATTCTATCAAATCCCTGAATTTTTTCTCATCAACCTTACCGTTTTTAAAAGGCGTAACTATGGCTACAATCGAACCTTTAAACATAGTACTCTCCTTTGCAAACTATCCCTGCTTTTCCTTCTAACCAGACATCAGTAAATTTATTACCCCGCTTTTTAAAATAAACCGTCAAAATTTCCTCTCCTTTAGTACGTGCCCTGATTTTATTACCGGAGCCGGTTTTCAAAGCAAAGATAAGCGTAGAGGCCACGGTTCCCGTGCCGCAGGCAAGGGTCTCATCCTCAACCCCTCTCTCATAGGTGCGTATCTTAAAGGAATCTTTACTGAGGACCTCGACAAAATTCACATTCGTGCCACGGGGTGCAAACTTTTCATGATAACGCAAGAACCTCCCAATCTGGGATACATTAATTTTATCCAGGCCTTCCACGAATATCACCGCATGCGGAACCCCTGTATCCACAAAGTTTACTTTCAGGTTCCTCGCATTTAATTTAACAGGGATATCGAATTTTATATCTTTGGGGTCAGTAAGTTTTATCCTCACCCTATTAGCGTTAACTTTTGCCTCAATAATCCCTGCCTTTGTTTCTATGTCAATGCTTTTTCTACCTATGTATAGGGCAATGCAACGTGCGCCATTGCCGCACATTTGGGCCTCAGAGCCATCAGCATTAAAGATGCGCATCCTGACATCTGCAATTTTAGATTTTTCTAAAACGAGTAACCCATCCGCACCCACGCCGAACTTCCTATCGCATATTTTTTTAGCTAAATTCTGGCGACTTGCCTGCCTGCCGGCGAGGCAGGATGGCTTGGTGACTTGCCTGCCTGCCGGCGAGGCAGGGTGGCTTTTGTCAATCACCACGAAGTCATTACCCGATGCTACCATTTTAGTAAATTTTATCTTACGCATCTTATAATCCAAAAAGAAAGGGAGGAATCATCTCGTTATGAATTAAGTCCTCGCGAGTCTCTCTTTTTCTGATTACGAACACTCTGTCTTTGACTACCATCACTTCTTCTGTCCTTGGCCTGGAGTTATAGTTAGAGGCCATGCTAAAACCATAGGCTCCGGAGCTCATCACTGCCAAGAAATCTCCGACTTTAATTTTGGCTAGTTTTCTTTCTTTAGCAAAGAAGTCTGCGCTTTCGCAGATAGGACCAACTACATCTACTTTTTCTGGTGACCGCCTGACTGCCTGACCGCCTGACCTCAACGGAAGAATCTGATGATACGCATCGTATAAAGCAGGACGGATTAAGTCA
>Ga0315285_10007263_pt1 | contig 11377 bp, 9 predicted proteins | sample YL17G09_36_MG_FD_203698 | JGI IMG/M metagenome (GOLD analysis project Ga0315285, IMG submission 203698) | Sediment microbial communities from Yellowstone Lake, YNP, Wyoming, USA - YL17G09_36 | ecosystem: Environmental > Aquatic > Freshwater > Lake > Sediment | place: USA: Wyoming | collected... | reverse complement strand
GAGCGTCAACCCAGTCGTTCGCGGTTGGGTCGAAGGCGGTATCGAGCGAGCCGTCGGCGTTGAGCCGCCCGATATAGTGGCGCGTCTGCCCGCCCAGTGTGGTGAACTCGCCCGCCACCACGATCTTGCCATCGGACTGCACCGCGAGAGCGTCAACGTCGTTGTCCGCCCCTGGGTTGAAGGCGGTGTCGAGCGTGCCGTCGGCGTTGAGCCGCGCGATGTGGCTGCGCGCCTGCCCGCCCAGCCAATGGAAATCACCCCCCACCACGATCTTGCCATCGGACTGCACCGCCAGGGCGCGGACGCTGCTGTTCGCGTTGGGGTTGAAGGTGGTGTCGAGCGTGCCGTCGGCGTTGAGCCGCGCGATATGGTTGCGCGCCTGCCCGCCCAACGTGGTGAACCAGCCCCCCACCACAATCTTGCCATCGGACTGCACCGCCAGGGCGTAGACACTGCGGTCCGCGTTTGGGTTGAAGCCATCGTCAGGGGATTGGGCGTGCGCGGGGCGCGCGGGCAGCCCAAGGGGCACAGTGAGCGCGAGCAAGAGCGCGACCAGGAACGCTCTCCCTAGCGCAATCCGTGTGCTGCCAACGAAAGCCAACCCAAACACCTCTGTTGTGTCTTCCCGTTCACCGATAGTCGCAGAGTACCAGCGGTAGGTAGACGTGGTACTCCACCGCCGTCCCAACCCAGAAGCCGCCGGTCAGGATGTAGCCACCACCTGACCAGATGGCAGCATCAGGCTGACCGGCGGTGCTGCCCAGAATGTACGCCCCACCCTGGCTGAACGTTGCCCCGCCACCATCTACCGTCCACCAGGAGAGGTCATAGCCAGTGGCCGCACCGGCGACGGGCTGCTCAGGACCATCGCCGGTTTGTGCCTGGACCGCGCCAGCCACCAGGAGCAGGGTAACCAGGGCGAGAAGGGCGGCGGCTCTACGAAAGTCAAGAACGTCCACCAGGTTTCCCATTGCACGTTTCACCTTGCACCGCCTTTCTCTGGCCTACCGCCGCCGGAAGTAGGGCGTACAGAAGGCATTGGAGCAGTGAACTATCTGTAGGTCGTCGTTGTTGGCATCGTAGTGAGCGACCAGCGGCATCCCGTCCACGCCGATGGTGATTGCGATGTCCCCACTGGCGCTGTCCGAGAGCGTGGTACGGGTGGCACTGGTGCAGGCAACGTCGCTGCAGTGGGCCACTACCCAGTAGGCACCGCTGGGACCCTGGTAACTGATCAGCCCCAACCCGTCCGCGCCGATGGTGAGCGAGGGGAACCAGCCGGTGTCACCCTCACTGTCCAGGGTAGTGACCGTAGCGGTGGTGCACGTAACGTTAGAGCAATGGGCCACCTTCAGGTCCGCGGGGGTGCCAGCCCGGTAACTGATCAGCCCCAACCCGTCCGCGCCGATGGCGATCGAGGGAACGCTGCCGTCACTGTCCAGTGTGGTGATGGCGGCGCTGGTGCAGGTGACGTTGGAACAATGGGCGACCATCAGGTCACCGGCGGCCATGTCATAGTAGCTGATCAGCCCCAACCCATCTGCGCCGACGGTGATCGAAGTCTCCCCATAGAAAGCATCGCTGCCTACAGCATCTAACGTGGTGACGGTGGCACTGGTGCAGGTGATGGTAGAACAATGGGCCACCTTCAGAGTATCGTTCGTCTCGTCGTAGTAGCTGATCAGGCCCAGCCCATCCGCGCCGATGGTGATCGAACTGCGCTCGCCAACCTGGCCCGCGCTGTCCAGCGTGCTGAAGGTAGCGCTGGTGCAGGCGAGATTATCGCAGTGGGCTACGCTCAGGTCCGTGCTGTCGTAGTAGCTGATCAGTCCCAGCCCATCCGTGCCGATGGTGATCGAGGGATAGAAACCGACGCCCGTGGTGTCAAGCGCGGTGATGGTAGCGCTGGCGCAGGCCAGGTCGCTGCAGTGAGCCACCTTCAGGTTGCCGAGGCTATCCTCTACGTAAGCAATCAACCCCAACCCATCCGCGCCAATCGTGATCGAGGGATAATTGCCGACGTCGCCAGCGCTGTCGAGCGTAATGAAGGTACGAAAAGTGGAGCGGTAAAGCGGCGCATTGGTCTGGCAGATGACTGTACCGTCGGCGTTGACCGCACGGATGGTGCTACCCACGGCGCAGGCCCCGCTCACGCGGGCCTGGACAGTATTGGTCATTACGCTGAACTGGGTGCCGATCAGGTCCAGCCCGAAACCGGCGCTGTAGGTGGTGTCGCCGTCCTGCTCACACACTACACTGCCGTCGGCGTTGACCTGCCGGATGGCGTAACCCACACTGCAGACTCCAGAGACCCGCTGCTGGAGGTCGGGCACGCCGGTCAACCCGTTCCAGGGAGCAGCCAGGGCATACAGGGCGTAGGGAGCCGCCGTCAACCCCTGGCGTCCCAGGTGGGCATAGTCGCCATCGCCCGGACACTTGACCGTGATCCCCAGCCAGCGTGCCTGGCCGTTAAAAACACCGCTGCCAAAGTCCAGGTTCGCGGTGAACAGTCCGGCACTGATAGGCACGGTGGTCGTGATGGTCGGTCCGACCTGACTGCCGCCTGTTCCTTGGTCGTACAGGCGAAAAGCCATCGCGCAGTCGTTGCTGACCGGTTCACCCTCTCGCCTGAGCTGACCCTGGTAGGTGAACGCGCTGCCCAGAGGACCGGCCGGCCCATTGACGCCTTGATGGTCTGTTCCCCGGGCATAGGTTAGCCCAACAAACACGGCCAGCGTGCAAAGGGCCAAACTCAGCACGCCTACAAGAAGATGTTGTCTCTTCATCATACACCTCGCTTTCTGGTTATACCTTACTTGGCTTGCGGCTGACGATCGCGTTCAGTTGCGTTGCGGAGTGCCATTCGTCATCCCATACCGCAATTGTGCTATGGGCCGCCTGCCGAATGGGATTGATGCGGCGCGCCGCCGCCGCATGATCCGTGTTGAACTAAGCCAGTCGTACTGACCTGTAACTGAATTGTACTCTCATGTGGGGACTAGGGCAAGACCATGGCAGCCTGTTTTTCGGCCGCCAGGCAGGCGCAAGCATGGGAGCAGGGAAACGGTGGCCGCACCCGCGAGGGGGAGAGCCGGTTTGTGTGCGGCGAGGTTGCTCACCGTAGCGCATCTTCTCAGGGGTACTTGCGGGTGCACTGGTGACACTTGACGAGCACATCGTCAAAGTAGACGTCCTTGGGCGATTCTGTCTTGCACATCTCCGTTGCGTCGGAGCATCTGCCCGCGAATTTGCAGCCCGCTCTCAAGTACTCTTCGTGTTCGGTGTCCGACAGTGTGATCCGACTGCCCCAGCGCTTTTTGGGATCCGCTTCAGGGATGGATTCCCTGAGCAGCCTGGTGTACGGATGTTGGGGGTCCATCAACACTCGCTCCACAGGCCCCATTTCGACAATGTTGCCTCTGAACATGATGGCGATGCGATCGCTCACATAGTAGGCGGTTGCCAGATCGTGCGTAATGTACAGCACGCTCAGGCCCGACTCTTCCTTGAGCTTCTTGAATAGATTCACGATTGACATTCTCAAGGAAGCATCCACCATCGAAACGGGCTCATCGGCGATCAGGAGAGTTGGGTCTGTCAGCAAGGCCCTGGCGATGGAGATCCTCTGCAGTTGCCCTCCAGAGAACTCACTCGGATACTTGCCGGAGAACTCGTCGTAGGAGAGGCCCACGGCGTTCAGTTTTTCCTCGATCAGTTTGACTGCCTCTTTGCCGTTCGCTGCCAACCCGAAATTCCCGATGGTCTCAAAGAAATACCGATCTACTATGCGGAGCGGGTTGAAGGTCCCAAACGGGTCCTGAAAGATGGCCTGCACGCCTTCGGTGAACCAGACCTTTTTGTTCTCCGATTCCCCACCCTGCCCGCCCCGGTGCACGATGGCGCCTGAGGTTGGTTCCTCAAAGCCCAGAATCATTCTGGCAGTAGTTGTCTTTCCACAGCCGCTCTCACCGGCCAGGGCAAAGATCTCCGCCGGTTTGACGTAAAAGGATACATTGTCAACTGCCCTTATCCTGACCCTCGAGAATATGCTCCCCAAGGAGAACACTTTGGTCAGGTGATTGACTTCAAGCAGTGTTTCCATCTTATCCCTCTCCGACCAACCAGCAGGCGACCCGGTGGTTGGGTTCCAGCCTGACAAAGCCCGGCATCTGTTTCGTACAGATATCCAGGACGTAGGGGCAACGTGGGTGGAAGGGACAGCCGCTGGGGAGATCTATGAGAGAAGGCGGGCTTCCGGGCACGCTCTCTCGCGTCGTCTTGTCCCCAAACCTCGGCAGAGAGTTGATCAAATACTGGGTGTAGGGATGGAGAGGGCGGCCGAAAATCCTCTCGGTTGTCGCTTCCTCTACCATCTTTCCGGCGTACATGATACCGACACGATCGGCGATATTGGCCTGAACGCCCATGTCGTGTGTAACCAGGACGATCGTGTTTTCCAGATATTTCTGAACGTCGCGCAGCATTTGCACGACCCCTCTCTGGACGACGACGTCGAGCGCGGTCGTGGGCTCATCACAGACAATAATCCGGGGCCTGAGCAGCGCTGCCAGGGCGATCGTAACCCGTTGTCGCATGCCACCCGACAACTGGTGTGGATAAGTATCCAGGATCTTCCGTGGCAGCCCCAACTCCACAATCTGCCTCCCGGCGATCTCGTAGGCTTCCTCTCTTGTCTTGCCGCTCACGTGGCTCTCGATGAAATCTCGGTAGGTCTCTTTCACCTTCATCACGGGATTGAGCACGCTCATCGAACCCTGCGGAACGTAGGAAATATACTCCCAGCGCAGCCTTCTCTTTTCCTCTGCGCTGAGAGAAGAGACATCAATCTCCTTACCGTACCCACAATAGTAGACCTTCCCCCCGATCAGCCTCAACGGAGGCTCGATGGCGGCGACGAGCGCTTTCAGCAGCGTCGTCTTCCCACAGCCACTTTCGCCGGCGATCCCATAGACTTCGTTTTCCCGGATCTCGATATTGACCTCGTTGACCGCCTTCACCACCTTCTGGGTCCCGAAAACGTCGAGCACGTAGAAGGCTTTCAGCCCTTCAGTCCTGAGTACTGTCTCGTTCATCGTCCCCTCACTGTGCTCCGACGCGCTGGATACGAGTTCTTGGATCCAGATATTCGCTGATACTGACCGAGAGCCAGTAGAGAGCGATAAACATAAGGACCGATATGACCACCGGCGTCAAGACCCAATTCCAGCGTCCCAAGAACATAGACTGGTAAATGATCGCCCAATTCAGCATCGTGCCCAGGGTGGGAATGTTAACATCGACCAATCCAAGGAGTGCCAGCGTCATCTCCAACCCAATCGCCCATGATATATTGTTGATCAAAGTCGAAAAGACCAACGGCATGGCAAAGGGCATGTATTCGTTCAATACCAGTTTGAGCGTCCCCGTACCTGAAAGGATGGCCGTCTGGGTGAACTCTCGCTCACGCAGGCTCAAGATCACCGAGCGGATCACCCGCGCATCCCATGCCCAGCCGAAGGCCGATAGCATCAATCCCAGAACCACCAGACTCATGTGTTGTCGCACCATCATGGCTAACATTACCAAGATCAGGAAGAGCGGGATGACCAACAGGCCGTCGCTGACAAACATCAATATCCGGTCGGTATTGCCGCGCGTATAGCCGGCAACCATGCCAACCAGGACGGCGATCACCCTGGAAACCGATGCGGCGATGAGGGAGATGATCAGGGAATTGCGCACTGCATAAGTGGCCTGCCAAAAGATATCCTGCCCGTTCGAATCGGTGCCGAGCGGGTATTGAACCGACGGCTTCGTATCTTTCGGGACAACATTCCATAGAGTAGGGTCATAAGGCGAAAAATTGGACAGGAAGGCCAGGATCAGGATGATCACGAGTACGCCGAAGCTGAAGCAGAAGCGATAATCTCTGAATAGATCTCTGAGGACTTTCACGTGACTGAACTCCTTAATAGTATCTCACCCGCGGGTCAAACAAGGGATATGTCAGGTCAACGACCAGGATCGCCGTTGTGATACCAACGATGGAAAGCATGGTGATCCCCATGATCAGGTTGTAATCTGCTCGGATGACGGAGTTATACAGCAGCATTCCCAGGCCGGGGTAAGAAAAAACGATCTCTGTAATCAGTGCCCCGCTAAAGATTTGCCCAAGCCCAAGCGCCAGGCCGGTGACTTGCGGCAGTAAGGCGTTGCGAATGACATACTTGCCCACGATGCGGCCTTCGGTAACGCCGCCCAGCTTGGCATACTGGACAAAACTTTCCGCATTGACGTTCTGTACAATCAGCTTCATCGTTTGGAACGTGACTGCCCCTCCCAGGACGCTTAACGAGAGGGCAGGCAAAAACGAATGCCAGAGGACATCTTTGATATAGCCCCAGGTGAAGGTGGGTAGAGCTCCCAATGACGACCCGCCTGTAACCGGGAACCAGCGCACGACCCAAGCAAGAAGCAGGAGCAGTGCGAAGGCAAAGATGTAATAGGGCTGCGGGCGGACCACCATGGCGACGGCATCCAGGGTTCGCGACCAACCTTTCCGAGCAAAGTAACCCGCCAACCCGCCAAGGATATTCCCTGATATCCACGAGATGGCGGTCGTGGTCAGCAGGAGTCCCAAAGTCCAGGGCAAGGCGGTGGCAATGAGCTGGTTAACGCGGGTGGGGAAATTGAAGAAGGAAACGCCGAAATCAGCGCGGAACAGCCTGCCCCAAAAAGCCCAGTATTGATCGAGCCAGGAGCCCTGCAAGCCATACATCTCGGTCAGGTCGGCGATGATGCCATCCATCGCGCCCGGTTCCAATGTTGAACCGCGCGCCCTCATCATACCGATCATAGCCATGACAGGGTCGTTCGGGGTGAGCCTGGGAATGAGGAAAACAATGGTGATGCCCAGCCAAATTACTAGAACGTATGCAATCAGACGAGGGATGAGATATCGTTTCAGGAATGGCACGGCGATCACCTCACTTATCTGGAAGAATCCTGGGCGGGCGAGGCGCCCGCCCAGGATAATTGTACCACCAACCGCAGGACCTATGCGCCGGTGGCTTTCAGGAATGGAGTAAAGTACTTGAAGTTGGGCCAGTGTGTATAGGGCTGACAATAGGCGTTTTCGCTGCCAGGCCAGTTGGTCCAGTAGTACTCGTCCCAGCCGACAAAGCCGATATACCCGTAGGTCGGGACGCCGGGCATATTCTTGACCGCTTCCTGGAGGCCCTTGGTGCCCACCGCGACGACGGCTTCGGTATCGAAGGGATCCGTCTCGCGCAGCTCCTTGATGATGGCGTCCATCTCATCGCTCGACCAGCGCGAGTAAATGCCATTGGTGCGCTCTCCAAGGGGCTTCTTATAGGCAGAGTTCCACCTGTCGAGCACGCGATACAGGTCGGGCCCTGCACCCCAGGGCTCCTGCGAAGGCCAGTTGCCGCTTATATCAAAGTCGCCGGTGGCCTGAATGCCATCATTATCCGCGATGGAAAGCACCTGGGCATCGATGCCGAACTTCTTCCACTGCTGCACGGCGGCCGCGGCATTGCGCGCATCATGGTTGGTAAGTATCGTGCCGCACAGATAGGAGATCTTCCAGGGCGAGCCATCCGGCAGCAGCCACTTCCCGTCCGCATTCTTCGAGAAGCCGTTCTTCACCAGCAGCTTTTCGGCGATGTCGGGGGCATACTTGTACCACCCCAGTCCGAAAGCCTTTTCAAGAAATTCCGGCGTATCGGGGAAGACATAGCCACGGCTCCTGGCGTAGGCTACGACGCGGTTCGGCACATCCGGGTCATAGGGCGCAAAGGTCTCGCCATCGCCCACGTCAATGGTGAAGGACTTCAGCCAGTCTTGCATCGGCTCGTGGTATAACCTGGGGTAAGGGCCAAGGTGCGGGACGTGTATCGCGCTCACGGTGCCGGTGCAGTCAACGGCGATGCTCATGTACTCCACCATCTCGATCGACAGGATCAATGCCCAGCGGACGTCGACGTTATCGAATGGCGGCCGGGCGGTGTTGAAGAGGATACCGGTGATGCAGGGGTCGTTGTTGACCACGAAGGGGAAGGTCGGCTGGTAGGCGCGGGAGGTCTTGGACTGCGCCAACAGCGCCTTGAGACCATCGGATGAGAGTTCCGCCACATCTAGTTGATGCGTCAATTGCGCCAGGATTTGAGCGCCTTCAGTGTCAAAACCCTGCAAGATGATGTACTTGGGCTGAGGCTGGCCATACATGATGCCGGTCGGGCTCTTGTCCCAATCTTCGCGTCTTTCCCAGGCCGTCCAGAACCCCTGGGGATCAAAGCTGTGCAGCTTGTAAGGACCGCAGCCTACATACGGATTGAAGGTAAACTGGACCGGATCTGCTTCCTTCTCGAAGATGTGCTTGGGCATGATCCTGGTGCAGCCCCAGCGGTCGAGGAAAGTGGTGTGGAAGCGCGAGTTGGGCTGATTCAGAACGAATTTGACCGTGTAATCATCCACAGCAGTCACAGAGGCGACGTTATCCACAAAGAAGGTATGGGCGCCGAAGCCATCGAACTGCATCAGGGTCTCGACCGTAAAGACCACATCGGCAGCGGTGAAGGGCTCGCCGTCATTCCAGGCGACGCCCTCGCGGAGAGGGACTGTGCATTCAGTGAAGTCTGCGTTGTACGTCGGGTCACCGTCAGCAAGGCCGTTGATGATGTTGCCCGTGGCAAAGTCAACCGACCATAACGGCTCGTCAGCCAGGTTCTGCAGGCCGCGGTCTTGCCATTTCCAGCCAACCCATAGGTTCATGTTGTCAGGTGTGCCGACACGCCCGGTGAGCTGCCTGGCGATCAGCGTCTCGCTTCTGGGGAAGGCGCCAAGGACAGCGGGCGCTTCCTCTTTTACCACCGGGGGCGGTGTGGCCGTCACGACGACCTGCTCGACCACCGGGGTCCCTGCGACCTCGACGATCCGCGTGACCTCCACCTCTTTGACCTCGGGTGTCGGCGCTGCACAGGCACTCGCTACCATCGCAGTAGCGGCCAGGGCCGCACCCTGCAGGAATTCCCTGCGGCTAAGTGTCTTCTTATCCGCTTCCATTTCTCCCTCCTTAAATATCCTGGGTTGAAGCTAAACCGACTTTCTAACTCTGAGGCAGAATTAACCGGCTTCGATAGATCGCTCGTATCACCTCCTCTCTCAGAGCCAGCGGTACGCGCTGCTCACTTGCGACAGTCAGTTGGCAGGCTCTACGGAGCATTGCCTGCGATGGCACAGCACGAATCTCTGGCAATGAGCCGCGTGGGCATCTTGTACACGTCGCTTTCCAGGGAGTTGCCTTCGATCAGCCTGATCAACATCTCCGTGGCTACGTATCCCATCTGGTCAATGAACTGATCAACCGTCGTCAGACCAGGGTTGGTATAGGCTGCCTCGGGGATGTTGTCGAATCCAACCACAGACAGGTCGCCCGGGACGCGCAACCCGGCCTGCTGGGCGGCCTGGATAGCACCAAGGGCGGATTGGTCGTTGGCCGCGAAGATGGCCGTCGGCGGATTGGACAGGCTCAGCAGTCTCTGAGCGCAGGCGAACCCCGTCTGCCTGGTATAGTCGCCTGTCTGGATCAGGTCGGGGTCCAGGGGGATGCCGGCCTGCTGCAAGGCGTCCTCATAGCCCGCCAAACGGCGGACGGCACTCTGCAACTCAGGACGGCCACCGATGAAGCCAATCCTCCGGTGTCCCGAGCCGAGCAAATGCTCCATTGCCGAGAGAGCCCCGGACCGGTTGGTGGCGATGACGACCGGACAATCAGGCGTTACGTTGTTGGGATCAACGACGACTACCGGCGAGGCGGTGGAGAAGGTGGTGGCGGCAGGCGTCACGACGATGACACCGTCGGTGATGCCGCCAGTCAGCAGCGAGACGTGCCGTCGCTCTCGATCGGCAGTTGACTCCTGGTTGAGGTCCCCGCCAGTGTGCACGATGAGGTCGAGGTCACACTCGGTGATCGCCCGGTTGACACCCTTCAGCACCTGGATAAGGAAAGGATCCCCCACGTCGGGCATGATCACGCCAATGACGTTCATTCTATGGCTGCGCATGCCTCTGGCCGCCAGGCTTGAGGAATAGCCCAGGCTCTCAATGACGCCTTGCACTTTCTGATAGGTCTCTGGCGCCACGTCGCCCTTGTCGTTTAGCACGCGTGATACCGTAGTGACCGACACCCCTGCGGCTTCGGCCACATCTCGAATGGTAACTGCTGCTCTGGCGCGGCTCATGGCTGGCGTTCGTTTCGACTCGGGGCTGACAACAATACCGGTAACAATACCGGTAACAATACCGGTAACGTTTCCTATATCTTACCACACGATAATTGCTTTGTCAAGCGATTCGTAGGAAAAGATCCTTAATATTCTCTCAGCCCCTGCTCAGGGTGCTCTCAGGTATCGCGCTTACGATCTATACCGAATCCTTACCGCTTCTTCACAACCCTCTTACATCCTCCTGGTATACATGGAAGCGGGTCGGAGGAAAACCAACCCGAATCTGAATGGAAGGGAGGTGAATCAGGTGAGCAAAAAGAGGCTTCTCCTACTATCTGGCGGTGTGCTGGTGGCACTGCTGCTGGTGGGCCTGGTCGGGGTCGCAGTCGTATCCGCCCAGGATCCCACGCCCGAGCCTACAGCCCCCTCGGCCAGGCTCGGGGCAGGCCCATCCGGCTGGCACGCTGGTGGCCGGGGCCGGGGCGGCCTGGGGCCCGGCATGTTTGGCCGGGGAGGCAGCGACCGATGGACGATGTTCGACACAGCAGCCGAGGCCCTGGGGCTGACCCCGGAGGGACTCTTCACCGAGTTGCACTCGGGCAAGAGCCTGGAAGAGATCGCTGAGGCGCAGGGCGTCGAGATGGAAGCAGTGCAGGACGCGCTGCATGCCGCCCAGGCCAAGGCCAGGCAGGAGGCCATCAAGCAGGCTGTCGAAGATGGCAAAATGAGTCAAGAACAGGCCGACTGGCTGCTCGAGGGGCTGGAGCAGGGCTTTTTCCCTGGCGGGCGGGGCCTGGGCTTCGGCGGCAGATGGGGCAACCCAGGACCTCCTGAGAGTGAGTGATCGGGCGGGCCTGCCAGGCTGATGTTTGAGAAGGGGGGTGGTCTATGAGCAACGGTGGGGAGGAGCGCTGAGGCGCCCCTCCCCACCCTATCGTACACCATAGACTCTCAGTCTTCTCTCAGCAACTGCTTAGGGTGCTCTCAGGTATTGTGGTTACAATGGGCTTCAAAGCCTGGTTCTGGCACCGATTAGTCAGAACTGGTGCATAGGTACGCAAACCCAATCCGGCATCAACGAGACGGAGGAAGCATGAAGAAACGCAGGACCTGGATCATTCTCACCATCG
>Ga0315285_10007262_pt1 | contig 11378 bp, 12 predicted proteins | sample YL17G09_36_MG_FD_203698 | JGI IMG/M metagenome (GOLD analysis project Ga0315285, IMG submission 203698) | Sediment microbial communities from Yellowstone Lake, YNP, Wyoming, USA - YL17G09_36 | ecosystem: Environmental > Aquatic > Freshwater > Lake > Sediment | place: USA: Wyoming | collected... | reverse complement strand
AGCAGCATCAAATGCTCTTGCTGAAACAATATGATTGCTTATAATTAAATCACTTATATCCCAATCAATTGTCCAGTGATCTGTACCAGTTGCTTCTCTCCATCCAACTTTATCTATAGATACTTCAACTTTTTCAACACCAAGGTTATCAGATGCCTGCCCTTGTATTGTTAATATATCTGTTTCTACTATTTCACTATCAAAGGGTGTAACTATTTTTATAAATGGAGGAATCACATCGACTAGTCTAATCAAAACCTCATCTTGTGCATCACCACATACCGCTTTTATCAAATAATTTCCAGGGTCAGGACTTGATGTATCAAATTCATAAAACCATTTATAATCCTGAACTGTAACCGCATATGGTACCCCGCCAATATATAAAGTGACATCACCAGTTGCTATACCACTAATAACCACAGTTTCGCCAATATTGAAAATAGGGACATCAAAAATATTTGTATCTAAAGAGACAATCTGTACTCTATCCTCTGTTGTTGACATTTCAACACTTACAGAAAAGTTAAGAATAACATTACTACTACGACCATTGTTTCTAAATACAAGATACCAGTTGTTTTCCTGTGCATTTACAACAATATCACCCGAGTTTTCGCTCAAATAATTGTAGCAAATGTAACTATTACCATCTCTATACCTTGTGAAATTATCTTCATCCACGATGAAAAAATCTATCTTTCCATCTCTTTTGTATACTCCTTTAAAGTTTCCTTCTATACTTTTCTGTACCTGATATGATCTAGTGTCAAAAGAAACCTTGAAATCAATATCTCCACTTGGCATATCCCTATTGGAATGTTTATCCTTAACAGGGGGAAGAATCGGGAATAAAATAATATATTTCTTATCCACTGGACTGTTTAAAATACGTAATTTATTATATTTAGCAAGCAGCAATGTGTTTTCAAGATTACCATATTGTACAATAAATGTATAGCTGCGATTAGAACCTAGTTCAAAGCAACATTTTCCGCAAATATCTGTAAAATTCCATATACAATTTATATGTCCATCAACAATATCTGGAATGCTGTCGATTCTCTCTGTAACCTTGTTATAGAAATTTTGAAGAATTTTTCCTTTAAACAGTAGTGGAATTGTATCCCAAAGCGTATTTACTTTTTCTAAAAGCTTGTATTTTATCCATGTTATATCTTTGGGGCCTTGAACTGTTACGATAATTCTGGCTCCATCAACAGGTAAAAGATTTCTATCAAGCACTTGGAAACAAACTGTTTTTCTATCTTCTGGATGAACATAAGTAGAAGTCACTTCATAGATACTGCTATCACCTGTTTTAGCATAAATAGCAGATATATCTTTTCCCCAACCATATGCATAAACATCTGGTACATTCACAGCTCCTCCACCATCAGACCACCAATTATCAATCTGATGCCATCCTCTTTCATAAAACTCACGCCATACATGATCCTCACCGATATTATCAATAGAAGCAGATGGAACAAGCGCTGCGCTCTGAGCAGCAACTGCTAAAATCTTTAGCTCCCCGCACCATCCATTATGTTCATGTGCGATAATATTTGGTTGCCCAGGTCTATCACCATATGCTTGTTCAGGAACAGTTTTACCAATCCAATAACTTATAGCCTCGACAGCGGTTGGATGGTTTTCCATACTCCACGCCCATAACCGTTGACCAGGTTGAGAGTACGACTCGCAATCCCAGAGATAGTCAATCTCTGATAACTTCTCTTTAAGCAAAGGATAACCTATATCATTATGATTAAATAGATAATCTCTCCAAAACTTACCATAAATAGACTCTGCAATACTAATTACATCTGGATGCACAACATTCCAATAATAGATTTCTGGTGGATATTCCAACTGTTTCTCAGTGCCATTTTCAATTATCCGATAACTTATTGTGGAATAATAATTCCCCAAATTATCATCAAAGTCTTCTATATCAGCATATTTTATCCATTTATCGTTCTCATAAAGAGTTAAAACATTATCCCTGATAACATCTGCAGAAGGAACATTTCCTATTGGGGAATACGCTATAGAAAAAGCTATTTCATCCACATATTTCTTACTGGTTTCAAGTATTAAATCTGCATACTCTTCCCCATCAATTGCATTAAACTGTCTTGTCAGCTCTCTCTGAATCCATTTTGGTGATTTAGCTATAGCTTCTTTGATTTTTTCAGATAATCCAGATGAACAAGCAGTAATATTTTTCCCTTCCAGTGTGAGATTATCTGAGGAAAACTTGATATAGTAATCGGATTGCGGGGGGATTTCTATTTCACTAGCAATTGTTCCTATTATTTTTTTGTCATTACCAACAGTGTCATTCAAAGAAAAGACAGAATATGATACCCCCGGTAGAATTAGGCAAATCGCAAATAATAGTACGAATGTCTCTTTTATACCCAATACCAATCCATTACTGGATTTGATTTTATATTCCCCCTTATCCGATAAAATATAATATAAACTATATTATATATTGTAAACTATCTACTTATAATTTTTCTTTAGCAGTACTCTCCCTTAATATAAACAATTCCTTGATCATATCTGAAGCTCATAACGTTCCTCAGTTACTTTCTTACCCCAGATCACATGTGTCTTCTCCTCGGTTTTCCTAAAACCAACACCAGTATAAAGATGACGAGCTGCATCTAGTTCACTTGCTGTCCAAAGGAATATTGTTCTATACTTTTTTTGTTTACAAAATGAAAGTGCCTCATTTATAAGTTTTTTACCAAGGCCTAGTCCGCGGTAGTCAGAATGAACCAAAAACCAACGAAGTTGAGCCTCCTTCTTTGAATATCCCACAACAGCAATGACACCAATAATATGACCATCACACTCTGCTAACCAAATTCTATCCCTACTGGGATTAAAAGACCTAACAAATTCAGCAAGACCGCAAGAAACATACGCTTCAAATGTCTGGTCATAACCATATTCCCTAGCGTATATTACACCATGAAAGCGTGTCAAATAATCAATGTCCTCAGAATTAAAATTAGATCTTATAATCCATGGCAAACCACTTTTTTTCAATGGTTTATAGATCCGGTCTTTCATACTACTTTTTGATATCATCATCAATCAGTTAACAAAACTATTTTAAGGAGCGGTTTCATTTTTTAATCCTATCTGAAACATTGGCATCCAGGAATAGGTTTCCCCAAAACCAACAGATTCTACCTCAGCCCAAGTAAGAGTTTTAAAATGAACTGCTGCAACTGGATAAAAATCCTTGTAACCACCTTGAACCCTAAGAACTGCCTCAATATCTTGTTCTTTATAAAGTTTAAAAGTACACCTAGCTACTCCTATAGTTCCATATTCAGTTACCGTCCGTTCAGAATTATAATTTTCTCCTCCCGCCTTTGTAATTTCTACATTTATAAGAAGACCAATAGGTCTTTCAGTGAGCATATTATTATTTTTATCTAAAAGATACACATTAGCTTGAATAACACAAACAACGGTGATATAATCAGGTTTCATACCTAGCTCTTCACAACCACTAAAACAAAGCGTTATGAAAAGCAAACATACGCCCATGATAACCAATTGTTTTCTCATCTTTTGCTCATAATTCCAATAATGAAAGATATATATAAATTGAGAGGAGATTTTTTTGAAAAATTAGAAGAAAAAAACCTCTAATCACAAACTAAGACCAACAAAAGAAACCTATCATGATTACCTGATTATTGTTCATATAATTTTCTTGAATTCGAATTAATCTCTATAAATTTTGTCGTGATGATTATAATCTTCAATGATTACTGTTTTCGATGTTTCATCCACTGAAAACAACATGACAAAATTGCTGTCAACATGAACTCGTTTTAAATGCTGCAGAGGTTTTTTAAGATTCTTATAATGTTGTGGATTTTCTCGTATTTCATTGATCTTCTTATAAATAATTTCTACTTGTTTAGGGTTTTTCTTTACAAGTTTCAATAAAATGGTTTCAACGGATTTTCTTACAAGTAATTTATACATCCTTGTCCAATCCGAAATGTTTCCTGAAATCTTTTATCTCTACAGTTTTTTCTTTCTGACGTTTCTTCATTTTTTTAATATATTCTGGTCTGAGTTCAGGCTCGAGAAGTTCTTTTTCATATTGTTGTGCCATTACATCTATTGCTTGGCTCTTATCTTTTAGTCCATATTTTGCTTTAAGGATATTTAAAATTCTGTTTGTATTTTCATCTATATTTATAATCGCCTGAACCATTAATTCCACCTTAATATAGTATTAATACGACATGAATATAAATATTTTTCTATTATATGATAAAAAGGCAGTTCTAACCATGATTCTTTATTCAATTTTATATTTAATCACAAACTGAGTCCAGCAGGAGTAACAAATAATGATTATCTGATTAAAAATTAGGTGGAATATCTTTATTATTAAGAATACAGAACTTGCAATCATAACAGATTCCGTCATGGTTATCGGTTTCTTTAGAGACGCAGATTTTACAAAGAATGTTGTTTCCTTACTCTTTTGTTACCTTTCTTTTTCGATGTTTTTAGTAATAAATCGTTCATTTGTTTTCTTTTTACATTCATTTTCCAAGAAATCAGAGAAATATTTATATACTATTTAATACCATATAGTTATCAGTTAATAACAATTGGTGATAAAAATGTCAAAAACTGTTCAAGAATATAAACTCAGCCATTCTCCAACCCTAAACACGGTTCTTATGGTTGAACATACACTCCAAAACATGAACGAAAGTGTCATTAAAATTTCAGAGTTAAAAAAGCGCCTCCCTAAACAAATAAATCATAACACCCTGATGATTATTCTCACCTATCTTGAAGTAAGCAACAAAATCGCAGTCAGCCTAAAAGGAATCACCTGGATCCACAATCCCAATCCACGCCTACAAAAAGCGATTTCTAAGGGTCTTGAACTATGAAAAAAGTAAGAGTAGTTCTTTCACCGGAAGCTGAGGAAGTCTATAAATATCTCAATAAAGAAGCACCAACATCAAAAACAGAACGCATAATACTAAATGCAATCAATAAAAAAGTAGAATTAATCAAAATGAACTATCATTATGGAGACCCAATAGCAAAAGATCTCATTCCACGGGAATACAAAGAGAGATATGATGTGAAAAACCTTTTCCGCGTTGAACTGCCAAACTATTGGAGAATGCTATACACACTAACAGATGATGAAACAAAAATAGAAATTATAGCCTTTGTTCTTGATCTAATTAATCATTCAACCTACAATAAAAAGTTCCGTTATAAAAGGCAATAACCCATTATTTTTCAGTAATTATCAAAATTCTAATCATTATAACTATTAGATATTTAGTGTAATATTCTTATCATCTATAATGCAAAACTTATAATCATCATAAATTCTATCAGGATTATTTGTTTCGTTTGTACAACAGATTTTATAGATCCTACTCCTTTTCTCCTTTACTAATATCCCTTCTCTAACACTAAGAAATATACAAGAAGCTTACACTAACTTCATCCTTCAAAAACTTGCTAATTATGAAAATTATAAATTGCAGGTAAAGTCTCTAAACAATGTACTTTTATTTTATCTGAAAAAAACTAACAATTTCTTTTATGGGATATTGTAACGAAAATCAGAAAGAATTCCAGCATCCAAATCATTCTGTGCTTCCTCTCCAAAGATATAGGTATAATACTCGTCAAGCCCCTTCAGATGATACTGAAACCAAGCGGTAAAATACTTACTAGAAACTCGCCGTTGCTCCGCAAATTCAATACCTCGTGGATTATCTAAGCCAAGCCTTTCAGCTATCTTGGCGACGAAATCATCAATAAAACCAATATGATTGCCTCCAGTAATGGACAAGTACTCTTTTACCGATGTTTCTGGTATAAAATCAGTGTAAAATGGTACGACACGCTCAGGGGGAACCATCCCATCATTATTTCCCACCTGTAGTTGCGTTGGAACTGTGATATTCTGTGCTGCATCCTTAGCAGATTCTGAACCTGCAGGTGCTAGGGCAACAGCTGCATCAATCTCTGAATTAGGAGCTCCTGTTGCCTCTATGCATCCTCCCCCACCCATAGAAAGACCAATTCCTCCGAATGTTTCAGCATCAACCATGCCAGATATTGGCGAAAACCACATACTGTTCTGAGATTTCAGCTTTTCAATGCCTCCATTAAAACCATAAGCCCACTGTGTTGTATCGCCTGATAATTTATGAGGTGGCGTAAAGCATATCGTCACATAGCCATGAGATGTAAGATGCTTCGGAATCCATTTTATGTTCCACTCTGATCCAGCAAGACCATTCGCAACGACAATACCAGGGTATGGCGCTCCCGAGATATCTTTTGAGGCAAACCATCCATCACGAATAGCTGGATACCGTATGGTTGCCCAATAACGTCCATAAGGAGGAACGACAAAGGTTACCTTAAAGTAGCCAATATGATATGGTCCTGGTTCATCCGGTGGTGATACAGTATGAACATCTACCGCGTGAACAGGGAAAACTATAAGAAAAATAACAGCGACAAGTCCAAGTAATATTATTTTCATCTTCATTTTATCATCACTCCATCAAATAGATAATAAATATTTCATCTCATATTTAATACCATCTCGTTATCAAGAAAACGTGTATTCTAATTGAAGATCAGTCTCTCATCGCCGTATATTGATTAAAATCTACTAGGTACGACAATTGATACGTTACAATTTTTCTCCTAATCCAAAAGGATTACTTTCACCGACCATCTAAAAATTCGGTGGAATATCCTTATCATTAATAATACAAAACTTACAATCATCACAGATTCTATCAGGATTATCTGTTTCTTTTGTGTCACAGATTTTACAGATCATAACTTCCTTCTTAGATGCTATTCATCCTTCATCTTACTCAAATACAACCGTTTTGAGCTTTCCAGATCCATGTATTCTTTCAACGCTTCTATCGTGGCAGTGCCTCATGCTCCTCCGTAGGTGCAGAATGAGGCATTGGTGAATTGTCTGGTGTCGGGTTGGTAAAAACACAGTGTTGAACAGAGTGGTGGTTAATCGGGTGTTCCGATATTTTTAATAATATAGTGAACATGTAATTTCTGGTGATAATGTGCCAATTGATGAAAGTAAGTGGAGTAGAAAAAATGAATTTGAAGAGTATACTGACAAAGTATACAATTTTTTGAATGAACATTATCCCAATGCATATACCTATGTAGAAATATCAAATGGAATTGGATTAGAAAAAAATCCTGATGCGCTGGGATATGATTGGGCATATTGGTTGAGAATATCAAAGATATTACAGGAAATGGATAGAATAGAAACTAAAATTATTGATGGAAAATCGTATTATAGAGCAAAAAAATAGTGGAAATGATTACCATTACAGATATTGCATATTCAGTCCCGAAGCTTACCAGGATGTGTAGAATGATTCATTCAATCATGGTATTGTCCTTGTTGCCTCACAAAGCAAAAAGTTCTGACATAGACAATTACTCTTTTTAAGATTATTATGATTATGAAATTGTAGTTTGTAGGAGGAAAAAGTATTATCCTTCTTTATCTTTTTAATTTTATATCTAGTTCCTTCCAATCCCTGTTTACTTCTTTTAGTGTTGATACTGCACCATGTAGGGTTTTACCAAAGAAATCTTCAACAAATTCATTTATCTTTATCTCTTTACCGTCAACCAACAAACTAACCTTCAATTAAATCACCTCAAAAGCATATCCTAGTTTTGGAATTAAATTTTACCTTTTGTCTAAGAATAAACGTGTACAATTTTTTGGAGTTTTTTGCATGTATGAATTTACTAACTTAGAGTATATTGTTTAGGAGTGGTAGTTTTCAATGTGAACTCCTATATTCAGGTAAAAAAAGGAGGGGTTAAAGAGCAATAGGGTATTCTGAATTGTTGGTAAGAAGTTGGTAAAAAACCTAATAAAATGTGAAGATTGTGGATATGTTTATATCATAGAGAGAGGTAAATGAATGAAATATGTATGTAATCGATGTGGTAAAGTTTTTCAGGCCGATGACATGACCGTTCATTATATGAGAGGTGTTAACGGATTTGAAATTGTTGCTGTTTGTCCATTGTGTTTAGAGAAATATCTAGAGAAAACAAAAGGAGATGATGAAAGAAGTAAAGTAATTACTAACGTTGACAGTAAGACATCTTTACAACTCCTCATTTAAAACCTCCTTTTTACTCTCTTCATGCGTGCCATTACAACTTTTTTCCTCCCTCAGATGTAAAAAGCATATCATCTCTTTCTTTAAAAAACCAACACCATCTTGTGGGTTTTGTGAGATGATAAAAAGATGTTGAAAAACAAGGTTTTTATCAAAAAGTTCCTTTTATCTCTTCTCCTTTATTGATTCCAGTATCTCTTTTCCAAAAGGAGTTAAACCATATAATCTAATATTTTTACCGCCACTTTTCTCCTCAACTAGATCTAAACTTAGAAGTGATCCATCCTCGTTATATCTAGATCCCATTCCTCTCAATGCCCCGATAACATTCGTAGGTGTTGTTTTAACATTATATGCTATCTCAGAAGTGTAACTACAGCTAGGGCTTATTTCAAAAAGATATTCTGCAATCTTCTTTCTAACATTGCTTCTCCGTAGAGCCCTTATAACAAGAGGTCTCTTTATATTGAGAGAGACCGCTAATTCGTTATCTTCCTGCATCCCATCAACTCGCCTTTAAATGGATGCTTTTTCCTGTTAATAAAGTATTTGTCCCTCTAGATAAGCACTTGCATATATAGATATATATGCGTTTGCCTCTTTAAATGCCGATAAAGATGATGAAGCATCTGCATCAAGAATCATTATCTGAATATGCACGGGTATATTCAGATATAGATAAAGCTAATAATTCATTTACTCAAATAAAAAGCAATCAAATAATCAAGAGATTTTTTATTCAAATTTCTTACCACAGTAGGGACATACTTTCGAATCAGTTGGAATGTCAAGTCCACAGTCAGGGTATTTCTTATATCACTTCATATCTTGTCCTCTCTTAAAATTTCATAATATCATTTTCTTTAAAAAACCAACCACTCAAAATTAAATTATTTTTATTTCTAATTGAAAATATGGGTAACAACTGTTCAATATCATAAAAAGGTCTTTATAAAAATCATTTATGAAATTGTTGAAGTTATTTGAAAAAGCGAAAACGCCAGTATATAAAGGTGTTGAAAATCAATGAAAAGTGTAGGTTTTGACAGATAAAGAAAAAAGAGATAGAGAGGGCAATCTGTGAATCAATCTAGGGGATCATCGACAGTGAAATATTTTGTAACATTCCATACCATTTCACCTGTTATACTAGTATCAAGCCAATCAAAATATTTAATTACATCCCCCTCTTGATGATTCATACCATCTTTATGATGAAAATACCATGGGCCTTTTTTTACAATTAGAATCGTGTTATATGATCGATTAATTTGTTCTTTTGCGTCAGCAAACACCCTTGCATTACTTGGCGGACCACCATCACTTCTAACTGATGTTGTAAAATTTGTAACATATCCTGTTCTATTTACATAATCAGTTCTATTTGCTACATCACTTACAGTAGAGTTTAAACTCTCACTATTTGTATAAACTGCCAATGTTAACCTTGTTTTTGTCCAATTGAATCCTAGCTGATTTAAATCAATAACCATAGAAATATTTTCATTTCTGTGTAGAACCTCATAATAGTATGCTCCTCGCAGTCCATGTTCTTCTCCACAGAAACCAATAAACCTTACATTACATTTTGGTGTTATATTTTGCTCTTTCATATATTTGGCAACACCAAGAACTGTAGCCATACCGATTGCTGAGTCACCAGTACCCTGATTCCATTCGCAGTCATATAGACAGCTTACGATAACAGTTTCATTAGGATTAGTACCATTGATCTGTCCTATAACATTATAGCTTTCAACAGACTCAATCCACTGTTGATTTATATAAAAATCTAACCTGTAATCATCAGGATTATCGAGTATTTTCTTACCTATTGATCCATTTATACGTATTTTTGGAAGCGGATCAAATATACCTGGGCCCTCATTAAATGTGTCATTGTTAGAATCAACAAGTATTAATCCTTTACAATTAGGCTGAAATAAAGTCCATAAAACCATTTCATTATGTGGTTTTGGGAAATTTTGAAAGATTATATTTAAAATTGGTCCTATAAATTTTAGTTCCGGTGGCGGTTCTGACCATTTACAGTAATCTGTATCTTTTGCTATATAAACAAAGGGTTCATTGTTTATGTAGTGACGTAAAACTTCTGTTGGCAATGAATAGCGATATGGTTTTATAATTACCCTAAGATTTGTATACGAAAAATTATAAGTCAAACGTTCCTCATTATAAAAATGAAATTTTTTATCAAAGGTTCCATTAACTGGGCATAATAAAGATATTAATTTAGCGGTTTTAGAATAAATTGACCCAGCAGTCAAGTTCCATCTAGAAGAAAAATAGCATTCAGAAATAGGAGTTATAGACCAGTCACTAATTTTTTTTATTACCAAGCCTTTTTCCATTATTTCTACCTTTGATGCAATCTTTTTTGGGACATCTGAAAGTGTCTCTGGTGTATTATTAATCGGTTCTTTCCAGGTGTATATACCAAGGCTTGTTAAATTCTCAAAAAGAATATCAGCTGCCTTATGTTCCCCCTTCGTTCCAAAATCTCTGCCCTTAGCAATTTCACCAGATGATTCATTGTATTCTGTAAATATAATTTTGCTGAGATTTTCTGTTACATTGTAAATATATTGTAGATCTAGTACACTTTCATTAATTATAGAACTAATGTATTGATACTCTGAATCGATTTTTACATTATCTGTTTCTATGATGTCGCCGTTTATACTTGGAGGAGCTGCTGTTCCAACAAATAGAAGTATTATTCCTAAAGTCAAGCTTTTCCCAAACAACCTATATTTCATTTTAATATGACCCCGACATATATATTTATGAGAGTCTCTTCTATATAAATATATTGAAGAAATAAAGATTAACAACGATTTATTGTCTTTTTCTTTAAAAAAACCAACTACCAGTTAAAACCGCAAAAGGTTGTATATAAAGGTGTTGAAAACATGGATTGTTGAATTATGGTTGATAAGGACAGTATCCGCATGCATTCATCGCAAGACATGTTTTTCTTTTCTCTTTCTCTTACGTTCCTTTCTTTCCTTCTTTGTTAAAGGCGCAGGTTTCTTTCCTGGAGATATATCTCTTCGGCCCTTGGATTTACTCATATCACCTTCCTCCTTTATTCATATCCATACAGGTGGATAGAAAAATGTAGTT
>Ga0315285_10007261_pt1 | contig 11379 bp, 10 predicted proteins | sample YL17G09_36_MG_FD_203698 | JGI IMG/M metagenome (GOLD analysis project Ga0315285, IMG submission 203698) | Sediment microbial communities from Yellowstone Lake, YNP, Wyoming, USA - YL17G09_36 | ecosystem: Environmental > Aquatic > Freshwater > Lake > Sediment | place: USA: Wyoming | collected... | reverse complement strand
CCAGCTTGACCAGTTCCGGGTTTATGCCGTGGGCGCCCACGTCAAACACCGCTTTCTGGCCGGCGTCGCGGATGGCGTCGTCAACTTCCTTCTCCGCCTTCTTCACCATCTCCTCGATGCGCGCGGGGTGGATCCTGCCGTCCGCGATCAGGTGCTCGAGCGTGATCCTGGCCACCTCCCGCCGCACCGGGTTGAAGCTGGAAATGACCACCGCCTCGGGCGTGTCGTCCACGATCAGGTCCACCCCGGTCGCGGCCTCCATGGCCCGGATGTTCCTGCCCTCCCGGCCGATGATCCGGCCCTTCATCTCGTCGTTGGGAAGCGGTATGACCGAGACCGTGCATTCCGCGACGTAATCCCCGGCGTAACGGTCAATGGCCTGGGACAAAATCCGCTTGGCGTTCTTCTCCGCCTCCTGCTTCGCCTCGTCCTCAATCTGCTTGATCCGGATCGCAGCATCGTGTTTGGCTTCCTCGGCCATGGCGTCCATCAGGATCTTCTTGGCGTCCTGCGCGGTCATGCCCGAGACCTGCTCCAGTCGCCGGGTAACCTCCAGGTGCCGGTCCTTCAATTCCTTTTCCATCTGCTGCGCGCGCTCTTCCTGCTGCGCCAACTTGCTGCTGCGCCGGTTGAGATCGAGCTCCTTCGAGTCCATCAACTCCACCTTTTTGTCCAGCGTTTCCTCCCGGTGGCGCAGCCGTTCCTGCAGTTGCTGCAACTCGACGCGGACGCCCTTGGTTTCCTTTTCGAACTCCGCCCGGGCCTGGTAGAGAAAATCCTTGGCCGCGATTTCGGCCTCCCGGACCTTGGACTGCGATTGCTTCTCCGCGTTTTCCAGCAGCGCCTTGGTTTTCGCCTCGATTCGGCGCTTCCACGACCGGAAGATGAAGAAGACCAGCAGATAGCAAGCCCCCAAGCCGGCTAAAAAGCCGGCGGCCGTCCCGATAATCATTTTCAAGTCCATGTGCTTCTCCCTTCTTTATTAGCTAAGCCCCTGTGCGCAAAGGCCTCAGGGACAAATCTTCACAAAGCCCCGCTCGGTCACCAGCCGCTTCACGTGCTGGTCGTGCTCGTCGTGGGGCAGGTCGTCGAGAACCTGGAACGCATAAGCGAACCCGACGCTCAAGGTTTCCGGCCCCAGCGTTTTCAACAGCCGGTCGTAGAAGCCTCCGCCGTACCCGATGCGGAACCCGTCCTTGCTGAAAGCCACTCCCGGCACCACCACCAGGTCAAGGCCGTGCGCGGGAATTTCTTCCCGGCCCAAAGCCGGCTCCAGGATACCCCACTGGTTCGGCGTCATCTCCGACCAGCGGTCCTCCCTCAAGAAGACCATCTCTCCCGCGCCGACCACGCGCGGAAAACACATGACCTTGTTTTCGCTCAGACCAGAGTCAAACACCAGCCGGGTGTCCACCTCCTGGTTGAACGCGGCGTAAAGCCCGATCCGCCTGGCCCGCTGGTAACAGAGCGAGCCCAGGAAATGGCGTTCAACCCATTCGCTCAACTTGAGCGCGGCCTGCGCCTCCATTGCCAGCCGCTGCTTGATCAGCTTTTTCCGCAACTGGACTTTTCCGTTTTCCGCGGCCAGGGCTTTTTCCCCTTACGGGGACTTGTGGAAGGAATCAGGACTTAAGTCAATCGGGATCGCGCAAGGACCAAAGGATCGACCGACCCTGGTCCGTCATGGCCCAGGGTTTGGGACCGGGCCGGCCCGCGCAGGCCGCTGTTCTTGCCCGGGATTTGCTTTGCCTTTCCATTTCAGATATCCGCTTAAACCCCCGATTTAATTTCTTTTTCAAGCTAACCTTATTAGTCCTGTTTCGTCCCCACAAATCCATGTTTACGATTTTCTCATATTTCCAGCAACTTTTCAAGCCGGGAGAATTTTTCCGCGAATTTTTCCAGCCGCTGGGCGAGTTGGGAGGGACCGGCTTCTTTTTTGAGGTTACAGATTTCTTCGGCGAAGTTCACGGCCAGGGCCAGGGCCTTGCCCAGGTCCAGACCCCGGGGCTCGGCGCCGAACAACTCTTTCATGCGCTGGTCGACCAGGGCCGCCACCGCCCGGATTTCCTCCATGCTCGAGCCCCGCAGAGTATATTTCTTGCCATAAACTTCCACTTCCAGTTCCGCCATCAGGACTTGACCTCCTCTTCCAGCTCCCGCACCAAAGCCGCCACCCGGTCCGCAGCCTCTTGCTTCAATTTCTTCTCCCGCGCCAACTTTTCCTCCAGCTTCCGAACCCGGGCCTCCAGCTCCAGGACCTTCGCCTCGCCCGAATTCTCACGCTCCTGCCGGGTTTCTTTGCCCTTGCCCGCAGACCTCGACTTCTCAAGCTCCTGCTTGAGCGCTTGCTCGCGGTTAAGCAACTCGGCTCGAGCTTTTTCCGCTTCTACTCGCAGCGCCTTTTCCCCGGCCAGCGCCTCGGTCGCAGTTTTCAGTTTTTGTTCAAGCTCCTCCCGGCCGCTTTTCAAAGCCAGGAGCCGGGGCGCTTTTTTCAGCAACTCTTCCAGCCGGCTCTCCAGTTCCTCCATTCTCCTGACCGCTCTTTCGTCCATCAGCAACATTCTACCTTCATTTCAAAACCGGCGTCAAGAAAAGAACGAATCGGGACCAAAGTCCCTTCCCCAATTCAATACAAGCTGCACTCGCGGTCGCATTCAATGAATTCGAGCTGGAGGGTTGTGTGGGAGATTGCGAATTTACTCCTGAGCATGTCTTCCACCGCCTGGCGGCACTGCTCCCAGTGCTCGGGTTCGCAGCATTCCTTGCACAAGACCAGGTGTCCGGTGAGGACGTGGATTCCGGAGGATATGGTCCAGATGTGGAGGTCGTGCACTTTGGCCACGGCCTGCATGGCTTCAATGGCGTTTTTGACTTCGAGGAAATCGATCTCTTCGGGCACGGTTTCGAGCAGGATGTTCGTGGTCTGCTTGAACAGTCCCCAGCTGCCGTAGACGATCAGTCCGCAAATAGCCACGCTCATGATCGGGTCAATCGGATACCAGCCGGTTGCCCAGACCACGGCGCCGGAGACGATGGCGGCCACCGAACCCAGCGCGTCCGCCACCATGTGGATGAATGCCGCATGGATGTTCACGTTTTCCCTGCGGCGCTTGCGCAAGACCATTGCGCTGCCCAGGTTGGCGAGAAGCCCGGCCGCGGCCACAAACAGCACCAGCGGTCCGGTCACCGGCTGCGGCTGACTGATGCGGGCCGCGGCTTCGCGGACGATGAGTCCCGCGATAAGGAAAAGGCTGGCGGCGTTGACCATTGCTCCGAGCACTTCGGCCCTGAGGAACCCGAAGGTGCGTCTTTGGGTCGGCGGTCGGGCCGCGAGATACGACACGAACAGGGCGAGTCCGAGCGCGGCCACGTCGGTGAGCATGTGCCCGGCGTCGGCCAGGAGCGCGAGGGAATGGGCGAGGAATCCGCCTATCGCCTCGATGACGAGAAAGGCCAGGTTGATGCCGAGCACCAGCCAGAGCTTGCGGCGGGAAATCTCTTTGAACTCATGATCGTGACGCGCTTCAGCCATGGTATGTTTCTATTCTAATTCTCCCTGAATTTTTTGCGCGAAAATATGAGAGAGGGCGGGCGCAAACCGCGGCCGTCATGCAATCGAAAAATTCTTCTTGATGCCGTATTTGAGCATCCGGTATCTAACCTGGCGGAGGGTTATGCCCAGGATTTTGGCGGCCTGGGTCTGGACGCCGTCAGCCTGCTTCAAGGCTCGGAGCACGGCTTCTTTCTCCAGGTCCGCGAGCGGCTGCTGCCCGGCCAGCCCCTGCTCCATGGCGGCGGCGCGCTCCGGAGTTCCGGGCCGCCGGAAAGACACCATTGCCGGCACGGCCACTTTTTCGGTGGACATGATGACCAGCCTTTCGATCAGGTTCTCCAGTTCGCGGACGTTTCCCGGCCAGTCGTGGTTCTGGAATTCCGCGGCCAGTTCCGGGCTGATGATCAGCTCCTTCTGGTTTTCCTTGTTGAACTTCTCCAGGAAATGGTCGGTGAGGTAGGGGATGTCCTGCTTGCGGCTCCGAAGCGGCGGGATGAAGATGGGCACCACGTTCAGCCGGTAATAAAGGTCTTCGCGGAACCTGCCCTCGGCCATGACCTTTTCCAGGTCCCGGTTGGTGGCCGCGATCACCCGGATGCTGATGGCCCTGGGCTTGTTGGACCCGATCGGCTCGATCACCCGCTCCTGCAGCACCCGCAAGAGCTTGGCCTGGAGCGCCGGACTCAGCTCCGCGATCTCGTCCAGGAAGATGGTCCCGCGGTCCGCGATTTCAAACTTGCCCTTCTTGTCCGCGATCGCGCCGGTGAACGACCCGCGCGTGTGCCCGAACAGCTCGCTCTCAAGCAGAGTCTCCGGGATGGTCGCGCAGTCAACCTTGATGAACGGCTTTTCCTTCAAGGGACTGTTGAAATGGATGGCCTTGGCCACCAGCTCCTTGCCCGTGCCGCTCTCGCCCCGCACCAGCACCGTGGCCTTGCTCCGCGACACCATCTCGATCCGCTGCAGCACTTCCTGCATCGGCTCGCTCTGGCCGATGATGTTCTCAAAGCTGTACTTGCGCGACAGTTGCGAGCGGAGGTATATGTTCCTGTCCTCCAGCTCCCGCCTGACTTTGTCCGCCATCATGTGGATGCGCACGGCCTGGGCCAGCGAGCTGGAAACGATCTCGAGCAGTTGCAGGTCCCGGTTAAACTGTTCCTCGGACTCAAACTCCTTGTCCACGCTCAAGACCCCGATCACCCGGCCCTCCAGCTTGATCGGCGCGGCCATGAAGGACAAGGCGCGCGTGACCTTGAGTCCCACCCTGGCGCCGGTGCGGTCCAGAAACCTCGGCTCCTTGGAGATGTCCGGCACGCCCTGGATCCTGCCGCTGCGCACCGCCTCCCCGGTGATGCCTTCCCCCAGCCGGTAGCGGCCCCGCTTGATCTGTTCCTCGGTAAGACCGTCCGCGATCTTGATCTCGAGCTCGCCGCTCTCGCTGTCCAGCAGCACCAGGGTTGCCCGCTCCATCTTGAGTTCCTTCTTGAGCGCGGCCACCACCTGGTCAAAGGCTTTCCGAAGGTCCAGGGTCTGGCTGAAGATGTGGTTGATCCGGTTGATCAGGTCCAGCTCCCCGATTCTCTGGTCCAGTTCCTTGAACACCTGCGCGTTCCGGATCGCCTCCGTGGCCAGGCTGGACATGGTCTCCAGAATCTGCAGGTCCTCCCGGCCGAACGCCGACTTGTAGTTGGAGTCAACGCTGATCACCCCGATGGCCTTGCCCTGGTCAAAAATGGGCGCGCAAAGGATGCTCTTCACCTTCTTGCGGTACGGGAGGTAATGCGGCTCGTTTTCAACGTCGGCGACCAAAAGGGAGCGGCCGGTCTTGGCAACCCAGCCGGCAATGCCCTGGCCCAGCTTCAGCCGGAAGTCCTTGGCAATCTCGTCAAGCCCGCGCTGCTTGACCAGCCGGAGCTCCTTGCGGGAATGGTCCAGCATCATCACCGAAGCCGCGCCCGCGTTCGCAAAATGCAGGCAGGTCGCCAGCATCTGCTCGAATACCCGGTCCAGGTCATGCGCCGAGCCGATCATCTGCGAAATTTCCTTGATCAGCCGCAGGCCCTCAATGTACTTGTCTTTCTTGTCCGTGGTCAATTCTGACATTTTTGTCAATAATTATTATAATTGAAAATCGGATGGATTGCATGCAATCAGGGCATCGTCGTTAAGGCCTGACCCCATGACTGCAATGACAAGGCCAGACCCCACTCCCAATAGTTCTCTCAACGGCCGGCGGACTCGCCGCGGGCGGACGCGGCCTGGATTTTTTCCCACGCCCTCAGAAAATTTTCGCCCAGGATTTTGCGGATTTCCTGCTCGGTGTACCCGCGCCGGGCGAGTTCCGCGGTAAGGCCGGGCAGCCGGGAGGCGTCCCCCAATTCCCGGGGCACAATGACGTTTCCGTCCCAATCCGACCCGAGCGCGACCACGTCAATGTCCGCGATTTTCTTGAGGTAGTCGATATGGTCCGCGACCAGTCCCACGTCGCAGGTTTTCTTTCCCGAGGGGTCAAGGTATTTGCAGTAGTAGATCACACCGATGACTCCCTTGCGCGAGGCCACGGCCCTGACTTGCTCGTCAGTGAGGTTCCGGGGATGATCGGCCAGCCCCTTGGCCTCGGCGTGGGTTACGATCACCGGGCAATTCACGGTCTCAAAGGCCGCCCAAAAGGTTTCCTCGGAAACGCGCGGGAGGTCGATGATCATCCCCGGCTTTTCCATCTCTTCCACGACCTGTTTGCCGAATTCATTCAAGCCCGAGAAATCAGGGCTGCCCTTGTCGCCCGCGGACTCGGCCCAGTCCAGGGTCTTGGAATGGGTGATGGTCATATACCTCACTCCCCGGTCGTAAAACTCGCGCAGGTTTTCAATCCGGTTATTGATCCCCTGCCCGCCCTCCAGCCCGACCAGCACCGCGATCCGGCCCGAGGCTATGATCTCTCGCGCGTCCTTTGGCGAACGCGCCAGCGCAACCGAGTCCGTGTTCTTGGCAAGCATCTTCTCGATGGCCTTGAGGCTCCGGCGGGTGAAAGACTCGGCGCCCGGAGTCCGGTTGCTCTTCGGCGCCGGGCAGATGGACATGTTGAACAAGTCCACCCCGCCCTCTTTCGCGCGCGGGAGGTCTATGTCCGAGAACAGCGGCGCGACCCCGGCCGGGCCCCAGTCAACCGCGCGGTGCCGCTTGCTCATGTCATAGCCCATGTAAGTAATCATGAACTGGGTGTCCGCGTGAAGGTCGCAAACAATGCGAAGCACTGCGTAGCCTTGGCGAAGCACTGGCGTCCTTGTGCAACCTAATGACCTTTTCGGGAATCACCCCGCCTTCGGCTGAAATCAAAACAATGGCAAGTCCGACCAGAAATAATGTTGATCTCCTCGTCCCGCGCCTCCTGCTAATTGGCGTTCAATACCGTTCACTCCGATAAAATGGCCCTGGTCCAGGACAGGCAGCCACTTTTTCCGTTTTTTCAGAACCTGAGCATCAGTTTGACCGGCCGGCCTTTCCACCTGGATAGATCAATCTTCAGGCTTTCGTTTTCATAGCTGTAAAGCTCGCTCGGGATTTCCATTTCGTTTACCATGACCTGCCGCGGCCGGCGGACGGAATAGGCCAGGAACTCGCCGCCTTCATAAAGGGTGATGACCGCGGACCCCTCGCTCAACTCTTCTTTCACAACAGCTTTGGGCGAGATCAGTTTGTCAATCAGCCCGATCGCTGCAAAACCGGCGGTGACCGGCTTGGCGACCCAAAGCTTATAACCGCCTTTTTCCAGGCTGAACGACCGGCGTTCATGTAATTGCATGATTTCCAGTTCCCGGCTGTAATGCTCAAAGACCGCGAAAGATTGGCCGGCGATCCCATGCACGTCCGATGGTGAATAGCTCCCGGACACCTCAACTCCCGAATAATTGACGTTATAGGCCGCGACCAGCCCCGCACCACTCGCGGTGGCGAAATGTTTCAGGGCCCGGGGGCTGAAACGGGGATCGTCGAACAGGCTGTCGCTGGCGGGTAGCGCCGGCTGGTCCGGCCGCAAGATTCTGCCGTCGGAAAAGATTAACGGCCAGAGCAGTTCAAACCTTTCCTTGCCCGCCTCGTCGGCGAAATAAATGGGTCCGCCAGACATCGCTCGCAAGAGGGCCTGCGCCTCTGATTGACTGTCATGGGTCTGAAACTCATCATAATCGGGATAGGATAACTGGCTGAACCAAAGGCTGTTCATGACGTTCCGCAAGATGTGGAAAGCCGGTTTCGGTCTGCCGCCCGAAAGAAAATCCCCGCTCGACCGGCCAACGTTGCTGGTCGTAAAGGAATAGACCGTCTCGATATTCATGTCCATGCAGTTAATCATGTTATTGTTGAAATATTTTGAGCCGGCTTTCTGCAGGTCCTTTTGGGACTGGGCCGCAGCCTGGCTTACAGGGATTTTCTCTTTCCATAAACCCCCTATGGCGGATTGGTTGTCGACCTTGATGAAATCCACCCCCCTGCTCTTCAGGAAAGCGTACCAGTCGTCAAAAAATTTTTCGCCCCGGCCGTCCACCAAGTCGGGCACCAGCCCCTTGTCGTCATAAGCCCGGAGCGCGTCCTTTTCCCTGCGCGCCAAATCGGAATCAGCGAATACACCCCACCAATAGCCGGTACAGGCATGCCAAACCCCCACGTGCCTGACCCCGGTTTCTTTGATCCTTTTCACCGTCCGGGCAAGCCCTCCGGGAAAGCGAGTGCGGTCAGCTTCAAAATCCATTAGGTAAGCCCGGGGCTGGCCTCCGGCGCGAGGATCGGGCCGCTCAATGCTCTGCCACCCCTCATCGATCAAAATGAAACCGACGGGGAAATTGTGCGCTTTAAAACTCTGCGCATGGGCAAGAATTTTTTCCTCGGATAGGTCCAGAAAGTGGGCGTTAAAGGAGCACCACCCGAGATACTCAAAGACGGGCGGGAACTCTTTTTGAACGCGGAGTTTGCCGGGGTTGCCCATCATGTCCATTCCATATTCATACAAGGCACGCACCACTTGATAAACATCCTTGCCGCGGCTGGCGGCCAGGACCGGAATCCTGGAGGGGATGAAACCGGATACGTTACTTGAAGCCGAAACCTTGAGCCGGCCGTCCTCGCCGCCGATCAAGCAACGCATCCCGCCTCCGACCAGCGGGATCATTGCGCCGTATTCTCCGTTGGGGTACTGCCAGAGAAGGAATTGCACGTTCCTGGGCATATGTTTCAAGTCCCGCCGATAAAAGGGCTGCGCCCATACGTTCCATACGCTTTGTATGCCGGTCACCCGGGCGGCGCGGGGAGCATTCAAACTCAAGACCAGACCGTTGCTGGCGCCTGGAGCGCCTTTGCCTCGATATTCAATCCCCCAAAATTCCAGGGTGACGTCCTTTTTCTGCTTGAAGTCGTAGATCAGGTTCACCGCACCTTCGCATGCCCGGTTTTTAGACTCAAGCGGATACTCGCCCGCTCCGGCGGGCATGGAGTAAAGCGCATAAGCACCTTTGCACTCTCCCTCCTTGACCTCCAACTCCACAGCCTGGCATGAGACCAGCAGGGCCGAGTAAAGCATACCCGCGATTGCGAAATGGATAAACGCTTCCGGCCGGTTGAGTACTTTTATCATCGCTTGTTGATCGAAGAATTGCATAAGCCTGAGCAAAGATCAAATCGGCCTTGGGCCGGCCATCCTGGCCGGGCGCAAACATGCTCTTAAGACCATGAAAGTGGTTCGTCCATCCGCAGTCCTTGCAAATAGGGCCTCTGCAACTATAATTGGTTAGAGCTTTCAGCGTGGGGGATTAGCTCAGTTGGGAGAGCGCAGCACTCGCATTGCTGAGGCCGAGGGTTCGACTCCCTTATCCTCCACCATAAAATTTTTTATTTTTTGATCACTTGCCAACCCGACCACTTTTGGTGGCACGCTGGTAGCACAGTTTGACTCCCCTTCCATCCCCGCGCAGGCTATCTCGCCCACCGCCTCGGTCAGATTTGCCGGATTTTCCCGGCGGGATTTTGCGTATCGGTTCACGGTCAAATCAGGTGTCGAATGACGCATCAAGGTCATGGCAGTTTCATACCTATATAACAAATCAATGGCAATCGTGCGGGAACAGAGATGTAATGTCGCCATCAAATAAGCTCGGGCTTGCGCCGGGCGAAAAAGGAGGCAGCAGGCATGCAAATCGGGAAGCAAATCCGGATGGAGCGGATAATGAACCGCAACACCCAAAAAACCGTGATCGTTCCCATGGATCACGGCGTCACCGCAGGCCCGATCAAGGGCTTGATCAATATGGCCGAGACCATTGACCGTGTTGCGCAGGGAGGCGCCAACGCGGTTGTGGTCCATAACGGCCTGGTGGGACAGGGACACCGCCACTAACAGGGTGTTGAAAAAGTCGAGGGGTCTGGCCTCAGCATCGAAGTTCGGACTTCCGCGAAGAGGCCTGACCCCACAAAATCAGACGGTTATCGGGGCAGAGGGCAAAATGCATTGCGCAAAAATCGGGCGGGCATGCATTTTTCAACGCCCTGCTAATGGGCAAAGACTCGGTTCCCGTTGTATTCAATCCGGGTAATGAACCTTATCTCGGTCGCAGCCTCCTAATCCATTTTGACAACATTATTATCTCCGCAATGGAACAAAATTCCAAGACCGCGCCCACCACCCATGGCCGTTACCTTACCGACCATCAACAGATGGCCTGTCAGGTCATTTCCCAGGCGCTTAGCATAGCATTGTCGATTCGCGAGCTCATTCGACAAGGGTATCTCTTCGGAGGCCATGTACTCCTACGGCCATTGGTGGAGCGAGCAGCCATTTTACTGTATTTACATTTCTATCCCGAGGAGATTTGCCGCTGGAATCGGGGTTGGCAACAACAAGACGCGCCGGGCCTGGCAAAAATGCTTGAGGCAATTCAATCCAAATGGCCGAGCGAGTCTCCGATCCATGGAGGGGATCTCACGGCGACAATGAACAGCTTGTTGCATGCGAAGCCTGATTCCGCCCCGTGGAATTTAATCGCTTTGGGTGAAGCAGGAGTCGGTCATGCGGTCTCGAAAATTTTAAACCGTCCTGACCTTTGCGATGATTTGTGCGCAAATGTCATTCCATGGATTGCAGTGATTCAGGGAATGATGGCGTCCTATTTTTCCAACGAAACCGACGCCAAGCCCTGATTTAGAGGAAATAGGTTCTTGTCATATTCTCTAAAGCAACTCAAGGAAATGTTCAAGATCTGTTTCCGACTGCTTAAGTATATGAGCAAGAGTGGAGCGCTTGACCGGGCTGTGCGCGGGCACGACTATCTTGAGAGTCTTGTTGCCAACATTCTTCTGGAGCCGGATATGACTCCCCCTCTGCCGAACTATAACCATCCGTCTCGGCGAAAGGCATTGACGATTTCGCGATAGGATAGGCTTGGGACCTTGCTCACAAATTCAGTTCCTTGATCTTGGCATTGGCATCGGGTTGAATCTTGTCTTCAATGTCCTCCAGGTAAAGCTCGATTGCCTCCCTTATGTTTTTCATGGCCTCTTCCTCGGTCTCGCCCTCGCTGATGCATCCGGGCAGAGACGGGACATAGACCGTGTACCCGCCCTCGTCGCTTTTTTCCAGGACAATTTTCAGTTTCATCGTTGAAATTCCTCCTGTGCATCTATTATGGCCACGCGACACATAGATTGTCAAGCCGAGGGTGGCTAGCAGGGTGTTGAAAAAGCCGGTTTTGGCACGGTCGGCCCAAAATTGTTTCCTCTCCCTCGGAGGGGAGAGGAACAAGGAGAGGGTGGTCGGAGCCTTGATTGGCGCGGGTCTG
>Ga0315285_10007259_pt1 | contig 11381 bp, 16 predicted proteins | sample YL17G09_36_MG_FD_203698 | JGI IMG/M metagenome (GOLD analysis project Ga0315285, IMG submission 203698) | Sediment microbial communities from Yellowstone Lake, YNP, Wyoming, USA - YL17G09_36 | ecosystem: Environmental > Aquatic > Freshwater > Lake > Sediment | place: USA: Wyoming | collected... | reverse complement strand
TCAAGGGCAGTGGGTTGGAGTAGAGCTATTTAGGCTACAACTGGATGACTAATATGCCCTGGTATACTGTAGCTTGCATTGCAGGATTTGTTGGGGCTATTATAGGCGTAGCTATTGGTATTCTTATAGCTAGCTGGATGCAAGCTTCCTATGCAGACGATGAAAAACATGGTCGCCAGGAATGGCAATAGGGCATCCGTGACGAATGGAATAAAAAACGGGAGAGCGAAATATCTCGCTCTCCTGACTAAGGAGATACGCATGCTCAGCAAACAAGTACTTGACTTTGACAAGAAGACCAAAGATGCTACCAAGTGGAGAGCCAAAGTTATTACTAGTGATACAGAACCTCCAAGGGTAGAAATACACAAAAAGTGTACACATCATGGTGACATCGGAGAGATTAGCATTGAAGTTATGCTTGGTTCAGACCCCACTAATAAGATCGAAGAGGGATACGTCACAATCGAAACAAAGGGGGCAGTCAAGCTATCTATTATGGAAGCCAGTGACTTATCAATCGTCTTAAGTGAGGCTGCAAAAGTATGTATGGCAGCGAAAGGACACGAGTATGGCCCTAATAGCGATAGCAGTATTCGATACGAATGAGAATAAGCGCACTGAACTTACTGAGCAAACTATTGAAAGCCTGAAGGTTACAGTAGATCGCAGAAAGCATCGCATTATTATTGTAGACAATGCATCCTGTGATGCTACCAAGAAGCTCTTAGTCAAGTACCAGACTCATTGTAAGGCTTGCGAGCAAGTCATTACTCTACCTGAGAATATCGGTACTGCTAAAGCTATTAATAAAGCATGGCAGTTACGCAATCCAGGGGAGCATGCTATCAAAATGGACAACGATGTGATTATTCATACCGTACATTGGTGTGATATTCTTGAGGAAATAGTCACTCGTGAACCTAAGATAGGGATAGCAGGACTCAAGCGCACAGACTGTATCGAGACACCCTGGAACGAGATGGAGTGGTATCGCTCTGAACTAGTTATGCTGCCTCATGTAAATGGTCAGCGATGGCTCATCGTAGAGAAAGTTCATCATGTTATGGGTACATGCCAGCTATATAGCAGCCTGTGTCTTGATAAGCTAGGCTATCTCTATCAGATGGATGAACTTTATGGTTTCGATGATGCGCTAGCCTCTGTCCGAGCACAGGTAGCAGGATTTATTACTGTTCATTACCCACATATTCTGATTGACCACATAGACCCAGGGGGTGATGATCCTTACACTAAATGGAAACGTACAGTAAGCAGTATAGCAATGTCACGCTTCAATGCAGAAAGAAAAGCCTTTGAACTAGGCTACAAACCAGTCTGGTGCGATCCAGAATAGGAGAATATAATGAAGAAGAAGAACTTACAGATATTCACCAATATGGCAGATGACCTCTACCTATGCTACAGCAAGATCGAGCAGCTTGAGAAAGAACTAGAAGAAGCCAAACATCGTATACCTTGGGCGAAGGTCGAAGAAGACCTCGATAAAGCTGCCACCTATATTGCAGAAACTAGAGATAGACTAACCCCTCTTGGCATCAAGTACTTACTTCTAGAACTACTCAGAGAGTACGATAAGAGCATAGAGCTAGGAGCAAAAGTGGATAACCCGATGCTCACTCTTGATACTGAAGACCCTGGCCCCAAGGTTATAAGACAGAGCAACATAGAGGTCAAGACTACAGGGCAACTTATTGACGAACTCATTATTATGAACCAGCGTATATGGATGCTAATCGACAAGGTGATTGCTGGCGTAGCTACTCCTGAAGAGGCACAGAGCGTCCAGAAATACAACGCTCAGCGTAATGAGTATGTACGCGCCATAGATCGCAGGGTAAATAATGCTATCCAGTTCGACCCTAATGCTCCTGAGGGAAACTACAACTTAGTGGCTCAGAAGATATATCAAGAACCACGAGGCCCTCAAGGACAAAAGCTGAGGTTTGCATGACCGCTAAGTACAGCATAGTGATCGTGAGTGCTGGCGAGAGAGAGTGGCAAGATTTCACTGAGTCAGCATACAGGTCTATTGGAAAACAGACCCTTATTGACTATGAACTCATCCTGGTTGATAATGGAGGTAGAAATAGGGGTGATGTGAACTTTGATAAGATGGTTCCTTTCGCTGAAGCTGCCAACGCAGGAGCAGCCAAGGCTACCTGTAAGAAACTTATCCTGCTAAATAATGATGTTACAGCTACAGGTGACTTACTCGCCAAGATAGAACAGTACGGTACTCCCTATTGTGGTGCAGTACGCCTAATAAAAGAAAGCGTAGAATACATTGAAGGATGGTGTATAGTCATAGATAAAGACTTATGGCACATCCTTGGTGGTTTCAACACAATATACAAGAACTCGTGGGAAGATGTAGATTTAGCGTGGCGCTTGAGTAGGTTAGGCGTCACGCCATGCGTTATACCCATCCCTTTGGTTCACGTTTGGGGCGCGACAAGATCACGGTACGAGGGTTCTAATAGGTGGGATGAAGAGAACCGACAATACTTATTGTCTCGCATGCGAGAAGCAAAGGAATGGAAATGGCAAAGACTAGGATAAACATCACAGGTATTATGGTATTCCGTGATGAGGCTCCCTTCCTCACGGAGTCAGTCAAGCAACTGCAGGAAATATGTACTCGTGTAATCTTGCAAGACAATGGTTCTATAGATGGAAGTATCAGTGTAGCAGAGAGCATGCTCCGATCCAAAGATATGCTTATAACTGCTCAGCAAAAGCAGCCCTATGATTTAGCAGAAGATCACAACCAAATACTCAATATGATTGACGAAGGTCAGTGGGTACTCAAGTGGGATGCTGATGAACTTCCCACGCTTGGGCTAAAACATGTTGTAGATTATCTAACCAAGTATGCTGATAAATACAATGTTTTTGGTATCCCGATTTATCACATGCGTACCCCAACACAAGCACTAGGTATAGAGTTCGGATTTGCTCACACACGCCTCTATATCAAGCAAGCATGGACACGGTATGAAGAGCCTGTACACGCCAGACTGATACAGCCATTAGCCAAAGCTAATACATTCGATGTTACTCTAGGCATGGGTATGATACACTGGAGTTACTATTGTGATAGCAGACTACGCAGAAAAGAGGAATGGTATGCCAAACAGCCTTCTTCAGGACATAGCAGTGGTACACTCACCCGTAACTGGAGTACTGGCTTACGTGACCTACCTCCTAATATGGAGTACAAAGTAGCAAATGGATGGTTGGAGGCTATAAAGAATGCCTAGGATAAGACTACGCTCTAAACCAGGGCCACCACAACTCGGATGGAATACCCATGTTATATCTGGACATCAGAGGCTTACCTTTATCAAAGAGCATCATATCCCTGGACGTATTCTAGATGTGGGATGTGGCGAAGGTGGTTTCTCTATTGCTCTAAGCAGACTCCCAAGTAATCATGTATGGGCTATTGACATACAAGATAGCCCTCCTATGCTCAAGCAACCCTATATCCACTTTGAAGTAATGTCTCTTTATGACATACCAGAGAGCTACGGACTATTTGATACTATCATTATTATGGAAGTTGTAGAGCATATTGAGGAGCCAGAACGAGCACTTAGGCTACTTCATGAACATCTAAAGACTCCAGGCGTACTACTTGTATCCACACCTTGGGTAGATACCTATGACTTCGAGGAAGACCATATCTGGAGATACGATCCTGAGTCCTTTGAAGAACTTTTCGAGGGCATGGAGTATACTACTTGGAAGGACGACATCTTTATGTATGGGAAGATAGTCAAGAGATAGTTATGGCACTACATTTATTGGTAAGACCACAAATGAGAGCTATTCTGAGAGAGCCCTATGGCTTGTGTTATCTTGCAGGAATAGATCCCGATGCTGTGATTTGGGATGAGATCAAGCAAGGGCCTCCTGATGAGTGGATACGCCAGAACAAACCAAGTGTTGTTGGCGTTACCATGATGACTATTCAAAGGCATAGTTCACTAAGGATACTCAAAATAGCCAAAGAAGCTGGCTGCATTACCGTAGCTGGAGGCCCACATGTTGGTGTGATGTATAAGCAACTGGCTAACTATGACTACATCGACTATCTTGTATGTGGTGATGGAGAATATCCCTGGAAAGCTATCGTCAACTGGCATGATGGCGTCAGTACATGGCAACCACCAAAAATACAGAAAAGTTATGTGGAAGACCTCGATCAACTACCTCTGCCAGACTTAAATAAGATAGACTTTAGTCGCTATGAAGATGCCAGTATAGTACTTGGACGTGGCTGCGATGGTCACTGTATCTTCTGCTCCTGCTGGTGGGTGAATGGTAAATATCGTCATCATGGCAAAGAATGGCTAGCAGAAATAGTCAAAAACTTTTGGGATCATGGTGTTCGACATCTTACATGGGATGACGATTGCCTGACTAATGATCCAGAAGGAGTTGAGGCGCTTATCTATGCCCTAAAGCCTTATCAGTTCAAGTGTCTTGGTATTACTAGGGTAGACAAGTTCAGTAACTACGTAGCTAGAGAGTTAAGCAGAGTAGGTTTCAACACCTTCATGTTTGGTATAGAAAGTGGCTCTCAGGAAATACTAGACAAGATACGCAAGCGTACTGATCTAGAGATGGCATTTAGAGCTAGAGAGCTATGCGAGAGATATAATATTCGCTTCCTTGCTATGATGATGACAGGCTTCCCATTCGAGACAGACGAAACACGGAGAGTAGATGCCGAGTTCCGCAAGAAACTGGCTCCTAGTGAATGGGGATCACTAGGACACATCATGGTATTGCCTGGAACAGAACTATATAGGCAGCTAAAGAAGGAAGGAAAAATAACCGATGACTTCTGGCTAGGCACAGAAGAATACATGAGGCTAGAATAGGAGAATACAATGGAACCACTAAATCTACTTGAGAAGTTTGACGGATTAAAAATCGAGGAACTTGAAGTACTGGACATTGGATGTGGAAAGATGAACTCCCCTCTCAGCATTCAGATACGTAGCATGCCATTCAAAAGACTGGTAGGTATTGATGCTGCTGCTCCCTGTATCAAAGAAGTCCTTGCAAATCAGCGCAATATAGCTGCTAAAGAGCTAAAGACACTAGTAGCAGATGCACGAACTTACTTGCCATCTATGGAAACTGAGTCATTCGATGTGGTTATCCTGATGGATATGCTAGAACATATCACTAAGGAAGAGGGTGCTGAGTTGCTCAAGCATGCTGTTCGGGTTGCCAAGCAGAGAGTTCTAATATGGTTGCCTGTAGGACAATGTGAACAAAGTCCTGCGATGGATAATCCATACATGGAGCATAAGTCTACATGGAACCCTGAAGACCTAGAGAAACTCGGATTTGATGTAACTACGTGGAAGGCTTTTCATCAGCATGTGGCTCCTCCTGCTGACGCAGCCTGGGCTATCTGGAACAGAATAGTCATAAGAAGCATTCTGGTAGAACGCTTGGATGTACATGGCGATGTACTAGTTGCAACCAGTGTCCTACCTGGGCTAAAAGAAAGATACCCACATGCCAAGATTGACTGGCATGTACGATCAGGGTTTGACTTTGCTCTGAAAAACAATCCCTATATACGCACCATTATACAAGGGCCTGTAGGCGACAAGATAAAACTCCATAGCAAGTACGACCTTGTTCTTCCTATTGAGCACCACAACAAGTGGGGTAAGCCTATGGCATGGGTACACTGCGATGAGGCTGGTGTACGGGTTCATCTACCAGAGCTTTATTTCACTCGTGCAGAACTGAAGGATGTACCAGAACACCTAAAGCAGAGAGTCCTTGTAGCTAATAAGGCAGGATGGAAATCTAGAGAGTGTCCAAACCTAACTCAGGTCTTGAATGATATAGCTACTGATGAGTTTCTACAAATCGACAACGCTACCCCCATGTCGTCACATATCGAGCAGTATCATGGTTCACTACGAGAAGTAGCTGCTATCATGAAGTTTGCTAAGCTCTATATCGGTATTGATACAGTCTTCATGCACATGGCAGTTGCACTGCACGTACCAATGGTGCTGTTTCTAGGCCCAACAGGGCCAGAGACACAATGGATACCAGACTCAGTATTCCTGCGCCCCTTTGTTCACCTAAATCCTGCAGAACCAAATATCGCTTTCTCTTATGGTATCCAGCTACCTAAAGAGGATATACTGGACACCATAAGGAAAGTTCTAACAGAGAATGGTGAAATCAAGCCTATCGTAACTGAAATCTAGCTACTGTGGCTTGTTAGCAATCGGCATATCACCGATTCCCAATCTGTTCAGTGGCTTCTGTAGTACGCCAAAGTCTGCAAGGCTACCAAGTATAGAACCCATAATGCCTAAAAAGACGATGCCATACACAAAGCCAGAAGTGACAGGCAATGCTCCCCCTGGTGGTGTAAGACCAGCAGGGATTGTAGTAAGTACGACAACAACTACCCATCCAAATATAGGGAGTAGATCGCTTGTCAGGAAATGCATCATGTATTCCCATTTGAACTCTTTCTTGATTAGCGCAAAGATAGTACCAAGCAAGAAATCTATCAGGGTTAGGCCACCAAGCACATACAAACCACCACTAAGTAAACTCCATAGCATAATAAAGTATTCATTCATCTTGTTCTTCTCCTTTTCTTTTTGGTCACTCGTTTCTTGGGTGGCACATGCTCAGGCAGTGCATCAAAATCAGGAGTAGCATCGAGGAACTCCTTAGCGAGTGCTGGATTAGTAACACGCAGTTTGCGATACTGAGCTTTGGATTTGAGAGGCATTATTTCTTCTTCTTACCGCCTTTCTTCCACTTGGCTGCGTTACGTGCAAAGTTAGCACGTTTCTTCTGCGTAGGGCTAGCCTTAGGATCAGCAAGCACAGCAGCAGCTTGAGACTGGACTGACTTGCCAGCCTTCTTAGCAGACGCAGTGAACTTCCCCTTATTCTTGGGGTTGATCTTGATCGGTTTCTTCTTACTGGACTTCGTTGCCATCGTAGCATCCTCCTTTCTCCTGCTTATTATACTTCCTACTACATAGATGAACTCTCATCAATGCATAAACCCATATCAAAGCAGTCAATATAGTAATGATTGGTGTTACCGCATAGTGTCTAACTGGGTCTGTCAATGAAGGATTGTATATTATGGTTAGTGATACTATCATCCAAGCAAGCATAGCTAAAGCAGTCGTCAACATAATAGCCAAACGCAATCTTGATTTGCTATTCTGATACTCGTATATAGCACTAACAATAAACCCTAAGGCACACAACGGGAACATAATGATACGCAAATAGTCAAGAACCTCAAGTGTAGGGGTCATTGTGTCCTCCCGAATAATACAGCTACAGCAGCAGCAATCGTTGTGAATACTGCCTGTGCAGCCTGGAATAGAGTCATACGCTCCTGAAGCTTACTAACTTCAAGCTCAAGAAGCCTGACTCTTTCTTCCAGTTCATCAGATGATCTTGTGTCTCCTTTACGATCATCCTCTAAACGACCTACTCTATATCCAAGCGTACCGTTAGTTGGTTGTGTTGGTTCTTCAGCCATTCCTATTCTCCTACACACAAGTTTGGATCAACGACAAGTTCCACAGTGGACGTATGCCAAGAACCAGATGTGTCACCATAGAATATCTGAGCTTTCCATTTACCCTTTTGATCTATGTCTCCAGCACGAGTAACGTACTGTGCTTTACCGTCTGAGCCATCAGTGACTAAGCTCAATGACCTGTCTATGACAGTTTTATCTTTCTTCTCTAAGTGAAGAACCAGCCAATCATAGTTAGCGAGGTTTAGAGGCAAGTTCTTCTCCTTTATGGTAAACCGTAAAGGTGTTCCAATATCATCTACATGTAAATCTGCGGTCATGTGACTACCTCCTTTTCGATAGTGCGATTGACTGTAAGTACCTTATCAACTTCTCTATCAATTGTGACTGTCTTTTCTACCAGTCTGCTTATCTCTATATCTTTGAGCATGAAGTTTACCACTGGCGCAATGCCCCTCATGTAAGCATGCTGGACACCTACCACATACAACGGTGGAATACCTTCAATGTATGCAGATATAGAAGTGGAAAGCTCTTCAGCACCAGCAATATAGGCTGGCTGAGCAGCTTGAACAATATCTTGTCCTTGTATGAAAGCTGGAGTGCTCGTAATATTAGATGCAGCACCACAGATGTAAGCACCTAGAGATGTGGACGCTTGTATTCCACCTACAATGTAAGCGTTTTGGACTGAAAACGCTTGGTTTGAGCCATGAATGTAAGCGTTTTGACTTGCAACCCCTACATCTTTACCTGAGATGTAAGCATTCTTTACGGTACTCGCATGCGAGACACCAGCTATGAAGGCATGCTGTGACGTTTGTGTGACGCCTACGCCATATAAATAAGCCTGTACAGTACTCTCTACAGAAAGCGATCCACAAATATAGGCATGCTGTACTACAAGGCTGCTATCTTGCCCCTTGAGATAAGCATGCTGGTATGTAGTTGCGCCACCCTCAGTACCTTCAATATAGGCGCTTAGCTGGCTGGCAGCATGCCCGATCCCTGATATAAAAGCGTGGCAGCTTGCAGAGACAGGAATGCCACCAGCCAGATAAGCTGGTGTAGAAGAATCGGCAGTGTCTTGCCCCCTGATGAATGCTGGTGTGACCGTTGCGTTAGCCGAGTACCCACAAATGTATGCAGGAGTTTGGCTAACTGACTTCCCCGCTCCATTGATATACGCAGCTTGCGCTGTCGATTCCTTTAGTCCACCAGCGATGAAAGCGGAAATCGTCACTACATCAGATAACTGACCCTTTACGAAAGCTGGTGTAGATGTAACTGGTACTCCACCACCACAGATGTAAGCGGATTGTACAGTGCGTAGAATACCTTCAATAAAAGCATGGGTTTCAGCACTTGCCGAAAGCTGTCCATGAATGAAAGCTGGTGTACTAGTCTGCTCTAGCGATCCACCAATGATAAGTGCAGGAAGTATTGCATCTGCAGTGTCCTGTCCTTGCAAGAAAGCTGGTTGGCCTGTATCAGCGAAGTCACGTCCTTGAATATACGAAGGTATTTGAGTGATCTCGTGAGCGACACCCGAAAGGAAAGATGGAGTGCTCGCTGATACAGGTATCCCACCACAGATATAGGCAGCTTGTTGAGCTACCTCATATCCCACAGAATATATAAAGGCATGCAGAGATGTAGACGCTGGTATGCCTTCAATATATCCATTGATGTACGCTGAGAGAGTGGTACTAGCCTTGATACCACCAGCAATGAAGGCTGGTGTAGAACTTAGGTCAGGTGCTTGTCCTTGGATGAAAGCAGTCTGTATAGCTTGAGCTTCTGCTTGGCCCCTGATGTATCCACTATAAGAGCTAGCGAGACTTTCTTGACCGTGTAGGAATGCTGGCTGATCGCTTTGCGCTTCAGATTTACCAGCAATATAAGCGTGTAAGACCGATACTCCAGTATCCAGCCCTTGTATGTACGCATTCTGTGTAGTCTGTCCATAGCCCTCACCTCCTAACAGGTAAGCAGGAATATTAGTAAGGTCTGAGGCCTGCCCTTTGATAAATGCAGATTGGGTAGCAATCTGTAGTGCGCTAATACCCTTGACATAGGCTGGTTTAGAAGTTGGGGTGGGTACAATCCTACCTTTCAAGTAAGCTGGTGTGTTAGTTATCTGAAGGGTACTTACGCCTTTGGTGTAAGCATATTGAACTGCTGGTGTAGCTACAGCCTGACCCTTTATGTAGGCATGAGCACTAGTAGACGCTGGATATGAAGGATTAGCACCAGCTATGTAAGCTGACTTAGTAGTTGTTTGAAGAGTGCTTATTCCCTTGATATAGGCTGGCTTACTGGTTGTTAGATCGAAACTAACAGTCCTTGAAAGCTCTACCCAAGGACACAGGTCTGTAGTTAGACCAGAAGTAAGAGCATAGTCATTAGTAGCAGATGGGTCTCCATAATTATGATAGACAACATTAGCAGTAGGAGTAAGACCATAATGTCCTATTTCGATAATAATCCTATCGCCAGCACTTGAAGAGAAGTTACTTGCTCCACCTGTAAGGGCATTATGAATACGAGTAGCAATAGCAGCAAGTGAAGTTGGGTATTCGGTAGATGTATCCTGAAATACACCAATAGTTCCTCTTACAGTTGAACCATCTCCACTAACTACACGAATATAGTAAGCTAAATGCGAGTCCACTTGTGCAGCAGCTTCAGCTACCTTGATAACCATACTTACAGTATCGGCAGTAGTCCATGTATAACCAGCAGCTAAACGCTTAGACTGAAACTGTACCCATACCCAATCATTAGTAGCTGTAGCAGCCCACGTAGCACTTTTCTGCGTAAGTGTTGTATTGCTCTTGGAAACATCACAAGGTCTACGCTCAAGATTCTCTGAGCGCCCCCAACTAGCGTCTACTGCCAATGAGCCAAGTGGTGCTGTTCCTGATGCTGGTAAGTAAAATCTAGTAGCCATTAGGGAACTCCCACAATAAAGCGAAGTCGCAAATCAGTCCAATCAGTGATGCTAGCTTTCTCCCCTGCACTTAATGTAAACTCATATATAGTAGGAGTGGGTGTAAAAAGCGCCGATCCAGAAGATATCACAGTACTACTACCTTGCCTAAGATGCACCGTTGCTGCATAACTGCCCGATGTAGACTTGCCCCTATATTTTACAGTTACATTTCCAGTACCAATAGGCCCAATTGGATCGGTAAGACCACACTCGTAGTATTCACCAGCCGATGGTGTGATATCAATAATAAAGTCATTGTCATCAATCACAGGCCACTCATCTATGCTTTGATATATACCCACTGTCCGAGCTAGCTCATCCTGCCAGTCGCCAGTTCTAGCAATATCAGAGTCAGGCCATAGAGCAGCATAATCGCCTCGCATGTATGCATGGATACTTGCTGGTGTTATAGGGATAGCACTATTTAGAAGGGCATGCTGAACACCTCTTTGAAGTCCACCAGTACCAACCATATAGGCATGCTGAGGGAACCCATGAAACGGTTCTGGCATATCTAACATGGCTGCAGAAACTTCAGCTACTTGCTGGTCAGTCAGGATGCCATCATAGACCGCAAAGACTGATATTGAGCCATCCCAAGCATAGTTAGTATAGGTTGGAGTGGTGGTCTCTTTACCAATAAAGAAAGGCCCATAAGTGTATCCACTGCCTGGAGTCATTGCGCCTTTGAAAGTGCCATTTAGGAAACAACGCCAGCCAGCCATTGCTATAACACCACTATTAGCCCTAGCTGTACTATACGATCTCCCCTGGTTGTACCAGTACATATTAGTAAGAT
>Ga0315285_10007258_pt1 | contig 11381 bp, 12 predicted proteins | sample YL17G09_36_MG_FD_203698 | JGI IMG/M metagenome (GOLD analysis project Ga0315285, IMG submission 203698) | Sediment microbial communities from Yellowstone Lake, YNP, Wyoming, USA - YL17G09_36 | ecosystem: Environmental > Aquatic > Freshwater > Lake > Sediment | place: USA: Wyoming | collected... | reverse complement strand
CTTGGCAGTCGCCTCGGAGTTCTTGAAATATCCCTTCATGACATTGCCGCCGCGGATGACGATCTCGGAGGTCTCGCCCGCCTTCGCGAGGCTTCCGTCGGGCTTCACGAGCCTGCATTCGATCGACTGCATGAGAGCCCCAGATGTGCCGAACTTGTGCTTCTTCGGCCCGTTGGTGGAGATGATGGGAGTCGCCTCGGTGAGGCCGTAGCCCTGGTAGATGGGAACGCCGAAGGCGGCAAAAAACTCCTGCTGCTTCACATCCAGAAGGGCGCCGCCGCCCACGCAGAACTGGATCGACTTTCCGAAGACCATCTTTTTCACCGTGTTGAAGACGACGAGCTTCGCGATGCTGTACGGGAAGAAGCTCTTCAGGCGCACGCCGAAGGGCGGCTTGTTGTACCCGTTGCCGTTGTACGCGATGCCCGCCCTGATGCCCGCCTTGAAAAGCTTCTCGATGAACCCGCCCTTCTCCTCGATGCCCGCGATGATCTTCTTCATGAAATTGCCCGAGAGGGCGGGAACGGTGAATAGAAAGTGCGGCTGTGTCTCGAGCAGGTTGAAGGGGAGGTTTCGAAGCGTCGCGATCCCGCCTCCGCGCGAGTCCACGAAGTGCATGGCGAACCCGCAGAGCAGGGCCGTGTACAAGCCGGCGGTATGGGCGAATGAATGGTCCACGGGAAGGATGATGAGCGAGCGCCACATCGGGGGGATCACGATGGACTTCATCCCGTCCTGGCAGTTGGTCCAGTAGTTGAGATGGGTCAGCATGATGCCCTTCGGGTTTCCCGTGGTGCCCGACGTGTAGCAGATCGTGACAGTGTCGTTCTCCTCGACGGAGGCGATGGCCGCATCGAGCGCCGCGCTGATCCCGGGCAGGGCTGCCCGGCCGGCCGCTCGAGCTTCTTCGAACCCGACCACGCGATCAGGCGCTACCCCGAGCTCTCCCGCCGTCGCGCGGATGTGGTCCGGCTCGTCGTCCAGGCAGATCACGCGGATGCCCTTGTTCTCCACGGCACCGAAGGACCCGACGACCTTCTTGAGCTGGTTCTTCGTGGTGATGATTGCCTTCGCCTCGGAGTGGTTGAGGCGGAAGGGAATCTCCTCTGCCAGCAGCTTGATGGACAGGGGCACCGAGACGCACCCGGCCATCAGCAAGCCCAGCTCGCCCATGATCCACTCGGGGCTTCCCTCGGCGAGGATCGCCAGGGCGTCGCCCTTCCTGAATCCGGTCGAGAGCAGCCACGCGGCGAACTCGCGCGCGCGCTCCCGCGCCTGGGCAAAGGACACGGGCACGTACCCCGCGTCCGTCTTCCTGAGGGCGTAGGGCGCGGAGCCCCACTTCGAGGCGGCCTCATCGAGCATCTGCAGAATTGTGCGTTTCATGGCTGGTACGATAGCACGGCGCGCGAAGCGCAGTCCAGCATGCCGGCCTGCTGGAGCGGAAGGGAGCTTGTCAACGGGTGGCGGCTTCTACAATCGCGCGGATATTCTCGACAGGCGTTCCGGGGATGAGGGCGCCGCTGGGCGCCAGGAGGTAGCCACCGTCGTCGTCGGCCGCGATCGAGATGCAGCGCCTGGCCTCGTCGATGACCTGCTGCGGCGTGCCCCGCAGCAGCAACTCGATCGGGTTGAGGTTCCCCATCAGGCAGATCCGTCGCCCCACGGCGGCCTTCACCTCGGATATGTCGGCGGCAAAGTACAGCACGTCGATGCCCATGTCGGGAAAGCGTCCGACCACATGCGCGATCCTCCGGTCACAGATATGGAAGATTTTGATCGCATGCGGGAACTCCGCGCAGACGCGTGAGAGGTACGGGAAGATGAACTGCTCGAAATGCTCAGCCCCGACCCGTGCGGGTGTGTGATCGAAGAGGTAGATGCGCTTCAGGGTCCCGTTCACCGACTGCTGGGTCTTGAGCCATGTGATGACGAAGTCGGTCACTCTCTTCAGCAGCTCGTGGATCTCCTGGGGGAAATCGATCAGGCCCACGAGGAAGTTCTCATAGCCGATGACGAGGGCTGCGGTTTCCACGGGGCCCATGGCAAAGGCGAACCCGTCGAGGTAGCCGTAGCGCTCGATGTAGCTCCTGTCGAGGTGGTCCCAAAAGTGACGGTACTGTTCGAGCACCTGCGGGAGAAGGCCGTCCGCGCGGGAATCTGGGACAGCCAGTGCGAGCGCGTCCCTGATGCTCCTGCTGCCGGGCTCTGCGCGCAGGGCCTGAGGACAGACCGGCTCGGGGCTGAGGGGGTTGTCCTCGCGCTGCACAAGCTTGCATCCGAAAGCTGAGGGCTCCACCACGCCGCATCCGAAGTCGGGATAGATCCCCGGCACGAGCATCATCTCGGGGTGCTCATCCTGGAACGCGCGCTGCGTCTCCAGCTTGATCCGGGGGTCGAACAGGTAGTCCTTCACCCCCACGCCCGCCTTGCGGCAGATGAATTGGGAGCTGATGCAGGAGACCACCGGAACTCTGTCGGGTCCCTGCCGTCGGATGGCGCGGAGGAACCGGTCCTTGACGGTCGTGGGAGCCGCGGTCGGATGGTGTGCGGGTGCGGCCTTCATGCGGGTATCGAGATGGGGTAGGTGCCGAACCGCTTCACGGCATTCACCATGGCCCAGAAGATCTCGGGGCTCACCCCGCTGTGGATGCTGTTGGAGGATGCGAACACATGTCCTCCGCCGGGCGAGGCGACCCGGATGATGTCCTTGACCGCCTGGACCACCTCGGCCGGCGTGCCGAAAGTGAGCAGGTGGCCGCAGTCGATGTTGCCCAGCAGCGTGATTCGCTCGCCGTACTTCTTCTTGACCCAGCCGATGTCCATGCCCGCGGGGGGCTCGATGCTGTGCAGGCCGTCGATGCCCACCTCGTCGACGAGGATGTCCAGCAGGACGGTCGTGTTCCCGTCCAGATGCTTGATGAAGGGCACCCCCCGCCGGTGGCACTCATCGGCGATCCTCTTCAAATGCGGCGCCATGAACCGGCGGAACATCCCGGGGGAGAACAGCGGCCCCTTGCCGAAGCACCAGTCCTCGGCGCCGAGGATGCCGTCGACGCCCAGGTCCAGCTCCGCCCGCAGGATCGTCATCACGCCCTCGGTCGTGGCTGCCATGTAGCGCTCCACGAGGGACGGCTCGTCGACCATCGTCTCCAGGAATAGGGGGAGGAAGGGCAGGAAGGTGGGGCAGGCGATGTCGGCCGCTCCCATCACGAACAGGGCATCCTCACCCCTGGCCTTCTGTCTCTGGACGGCGAGTCGGATCGACCCGAGGCCGTCCCTGAGGCATTCGTGCAGGGGCGCATCGGCTGTGCGCTCCAGATGCTCGACGTACCTGCGCAGCTCCCGGATCCCCCCCTCAGCGATGGAGTCCTGCACCGTGACGCAGGTGTCGCTCTCCGGCTCGTACTTTTCCACCGACCAGAAGCCGTGCTCGGGGCTCTCGATGCGGAAGGTGTTGCTTTCGATCTCCTTGACGGAGATGTCGAAGATTGAGTTCGCAGTGATGTCGTCGGGGAGCCCCATCATGACGCAGGCCAGGTAGTCCGTCGGCCGGAACCAGAACATGTCGAAGCCCGCTTTCTCGTACAGCTCCATCATGCCCGTCACGCTCTCCCGTATCAGCGTGCGGCGCTCCTCCCCACCCTTCATGGCTGCCCTGATGCCGGCTGCCTTGGCCTCACCGGTGCCGAATCCCATGATCCTGCGGCCCAGCACGCTCTGGAGGACTGGATTTGCCACCGTGAGCTCGAACATTGGCACCCTGTCCGGCTCCCTGTGCGAGAACGTCGTCCTGACCCGTTCCTTCCTGTTCATCTGCGCGTCCTCCCTGCTCCAGTAGTATGGATCACCGCAGGTGCGGGCTCAAGTGCATGCTGGATTGACTCGCGCCGCAGGAGACCCTCAAAGCAGGATGAGCTTGACAACACTCCAGTATTGCTTTACAAATATGGAGTATGTTCCACAGAACCGTCGATCTGCCAGCCTCACAGAGCTATTTCCTGTTTGGCGCCCGTGGCACGGGTAAGACGACGCTCCTGCATTCGCTTTTCTCCCCTGATGCGACGGCGTTTATCGACCTGCTGGATCCTGAGGAGGAGGCATCTCTTGCCCGAGACCCACGAGAACTTGAACGCCGTATCGCGGCTCTCCCGGGACCTATCCGCCGGATTGTCCTCGATGAAATCCAGAGAGTTCCTCGCCTGCTCGACCTCGTGCACAAGCTGATCGAAACCACGCCCCTGCAGTTCGTTCTGACGGGATCGAGCGGTCGGAAGCTCCGTCGAGGGGCATCGAATCTGCTCGCGGGAAGAGCATTCGTGTACAACCTGTTTCCCCTGACGCATCGGGAAATTGGCCACGCGTTCGACCTCGCGGCGACCTTGCGGTGGGGCACCCTGCCGAAGGTCCTCCAGTACGCCTCGGACGGGGACAAGAACCAGTTCCTTCGGGCGTACGCTCTCACGTACGTTCAAGAAGAGATCAGGGCGGAACAGATCGTGAGGCGGCTCGATCCTTTCCGCCATTTCCTCGAAGTTGCCGCGCAATCCAATTCGCGCATCGTCAACTATACGAAGATCGCCGACGACGTGGGCGTCGACACCAAGACCGTGCAGGCCTACTTCTCGATTCTTGAAGACACGCTGGTCGGAACTCTCCTTCCCGCCTATCACGGCTCGGTGAGAAAGAGGCAGCGATCCAACCCGAAGTTCTACTTCTTCGACACCGGCGTCAAACGCGCGCTGGAGAGGACGCTCACCGTCGAGCTTCGGGAGGGAACGTCTGCATTCGGCGAGGCCTTCGAGCACTTTCTGATCGTCGAGATCCTTCGCCTCAGCTCATATGCGTGCAATGACTGGCGCTTCTCCTACCTTCGGACGAGCGGCCAGGCGGAGATCGACCTCATCATCGAGAGACCCGGGATGCCGAAGGCCCTTATCGAGATCAAATCGAGCGACAGAATAACTGAACGCGACACCCAGGCGCTCAATCATTTCTACCCCGACATCGGTCCCGCGGAGGCGTTCTGCCTGAGCCGGGATCCGCATCAAAAGAAAATAGGCGCGGTCTGGTGTCTGCCCTGGAAGGAAGGGCTCGCGAAGCTCGGGGTATAGGTCCATGTGAAGGAGCTGGGGTGTTCCGATGGCCCTTGCCGTCAGGCAGCCTTCGTGCTTGAATCTCCCCCACTGGAGTGGCGGCGTGGCAATACTGCTTGCGGGATTTTCAGCGCTCTTCTACGGCGCGGCGGATTTCTGCGGGGGACTCGCGGCCAGGAAGAGTCCCCTCTTCGCCGTCCTCGTCATCTCGCAGGCCATCGGGCTCGCCCTCGCTATCGCCGCGTCGGCTGTCCTCGGCGTCGGCCTTCCTCCGGTACGAGACCTCGCCTGGGGCGCGCTTGCGGGACTGTGCGGCGCGGTCGGGGTCGCCACGCTCTATTCGGCCCTTGCGACGACGATCGTCGCCGTTGCCTCTCCTGTTGCGGCCGTGATCGGGGCGGCGATCCCGATGCTCCTTGGCGTGGCAACGGGGGATCGGCCGGCCATTCTCTCGTGGGTCGGGATCGCCCTCGCCATTCCCGCGATCGTGCTGCTCACTGCCGGCCCCGTGGAGAAGGGCGGAGGCGGGAAGCTGCGCAAGGCGGTGTGGCTGGGGATCGTCGCGGGAGTGAGCTTCGGCCTTTTTTTCTCCGCGATTTCCCGTACCTCTGCCGGTTCGGGGCTCTGGCCCCTCGTCTCGGCGCGCATCACCGTGGTGACGCTCGTTCTCCTGCTCGCGCTCTTCACCCGACGCTCACTGCGCGTTTCTGCCTCCAACCTTCCCATGGTGTTCCTGGCTGGGCTTCTCGACATGGGCGCGAACATCGCTTTCCTCCTCGCCAGCCGGAGCGGCATGCTCACGATCGTCGCTGTCATCGATTCCCTGTACCCCGGCCCGACGGTCCTTCTGGCATGGCTCGTGCTGCGCGAGAGGATGAGCAGGCTGCGGGTTGCCGGCCTCGTGCTCGCCCTCGCGGGGGTGGCGCTGATCTCGGCGAGGGGATGAGGGCCCGATGGCTGCAATCGCCTGGCTCCTTGGCGGGGGCGTCGCGTTCTATCTCGTCTTCTTCGTTTTCTTCCCGCTCGCACGGGGCGCACTCTACGATCCCAGCTCCCCCGTGCAGACCTCTCTCATGGTCGCTCTCGCCGATGTGCGTCCCGGAGAGAAGGCGGCGGACCTCGGTTCTGGCGACGGCAGGGTACTGATCGCGCTGGCGGGCAGGGGAGCGGAAGCTCACGGCTACGAGGTCAACCCCGTTCTCGTGCTGCTCTCGCGCAGGAACATCCGCCGCGCGGACCTGGAGCGGAAGGCCTTCGTCCACTGGAGGAGCTTCTGGCGCGCGGACCTCTCGCGCTTCACCCTGGTCACGGTGTTCCAGGTGGATTTCGTCATGGGCAGGCTCGAGACGAAGCTGAAGAGGGAGCTGGCCGACGGCGCCCGTATCGTCTCGCACCACTGGCGGTTTCTCGACTGGCCGCCCGAGAAGGTGCGCGGCGATATGTACCTCTACAGGGTCGGGTAGCTGCACGCCAGCTTGCAGGCTGCTCGGGGTTCGGCTACTACACTCCGCCTCCTGTGGGAAACGAGGCTGCGGGACCGCGTTCGAACAAATATGTCGTTCTGGCGATCGTGCTCGTCGGAGTGCTGATGTCGGTTCTCGACGGCAGCGTCGTGAACATCGCTCTGCCGACGATCTCGGCGGCGTTCGGCGAGGATGTCGCCCTCTCCCAGTGGACGATCACCGCTTACCTGGTGACCATGACGGCTCTGCTGCTCTTCTTCGGCAGGGTGTCCGATTTCACGGGCAAGGCAGCGCTATTCACCGCAGGGCAGGCATTGTTCACCCTCGGGTCCCTTGCCTGAGGGCTGTCGGCGACGCTTGCCCAGCTCGTGATCTTCCGGGTGATCCAGGCAGTCGGCGGTGCGATGGTCTTCAGCATCAGCGGCGCCATTCTCTTCCTTTCCTTTCCCCCTGAGGAGCGGGGAAGGGCAATGGGGTACCTCGGGTCCACGGTCGCGGCGGGGAGCATCCTCGGCCCGATCCTGGGGGGATTCCTCGTGGACAGCCTCGGCTGGCGGTACATCTTCCTCATCAACCTGCCCATCGGGATCGTTCTCGTGGCGTGCGCGCTCGCGGCTTCGCTGGTCTCCCTCATGCTGTGTCTCTCGACGATCGGCGGGATTTCCGATTCCCTCCTCCTGCCGATCGTGTCGGGGGTGCTCTTCCTCGTTTTCACGGCGCTTTTCATCCTGCGCGAAAAGAGCTGCGATCGCCCGCTCCTGGACCTCCGCATCTTCCGCGTCAGGGGTTTCCTCCTGCCGGTTGTCGCCATGATGCTGTTCTTCATTGCGACCTACATGATGAATATTGCCGGTCCCTTCTACTTCCAGGGAGTCATGGGCTTCCGGCCCACCCAGGTCGGGCTCGTTTTCCTGGTCGTCCCCGTTGTGATGGTGGTGGCTTCTCCTGTCACCGGGCTGCTCTACGACAAGCGGCGCTGGCGGCACTACGGCACCATCGGGGTGTCCGTCGTGTCCTTTTCCTTTATCGTCCTCGCGCTCCTGGCGCGGCAGCAGACCGCGATCGCCTCGAGCGTCTCGTCGGCCGGCAGGAACCTGGCAATGACTCTGGGAACCGCATTCGCCTCCACCCTGCTGCCCCTCCTTCTCAGGCTTGCAGGCTGCGGAGGCGTCGTGATGGAAGCCGAGCAGGGGCTTCTGGCAGGCTCGATAGGAACGATGATGCTGGTCTCCGCTGTCGTCTGCCTGCTCGCCGCTGTCACGCTGCTTTTCAACAGGCCGACTCCCGGGACCTCGGAAACGGCATAGAGGGAATAGGAGAACCGAAATGAACAGACTCACATGGACACCTCCTCCATCGTTCGGAAGTTGATCGACGTCGCGTACGCATCGAAATCAAGCGCGGAGAAGCTCGATGTCTATCTGCCCAATGCGGGCGACGGGCCCTTCCCCTGCATCATCATCATCCACGGCGGCGTCGATCAACTACCGTCTGAGCGGGGAGGCGAAGTGGCCTGCCCAGATCAACGACGTGAAGGCCGCCATCAGGTTCCTGCGCGCCAACGCCGCGAGCTATCGGCTGAACCCGGACAGGTTCGCGGTCTGGGGCAGCTCAGCCAGCGGGCATCTTGCCGCGCTGGCAGGCACATCGGGGGGCGTCGCCGCCCTGCGGGACGGTGCGCTGGGCAATCCGGGCGTTTCCGACAGGGTCCAGGCAGTCATCGACATGTACGGGCCTGTCAACTTCCTCGCGATGGATGAGCAGTTCACGGCAGCAGGCGTTTCGGGGCAGGTCCACAACACCGCCGACTCCCCCGTTCTTCATCCAGCACGGGAGCGCGGACAAGCTCATCCCGACCCAGCAGTCCGTGGACCTGCAGGCCGCGCTTGCGCAGACCCTCGGAAAGGAAAAGGTGACTTTCGAGATCATCAACGGCGCCGGGCATGGAACAGCGGAGTTCTCCACTGATGGAAACATCAGGAAGGTGTTCGCGTTTCTGGACAAGGTCATGAAGTAGGAGCGAAGGGCCATCCCGCCCCGCCGGACGTTCCCTGGAAGAGCTTCGAGTACGCGGTAAGGGAACTGCGGAGGATGATCTTCGGCTGCGGCGTGGGGCGGGACTCGTGGAGGGAAGCGGGGCGTTCCGTAGGGCAGGCTATTCACTTGACTAAGTCCGTTGACTAAGCTACATTCTGATTCATGCGGCAGGTCACGATCCATGAAGCAAAAACCCATCTTTCGCGTCTGATTGAGGAAGCGCTCCAGGGGGAAGAGGTCGTCATTGCGAAAGGACGGAACCCGCTCGTAAGGATCGTCCCGTTGTCGAGGAAAAAGCCGCCCCGAAAGGCCGGCGGCGCACGGGGCGTGCTGCAAAAAATGGCCGACGACTTCGATGCTCCCTTGTCCGACTTCGACGAGTACGCGAAGTGAAACTGCTCCTCGACACGCATGCCTTTCTCTGGTTCGTGGAAGGAAAGGAAGACTTGAGTGCTGCCGCCTTGCGTGCGATCCTGGATGAAGCCAATCTCCTTTTCCTGAGTCCCGCGAGCTACTGGGAGATCTGCGTCAAGCTGTCCATCGGCAAGCTCGTGCTGGCGGACGGGTGGCCTCGGCTTTTCGAACGCGAGATCCGACGGAATGGAATCCGTTGGCTGGACTTGAAGCCGGAGCATTTCCGGGGAATCATCGACCTTCCCTTCCTCCATAGGGATCCCTTTGACCGGCTTCTGGTCGCCCAGGCGATCCAGGAGCGGTGCGCCCTCGTGACGGGAGACCCCTGGATCCCCCGTTACGGCGTGAAGACGGTCTGGTAGGGGACCACTCAGGCTGTGCATCCCAGGGGCAACCGCGGCGGACCTGCGCGGCAGTACAGTCTCTCGCAGGCCACCGAGGCGCCGTCATGGAAGCCGAGAGGGGGCTTCTGGCAGGCTCGATAGGAACGGTGATGCTGGTCTCCGCCGTCGTCTGCCTGCTCGCCGCTCTGCCGCACTGCTTTTCAACAGGCCGACGACCGGGACTTCGGAAACGAATTGAGCTTCCCCTCCGACACGTGGATCACCTGCGGCGCCTGACGGGATGTCGAGCGGCTCATCGCGCGCATTCGCGTTGTCAGCACCCTGGCAGCCTGGGCGCAGCAGGGTCCCGGCGCACGGGAGTGTGGGTTCTTGCGGGGCCGATTCCCTTGACAATCGAATCCACAATCGATAGCATGGACGTTATACAGTTAGCTGATCGATAGGAGGCTTTGTGGCCACAGTAACCATTTCTCCGAAATACCAAGTGGTCATCCCGAAGGACATCAGGCTCAAGCTGGGGCTGACTCCCGGGCAAAAGGTTCAGACCATAGTCTTCGAGGACCGGATTGAACTTATCCCGGTGAGACCCATCAAAGAGATGAGGGGCTTTCTGAAAGGAATCGATACCAGTGTTGCCAGAGAAGCCGATAGACCATGAACGTTGTGGACTCAAGCGCCTGGCTGGAGTACTTAGCGTCGGGCCGGAACGCTGCATTTTTCGCGCAAGCAATCGAGAATGTCGGCGAGCTTGTTGTGCCGACCTTGAGTCTGTATGAAGTGTTCAAACGCATAGTGCAGCAACGGTCAGAAAACGAAGCGCTTCAGGTGGTGGCCGTCATGCAGCAGGGCGGGGTCGTAGAACTGGATTCTCGGATTGCGCTGAGCGCCGCTCGCATCAGCATCGACCGTCAGCTGCCCATGGCAGACAGCGTGATACTGGCCACGGCGAGAGCCAACAAGGCTGTCGTGTGGACACAGGACTCGCACCTCGAGGGCATCCCGGATGTCAGATACAGAAAGGCGATCACATGATCGCCATGCGGAGGCCATCAATCCGAAGGTTCGGCGTCAAGACACGCTGCTTGTGATGACCCCGGGAAGGCTGGTTTATGAGGCAGGCCAGGCCCACGACGCTCACGCGTAGCCTTCCGCCACCTCCATCGCGATCCGGGCCCAGTCCCAGAGGCTGCGCGGCCTGTAGCGAACCGTCGAGATGTCCTTCATGATGATCTCCACGTGGCACACCCCGCGGGCCTTGTCCAGCACGCGCGTGAGGTCCGCGCGCGCCTTCTGCGGGTTCCACGTCTCGTCCACGAAGATCGCGGGGCTGGGCTTGTAGCTGAGCACGTAGTCCCCGCCGACCTCTCCGATGATCCTGTCGAAGTCGTTCCACGGGCTGGCGGAGATCTTTCGGAGGTTCTTGATGCGCCGCAGCAGGTGGATCTTCTTGTCCAGGGGCTCGCAGCATCCGTAGTAGGCGAGGCCCCAGCGTTCCAGCCATCGCATGTCGTGCCGGAGGGCGAACTCCCAATGCATGTCGGGGGACACCTCGGAGAAAATCTGCGCGTTCGAGCAGCCCCACATGTTGCGCGGCAGGACCCGCGCGGGATCGTATGCCGCGCCGGGCAGCTCCCATGTGTACCCGTAGCCCCCCGAGCCGATGCGCGTGTTGCTGCAGTCCAGGGAGAGCGCGTTGAGCTTCACAAACTGGTCGAGCTCCACCATCCAGGCGTCCACCATGCGCTCCACGGCGGCATTCACCATGTCGGGCCGCTCGACGAGGTCGATCATCGCCTCCTGCAGGCCCCACCAGCGGATGAGGTAGTCCCAGGGGGTGAACCAGATGTGCGTCTGGCCGACCCTGCGCACCGGCATGATGCCTCTGAACAGCTCCTCCATGGCCGCGAAGACCACGGCGGTGGATGTCTCGTCGTGGGTGACCACCGGCATCCGTATCTTCTCGATGTCCTCGGGCTCGCTGATCTGCTTGTTGAAGTGCCGCGACACGATGCCGCTGGCCGCATCCG
>Ga0315285_10007254_pt1 | contig 11385 bp, 21 predicted proteins | sample YL17G09_36_MG_FD_203698 | JGI IMG/M metagenome (GOLD analysis project Ga0315285, IMG submission 203698) | Sediment microbial communities from Yellowstone Lake, YNP, Wyoming, USA - YL17G09_36 | ecosystem: Environmental > Aquatic > Freshwater > Lake > Sediment | place: USA: Wyoming | collected... | reverse complement strand
ACTTTTTTTTCTTCTGATAAGTTCTGTAATTGTCTTGATAGTATTGTATGCCCATCCTTCATCAAGTGCCTTTTTCAAAAGAAGATTATATTCGTCATCTGTCAGTTTCTTATATCTGTTCATTCTGACAATGCCCCAGAAAACACTTTCAGGAATTCCTGCCCCTTTATCCCTCCCTGATTGAACATATTTGATTTTGTTCTTGAATTCTTCAGGGGTTCTTTTAAATGCTGTTATGCAAATCTTAACTCTTTGCATTGGCAGACTTAATCTTGTAGAAATTTCAGCAATATTTAATCCCTTGTCTGCAAGGATATTACAAACTCTTCCAATTTCCATTGAAGAAATGGCTTTCCTTTGGATGTTTTCAGTAAGGTTCATAATCAATAAATCTTCGTCAGAAACATTGTCTTTCCAGATTACAGGAATTGTCCTGTTCCCTAATTTCTTTGAGGCTTCTAATCGCCTGTTACCGCAAATAATTACTTTGTCTTTTCTTCTGACAAGAATTGGCTCAAGAACACCGACTTGCTTGATGCTTTCCATAAGAACACCTAAATCAGAAAAATCAATACGCAATCTGCTATTCTCGTCAATCTTCAGGGTACGAACATCAACTTCTTCAATGCCCTCATTCATTTTTATTCCCCCCCAAATAAATAGAATTACTTATTCCTTCACTTGTGTTTATTTTTTTCATTTTTGTTTAATTTTTGGAATTTGTCCATAAGAATATTAAGAACATCATCATACATTTCAGAACCAAGTTCGGCTTTTAATATACGAAGCCTAATCGCAGTTGGCTTTCTCAATCTAATATAAGTCCATACAAGATTTTTCCCTTTTGATTTTCTGCCTACTGCTACCATATAGTAAACGATAAATAACTTCTTTTTAAACATTTCGTTTATTTATAATATATATTATTTTGTTGAATTTGATAAAAATGACTACACCAAAGTGAAAACCAAGATATTTAAAGGAAGGGGGCTTTCATTGATTTTGTTGAGGAGATAAAAATGAGAGAGGTTTTTAAAAATGAATACAGAAACTGGTGATTACGGCTATAAAGAGTGGGCGATTGAGATGCACAGAAAGAGAGCCGAAAGGGAGAAAGTTCTGTTAACATTATTCCATAAAAATAACGAAAGGATTTGGGGCGAGATTAAAGCAAAAGGAGAAATTCCCTCGTGGTATTCCTGCCAAAGATGTGGCTTAGAGTTTTGTTCTGATGTTGAATTAAAAATTAAGGTTGCTGAAGAGCCGATTTGTAAAATTTGTTCTGGGGGGATAAAGGAGGAATGATTAAAGTTTATATTTTTTCAACAGGAAGAAATAAACTACATAATGGAATATCTATTAGTGGTTGGAAGAAAAAATTATATCAAGGAAAATGTGATAATTGTGGTGAAGATTATGGCTTGACTTCTTTAGAATTAGAACATAGCATTCCTGTAAGAATTGGTGGAAGCCTTGTCAACCAAGACAACCTAAAATTATTTTGTTCAAGGTGCCATAGGAAAAAAACAAGAAAAGATGTTATAGTAATAAATATATTAAAAAGATTAAATCTTTTAGTGGGTTGCACTTCTTATATAGAACCATCAGAATTACAGAAAATTTATCTTTATATTTATAAATTGCTTGAAGAAGGGGAGAAAAATTATCGAATATGGTATGATGGAAAAAATGGAATAGATTATGAAGAAATAATGTGGAGGGAAAACAGGGGTGATACAGATGGAAATACCACGACAACTTCAAGTTGAAGGCATCAGGTTTGTCCTGCTGGAAAGAGAAGGGAAAAAGCCTTTTCAGAAAGAATGGCAGAACAAAAATATTTTTTTCAATGATGCTGAATTAATTGCTCACATAAATGCTGGAAAAAACTATGGTGTTCTTGGAGGAGGAACGAAACAATTAGTTATTGTTGATTTTGACAATGAAAAGGTGCAGGATGAAATCTGCCTAAAACTGCCCAGAACTTTTACTGTAAAGACAGGCTCGGGAAAACTGCACAAATATTTCTTTAGTGATAAGACAGACAGTTTCAAGATTTTTGATGAGCAAATGAATACACTTGCAGATGTGCAGGGCGATGGGAAGCAAGTTGTCGGTGCAGGGAGCATCCACCCAAATGGAAATAACTATGAAGTGGTTGATGATTTTGAAATTTCTTTCATAAATTATTCTGAACTAAAGGCATTGCTTTTTCCTTATGACAAAAAGCCACAAAAAGAAAAGAAGGTTTTTGAAAAGCCAAAAGTAGAACTTCAGGATGATTTTTTGGAATTAGTAAAAAATACCTTGTCAATGGAAGAGGTTTTGAATTCTTTTGGGATTAATACAGCAACTAATCCAACACAATGCCCTTTTCATAGTTCCAAAGGAGGAAAATGCTTGGGTTTTACAAGAGAGGTTGCTCATTGCTTCCATTGTGATGGAAGTTGGAATATTTTTAGTTTGGTTAAGGATGTGAAAAAATATGACTTCAAGAAAGCATTGGAATATTTGGCAAGTCTTTCTGGATTGGAGAAGGAGTTAGAGATAAGCAAACAGAAATATCTGGAGAAGATTAGAGCATTGCAACAAACAGAAGAAAGAGATGTTAAAGATACTTACCTTACCTTAATGAAAGACAAGAAATGGGGCGATGCAACAGAAGTGCTTGTTGATTGGGTTAAAAAAAATAATTATATTTACACGACAAAAAATGACACTAAAACAGAAATGTGGTTTTACAGGGATGGAATTTACACTTCACAAGGAAAAAGTGAAGTTAAAGAGGTATTAAGGATTTTGCTTGGCAATTGGTATTCAAATTGGATTTGTGGAAAAGTTTTGGAAAAGTTAGAGCCTGATACTTATGTAGATGCAAATGAATTTTTTAACAAGACATATATTGATGAACTTCCTGTCCAAAACGGAATTTTAAATATAAGGACAAGAGAAGTAAAACCATTCACTCCTGAAAAAGTATTTTTTAATAAACTGCCTGTTGAATATAACAAAGATGCTGATTGTCCACAGATAGAAAAATTCCTGAAAGATGTCTTGGCTTTTGAAGAGGACATTGATGTCTTTTATGAAATTGGAGGCTTTTGTCTTTTGAAAGAATACAAATTTGAAAAGGCATTTATGTTTGTTGGAAATGGCAGGAATGGAAAAGACAAGACAGAAGAATTGCTGAAGAGATTGTTTGGTGTGGAAAACTGCTGTTCAATTCCCTTATCTTCATTAGTCCCGAACAGTTTTATTATTTCAGAATTGTGGAACAAGATGGTGAATATTGCAGGAGAAGTTACAAATCAAGATTTGAAAGACACATCTGAATTTAAGTCGCTTACAGGAAGAAGCCTGAAGTCTGCTCCGAGAAAATTCCTGAACCCAGTAACTTTTGTTAATTATGCTAAATTTATTTTCGCCTGTAATGAACTGCCAATGGTTTATGATAATTCCAAAGGTTTTTGGGATAGATGGACACTTTTAGAGTTTCCTTACACTTTCGTTCCACAAAAAGAACTGGATGAAACAAAAGATAAGATAAACTTAAAATTAAGAGATGAAGGGATTATTGAAAAGATAACAACAAAAGGTGAGATGTCTGGTTTGCTAAACAAATTTTTAAATGGGTTGGAACTTCTTTCACTCAAAAGAACTTTTAGTTCGACAAAAGGATGCGAGGAAGTAAAACAATTATGGATTAGGAAGTCAAATTCTGTAATGGCGTTTGCTTTGGATTTTGTGGAAGATTATTATGATGGTTTTATTTCCAAAAAAGATTTTAGGAAAAGATACACCGATTTTTGCAAAAAGCACAAAATCATTCCAAAGTCAGATTATGTTATTAGAAGAACTCTTGAAGAATTGTTTGGAGCATCAGAAGGAAATAAAGAAACTTTTGGGGGAAAATGGGAGAGAGTTTGGGATGGGGTGAGGTGGAAAAATAATGGTTAAAAAAACACTTGCAGGACTTACAGCAAAAATTGAACCTATACAAGTAGTCTTGAGTAGTCATATAAGGGCGTTTTTTCGAGTAAGTCCTGCAAGTAAATTAATATTTTCATCTCTTTTTAGCACACACACACAAAATAATAGAAAAACACCACGATTTCCAATGGAAAATTACACACACACAAATAATATCACACACACAAATAATATTACACACACAAAATGACAAAAAATGGAAAATAAAACAGCACACACACAAAATAAGATGACACCAAATATCACACACACACACAACTTCATACTGACAGAAGGATTTAGAAAGAAATTAACCTCCTTTCATATTTCTCGTTCTGTCAGAACGGCAGAAGGTTTGCACTCTATTCCTTCTGCCATAATCCTACTGACAAATCAATTCAATGAACCATCTCTAACTTCATTAGTTTTTTTGTCAGGGCAGGGGGTTTATTTCATTCCTCCTGCCACAAATCATAGTCAGCAGACAAAACCCCCTCAACTTACAAACGAGGATGTCGGACAAGGCGTAGGTAGTAATGTAAGTGAAGTCTATGAACAAGGTAGTTCGGCAAAGGACAAAACTGCTGACAAAAATGGTTCACAGACAAAGGTTAAAACCCCAGAAAATGTTATCGGCTTCAATGTCGGTAAGGTTAGGAACTTCTTAAATGAAGATAAGGTGTTAAAGCACAAAACTGTGAACAAGGCTTCCAAAGGTAAATTAATAACTTTGGAAGCCATCATATTCGCAGATGCAGAAAAAACGCCAACTGAAAGAGTTACCCCTTTTTCAAATAGCAGGTGCGTTCTGGTAAAAAGGCATAGCCAGATTTTCTCGAAAAAAACCTCTTTTTTTCAGACTTTTTCACCTGTTTGCATCTGCGAAGGAAAGTTAAAATGACAATAGGGGATATAATTGGAATTATAGATTTGATTGCAGGTTGTGGTTTTCTTGTGGGTATTATATTTCTTTTGTTAGACAGAAAGAAAAGAAGAGGGGGAGAAAAAAAATGAAAGAAAAAGAAATCTGTGTTTGTGGACACCTAAAAGGAAGCCATAGTTACAGCAGTTATAGTTTGAGCAATAAAAATAAACAGTATGTTTACAAGTGTGATAGAAAGGTTAAAGGCAGGTTATGTCCCTGCAAAAAATATATACCAAATCATAAGCAAGAGAACATTAATTCTGTGATTGGAAGTTCTCAAACGAAATCAGCATCTTGCTCTCCTTCAGGAGAAAAAATAAAGGGCATATCGGAAAAAGAATTTGAAAAATTTACAAATGAAATGTGGAAACGGCTTAAAGAAGGGGAAAAGAAATATGGAACTTCTTTTAAAACAAAAAATATTCAAAAAGAGATGTTGGCAGAAGCAGTTGATTTGTCTAATTATTCTTTTATGCTTTATCTTCAAGCAGTTAAATTTAATAAAAACAATAAAACATAAATTAAAATGGCAAGATGTGAACATAGAAGGCAGAAGAAAAATTTTCCTTTCGGTAGGCACTCGCAATGTGTTATTTCCTGCAAAGATTGTGGTGAGGTTATCACCCATAAGGAAATGCGAGAAATCAGGGGGAAAATAATTCAAGAAAGAGAAAGAGAAAGAAAAATGAGAATAAAATGGCAACAATAGAACTGGGTTCGTTTAACATTTATCTTGGCATTGTGCTGAATGCACTTGCAACAGGAATTGGAATGGGTTGTGGCATTGCAATAGGCAGTTGGATTAGTAACAAACATCTTTTGAAACTGCCAAAGAAAATCAGAAGGATGCTGAAAATAAAAAACCATAAAAAGAAAACACACAAGAAGAAAGGAGGAAAGACAAAAAAATGAAAACAAAGAAATCTAAAAAAAAGAAATTTAAAATTAGCCCAAAAATAATGATTGTAATTATAGGAAGTATGATTACATTTGGGGGGATATTATTAAACGAAAAAATTTATCTCTTTTTGGGAGGCTTTTTTATCGGGGGAGGAGTTTTGCCCTAAAATGAAAAAACGGGAGAAAGTTACCTTGCAGGATATAGAAAAAGAGATTATTGACAACTGGAAAATAAAAAACAATTATCTTGGGATTAAGAGATATGCACTTGAAAATTTGAGCCAGAAGAAAAATTGGAAGGTTAGGAAAGCAATTGCTTCGATGAGAAAGAGAAAGATTATTTTTTTGAATTTGAGGAACTATTTTGTGAATATGGGGAAATTGAAACAATGACATCTGAAGAAGAGAACGAGCAAAAAGTTTGCAAAAATTGTGGCAAGAAACTGAAAAAGCCGAAAAGGAGTTTTTGCTCCTATGAATGTCTGTATACTTATTGCAAACAAAACAGGAAAAAATATCGGGAGAATTTTTTAGATAAAAAACGGAGGGAAAATGTATCAGATTAAAAACTATAACAATCTAAAAAAATTCATCTCGAAAGTCCCTCCATTAGTTGAGAAAACCGAAGAAGAAATTTTGAGGGAAGAATACAAAAGACGATTGACGCACAGGAAGAGAACCAAAAATTTCAGGGTTCACCCACAGCACAAATGTCGAGATTGCAAAGGATTGATTTCAATAGACAAAGAGTATCAACACCATATCTTCTGCTCGGCTTGTTGGGAAAAAAGAAAAAGAAGAAATGAAGGAGTAAGGAAATGACAAATAAAAACTATGTTCGAGGAAGAAGCAAGGAGTATCGGCTTATAGAAAAATATCGAAAGTTAGGATATTATTTCATTGTTCAAAGAACTGCTGGTTCGAAGTCGCCCTTTGACATCATTGCAATAAGCACTGATGAAGTTATACTTATTCAATCAAAGCCAAAAAATATAAGCCAAAAAGAAAAAGAAAGGATAATAGAAAAGAATAAATGGTTGAATGGCGTGAAAACTGTGAGGTTTAGAATAGAATGAGCCATTACAATCCAATAAAATCAAAAAAGAAATGTTATATTAAAGGATGCAAGAGCAAGGCTACATCGTATATTAACTGTAAATTTGTGTGTGTGAAACATTTTTATCAACTTCAAATAAAAAACGGAAAAGCCTTACGAAAACTGCCACAATGGATGATACCAAAGGATAACATCATCTTTAAGGAAAAAATGTTGCTGTGAGCCTGTTCCTGTAAAATTTGATAGGGAAGAAGAGATAGGATGGATGAAACAAACCAAATTATATTATGTGTGATAGGTTCTATAATGGCAGGACTTTTAGGATATGCTGTAAAAGGGGTTTATGGCGTGGTGATGGGTTTTATAGTTTACTGTCTTGTTCTTGGGCTTTTTAAGTTGTTTTTGCACCAAAGAGGCGAAGGATAAATGAACACCACTAAAGTTTTGTGGTTAATAGGAAGTGCTATTGCTTTTTCTTTTATCTGTTACTGGCTTTGGGGATTAGAAGGAGCAGTTTTTGGTTTTATCTACAATTGGTTAATCTTTGTGGCGTTTAAGATTTGGAATATGATTTTTATAACTTATACTTTGCTTTAATCTTTTTTAGAATTCTGTAATGTTTTCTTTCGTCTGATTGTATCCCTTTGATTTTATTCTTTACAAATTTGCTGGGAGCAGACTTGGATAATTTAGAATAATCTTTTGGGGCTTTCTTTTCATCAGAAAGCATCGCCTTCAACTCTTTTTTAAACTGTTTCATTGTTGTATCAAATACCTCCTTATTCTTGTGTAAATTTTTGAACATTCCTTTGAGCAAGTAACATCTTCCTGCCTTCTTCGGATTTGAGTTCCGTGAGTATTGTTGCTTCGGTGTATTTCTTTTAAACAAACAATACAATTTTTTCTCATTAGGATTTACCTTTTAGGTTCTCCAATGATGCTTCTTTCCGTAGGCATAAGCAACCTGTTCGCCTTTCTTCTTGCCGTAGAACTTTCGCATTGCTTTTAACAATTTATTGAATTTTTTTGTATGTGGGATTTTAGTTTGCCTCCTTCTTTTTCTTTTTTGATTTGCTCGTCTTTAATTTTCTTGTTTTTTTATAAGGATGCTCCTTATCTCTTTTTTTCTTTTTTGGATTTGCCATAACTAAATGGGATTAAGGTGAGAGTGTCGTTTGGGTTTCTCCCACCATTGAATGCGAATGTTCTCAAAAAAATAACGAGAACCGAATAAAGAATTTACTTCACGAATACACTTATGTGCCTCCTTATGCTCCTTCCTGTGTAATTCCAGTTGCTCTTATAGAGTTTATGATTATAACAGTAAGCAATACTAATACAACCATAGAACCTAAAACTATAAAAGTTGGGAAGAAATCAGTTGAAGTTTTCAAAGCATTCTTTGTGTCGTTGATACTTTTCTGTGCGTCTGCGTCTGTTACTGCTCCTTGTAATTTAGAACCTGCTATCATAAAAACCATAACAATAATTCCAATCATAAAAAGCATTGTAACAAGAGAAAGGTATACATTTAGCCCTGCTACTCCCTTCTTTTCCTCTAATATATTTTTCATCTTCTTTTTTATCCCTCCTCTTGTGAGTATTTTTTTCAAATTAAACGGACTATTTTGTAAAGTTTTTAATCTTTAAAAGGAGGATGTCAAGAATTGTTACAAGATTACAAATGTTACAAATAAGGTTTCATTTCTTTTAGCAGTTTTTTTAAACAAGATTTGCAGAAAACGACAGAATAGATTTTTTGCCTTTCTTTATCTTGAATAAATTTTTTGGTTGTCTTTGGGATATAAAAAACCAAATCCTCTTTTGTCTTGCAAAGATTACAATGTGTCTTTGAACAAACCCATCCTGTTCCAAGAAGCCATTGTTCATATTCTAAAATTTCATTTAATCTTCTTTTAGACAATCCTTTTCTATTTTCCAGATAAATTCTTCTTAACTGTAAAATCTTATCGTTTCTGTTTTGATTAGTCGAGAACCATCTCCTTCTTAACCCAAAATGAATAAGAGAATGGCACTTTTCACATAGAACAATAAGGTTCTCTTTTGAGTTATTTTTTTTGTTTCCATCAATATGATGAACAATCAATTTTAGAAAAGTATCATCACAACACTCACACGCCTGTTCATTCAAGATTTCTTGCATAACCTCTCGATGCTTTAATTCCTGCATTTTATTATTCAATAAAGGAAGTTTAAATGAATTGTTATAATTGCATATTTACTGAAAGAAAAATTTATAAGGGGTATTTAGTATATGATACAATGACAACGAAAAAACGAAATAGAACTAAATATTTCCAAGAATATAGAAAACGCCCAGAAGTTAAAAGCCGTAGATATGAAAAAGGAAAAAAATGGCGTCAGGAAAATCCTGAAAAGTGTAAAGAATATTTTAAAAAATATAATTCATCAAAGAAAGGAAAAGAATATAGGAAAAAGTGGGAAAAGGAAAACACAGAAAAAAGAAGGGGATACAATAAAAAAAGTTATTATAAAAACGGAGGCTATAATTCTTGGATGCGTGATTGGAGAAAAAATACTTTAAAAGGAACTTATACTACCTATAAATCTAATTCAAAAAGAATAAATCGCCCCTTTAAACTTTCCTTAAAAGATTTCAAGAAATTTTGGGGAAAGCCTTGTTTTTATTGTGGCGATGAAATTAAAACAATTGGAATTGATAGGATTGACAATAAAAAAGGTTATATACAAGGAAATTTAAGAAGTTGTTGCCATATTTGTAACTCAATGAAATCCTCTTTAACACAAAAGCAATTTTATGAACAAATTAAAAAAATCTCATCTTTACATCATCTAAAATGAAACCAAAGAAAATTCGCCCAACAGACATCAACCCCAGTTACTCTTATCACGAAGGAGATGCCAGTAAAAACGAAAGAATTAATTTTAGGCATTGGGATGACTTGCTCTATGAAAAAGACAAGGGAGAAAAAGACACAACCTATTCAAGCCTATGGCTTTTCAGAAACGCAAAGGAAGTCCCACCGTTCAAAGATGTCATTGGTTCTAAATCTCAAACACAGGCAAGAAAGGAAGGCAAGGAATATTTTAGTGAGTTCAATCCTCTCGTGGCAGAAAATATAATCAATTTTTGGAGTGATGAAAAAGATGTCGTGCTGGATATGTTTGCAGGAAGAACAAGAGGCATTGTTGCAGGATTGAAGCATAGGAAATATTACGGGTTTGAAATATCGCCGAAAGTTCACAAAGCAGTTGCAGGAATGATTGAGCAAGGCAAGAATGAATTTGATGAGGGCTATGTTCCAGTTGTTTATTGTGACAATTCTGCCAATCTTTTGAAACACGATATTCCTTTGGCAGATTTGATTTTCTCCTGCCCTCCATATCATAATCTTGAAAAGTATGAAAGTGTCAAAGGGCAGTTATCTGATATTGAGGATTATGGAAAATTCTTGGAAGCCTTGAAAGACATTATAAAAGTTGCCTTGACAAAATTAAAAGATAATGGTTTTGTCTGTTTGGTTGTTGGTGATTTTAGAAAGAATGACAGATTAATTCCATTTGATTGTGATGTAACAAAGATGATGGAAGAACTTGGTGTTGTCCTGTGGGATAAAGTAATTTTACAGAATATAAACTTTGGGTGGGCAGGGATAAAATTCGGGCAGGTTAAACACAAAAGACAGACTTCCAAAATTACAGAATATTTGCTTGTTTTTAAGAAAATCCAAAATTGATTTTTCTCAATCTCCCTCGACAAACGACAAAAATCATTTTTTAAAAAATGCTGTTTTTTTCTGTTTTGTCGACGACGAATTTTATTTCTCCGTCAGAAAAATTTTTAAGGTTTCCTCACTTAATATATATGTAATTTACGAGTAATGACAAACGATGAGTAAATTACCAATAGAATAAATGTCACCAAAAACAACGGAGAAAAAATGGAAAAGTTTGAAACATTAAAAGTCGGTTATCATCAGGAGAACAAAGACTATGCTGAATTTTACAACAAGCCAATTGCTCTTGATGATTTGCAGTTTATTTCCAAAAAGATTGCAAAGCACTTTAAGATGAACACGCCAACTGTAACGGATTATGGTTTCCGTTCAAGTGGCGGAAAGGCTTTTAGGTTTGGACATCGCATCAAACTTTCGAGAAGTTGTGGATTGAACTTTGGAACTTTGTGTCACGAACTGAACCACTTTGTGTGCTGGGATGAAATCACAATGAAGAAATATTCCAAGCACCCAATAGATAGGATTAGGCACGGGACAAAGAAATGGAATAGGAATTTGCAAAAACTCTTGCGATACTGCAAGAAGAAAAACTTTTGGCAGGATGAAATCGCAAGAAGGAACACCCCTAAACCACCAAAGCCAGAACCCACAAAAGACGAACTGCAAAGCAAAAGACTTGCATTGCTCAAATCCCGAAGAGAAGCCTATGAGAGAAGAATAAGACTATCGGAAAATAGGATTAAGAAACTCAACAGGCAGATTTCTTATCTGGAGAAAAGGCAACTTACCTTGAA
>Ga0315285_10007252_pt1 | contig 11387 bp, 9 predicted proteins | sample YL17G09_36_MG_FD_203698 | JGI IMG/M metagenome (GOLD analysis project Ga0315285, IMG submission 203698) | Sediment microbial communities from Yellowstone Lake, YNP, Wyoming, USA - YL17G09_36 | ecosystem: Environmental > Aquatic > Freshwater > Lake > Sediment | place: USA: Wyoming | collected... | reverse complement strand
AATAAATCGATAATATATTTTATACCTGAATATTTTTATTCTAATTCGGTTCGGGGAAATATATCACTTGAGGATTATCAAAATCACGCCAGGACCCAGTTAAAAAATCAACCCCAAATCCAATTAAGCCAGGAATAATTCCTAATAAAAGTAATGCACCATCACCAATGAGCCACAAATTAGGGTCATAATCCAAATCTACAAAATAATACCCCTCCTTACCTCCAATGTAGAATTGTGGTAATTTAGATTCCTTTTTTATATAAACAGTTCCACTATCATGAATCTTAACTCCCTTATATTGCACCATCTTCCCTTGCGGAACTGTTTTGACAGTCACTGTTTGAGACCCGTCACCAAACATCGTACAGCATCCCGTTGTAAAGATAAACATCGTAAGAATTAAAATGATGGCAATAAGTTTGCATCTTAAAAGGTTAAAGATACTGTTCACTCTCATCATCGACTCCTTCTTATAAAATGTATTATGACCTTTTTAAAACTTATAAGGTAAATCTTTTAATAATCCTTAAAGAAAATATTGTTTCATTGGCTTTAGCCTAATAGCAATGACACTACAGGGAACGCATATATGTATTCCATACAAATTCACCAATTAATGGATTTCCAGGGTTCAATTAACCCTTTCCCTAACAATTTGACTTTCTTCCAATTTTTACCTTTCGGCTCCCTTTTTTTCCAATGCCATTTTGATTTCTCTGAAACAAACCAATTGTCATCTCCTGTTATTATAATGGATGTTTTGTCAGAAAATTTAACAGTCAGATTTAAAAGAATCCCTGCGGGTCCTACGGTATTGTATCCTTCAATTGCAAGATGATTCCTTCCCGTTTTTAGTAAAGGAAGAATATTGGCAGTTACAGCAGGTTTTCCATAAATAGCCTCTATGACTTTTTCACCATTTACAAATATTGTTGCTTTATCATCAGCCCAGCATTTAATCTCAGCTAATACAGGTTCTTTATCAATATTGAAAACCCTCATAAAATATTTTTCACCCGGTTTTGTTTTTTTTGTGGGATCAGCATCCGGATACCAGAACCAAACAGCCTCTGGTTCTCGATATGCCACCAAATTACCTGCTTTAGCCAATGTTATGAAATTCGAAAGTTCAGCAACCTGTCTTTCCAGACGATTAAGATTATAATCCAGTTTCGGATACTTATTTTTTTTCAGCCAGAGAAATTCGTAATCTTTAATTCCAGCTATTAATTCTCTTCTCAAAAGTTCCAGTTCTTCAATAATTCCTTTTTGTTGCCAATCTGGAAGCTCATTAAATTTTTCTGAAGCAAGCATTTTAGCAAGACTATCAAGCCTTCGATATCGATACGCCATCAACCAATATCGAAAAGCAGTTAGTTTGAGGCTTTTTAAATGTTCTTTATCGAATCTAACTTTATCATTTACATTATCGATGAGTTGTAAAGCTTTTTGCATATCTTTCTCAAGACGGTTCATTTTCTCTAATAACGTTTCATTGTATTGTTTTATCATTACTGTATGATGGAAAAATTGCCCCGGATAAGGTGTATCAAAATAATCAATCCAGCCTATTAATTTCTCCGCTTCAGCAAGTTCAGGAGAATCTATACCGTATCTTATCGCAACATATCGGCTGAGAAATGCATCTACATCGGGTGTTTCTTCTTCCCATTCTGCAGAAGCAGAGAAAGAATATCCTAACAAGTTATTTTCTCTTAGATTTTCCGCACCATCGTCGCCCCAGGAAGATGTAATACAACCCATCAACTTTTCTCTTTTAGCAACTTTTGTAAAATTAGAAATATTAGTAGTTCCATTATAATAATTCGGATAGAAAGATGCCCAGCTCCAGATGGCTGGGCTGGCAATGATGTTTTTAAAACCAGCATCTTTTAATTTTTTTACACTCGGGAAATCGTTGTCTAATCCATAATGCCAATCAATTAGTATTACATCTTTTGGCAACAAATCAAGAGCTTCAGGATGACGAAGTAGCATATCACTATAAACCATCATCTGTCGATTATGCTTCTCTTTTATATAATTGTTCAGACGGGAAAAATAATTTGCATGAACTCTACCAACACCCATTTTTTTAACTCTCTTTTTACTCGTTCCTTTTCCAACATCAAAAGATTCATCTCCACCAATATGGAAGAAAGGTGAGGGCGTAGCTTCTGCTAACTCATCAATTAATTTTGTAACAAATTCAAATGTTTTTGGATTAACAGGTGAGAAAGACCAGGGATTTTCCTTCGGGTCTTGAATCTCGGCATATTTACGATTTTCAGGTAAACTGAGCAATCGATCCTGATGACCTAAACATTCAAATACAGGTGTCAATACAATGTGATTTTTCTTCGCTTCCTCAACCATTTGCGCCATTTCCTCTTTGGTAATAGCTCCACGTTCTTTTCCAATATTAGGACTAACATCAAACGTAAACATATCTTCGATATAGGGTTGATAAATATTTTTCTTATAGAAAGCAAGTTGACGAATTATTTCCTTGAAATCATCCACCATCGAGACCTGACCACGACTAATATCGTCGGAAATCCCACGCCATTTGAGAGCAGGATAATCTTTGATTTTTAATTGTGGAATTTCTCGCCCTTTCACCGTGCGGAGAATTTGACGCAAAGTTTGAACTCCATAAAACCTTCCAGTCTCTGTAAATGCCTCAATAACAATTTTATCAGATTCTATCGTTAGAAAATAACCCTGCTCTTTAAATACCTCAGGTTCATCCTTGCTTAAAACAGAACCATCATAACAAACAAATGAATTCTCTCTTAGGTTAAATCCTTTTATTAATATATAGTCTTTCTCGGGGATTAAATTTGTTATATTCCAGTCCCAATGAAAGCAATCTGATGCTTCTTGCGCTAACAATTCAGCGGAATATTCATCATCAATATTTTTATTCGGTACACAAACAACCCAATTATCAGACAAGGTTGTAATTCCATTGGTGAACTTTATTTCTCTTGGCATTGGTATCAGATTAAGCTTCTCCATTGGTAGTGCTGACCTCATTAATAATAATGTGAAAAAAACTGTTAAAATTCTAATAATTTTTCTTTTCATAAAATAGCCCCCAAATTTAAATCTTGAAAAACAATTCATTACCACTTACTTTCTTCTCAATCAATCATTGTTTTGGAAAATATATTTACTTACTAAACATAAGGAGACTCATTATGTATCACTTAAAAAATCTTAATTATCAACAAAAAATCAGAACCCCAGAAGAACTTTTAACTCATTTAAAAGAATTTAAATTCGATTTAAAAATTTCTGTCGGAATCTGGTATTTTACTCCTGGTGGAGGAAGATTTCACGATAGATACGTCCCTGATGCTACCATTGAAGAACGTCTCGAAATGGCTTCAGATCTTGCTCAATACGGCATCACAGGTATCGAAGCTCATTATCCATCTGAAGTGAACGAGGAAAATCTTCCTTTATACAAGAAACTTGAAAAAGAAACTGGAATCAGGCTTGTTGGTTCTCCTTTCAATCATTTTTATGATAAAGATTTTGAATTTGGAAGTCTCTCCAATCCTTATAAATCTGTTCGTGATAAAGCAATTGAAATTGCAATCGGTGGTTTAAAATTAGTCAAAGAAGCTGGGGCAAACTGTGCTGTCTCCTGGCCCGGGATTGATGGATACACATATTCTTTAGGAACAATTTTCCAATGGATGTGGGATAGATTTGAAAGTGCAATGGCAGAGGCAATGGATGAAGTCCCTGGAGTCAGAATTGCTATCGAACCAAAACCGTATGAACCAACCCCTAATAATATTTATCGAACAACAGCAGAAGGAATTCTCGCCGCACAACGAATCGAAAAAAGATTAAAAAATCCCATTAACAAAAATTTACTCAAAAATGGTTTCACTCTTGTCGGATTAAATCCTGAAATTGGCCACGTAAGAATGGGCTATGAGGATTGTGCCGCTGCATATAGTTTAGTAGGAATGGAAGGAAGACTCGCCCATACTCACTGGAATAGCCAACCGCTCGGAAATTATGATCAGGACTTGAATATCGGTGTCGTTGAATGGCAACAAGCCGAAGCACTTTTCTTTGCATTAAAAGTTATGGGTTACGATGAATTTATCGGAATCGACATCAATTCTGAACGAATACCGGTTAAGAAAGCTATCGAAATCAATACAACTGTTCTGAAAATAATTAAAGAGCGAGTTGATGCACTTCCATACGAAAAAATTATCGATTGCGCCCTCGATCCTAAAAATCATAGAGGAGAAATAGAGTTAATCTTAGCTAATATGATGAGGATTAAAAAATGATGAAACAAAATATAACACATTTAAAATACCCCATAATTTTTTTTGTAATAGCAATTCTTATGTTGAGTTGTTTTACAACAAGTAAAATTCAGGAAGTGAAAAGCAATATGATAGAAAATCCATCAGAAAAATTCTTTATTAATCCAAGGGATGTAGAGCTCAAAATTACCTATAATCTTAAAGGAATAAAAATATCTCCATCCGATAAGGTAACTCTCTATGAATTTTCTGAAGAACCTGTCGTGTGGACAATGGAAACGAAATGCGATAAACCGATTCTGTTATTATATATTGCGAGACAACAAGATTATCTCAATCAACGATATGTTGAATATATTAATATCGAACCTAAACCTGATGAGATTATTTCAAAAGATATTGATCAAAATATAATCGAATTTTGGAATTTATCAGATAAAATTGAAGAAGGCAAAGACATCACAATCACCCGCCAATTCAGATTCAAAGCCTATGAGACAGCTTTTAAAATTGACCCAGAAAAAGTTGGAGAATATAATTCTGTTAATCCTTCATATAGATACTACACACGAACACAGGAATTTGCAGAATTAACTCCTGAAGTAATTCAACTCGCTAAAGAAATAATAGGTGATGAAAATAATCCATATTTTCAAGCAAAGGCAATTTATAACTGGTGCGTAAATAATATTGCCTATGTTTATCCACCAAATAGAGGAATAAGATTTTCCTTGCCGAGAAAAACAGGTGATTGTGGAGAATATAGTCTCATCTTTATGAGCTTGTGTAGAGCTGTTGGAATACCAGCAAGGGTCGTAAATGGACATTGGTGTTGTAAAGAAAAGAAAAATTATCACGTCTGGAATGAATTTTATCTGCCAGATTATGGCTGGATTCCTGCTGATGCAACTGATGGTAGAACAAATAAAGACAATCCGGGAAAATTAGCAGGAAATGGAGACCCCGATTACTTTTTGGGAAATCTTGATAGTGGCAGATTCATTTCCAGTAAAGGTACATCCATCCAGCTTTATCCTTCACCACCCTGGCATTTATGGGGATTAGCTGATACAAATAAAAATCCAATCTTTTTTCAAACGGCAGCTACTGTTTATACCAACATTACCATTGAAGAGCAAAAGGCAAATGTTGAAATTATTAAAGGTGATGATATTCTCTGGTAAATCTGAAAATCTATTCTTAAATAGAAATTACTGATACGTATGACGTAGAATTGTAATGCGACATTTATGTAGCATTACACAGAATTTTGAAAAGGCTTCTAATATGAAATTCATTGATGAATATAGAGATAAGAAATTAATATCAAATATTCTTAAAAAGATAGATTCCCTAAAACTTAAATATATTCCTACCTTGATGGAAGTCTGTGGAACTCATACGATGGCGATTTTCCGCAATGGGATTCCTAAACTGCTTGAAGGAAAAGTGAATCTGATTTCAGGTCCTGGATGTCCTGTTTGCGTCTCTCCAAATAGCTATCTTGATAGAGCAATCGCTCTTTCAAAAAATCCAAACCATATCATCACCACTTTTGGTGATATGATGAGAGTGCCAGGTTCAACTTCAAGTTTGGAAAAAGCAAAAGCTTCTGGAGCCGACATAAGAATCATTTATTCACCACTCAATGCCATAAAAATTGCAGAAGAAAATAAAGATAAAAAAGTCATATTTTTAGGCGTAGGATTCGAAACAACTGCTCCCACAATTGCAATGACAATTCTTGAAGCGAAAAAAAAGAATATAAAAAATTTCTTTGTATTGACCTCCTTAAAAACTATTCCACCTGCAATGAAAATACTTGTGGATTCTAAAAAATTAAATATTGATGGATTCATTTGCCCCGGACACGTGAGTGTTATAATCGGAGCAAAAGCTTACGAATTTATATCGCGTGATTACAAAATTCCCTGCGTTATCACTGGATTTGAACCTTTCGATATAGTTCAAGGAATTTATATGTTATTGAACCAAATTAGCAATGCAAAAGCTAAAGTTGAAATTCAATATAATAGAGCGGTAAATTATGAGGGAAATACAAAAGCACAAGAAATTATGAGCGACGTCTTTGAACCTTCTGATGCGGATTGGAGGGGTATTGGAACAATCAAAAATAGCGGTCTGAAAATTAATGATGAATATAAAGAATTTGATGCAATAAACATAAAAATAGCTGTTGAACTGACTAAAGAGGCTAAAGGATGCATTTGCGGTGATGTCCTAAAAGGTATTAAAAAACCATCGGAATGCAAGTTATTTAGAAAGGTTTGCAATCCAATGAATCCCATCGGCGCCTGTATGGTCTCAACCGAAGGCACCTGTGCCGCTTATTATAAGTATTCAGAAAAATAATTGAAACACAACGAAAACAAATAAAGACATTTGACAGGATAAACAGGATAGAAAGGATTGACAGGATAAGAATAAATTTAAAATGTAAAACTGACAACCGACAATTTAAAATAAAATATGACAAGTATTTATTTTGAATTGTCAGTTTTAGATTAATAATTTTAGTGATCGTTGTGTCCATCGTGGTTAATTCATAGTTACTCACTTACATCTGCAATATATTATTATAATTGGAGAAAGCAATGGTTGAGGATGAAAAAATAAAATTGGATTATGGTAGTGGTGGATTACTCACAAATTCTTTAATTAAAGATGTATTCCTAAAAGCATTTGATAACAAATATTTAAAGCCTCTTGATGATTCTGCAATATTTAAAATTGGTAAAAATAATTTCGTTTTTACAACAGATTCTTATGTGGTGAATCCCATATTTTTTCCCGGTGGCGATATTGGCAAATTAGCGGTTTGTGGAACAATAAACGACCTTGCTGTAATGGGAGCAAAGCCTCTCTTTCTCTCTTGTGGATTTATCATCGAAGAAGGTTTAGAAATGAACACCCTCCAAAAAATTGTGCAATCGATGCAGAAAACCACAAAGGAAAATAAAGTCCAGATAATTACAGGTGATACAAAAGTTGTAAACAAAGGATCCGCTGATAAAATTTTTATAAATACTTCAGGAATTGGAATCATCGAAGGAAATTATTCACCTCACGAAAACAAGATAAAAACAGGCGACAAAATTATTATTAGTGGATATATCGGAGACCATGGAATTGCTGTTTTAACTCAGAGAGAAGGTTTCAAATTTGATACAAACATCAAAAGCGACTGTGCCTCTTGTTACGAACTAATAAGAAATGCAATGAATGTATCCAAAAATATAAAATTTATGCGAGACCCAACAAGAGGTGGATTAGCAACTGTTCTATGTGAAATCTGTGAACGTTCTGGTTATAGCGCTATTATCAAAGAAGAATTAATACCGATTAGAAAAGGAGTTAAAGGAATATGCGAGATATTAGGATTCGACCCATTATATATTGCGAATGAGGGGAAAATTGTATTCGTTGTAGATAAAAAGGATTCAAAAAATGTTTTAAATGTATTAAGAAAAAATAAATTGGGTAAAAACGCTAAAATAATTGGCGAGATTACCAATGAGAAAAAAGGCAAACTTTATCTTGAAACAAAAATAGGTGGAACAAGAATTATCGAAAAACTTTACGGCGACCAATTGCCAAGAATTTGCTGATTCAAACTAATCACCTACAAATACAAAAAATAAAAAAGCGGGGCAAAATTCCCCGCTTTTTATTTTTACTTACTATTATGGATATTGAACAGTATGGTCATAACTAAGCACTTCAGGTCGTGCTTGCGACCTTATAATATCTCCTCTGGAATTTGTTCCATTTGTTGGATCGTAAATTTGCCACATCCAATCATACTGACTAAGCCCATCATTGAAACCTGATGGTAATGGATATATTGTCCCATCAGGACCTTTAGAGACTAAAAACCAAGCACCATGAATCTCTAATGCTAAATCATTACCCGGATCACCCGGTCCACCTAAACCTGTAACTTGTGTGCCCGGATATGTACCATCACACCAATGCTCAGAAAATGCCTTAAATCTGTAACGTCTCTGAATATACCCGAAGTCACGAAATCTCCTATCTGCAGAGGCGAAAATGTCTTCCATTTTAACAATTACACCAGATATATAACTGGTAGGTGTCGTTATACATTTATTCAGATAATAAGGCCATGGTGGTAAAAAATCATCCGCATAATCAAATGGAATGTGATTCCAATCCACTGCATAGGCTTCAATTGCAGTAGCAGTAGTTCTCATATCCGCTTTTACTCTTGATACTTTTGACCGAACTTGCGCTTCAAGAAAATTGGGAACAGCGATTGCGGCAAGAATTGCGATGATGGCAACAACAATCAAAAGCTCAATGAGTGTAAAACCCTTAAAAAATTTCTTTCTCAACATAAATTTTTTCACCTCCTTATTTGTGATTAATTTCATAATATATTTTTTAAATAATCGAAAAAGCATTTGTCAATTTAAATTACGAAAAATTTTATGCGTTTTATTATTGAGAAAAGCTACTTAAAGAATACTTGCAATTATTTTTATCAATAAGTAGATAAAAATTATCTTTATTAAATCAAATCTTTAAGATTGTGCAGGATATACATCCTGCGTAACAATTGCGGATAGGATGAATATCCTGTCCATCTTATATACAATGCATGAATTGGCTATAGCTACAGAACTTTTTAAACAAGTTGAAAAAATTATCAAAGATGAAAATCTCAATAGAGTTATATCCATAAAATTAAAAACAGGTAAGTTTCATCAGATAGTTCCTGAAGCCTTTGATTTTGCAATGGAAGTAATTACAAAGGGAACTAAGGTAGAGGGTGTTAAAATGATTTATAATGAAGTTCCAATTACAATAAAGTGTAATCAATGTCATATACAAAACGAAGTAAAAGATTTTTATTTTGTCTGTGAAAAATGTGGTTTATCAGATGTAGAAATAATCTCTGGAAATGAATTAATGTTCGAATCAATGGAGGTGGAATAAAATGGAGATTAAGGTTCTGGAGAACATACTAAAAGTAAATGACCAGATTGCCCTTGAGATTCGTAAGGAACTAAAAAAATATAATATTCTCGCATTAAATATGATTGGCTCAGCAGGGTCAGGAAAAACAACTCTGCTCGAACAAACTATTCCTCGTATAAAAGATAAAATTAACATGGCAGTGATTGAAGGAGATATTGAAACCACACGAGATGCTGAAAGAATCAAAAAATTTGGTGTCGAGGTGATACAAATAAATACAAAAGGTGCCTGTCATCTTGACGCTCATCTTGTGCAAAAAGCCATCAAGAGTTTTAATCTTAATAAAATTCAATTTATCATTATTGAAAATGTGGGTAATCTTGTATGTCCTGCAAGTTTTGATTTAGGAGAAGACTTTAAAGTATGTGTCTTAAGTATACCCGAAGGCGATGATAAACCTGAAAAATATCCAAAGATTTTCAGAGAAAGTAAGTGTGTTGTTCTGAATAAAATTGATTTGTTATCACATACAAATTTCAATAGAGAAAATTTTTATAAAGATATGAAACATATAAATGGAAAGGCTGAGATTTTTGAACTATCTGCTTTAAAAGGTGACGGGGTTGATAAGTGGTGCGATTGGTTGTTAAAACAAATAAAAATTAAAAGCGGAGAACCAAAATGAAGGAGAAAGTTATTATCATAGGTGCAGTTGCTGGAGGAACAAAAACAGCTGCGAAGGCTCGGAGAGCTAATCCCGATTTAGAAATAACAATTTTCACGGAAGAAAAATACATCTCTTACGCAGGTTGCGGTCTCCCCTACTATCTAAGTGGAGTTGTGAAGAGAAGAGAGCAACTTTTTGCTCGAACACCTCAATATTTTAAAAAGATGATGAATATTGATATATTCACAGAACATTATGTCTCCAAAATTAATCCAGATAAAAAAACAGTCACCGTAATAAATTTAAAAGATAAAAAAGAAACAGAGCATAGCTTTGACAAACTTGTAATTGCAACGGGTGCAAAGGCGATTAAACCTAAAATCCCAGGCATTGATTTGAAAAATATATTTAATTTAAAAACGGTTGATGATACCATTGCTATTCGTGAATTGATTGAAAGTAAAAAAGTGAAAAATGTTGTTATTGTAGGAGGAGGATACATCGGTCTTGAAGCAGCAGAAAATTTTATGGAAAAGGAATTATCCGTAACAATTGTTGAACTGAAAGACCAATTAATACCTATTTTTGATAAAGACGTCGCATTGAATGTAGAAAAATATATCAAAGAACAAGGAGTAAAAGTTTTTACGCAGGATGAGGTCATAGAATTCATCAGAAATGAAAATGGAGAAGTTAAAAAAGTAAAAACAAAAAATAATGAAATAAACGCGGAACTTGTCCTTATCTCTATTGGAATTTATCCCAATACAAAAATTGCTGAAGAAGCTGGTATCAAACTCGGACCGACTAAAGCGATAAAAGTAAACGATAAGTTACAAACGAACTATCCTTTTATATATGCCGCAGGTGATTGTGTTGAAACAGCAAATCTAATTACAGGAAAACCAGTCTGGGTGCCATTGGGATCAACTGCAAATAAAATGGGAAGAGTTGCAGGTGCAAATATCGCAGGAGGAGATGAAAGATTCCAAGGTGTCCTCGGAACAGCAATCTTCAAAGTCTTTGATTGGAATATAGGAATAACTGGACTCACAGAAAGAACTGCAAAGAGTGAAGGATTTGATACAGAATCTGTAATAGTTCCTATAGAAGATAAGGCACATTACTATCCGGGTGGGGAAAATATTAATATTAAATTAGTAGCGGATAAAAAATCTGGAAAAGTCTTAGGAGCACAAATCTGGGGTGAAGGTGCCGTAGATAAAGCAATCGACACAATTGCAACGGCATTAACCTTTAAAGCAACTGTAAACAATTTACTAAGTCTGGATTTATGTTATGCCCCACCTTATTCACCTGTATTAGGACCAGTTATTGTTGCAGCGAACGTCTTGCAAAACAAACTATTAAAAAAAACTGAAGGAATCTTACCATCAGAAGTAAAAGAGAAATTTGAAAAAGGAGAAAAGTTCACATTTCTTGATGTAAGAAAT
>Ga0315285_10007250_pt1 | contig 11389 bp, 9 predicted proteins | sample YL17G09_36_MG_FD_203698 | JGI IMG/M metagenome (GOLD analysis project Ga0315285, IMG submission 203698) | Sediment microbial communities from Yellowstone Lake, YNP, Wyoming, USA - YL17G09_36 | ecosystem: Environmental > Aquatic > Freshwater > Lake > Sediment | place: USA: Wyoming | collected... | reverse complement strand
AAGACCCTTCCGGGCGCCGTGCGTCGAAATGAAATACTCGAGTACCGAGAGACCGTCCTTGAAATTGGAGATAATCGGGTTTTCGATGATTTCACCAACCGCCCCGGTGATCTTCTTCTGCGGCTTCTGCATGAGGCCACGCATACCGGCGAGCTGTTTGATCTGGTCCTTGGAGCCTCTGGCCTGCGAATCCATCATGATGAACACCGGGTTGAAACCATCCTTGTCACGTGAGAGATGGTCATGCATGATGTCCGCCACCGTGTTCGTGGTATGGGTCCAGAGGTCGATGAGCTTGTTGTAGCGTTCCCCCTCGGTGATGATGCCGCGGTCGTATTGTTTTCTGATGCGGTTGACCTCGTCGAGCGTTTTATTTATGATCTCTTTTTTCTCGTCCGGCACCACAAGGTCTTCGGCGCCGAACGTAATGCCGGCCAGCGTTGCATATTCATAGCCGAGCGCCTTGATGTCATCGAGAAATTTACAGGTGACCCGCGTTCCCTTCTGTTTGTACACATCATGCACCATGGCCTGGATGCGCTTCTTGTTTATGAGATCATTGGAGTAGGGCATCCCTTCGGGAAACACAGAATTAAAAATCGCCCGGCCCGGGGTGGTTTCGATGATCTTGCCCCTGAAACGCACCTTGATCTTTGCATGGATATCGACCTGCTTGTCGGCAACGGCGAGCTGCACTTCGTCGGAATCGCAAAAGGCCCTTCCCTCGCCTTTTCGGCCGACCGCCATTTTGGTCAGATAATAGAGGCCGAGCACGATGTCCTGCGTCGGCGTCATGACCGGCAGGCCTGATGCCGGCGAAAGGAGGTTGTTGGCCGAAAGCATGAGGATCCGGCATTCCAGCTGGGATTCGAACGACAACGGCACGTGCACGGCCATCTGGTCGCCGTCAAAGTCGGCGTTGAACGCCGTACAGACGAGCGGATGCAGACGGATTGCTTTACCTTCGATAAGCACCGGGAAAAACGCCTGAATGCCGAGGCGGTGAAGGGTCGGCGCACGGTTCAAAAGCACCGGGTGGTCCTTGATGACCGTTTCGAGGATGTCCCATACCTCGGAACGCTCCTTTTCGACGAATTTTTTCGCGCTCTTCACGGTCTGGACAAAACCCTTCTCTTCGAGCTTCTGGATGACAAACGGTTTGAAGAGCTCGAGCGCCATCATCTTGGGCAGACCGCATTGATGGAGCTTGAGCTCGGGTCCGACGACGATCACGCTGCGGCCGGAATAGTCGACGCGCTTGCCGAGAAGGTTCTGGCGGAACCGCCCCTGCTTACCTTTGAGAAGATCCGAGAGACTTTTAAGCGGCCGCTTCCCCTCGCCCTTGACCGAAAAGGTCCGCCGGCCGTTGTCGAACAGCGTGTCGACCGACTCCTGCAGCATGCGCATTTCATTGCGCAGGATCACGTCGGGCGCCTTGATTTCAATGAGCTTCTTGAGACGGTTGTTGCGGTTGATGACACGGCGGTAGAGGTCGTTCAGGTCCGATGTCGCAAACCGTCCGCCCTCGAGCGGCACCAGCGGCCGCAGATCGGGCGGCAGCACGGGCAGCACGCGAAGGACCATGTGTTCGGGCTTGTTGCCGGAGCGCAGGAACGCTTCGGTAATGCGCAGGCGTTTCAGGTGTTCCTGACGCCGCTGTTCCGAGGATTCAAGCTTGATTTTCGAACGCAAATCGATGGAAAGTTCTTCAAGGTCAAGCGTCGCCAGCATCTCAAGCACCGCTTCCCCGCCCATCTTGGCGACAAACTGCTTGCCCTGCTCTTCCATCTCGATAAATTCATCTTCGGAAAGAAGCATCCCCTTACGGCAGTTCGTATTACCCGGATCAATGACGACGTATGATTCATAGTAGACGATCCGTTCAAGCACCGTATTGGGAAGGCCGAGGAGATAGCTGATATGGGAAGGAACCGCCTTTAAAAACCAGATATGCACGATCGGCACCGCGAGCTCAATATGGCCCATGCGTTCGCGCCGTACCTTGGAGTGGGTCACTTCGACGCCGCAACGGTCGCACACCACGCCGCGGTAACGGATCCGCTTGTATTTTCCGCAGTTGCACTCCCAGTTGCGCACCGGACCGAAAATCTTTTCGCAGAACAATCCGTCGCGTTCCGGTTTGAACGACCGGTAGTTGATCGTCTCCGGCTTGGTCACCTCGCCGTACGACCAGTTGCGGATCGTGTCGGGCGATGCAAGCCGGATGGAGACACCGGATATTTCCTGCACTTTTCTTTCCATCTGGACAAACGATTCTGGCACGGTGCAACCCCCTGTTTGGACGAATCTATATGAATTAGTTGTTTGCTAAATAAAATCTATTCTTCCGATTTCTTTTTCTACGCCCCCTAAATCCCCCGCAGGGGGACTTACGAGGATACTGTTATTTTAATTGCAGCATTACAAAATTTCTCATTAATTCCGCCTTTTACTTCACGCCGTTTTTTCCCTAAAGTCTTCCTGCGGGGGATTTAGGGGGCGACGCGTGGCGTTATCCCTTCGCTTCTTCCTCGCTAAAAACATCGATGTCGAGTCCGAGTGCCTTGATTTCACGCACGAGCACCTTGAACGATTCGGGTACATTGGACTGCGGCGTGTTCTCTCCTTTGACAATAGCTTCGTAAATTTTGGAGCGGCCCGCGATATCGTCGCTCTTGACCGTCAGCATCTGCTGGAGCGTGTAGGCAGCGCCGTAGGCTTCCAGCGCCCATACTTCCATTTCGCCGAAACGCTGACCCCCGAACTGCGACTTGCCGCCGAGCGGCTGCTGAGTCACGAGCGAATACGGACCGATGGAACGCGCATGGATCTTATCGTCGACGAGATGGCAGAGCTTCATCATATAAATGGGCCCGACCGTCACCTCGGAATCAAACGGCTCGCCGCTCCGGCCGTCCCGGAGTGTTATTTTACCGCTCTTCGGGAGTTTCGCCTGCTGTAAAAGCTTGACGACATCGGCAAGAGTCGCGCCGTCGAACACCGGCGTGGCAATGCGAAGTCCGAGTTTCTGGGCCGCCCATCCCATATGCGCTTCGAGAATCTGGCCGAAATTCATTCGCGACGGAACGCCAAGCGGATTCAGGATGACGTCGACTTGTGTACCGTCCGGAAGAAACGGCATTTCTTCGACGGGCAGGACCTTGGAAATGACTCCCTTGTTGCCGTGACGCCCGGCCATTTTATCGCCGACGGAAAGTTTCCGTTTCTTGGCCACATAGACCTTGACAAGCTGTAATACACCGGGCTTAAGCTCGTCACCGCGCACCACCTTGTCGATCTCTTTATCAAGTTTGTCTTCGAGTTTCGAAATCATGTCGTTGGCGTAGAAAAGCACTTCCTCGGCCTTCTTGTTCCGCCGCGAGTCCTGGCACAGTCCCTTTTTGACGGCGATCGAGCCAAAATCGAGTTTCTGCAGCATCGGTTTGGTCCATTTTTTACCCGCCGGGATAATAACTTCGCCCGTATGCATATTCTGGATCTCGCAGGTCTGCGTTTCGAGGAGTGCTTCGCTCAGGCGTTCGAGCCGTACCTTCGCAATCTCGGCGATCTGGCCCGTGATCTCCTCTTTCAACTCGTCGATCCGCTTCTTGTCCTTCTTCTTGGAACGCTTGTCGCGCTCCTTGCGCGAGTAAATGGTGGCGTTGATCACGACGCCCTTCAGGCCCGGAGTCGCTTTGAGCGACGAGTCGCGCACGTCGCCCGCTTTCTCGCCGAAAATCGCGCGCAGGAGCCGCTCTTCGGGCGAGAGTTCCGTCTCACCCTTGGGGGTGACTTTACCGACAAGAATATCGCCGGCCTCAACCTCGGTACCGATCCGTACCACGCCGGTCTCGTCGAGGTTACGCAGTGCGTCTTCAGACACGTTCGGAATTTCGCGCGTGAGTTCCTCGGGGCCCCGCTTAGTGTCGCGCACTTCGGTCTCGAACACCTCGATGTGCACCGAGGTATAGATATCCTCTGCGACAAGCCGCTCCGAAACGATGATGGCGTCTTCGAAATTGTACCCGCGCCAGGGCATGAAAGCGGCCATGACGTTACGGCCGAGCGCCAACTCTCCTTCGCTCGTGGCATGTCCATCGGCAAGCACGTCGCCTACTTTCACCCTTTGACCGGCCCGGACACAGACCCGCTGATTGATACAGGTATCCTGATTGGAGCGTTCATACTTGACCAGCTCATAGGTATCGAATTCCGTAAGACCGAGAACGTCGTCGGCACTTTTTTCTTTCAGCTTGCGCACCACGATCTTATTGGCATCGACCTTTTCGATAATGCCGGCGTTCTTGGCGGTTATCATGCAGCCCGAATCAAAGGCGGCGCGTCCTTCGACGCCGGTGCCTATTAAGGGAGGCGCGGTACACAGGAGCGGAACCGCCTGGCGCTGCATGTTTGACCCCATGAGCGCACGGTTCGCATCGTCGTGTTCGAGAAACGGAATGAGCCCGGCAGCGATGGACACCAGCTGCATGGGCGATATATCCATATAGGTGATTTCCTGCGGCGCCACGACGGGGAAATCGCCGCGATACCGGGCGAACACCTGCTTCTCTGCGATTTTTCCTTTTTCGTCAAGGGGTGTATTGGCCTGTGCGATAATGTAATTGTCTTCCTGGTCCGCAGTAAGGTACTCGATGTTTCCGGTTGCCACCTCGTTTTCCACCTTCTGATAGGGCGTTTCGATAAAACCGAAGTCATTGACCCGCGCGAAGGTCGACAGCGAGGCAATGAGGCCGATGTTCGGCCCTTCCGGCGTTTCGATCGGGCACAGGCGGCCGTAATGCGTATGGTGCACGTCGCGCACTTCGAAACCCGCGCGTTCACGGGTGAGTCCTCCGGGACCGAGCGCCGAAACGCGGCGCTTGTGCGTGAGCTCGGAGAGCGGATTGGTCTGATCAAGGAACTGCGAGAGCTGGCTTGAACCGAAGAACGCCTGTATCACGGTGGAAACCGTTCGGGCGTTGATGAGGTCCTGCGGCGTGACATTCTCGTTGTCACGCAGGCTGAGGCGTTCCTTGATGGTACGGAGCATACGGCTAAGCCCGACGGTGAACTGCGCGGACAGGAGCTCACCCACCGAACGGACGCGCCGGTTGCCGAGGTGGTCGATATCGTCGATAAACCCTACCCCGGCATTGAGGCCGATCATGTATTTGAACATTGCGACGAAGTCGTCTTTTGTCAATATGTTGATGCCCTCGGGCGGCGCCACACCGAGCCGCGTATTGATGCGGTAGCGGCCCACCTTGCCGAGATCGTACCGCTTGTCGTCGAAAAAGAGGCGCTGAATGAAGTTGCGTGCGGTCTCCACGTTGGGCGGATCGCCGGGCCGCATCGTGGCATAGATGAGAAACAATGCCTCTTCCTCCGACTTGGTCGGATCCGAGGCCAGCGTGTTTCTGACCACCAGGTTTTCAGCCGATGGGACGTCTTTGATTACTTCCACGACGTCAATCTTGTTGGTATGCAGCTTCTTCCAGTGATCGTCGGTAATGATCTCGTTGGCATCGACCAGAATTTCACCCGTCTCCTCGTTGAACACCGTGCGCGCATTCACCCTGCCGACGATCTGCTCTTTATTTTCGGCAGAGACCGCGAAACGGATCGTATCGTGAAAGAGTCCGAGGATGTGCTCGTCGTTACCGTAACCGAGCGCCCGCAGAAGCACCGTTGCCGCCATTTTCTTCCGGCGGTCGATATTGACGGTCAGGACATCGTCGACGTCGAGCAGGATCTCGACCCACGAGCCGCGCTGCGGTATGATGCGCGCCGTCAGGAGTTTCTTGCCGTTGGGGTGTGTGATTTCGTCAAAGGTGATACCCGGCGACCGGTGGAGCTGACTCACGATGACCCGTTCAGCGCCATTGATCACAAAGGTGCCGCGCTCGGTCATGAGCGGAATCTCGCCTATGTAAACTTCGTTGGATATTTTCTCGATGAATTTTTTAGTTTCGCCGTCCTGTTCGAAGACAAGAAGCGACATGTCGACCTTGAGCGGTGCCGCGAACGTCATCCCCCGCTCCCTGCACTCTTTCAGCGTATATTTAGGCGTCCCGAGACGGTATCCGTCATACTCAAGGGAATAGTATCCCTTGACATCACTGACAGGAAACAGGCTCAAAAAAGCGCCGTGCAACCCCTGCTTTTTACGCATACGCGGCGGGATGTCGGGCTGCAGAAAGGCCTCATACGATTTTGTCTGAATCTCCAGCAGATTCGGCAATTCCGCCGTCTGCCGTATCCTGGAATAGCTCTTTCGCTCTACCATTCGAACTTCCCCTTATGTTGTCTGATCTTTTTTTGTTGGTCGTTTGTATAAAACACTAAAAGACACGAAATATTCCTCCGTTACCGGAGGAGTTCCGTGTCGCTGCAATGAACCCCTCTATGAGATCGATGATAGTTGATTATCAGTACGCCTCAACCGAAATCAGTAATTGCTATTTTATTTCGACCTGCGCCCCGTTTTCCTCAAGTTCCTTTTTCATCTTTTCGGCTTCGTCTTTCGAAACACCCTCTTTCACCGGTTTTGGAGCGCCTTCGACAAGATCCTTCGCCTCTTTGAGGCCAAGGCCGGTGATCGAGCGTACGACCTTGATCACATTGATCTTCTTGTCGCCGCTGCTCTTCAGGATGACGTCAAACTGCGTTTTCTCCTCTGCGGGTGCCCCTGCACCTCCTGCAGCAGGCGCTGCCGCCACGGCAACCGGCGCCGCGGCTTTGACGTCGAATTTCGTTTCAACCATCTTGATAAGATCGGACAATTCCAGAACCGTCATGCCGCCGATCGCATCGATGATTTGTTCTTTAGTTAAGGTAGCCACCATTCACCTCCGTTGAAGAATTATTTGATTGTTTGTTTCAGTTTCCGGACCGTTACGCCGCCGCGCCTTTCTTCTCCTTCAGCGCATCGAGCGTCCGCACAAATTTTGTACAAATACCGCTGAGCACCCCTGCCAGATTACCCATGGGCGCCTTTAAGCAGCCAAGGAGCTGCGCAAGGAGTACTTCGCGGCTTGGTATATCTGCCAGCTGCAAAACCTGCCCGGCATTGAACATGGTGCCGTCAACATAGGCGGCCTTGACCGTGAGCAGATCCTTATTGTCCTTCTGGAAATCCTTGATCACCTTGGCCGGCGCAGCAGCATCATCCTTGGCGACAACGACCGCGGTCGAACCCTTGAAATAAGACCCGATAACCTCTTTGCCGCTTTTCTTCGCGGCGATCCTGGCCAGCGTATTCTTTACCACGATGAACCGCATGCTTTTTTTGCGAAGATTGGAACGCAGTTTTGTCACCTGAGCGACACTGATCTTATTATTGTCGGCGATATAGATGCCGCGCGCTTCCCCGAAAGTTTTTTCAAGTTTGTCAATACCTGCGGTACGCTCAGTCTTTGTCGACATATGATTTCCTGTTCCTTACCTGCCCGACGTTATTTCAAATCATTCTGGTTTAATTTCAACCCCTGGCCCATGGTGCTGGTCAGCGTCACCTTTTTGATATAAACCCCCTTGGCGGTCTGAGGTTTGGCCTTGTTCACCGCTTCCATAAACGCCTTGGTGTTCTCGGCGATTTTCTGCGTATCGAACGAGAGCTTGCCAAGCACCGAATGAAGAATACCGGCCTTTTCAATCTTGAAATCCGCTTTTCCTTTTTTAAGCTCCCGCACCGCCCTGCCGATCTCCATGGTCACGGTTCCGGTTTTCGGGTTGGGCATGAGGCCGCGCGTACCAAGGATCTTGCCGAGCCTACCGACGACCTTCATCATGTCGGGCGTTGCAACCACCGCATCAAAATCAAGCCACCCCTCAGTGATCTTCTTGGCAATGTCCTCGCCGCCCACATGGTCGGCTCCCGCCTCTTTTGCCTCAGCCTCTTTTTCTCCCTGCGCAAACGCCAGCACCCGAACGTTCTTGCCCAGTCCATGCGGCAGCACTACTGAGCCGCGGACTGCCTGTTCGCTTTTCTTGGGGTCAATCCCCAGCACTACCGCGATTTCCACTGTCTGGTCGAATTTGACGTATGAGCTCTTTTTAAGGAACTCGATCGCTTCGACGAGGCCGTATTCCTTTGTTCTGTCAACCTTCCTGTATGCCGCGTTGTATTTCTTGCCGTGTTTCATTGCCGCCTGACTCCCGTTCCGTTGTCGCTCCTTTTCGTTCTATTCCGCCACATTCACGCCCATGCTCCGGGCAGTGCCTGCAACGAGCCTCATCGCCGCTTCGATGCTCGCGGCATTAAGATCGGCCAGTTTCATCTCGGCGATCTTTTTTACCTGCGCTTTGGTCAACGTTCCGATCTTATCCTTATTGGGAACGCCCGACCCCTTTTCCTTGCCAAGCTCCTTGAGAATAAGTACCGAGGTGGGCGGCGTCTTGGTGATAAACGTGAATGACCGGTCAGAATATACCGTGATAACCACCGGAGTGATCATTCCACCCGCGTCTTTTGTCCGGGCGTTAAACTGTTTGCAGAACTCCATGATATTCACGCCCTGCTGCCCGAGCGCCGGACCCACCGGGGGTGCTGGGTTGGCCGCGCCGCCCGGGATCTGCAATTTAACTTGTGCGGTGACTTTCTTTGCCAAAGTAGTATTCTCCCTTTAAAATCAACTGATTGGACTTACATGAACAAAATCAACCTCGACCGGTGTTGATCTGCCGAACACACTGACCATTACCTTGATTTTACCCTTTTCAGGGTGAATCTCGTCGACCACACCGTCAAAATCGTTGAAGGGCCCCTCTTTGATTTTAACCGCGTCGCCGATCTCGAACGGAACTTCCGAAAACTGCTGCCGTACTGTTTTTTCGGTCTGTCCGAGTATGCGGCGGACCTCTTCGTCCCGCAAGGCCTGAGGCTTGTTCCCGCCGACAAATCCCATGACGCCACCGATGTTCTGTACCACATGCACGGTTTCCTTGGTAAGTTCCATCTCAATAAGCACATAGCACGGAAAAAATTTACGCGTGGTTTTAGTCTTTTTTCCGTTTTTAATCTTGACCACATCCTGCGTCGGCATGAGCACCTGCATGATCTTCCCGCTCATATCACCGGCCTGGATAAGCTCGGTCAGAAACTGGAAAACCTTGCTCTCCTGACCCGAATAGGTGTGTACCGCATACCAGCGCGCCGCCATTTGTTATCCTTGATTGTATTTCCGTTATCAGGTAGACGACTGGATAAACAGCTTCAACAGAGAGCCGATTCCCATGTCGCACAACTTGACAAAAACAGCCATGATGAGACTCAGGATGATGACCAGTATCGTTGCCCCGGTGAGTTCATTCCAGGTGGGCCAAGTCACCTTCAACATCTCTGAACGCACATCTTTCAAATATTGTAACAACTTCTGCATGATTATGTTCGCTTTAAACAGGCCTGGAGGGATTTGAACCCCCAACCAACGGTTTTGGAGACCGCTACTCTACCAATTGAGCTACAGACCTATATTTTCAATAAATAGGAATTATTCGCCCTGTCGCTCGATCGTCTCCTACTTCGCTTCTTTATGCAACGTCCTCTTGCGCTCAAAAGGACAGAATTTCTTATACTCCACCCGTCCAGAATGCTTGCGCTTGTTCTTTGTCGTCTCATAATTGCGCTGCTTGCAGGAAGAGCACTCCAGCGTTATCTTTTCTCTTGCCATAAACTTATTTTCCGCTCCGGTAGACGTTTAACAACACGCTATTCAATAACTTCGGTCACCACTCCTGCGCCTACCGTACGGCCACCTTCGCGGATTGCGAAATTAAGTCCTTTTTCCATGGCAATGGGCCCGATGAGTTCCACTTCAAGTGCCGCATTATCGCCCGGCATGATCATTTCCACGCCCTGAGCCAGCTTGAGATTGCCGGTGACGTCGGTGGTGCGGAAATAGAACTGCGGACGGTAGCCGGTGAAGAACGGGGTATGACGGCCGCCCTCTTCCTTGGAAAGCACGTATACCTCGGCCTTGAACTTCTTGTGCGGGGTGATTGAGCCCGGTTTCGCGAGCACCATGCCGCGCTCCACATCGTTCTTGTCAATACCGCGGAGCAGACAGCCGATATTGTCGCCCGCCTCGGCGCGATCGAGAAGTTTGCGGAACATCTCTACGCCCGTGACCACTGACTTACGGGTTTCACGCAAGCCGACGATCTCGACTTCGTCGCCGACCTTCACGGTCCCGCGCTCGACGCGGCCGGTCGCAACGGTGCCGCGGCCGGTGATCGAGAAAATGTCCTCGACCGACATGAGGAACGGCTTTTCGGTTTCACGCTGCGGGGTCGGAATGAAATCGTCGATCGCTTTCAAGAGCTCAAATATCGACTTGGTTTTTGACGCATCTTCGGGATTCGTGAGCGCCTGGATCGCGCTGCCGCGGATGATGGGGGTCTTATCGCCGGGGAATTTGTACTTCGTGAGCAATTCCCTGATTTCAAGCTCAACCAGATCGATCAGCTCCGGATCGTCAACCGTATCGACCTTGTTCAGGTACACGACGATATGCGGAACGCCGACCTGGCGGGCAAGGAGGATGTGTTCGCGGGTCTGGGGCATGGGGCCGTCGGCCGCGCTCACGACGAGAATGGCACCATCCATCTGGGCGGCGCCGGTGATCATGTTCTTGACATAGTCCGCATGTCCCGGGCAGTCGACGTGCGCGTAGTGGCGCTTCTCGGTCGAGTATTCGACGTGCGCGGTCGCGATGGTGAGAATTTTGGTCTCGTCGCGGCGGCCCTGCGATTCGGACGCCTTTGCCACCTCATCGTAGGAAATGAATTTGGCAAGCCCTTTCTTCTCTAACACTCTCGTGATGGCAGCGGTCAGCGTCGTCTTTCCGTGGTCGACATGACCGATCGTCCCGACATTCACATGCGGCTTGGTACGTTCGAACTTTTCCTTTGACATAGGCACCCCTCAGAAGATGGTGAATGATTGTTTTGTTCGTATTGTTTCCGTCAGATACATTCTTTTGTCAATTACAGCCCTTGCCGGCGCCGTAGTGCGTTTTCATATAAAGCCCACGACCGGGATCGAACCGGTGAACCTCATCCTTACCAAGGATGTGCTCTACCAACTGAGCTACATGGGCGCAAAATAAGCGGGCAATGAGACTCGAACTCACAACAGCCACCTTGGAAGGGTGGAGCTCTACCAATTGAGCTATGCCCGCGAACATTACAAATGGGCAGGGGTGGGTTCGAACCACCGTAGACTTACGCCAATGGATTTACAGTCCATCCCCTTTAACCGCTCGGGCACCTACCCAACCTGGAGCCGATGGAGGGAATCAAACCCCCGACCATTCGATTACAAATCGAATGCTCTATCATCTGAGCTACATCGGCAAGCTGTTGAGACAAAGTCTGTTGAATATAAATC
>Ga0315285_10007248_pt1 | contig 11390 bp, 8 predicted proteins | sample YL17G09_36_MG_FD_203698 | JGI IMG/M metagenome (GOLD analysis project Ga0315285, IMG submission 203698) | Sediment microbial communities from Yellowstone Lake, YNP, Wyoming, USA - YL17G09_36 | ecosystem: Environmental > Aquatic > Freshwater > Lake > Sediment | place: USA: Wyoming | collected... | reverse complement strand
CGCGGCCGCGGTGCCCCTCGCGGGCCAGTATCGCGCGCTGCAGGTTGAACACGCGCTCACCGGTGCGATACAAAGCTTCCTCATCCGGCTCGTCGCCGACAACCGCCGCCAGCATCTTGCTATCGAGCGTAGGATCGCCGATATGGTCGTCTGAATACATCACGCTCGACGCATTGTTCAGGGGGATATCGCACAACACCAGGCACTCGCGGGCATACTGACGGTCCTGAATCTTCTTGGCCGCCAGCGCCTTGCCATCGTACGTAGAGAAATCGGCAGCCAGCTCTGAGCCCCAATATTTTTTAGCCAGCTTGCGAAACACGTCCGTAGACACGTAAGAAGTAGTGACACCATCCGCCCAGTCCAGCCATTTGTACAGGGGCAGGCTCATCTCATGAAGCTGCTGGATAGGCTGCCTGGGCTCCATAGCGTAGAACAGGCTGTGTGCCAGGAACATTCGCGGGTCGTACAGCGTCATATGACCCGCCTTAGATACATAGTGTGTCACCTGTTCTCTAGCCTTGGCGCCGAGCGATTCGGCGGCCTTGATCGTTCCTTTGGCCATGACATCGCCAAAACCCTCGCGCAGCGCTATTATCCGTATCATCTTTTCAATAAATTCGATGCTGCCGATCTTCATGATCTGCATTCCGGTAATCGTATCGTTCAATATACCCTTGGCGTAGCAGCGCCCGAGCCACATCATCATCGCCGCCAGGGAGTTGGTATCGATGCCGAAGTCGTCGCACATCATCGTGGCCTGGAACGGCACCTCGATAGCCTCCGGACTCCACGGCCCGTAGAAATGCCTGGCCGCATCCTGATAGAACTGGGCAGCCGTGCACATATATTTGTGGTATGTGCCGTCCTTAGCCATCGCCTCCGAGCGAATACAGCCGCGAATGCAGCCGTAGCAGGCCACCTTCTTCATCCTAGGCCCTGGGGTCAGCTCTTTTTGAATCAGCGGCATGCCTCTGGTAAGCTCGCGGGCGTATTGGGAAACCTGTTTTAATGCCTCCGGATTGGCCGCAACCGGCCTACTCTTGCCCTTGACCACGATAGCCTTCAGCTTCTTCGATCCCATGACCGAGGCCAGGCCGCCCGAGCCGGACGCATCGTCCTCAGCAAGAAGGATCGAGAACTGGATGCAATTTTCACCTGCCTGACCGATGGAGGCCACCCGCGCCGTTTCGCCATGCGCTTCCTTCAGCACGCGGCGCGTATCGATATTGCCCTTGCCCCACAGGTGCGAGGCATCTTGTATCGAGGCTTTTCCATCTTCGACTAAGATATATACAGGTTTATTCGAGGCTCCGTGAACGACAACTCCATCATATCCGGCGAACTTGAGGTGCGCGCCCCAACTGCCGCCGAGGTTGCAATAGGTGAACGATTCGGGGTCGGTGGCGGGCGACTTGCCGCAGACCACCCAGCGCGAGCCAGAAAGACCGGGGAAGCCGCAGAGCGGTCCGGTCATGAACAGCAATCGATTTTCGGGATCGAGCGCGCCGACGGCAGGGGAGACCTCATCCCAGTAGATCTTAGCGGCGATGCCTCTACCGCCGAGGAACCGGGATGAATAATCCGACGTCGATATGGATGAGATGTTTTTCGACGACAGATCGATCCTTAGTATCTTGCCGCTATAGCCGTATGCAGCCATTCAGCACCTCAACCGCCTCAGGAAAGGCGGCTCTATATTACGCTTTGCCGGGAATGAACGTCAGTGCGCGGCCTCCGCCCCCGGGGACATCCACGCAATCCAGGGTCAATCCATTCACCGACTTGGCGATCTCGCGATCCACCAGGAGCACTTTGGCGCCGTCATGTTCTATAACCTGATAGCCATCCCTGAAAATGTCAGGGATTAAGCCAAATCCATGATCCCCCATCACAATTAACCTGAGAGCCAGTTCTCCTATCGCACACTCATCACCAACATCAGCATGCCCTTCACATCCGCAATCGCAGTGGCTGCCGCAGCCCGATTCGCCCGGCGCTTGCTTATCGCCGCAACCGGATTCGCCTTGTGCATGCTCATCGCCACAACCGGAGCACTGCATCTGCTCAAGAATGCCTTTCAATTCATCGATGCCTTGCGCTGTTACCTTTAACATCACACTTCCTTTCAATCAATCAACTGGCTGAGTACTATCAGCAATATCGAAGTAGCGGCCATGTAGTAGTAGAGGCTCGGAACAGGACCCCACCACTCGGTATGCCACCAGATTTCACTTTTCTTAAACTTTTTCAAACCGAAGTTAGGATTGAACACAAACCAGAAGAAGTCCTCCAGCAGGAAGGCCTCGAACATCAAACCCAGAATCAACAGCTCCGTCGCCAGCGTCCATTTAGCGAATAAAAACGGGAAATGGAACATAATTATCACAAAGGTGATCATCACGATATGATATCCCGTTATCGGACGGCCGCCGGACAGCTTAACGATCAGCCCTTTTTCCTTGCGCCAGCAGGGGAGCTTGGCGGCCCAGCCATCCTTGCCCTCGATCTGGATTTCAAAAAGCGCAAAAATAACTGCTATGACAACCGCACATACGATATAGACGGATAAATGGAATATCATCTATAACACCTCATGTATTAAGACTGTACATAATATTAAACGATACAACATCCGTTTGCCAAGTGTGACTCTCGAACTTTCAATATTTACGCGAATATGATACCATACAGCATCATAACTCAAGTTATTGAACACTGGTTTTATAATATATGTCTACAATCGACACAAAGAGTCCTCATCCAGCCTTGAAGGTTACTAAAGCTTCATTCAACTATCGCAATATCAAAGCTGTAGACAACCTTTCTCTTGTCGTACCACAGGGCCTCAGCTTCGGGCTCCTCGGGCCGAATGGTTCAGGGAAAACTACTCTAATCCGCATGCTGGTTGGACTGCTTAAACCTAGTTCAGGCACAATTCAAACACTGGGGCAGCCTCCTTCACGCCGCATTGCCAGAAAAATCGGCTACATGCCGCAACTTCCATCCCTTTATGCAGAGCTATCGATAGGACAGAACGTCGATTTCTTCGCCCGCATCTATGGCATAAAGAACAGATCACAGCGACAACAGCTGGTCAAAGAAGCTATAACCATGGTCGGCCTGTGGCCCCGGCGCAAAGACTCGATCAGCAAACTCAGCGGCGGGATGAAGCAGCGCGTCAGCCTGGCTTGCGCGATCGTACATAAGCCACGGCTGCTTTTCCTAGATGAGCCGACGGTGGGCGTCGATCCCGCATTACGCGTGAAGTTCTGGGAGTATTTCAGGAGCCTGACGGAAAAGGGCGCTACCATCATCATATCCAGCCACACCATGGACGATGCCGCTCACTGCGACAGGCTGGCCTTTCTGAGGGAGGGCAGGGTCATCGCCCAGGGCAGCCCCGGCGAGCTCAAGCAGGCCACCGGCTCCCCCGAAGCCTCGCTCGAGGATGCCTTCCTGTACTTCGTCCAGCGAAAGGAGGAAAGCGGTGTCAGTAAATAACATCTTCGCAATGGCATCCCGCTTAATACGCCAACTCATCAGGGACCGCCGCACCATCGCGCTCATTGTGATAGGGCCTATCGTAGTCATGTCGCTGATCACCTACGCCATGCCCTCGAGCACCGGTGTGCTTGACAGATACGCGCCGGCGCTGATTGTAACAATGTCGTTATTCTTCACCTTCCTGCTCACCGGCATCAGCTTCCTGCGCGAACGTTCGCAGGGAACACTGGAGCGCCTGATGGCCTCACCCGTATCCCGCCTGGACATGGTCCTGGGATATATGATCGGTTTCTTCGCTTTCGCACTGACACAGACCCTGATCATCCTTCTGTTCACCATATATGCGCTGGACATAAGATACCAAGCCGGCTGCCTGTGGCAGATATTTTTCTTCCTGATACTGATAATCGTCATGGCGGTCTGTCTAGGCATATTCGCCTCCACCTTCGCCAAGAACGAGTTCCAGATGGTACAGTTCATCCCGCTGATCATCTTACCCCAGATATTCCTCTGCGGCGTCATCTTAGACATGGATAAGATGAACAAGGTCCTTCAGTGGATAGGGAAATTCCTGCCTCTCACATACGGCGTGGACGGCATGCGCCAGATCATGCTTCCTGAGGATATCCTTGCTATTTTTAAAGAAACCGGGCAGATCCAGTTTGGCCTGGGCACCGACATAGGCATACTCATTGCCTTCGTCATCATAATGTCGATACTGGCAGCCGTCGGCCTGCGCCGGGGGCAGCCCAGCTAAGGAACCTCGGTTTGTACTGTCAACCCCCTGCCCCCCAGTCTTGGGGGAATTTTAAAAAAGATAGGGGACACCCCTAAGCCCCGGCAGGAAGTATCCTGCACCTCTTTTTTAAGGTCGACGTATGGAGCGATGGATTATCCAACCCTCCTGTTAGTCCCCCATACTTTGGGGAACGTAAATAGAATTAGGGGACACCCCTAAGCCCCGGCAGGAGGAATCCTGCACCTCTTTTTTAAGGTCGACGTATGGAGCGATGGATTATCCAACCCTCCTGTTAGTCCCCCATACTTTGGGGAACGTAAATAGGATTAGGGGACACCCCTAATCCTTCCGCGGAAGGACCGACAGGAAGTATCCTGTACCTCTGTGCCGAGGATCCAACTCAAAAATAAAGCGAGCATACTCGACGATGAATACGCTCGCTTAACAGCCTCAGTAAAATTAATTTCCGTCGACTGAGCTTACGGAGCACTCTCTAGCTTGGCTTCGCCTCGGTTTCCTTCGCCTCGGCTGCCTTCGCCTTAGCCGCGGCCTTCTCTTTCTCCTCAGTCGTCTTCTTCAGATACTCTTTATCACCGAAGTCACGCTTGAATAACCTGGCAAAATACTGGCCTAAACCGCCGATATTTTTCGTAAAATAAATCAACGCCTGAGGTGTGAGTGCTACTCTCAATATGCCGCGTACATCAGTATCGAACAGAGTTACTTCATAGTTCCATTTAACGGGCTCACTTATTACCCCCCGCATAACTACTTCGTTGTTCGGTTCATTTGACAGGTTACCGCGGCTTAAATCTATAACTAACTGTCTGTCTCCTAGACCCTTTGACCAAAACCTCATCTTAAATACCTACCTTTTCGCTAGTTTTAAAAATAACCCGAACCTGCTATTTAGCTGCCGTAGTTGCTGGGGTTTCCTCAGCAACTGGAGCGGCTTCCTTTTTCGGCTTCTCTTTGCCAGCCGACCGTTTAATTATTCGCTGGTAGAAGAAGCTCAAGATGTACTTGAAGTTTTTAAAGAAGTGCTTAACGACCGGCCCGGAAAATAGCATGTGCAGAAGCCCGGGGACATCATCCTTTTCAAAAAAGAACTTGCAGTCCCAAATGATCCCTTTATCGCGTACGATACCCTCTGCTATTAGAATTTTTCCCTCTACTTTGATGTCACTCTTAAACCAGTCGGCGTATAGTGACTGCTTTCCTAAACCTCTCGACCATACTCTCATTCTTTATACTCCACACTCATCAGTTTTAGCTATCTATATGTAGCATTTTACAATATATCATACTTTTTTGAACTCTTCAATACTATTCGTTTTTCGTTTATTGAAGCTTGATCAGAGATTCAAAGTATCAACCTCAGAAAAATAATCGGGTGCACCTCTCACGAAATACACCCGATATTCGAATTTACATCATGGAATAGCCGCCGCTTACGCTGAGCGTCTGGCCAGTGATAAAACTTGCAGCATCGGATGACAGGAATACCATCGCATTGGCGATATCTGCAGATGTGCCAACCCTGCGGAGCGGGTAGTTCTTGGCAATCTTCGCAACTACCTCATCGGTGAAGAAGCCGCGGGACAGCTTCCAGCCGCTGTCCTCGCCGTACTCATCTGCACTTCCAGGTATGGTCACACCCGGACATACGACATTGAGACGAATGCCAAACTTGCCGGTCTCTCGCGCAACCGCCTTTGTAAAGGCGATCACAGCGCCCTTGGTGCCTCCATACACAGCCTCTTTAAATTCGCCGACGCGCCCGGCGTCCGAGCCTGTGCTTAGAATGACGCCCTTGCCCTGCTTCATCATAGGGCCTAAAGCCGTCTTGGTGCAATTCAATACGCTGCGATAGTTAATTGCAATGATCTTGTCCCAGAATTCAGGGGTAGTATCAACAAAGAGCTGCTGGATATCCCAGCCCACGTTGTTGATGAGGACATCGACCGAGCCCAGTTCCGCTACGGTCTTATCCACCATAGCCTGTACCTGATCCAACTTGGTCACATCCGTCTTCATTACAATTGTCTTGGGGCTTCCAGCCGCTTTCGCCTTAGCAGCTACCTTTTGCGCCTGCTTCTCATCAAGATCGGCGATCATGATCTTGCAGCCTTCTTTAGCAAAGCCCAGAACGATACCATGTCCGATATTGGACGCTCCACCAGTAACGATTATACTCTTCCCCTTCAGTCCTAGCTCCATGTACACTCCTCCTTCAATATTTTTAAATTAGAGTTAAATCTAATCCGATACCCACATCGGAATTACTCTCATATAAACTAGCCCCTCGGTAAGCCTAATCCAACAGTTGCTATGATGTTCCGCTGTATCTCCGGCGTGCCTCCAGCAAATAAGCATCCGAGGTTATTCAAATAGTTGCCTGTCATATACCCATCCATCGGCGCCTTGGGAGCATGCCAGGCCAGCGTGCCGTAGAGACCCATTATCTCCGTCGCCGTCTTCGCCAGCTTGAAGTATACCTCATCGCCGAAGACCTTGGCGATAGATGCCTGGTAGTGAGGAATCATCCCCTTTGTGATCATCCATATCACTCGATACGCAAGCAGCCGGGAGGCATAGACCTCGATAGCCATATCCGCCACCCGCTGCCGTATGATGGGGTCTTTGGCCAGCGGCTTGCCGCCGTAGCTAGTGTTCTTGACGAAATCGACTATGTCGTCCAGAGCGCGCCGCGCCGAGCCGCCGATGGCCGCCAGCGTGCCGCGCTCGAAGCCGAGGATGGTCATCATTATCAGCCACCCGCCGTTTTTTGGGCCGAGCATGTTCTCCTTGGGGACACACACGTTATCGAAATAAACCTCGCAAAAGCCTGGTGCCCCTATCATATTTACAATAGGACGTACTTCGATGCCCGGGGTTTTCATATCGAGAAGAAAGAAACTGATCCCCTTATGTTTCGATGCAGTAGGATCTGTTCTTGTAGTCATATAACAGAAATTGCCATGAAGGCCGAAGCTGATCCATATCTTTTGACCGTTGATCACATAGTGATCGCCATCCAATACGGCGCTGGTCTGTATCCCCGCAGAATCGGAACCGAAGTTAGGCTCGGAGAAGCACTGTATCCACATCACCTCGCCGTGCGCGATAGGGGGCAGGAACTTGTTCTTCTGTTCTTCTGTGCCATGTACGAGGATCGTGGGGCCTACTATTCCGCTGCCGCCCTGATCCATCCTGGGCGCCCTGGCGTATGCCATCTCCTCGTTGAAAATGAGGTACTGCATCTCGGTGCCCTCAAGCCCGCCGTATTTCTTGGGCCAGAGTGTGCCTATCCACCCCTTCTCGCCGATCTTGCGCGTGAACTGCTTGGTGAACTCCCACTCCTCCTCGCTCTCGCCTCCATGAACCACTACCCTCTCATATTTGCGCGGCAGTTCCTTCTTTAGAAACTCGCGAATTTCCTTCCGAAACGCTTCTTCCTCAGGGGTAAATGTAAAATCCAAAACATCACTCCTAGTTAATTAATACAAAGCACAAACCTCTACAATTCTATTGATAAAGTGCATATCCCGTCAAGCCCTTAGGGTTGAAATCATCGTCAACCCCCTGCATCCCCCAGTCTTGGGGGATTTTTAGAGCTGGGGGACACCCCCAGTTCCCCCGCCAGAGGGTGTTCCCTCTGGACTCCCCTTGGCCGTTGTAATCCGTAGGGTGGGCTAGGCACCCTCACCCTAACCCTCTCCCTCCGCAGGGGAGAGGGAATTTAAATGGGCACAGCAAGCAGTGCCCCTACGTTAATCCCAATGTAGGGGCGAGGCGAGCCTCGCCCTTTCTCCAGAGGTAAGGTGTTGTAAAACAGCTCGCACCCATACATTGACAAAGAGGTACAGGAGATTTCTCTTCTGACAGGGTCTTAGGGGTGCCCCCTAATTCTTCTTGAAGTCCCCCGAAGTACGGGGGATTCAGGGGGTTTGGAAAACATCTCACCCCCACACATTGACAAAGAGGTACAGGAGATTTCTCTCCTGACGGGGTTTCAGGGGTGTCCCCTGAACATATATTACCTTGCAGTTACGTACAGATATATGTTAAAATTAGAGTTCGAACAAGCTACATAAAACAAACCTATGAAATACTCTTTAGGCGTAGACATCGGCTCAGCAAGCGCTAAATTAGCTCTCTTAAACGAACAAAGAGAAATAATTGCGCTTGATATTGAAAAGATAACAGCCAGCCCTCAAGATGCAGTTTCAGCTTTAATTTTCCGTCTCAGTACAAAATTCAAGCTGGAAGACATCACACTTGCCGGCGTCTCCGGATCCGGCAAGGGCGTAATACCCAAAGATCTGGACTGGTCCGTATACAGCAGTTCACTATCAATATCTGCCGGACTGCTGAACTTCCACCCTGACGCCAAAACCATTATCCAGATCGGTGGTCAGACCTCGCTGGTAATCGGTCTCGAAGATGGGCTTAAGAAACCATGGAAGGTAGCATCAAATCCATTATGTGCCGCCGGTACCGGCAGGTTCCTTGACCAGCAGGCATACCGTCTCGGAATAAGTATTGAGGATTTTGCCAAAGCTGCTCAGAAGATCGGCGAAAGCGCTCCAAGGATAGCAGCCAGATGCAGTGTATTTGCCAAAACAGACCTGATACACCTGCAGCAGAAGGGCATTCCGCTGGGAGCGATGCTGAGAGGTTTATGTGACAGCATAGCCCGCGGTGTAATTTCCCTTACAAAAGGTGTATTTGGTGAACCGATATACTTTGTTGGCGGCGTGGCTGCCAACAAAGCCATCGTCGAATCGCTTAATGAATCGATTTCGGCACGCAACGGTCATAGAGTAGAGGTAATTGTTCCAAACAACTTTTTCCATATCGAGGCCATCGGTTCCGCCTTGCTCGCAATAGATGCGAAAAAACAATCGCGCGTAATACTCCTGCCAAAAGCGGATATCCGGCAATGTTACTGGGAGATGCCTCCGCTGAGTCTGGTAACTCAACAAAATATCTTCAAGTCTCCCAAAATCGATAAACCTTTTAATGGATATCTTGGCGTGGATATAGGCTCAACCAGTACCAAAGCGGTAATTCTGGACGAGACCGGCAAGAAAGTCATGGCCAAGAGCTACCTTATGACGGCGGGACGTCCTATCGATGCGATACAAAATGTATTTAAAAACCTATTGAATGAAGTAGGGGACAAAGCAAAGATTCTCGGCGCAGGTATAACAGGATCGGGAAGATACCTTGTAGGCAGTTACATCGGCGCCGATCTGATCAGGAATGAGATTACAGCACAAACCAGGGCCGCTGCCGAAATAGAGCCGGACGCGGATATCATAGAGATCGGTGGACAGGATTCCAAGCTAGTCATAAAGAAAAACGGCGTAGTCGTCGATTATCAGATGAACAAGGCCTGCGCGGCGGGAACAGGCAGCTTCATCGACGAGCTTGCAGAACAGCTCGGAGTCAATGTTAAAAATGGTGATTTCGCTAAACTTGCCTTCCAGGCACCTCATACTATAAGCCTTGGCTCCAGATGCGCCGCCTTTATGGGACAGGCGGTGGCCTCGGCACAACAGGCAGGCGTCCCACTGGAGGTTATTTGTGCCAGCCTGGCGAACTCCATTGCCGGCAACTATCTATCAAAGGTTGTAAGCAGACGCAAACTGGGCAACAAGGTCATCCTCACCGGTGCAGTTTTTTACAACGATGCCGTCGTATCGGCCTTCAAGCAATCGCTGCCCGGGAAAACGATAATAGTGCTAGAGCATAAGGAGGTCAGCGGCGCTATGGGGGCCGCCCTCTTAGCTAAAGAGGAGTTGAACTCCGCCCCGTCGAAGTTCAAGGGATTTCAGCAGGTAATAGACCGCGAATATAAGCTTTCAAACTTTATTTGTAAAGGCTGCGAGAACAACTGCACCATCAGCCGCCTGGATATAGCGGGCGAGCATGCCACATTCTACGGCAGCAGGTGCGATAAATACGACAGCTCGGTGCTGAAGGACAAGCAGGAGCCGACGCCGTTCGACGAGCGGGAAAAACTGCTGTTCAAGGAGTACAAGGAGGGCACGGGCTCCGGCCCGACCGTCGGCATACCGAGGGCGCTGGCGACGTACGATTTCGCGCCGCTGCTCATCGGCTTCCTCAACGACCTCGATGCGAAGGTGGTGCTGTCCAGCAAGACGAACAAACATATCATGGAACGGGCCTGCGAGCTGAGCTACACGGACAGCTGTTTCCCGATAAAACTGCTGCACGGCCACGCCGCGAGCCTGGAAGATGTGGATTATATACTCTATCCCAGCGCCATACGCCTGGGGCTCAAGGACGGCGACGAGAACCAGAAATACTCGTGTCCGCTGGTCCAGGCCTCGCCTTATATCATCGGCGAAGCCCTCAACCTGGAGCAGAAGCTGCTCATACCGACCCTGGACTTCAGCATGGGCGATGACGATGTCGTTAAGAATTTAACCAATGCCGCCGCAAGGATGGGGTTCAGCCGCGCCAGGGGCAAGAAGGCCGCGCTGGCCGGCATCAGGGCGCTGCGCGAGTTCGAGGTGGCGCTGACTGAGGCGGGCAAGCGGATACTCGATGATATACATAAAAACAAGCGGACGGGCGTCGTGATAATGGCACGTTCTTACATGTCGCAGGATGCCGGCGCCAACCTTGGTATCGCTAAAGAATTGGCCGACCTGGGCGTGGTGCCGATACCCATGGACTTCCTGGACCTCAAGTCCGTTAATCCCAAGGACTACTCCGACCGCCCGTACTGGTACTACGAGAGCAAGCACATCTCCGCGGCCTCCATTGTCGCGAACGATCCGCAATTATACGGGCTGATACTGACCAACTTCGGCTGCGGCCCCAACTCCTTCATCATCAAGCTGGCCCAGGACATAATGGGGGGCAAGCCCCTCGGCCAGCTCGAGATCGACGAGCACGCCGCCGAGGCCGGGCTGATAACCAGGCTCGAAGCCTTCGTGGACACGATAAACAGCTACTCGAAGAGCGGCAAGACCGCTCACGGTTTTGGCAAGGAGCTCTACCGCTCTGCCCCCACGATGGACAACAGGGGACAGACCATCATGCTGCCGCGCATGGCGCCTCAGGCCGAGATGCTGGCCGCGGCCATGCGCGCCTTCGGCGTCAAAGC
>Ga0315285_10007245_pt1 | contig 11392 bp, 8 predicted proteins | sample YL17G09_36_MG_FD_203698 | JGI IMG/M metagenome (GOLD analysis project Ga0315285, IMG submission 203698) | Sediment microbial communities from Yellowstone Lake, YNP, Wyoming, USA - YL17G09_36 | ecosystem: Environmental > Aquatic > Freshwater > Lake > Sediment | place: USA: Wyoming | collected... | reverse complement strand
ACTCCCTTAATGTTTCTGGAGTTACTTTAATTAATATGGTTATATTCCTTTTTGATAAATTAGATTTTCTTACCAGATATTATATTAAACTATCTTCTTACCTTAGATTCTCTCTTTTTAAGAAGGTGTTTTTCTTTATGTGGATTATTAAAATTAATAAATTCTTAAGTTCTTCTTTCAATTCATTTAATAATAGGTTTATTTTAGAAAATAGTTTAGTAGGATTATTTTATATTACACTTCATAAGTATCGGTCTTTCTTTTCGTGAATTAAAATTAAATAATTTTTTGAGGTAAGAAAAACCCCCACAAGTTCTTGACACCAACCCTTTTCACTTGCTATTTGCATTATCATGCTTCTTTATGGTATAAAATATACGAGGTAATATTTGGTAATATAATCAGGGAGGTAAATATGAAAGTCGCAGCATTTCTTGGCAGTCCAAGAATAAATGGAAACACAGCTCGTTTGCTTAAGGAATTCTTAAAGGGTGTATCTGAAAAAAGCGGGGTAACGATAAATCAAGTTTACCTGCAGGAGAATAAGATATTAGGCTGTACAGGCTGTGGATACTGTAAGACATCCACAGGATGTAAACTAGAAGATGATATGCAAAACATCTATCCAATTCTCAAAGAGGCAGATGTACTTGTTTTTGCAACACCGGTATACTGGTGGAGCATGTCCAGTCAGCTTAAGGCTTTAATCGATAGATTTTATGCCCTTGAAATAAGTGAGATAAAAGGTAAGAAGATATATTTATTGATGACATATGGTGATCCCCTTCCAAACTCAGGACCTGAGCTTGTTGAAAAGACATTCAGAGATATCTGTGAATATATTGAATGGAAACTTGTCAAAGTATACGGCGCATGTACCGATGGTTATATGCCCGTGGAACAGAATGCTGAGGCCTTAAAGGAAGTATATGAAATTGGAAGGAGCATCTAATTTATATTTCGGTGGGCTCGGCGTAGCGAAATAAAAAGATAAAGTATGGTGCCTGAAAAATCTATCCACTATTATTAAACCTATTTTGGAAGCTATGTTATGAAAAAAGATATCAAGAATATATAAGCCTATATACGGGCGAAATTACAAAATAAAGCGCGAGAAACACATCGTCCTTTCGCGGAAGTATTGCAATATTTTGGAATGGAAAGATTTCTTCATCGGTTTAGTTGTATATTCTTAACAGTTCATTAAACTATTTTGCCAACAATAAAGATTTAACCCTATTTTCTTCTATTGTACTAACTTAAGACTTTCTTTAATATCGGATAAAAATCCTTTTCTTCCTCAATTACGGTGATCCTTCTCTTTTTTGCTTCCTCTTTCTGGCTTTCGGTGCAATAACCCCATCCAGCTAAAAAAACGCTAACCCCCAGGGTATTAGTTCCTATCAGGTAGCTTAACTGGTCATCAATAAAATAAATCTCTTCTAAGGCAACGCCATATTTTTTAGCAATGGCCTGCATATGCTCTGCTTTATGCTTTCCAAAGTTTTTATCAAAAATATCTTCAATGTCTATTTTAAAATCAAGATATTCCGGTTGAAAGGAACGATGAATGTCTTCCCCAAGATTGGAGGTAGCAATAACCATTTTTTGCCCTTCTTGTAAAAACCGTTGAATCCCCTTAACCACTTCATGAAAAACAGGTGACAGAAAAAACCATTTTCTAAAACTCTTTTTCTGCCATTTCTCTTTTTCTTCAAAAAATAATTCTCTAAAAAATTGATAATCGAATTGAAGCTGGTTACGATAAGCAATGAATTCCTGTTGGTCCTTAATTTGAATCTGCTCTTCCATAATTTTAATAATAACGAAAAAATCACCCGATAATTCGATATAAGATCTTAAGCGGCGGTAATCATCCATTTCTTTTTTATATTGTTTTTTCATCTCTTCCCAATTCTCAAAAGTAAACAATTTTCCACCAAAATTTTTCTTTACTTTCAAATCAAAATATTGACAATAGGCATTATGACTTACAAATAAAGATTTTAAAGCACTGTCACTAATGACCCCGTCGAAATCTACTGCTAATATTTTCATTTTTAATTCTTCCTATCCTTTGAATTAATTTGTATAGTGCTGTTAAACAAATGATTTAAATTATACTATTTCTTCGAAGAATAAAATAAGAGAAAAAAGAAAATAGGGCAGACACCTATTTATCAACTTTCTTCTTAGGCCTTCACTGTCTCTATAGACTCTTATCTGATCTGTCGACAATATTTTTTATGGCCACTGCTTATTTGCTGGAAACAAACTGTATTTTTACTGCTCTAGTATTTCTATAGCTTTCTCAATTGCAAATTTCAATCTCTCCGCACAAGCATAATCATGAACTCTTTCAAAATATTCTTTTAAACCTTCTTTGGTTTTTAAATCCAAACCGGTGAGCTGTCTACAGTTTACCGCTTTAAATCTATCTTTAAAGGCACTCACATATCTATTCATCATCTCCCACGCTGCTTGAGGATTTTCTTCTTTAGAACTCCTTCCGAATTTAAGACCTATGGCCATGGCTACACCTGAGATAGAACCACAGAGAAACCCATTCAGACTAACTCCCGCACCTATTGCTGTACCAATTTTAGGAATCAGTTCAGAGTCTATTTCCAGGTACTCTGCTAAAGTCAGAAGAATACTTTCACAACAGTTATAAGGTCGTCCGATAGGAAAATTGCTGGGTTTATCACCAAAATATCTCACTACTTTTTGCTTCATTTTCTCAATTATCTCTGGTCTTTCTTCCAACATTTTTTTTCATCTCCTTCTCATTATTTGTGAAAAAATGCACCGGGGTATATAAAGGCCTGCCTCTTTTTTAAAATCTACTAAGAGGTCAATATCACCTGTATTTTTCCTCTCTTCTCTAATAATGTATGTTAAAAAACTACTTCTTCCATTGCCCGGTTACAGTATCCCAAGTTTGGTTATCTTTAGTTTTATCCTTAATTGAGAAAACTACCGGTCTCAAGAAAGCAGTTATCCTCTCCATTACTTCATTAAATTCCTGATTCATATCATAAAGTCGGGATTTACGGAGAAAAGCAACCCATTGCTTCTGTTTTTCCTTATCTCTATGGAATTCAAGTCGAAAAACCAATGGATCATCTGGAATAGAAGTTTTTCTTCTACAAAAAGTAGATTTAATTGCCTTTCTAAGTTCATCACTTTGAAAATTATGACTAATAGAAAGGGTATAGACATCGTAAAAATCTTTTATCCGACTATTAACCATAGCCAATTTGACCATAGCTTCAAATTTCTCAGAGATAATGCTTTCAATGGAATAAACCCTAATCCTTAATGAATTTTCCTTAAATAAGGTTGGAAATTCTATTTGTTTCGCTTCAGGAATGATTACATCTCCAAAGCCAATATCCATTTGTAATTTTTTCCTTGCTTGACTTAAAGTTGCATCTATTTTGATTCGTATTCCTTCATAATCTGCATCTTCTTTTATCCGTTCTGAGGTTATAGAAGAAGTAATAAACTTAACACCATCATCGCAAGGGACTTCAGTAATACTTTTAAAAATATGTACAAGTTCAGGAGGTTCATTTTTTACTCCCTGCGCAAGAAAATCAATATCTTTAGTCGGACGTGACTTTGGCATCTTCAAGTAAATTAAGAGAAGTCCTCCTTTCAATACAAATCGGTCAGAAAATTCAGAAATTGCCAGACGATAAAGAAATCTTTCCTGAAAGTATCTTAATAGAAGGAAATCAAAATCTATTTTTTCCGCTCTTGCCATATTCATAAGTTTTGCTCTTATTGAAGCAGCTTTATTTTTAACTTCTCTCTTCATATTTATTCCTGAATCAATTCCTAAATCATAGCATTAAGCCAGGTCTGTAGTAGTGACTTAATTCGACAAATTTCAGCATATTCAAGCAGTCTCTCCAGATTGCGATCCTTATGCTTAAGATATTCAGAAAGTCCTTCTTTGGCTATATCAAGTCCTAGTTTGTTACGATATCGAAAACAATCACATATAGTTTTTTCTGGATTATAGATACGAATTTTATGGCTTTTAATCTTTATCTCACTAATGCCTGCTTCAAATTGTTTCTTTGAAAAATGATAAAATTCAGCAGGCGGGTAATCGATTTTTGGTCTCCTTGACCCCCGACAGATTGCCATTGATACAACTGAAGGGGTAAAAGTAGTCAGTTCATAAAAAGATAGCGCCGAAAGAAGACATATAACTCCTTCAGGAATAGCACGGGCAAGATCAATAAAACCCTGATTAGAAATTAGAGGAATCTCTGCCAGTCGATAGAAACCCCTTTTTACCTGTATTATCTGCCCTTTATCCTTTGCTCTTTTTAGGTCACGAGAGTGTATTTTTGTTACCAGAATATCTTTTGTTCTGGCAAAATCCTTATGCGTCTTAAAAACTTTAAATATTTTTTCATCTTTCTTATTCATAGAAACCTCTCTGGACAAATCTGTATACATATTATAATAAATGTAAACGGTTTTGTCCAGCATTTTTTAATTTCCTAATCGCCAAATAAATGCCAATTAATCACCAAATGTGCCAAGTATATAATGAGCACTTCTCCCTTTTCCTATTGGCTGGATTAAATTCCTTTTAGATAATTCGATTAAATCTATTCTTGCTCCCTCATCCGAAAGCCCTGTAAGTTCACGATACTTCTTATTGGTAATTTTTCCCTTTTCCTTTACATATATCACTGCTTTAATCTGTCTTTCCTTGAGACCTAACCTTTTAAGATTTTCTTCATTCCACTTATCCTGGTAAAATCTTACAGTAAATACCCCATGTTCTTCCTCAAAATCAGGCTCAGGAAGTCCCTGCTCCTGGCATTTCTCCATTATTTTAATTGTCCCCCTCCCCCAGCTTTCTATAAAACCTGCCTTATAAAAAACATCTGCTAAAAGAGTATTTCTCGGCTTAGATAAATGTTCTGTCTTTAATTTTTCTACCGGTACTTCGGGAGGAAGCTTTCCTTCGTTCATTATGACTAATCTATCACTATATACTCTTATCTGAATAGAAGAGGCCCCTAAATAATTCCTATGAATTAAAGCATTTATAATTGCTTCTCTTAAAGCCTCATAAGGATATTCTAAAATTTCTCTTCTATGAATTCCTTCAAATTTAATTTTGCTTATTAAATATTTGGTTCTTAAAATTTCTAAAGCATTTGTAATTTGCTCAAAAAGATTCCCCTCAACAATATCACTACTCTGAATTTCGGTTTTAGTTAGAAACTTTCCAATCTTTAAATAAGCAGAAGGATAGAATCGTTGAGGATTTTTACCAAAAAGCAAAATTGCTGCTTTTTTTAATTTTTTATCTTCCTGTAAGTTTAATTTTTCAAGAATTGTCTGACAATCTTTTTCTGTAACAATAGAAGGAATTCTATCTACCGCATATTTTTTAAATTCATCGATTGTCTTAATGTCAATATCATTAAAACCTGCTTTCTCCTCCACAAATTCATCCCAGGTCTTACCAGATTTTTCTATTAAAAAATTAGTAAGTTCTTCTCCCTTTAATTCGAAGCTATTACTTCCACTTCTAATATAATATTTTCCATTGTGAGATATAGACACAGAAGAAGGGCTGATAAAGATATGAATTATATCTTTATCTCCCACCTTTTCAATTTTAACTGAAGGAATTATTCCTAATTTATTTCTTATTTTATTAGGAATATCTTCCAATAATTTTTTAGATTTTTTAACCCCTATAGGATTACCATTATCATCTACCCCAATTATCAATTCCCCACCGTCTTTATTGGCAAAAGCAACTATCACTTTGAGAAATTCATCTCTCCAAGAAGGTTTATACTCAATATTTTGTGTTTCCATATTTCTTCTCCTGCTTAAATTTTCTTTTACTTTTATTTATATCATCAAAACTTCTTATAAAATGATCAGTTTAAATAGACACATCCTATTTTTTATGGTTCAGCTTTCCCTTTTGTAAGGTGTTCCTTTGGGACATCTATCTGTAATAATACCTAAAAAAGCCTTAACCATCTGGTTAAGAAACTCCTCAGACCCCATAGGTTTTCCGCTAAAGGTTACCAAATTATTAACCTGATATCCCTTCCTTATTTATCTAATTTAAAAGTAAAATATTAATTGTCTAAGAAATGGGGTGTTTCCCCATTTATTCAATAACATTACGGCAAAAAGGATAACCACCTGGGAGCAGATATGATTAAAATCTTATTTTTTTGATTGGTAACTATTCTTCCGACATGTTGTTTATTTACCAACTGAATAGCAGGTACATCGAGCGTATTCTGAAATTTAATCAAGCTATTTGAGATATTTTCATCTGATAGCTTACATTCAATCAGCAGTGTAGGATGATGATCTTTACAAATAAGAAAATCAATTTCTTCTTTTTCTTTATTGCGAATATAATGCATGGAAAAATCTCCTAATCCCAAATCGTTCCAATTCAAAATTGCCCTGTATAGCTCTAAGCCAATCATATTCTCAAAACGGATACTTCTATCATTTATTTGTGCATAGTCAAAAAGATAAACCTTTTTTTCCTTTTTAATTGCCCGGGAAATTTTATGTGTCCATGGTGATATTCGAAATATTAAATAATGAATTTCAAATACTTCAAGCCAGGTTTTGACACTGTCCACAGATACTTGGACATCTGTGTTTAATGAACTTAAAGAAAGAGGATTACCTACCTTTAGTGGTAAGAGGGAATACAAGATTTCCAGGGAATCAAACTTTTTGATTTGGGTTAAATCTCGAATATCCTCCCGAATTAACTGGTGCTGATAATTATTTGACCACAACCGGTAAAAATCCTTTTCCCCTTTCAAAAAGGGTTCAGGAAATCCACTAAGCTCAAAAAGATCATCCCACAGACCATAGTCAGTTTGATTATCCTCTTGAAAATGAAAGGGATTGCTTATGAAATCAGTTATCGAGTTTTGTTTATTGATCAATTCTGAATAGGTAAAAGGTAATAGATGGAATTTCATATATCTGCCGGCCAGGGAATCTCCCCCCTCTTGATACAAATCTAATCTACCGCTACCGGTAACCAGAATCTTGTATTCTTCAGCAAATCGGTCATAAACTCCTTTGAGATAATTCTTCCAATTGCTGTATTTATGAATTTCATCAAAAATAACCAACGGAATCGATTCATCCATCCGATCGACTTTCTCAAAGAAGTAAGGATCCCGGATCAATGTTCTCTTACTGGGAATATCATCCCAATTAAAGTAAACTTGATTGTTAAAGCCCCTGGCAATTATCTTTGCAAAGGTCGTTTTTCCGCTTTGTCTGGGACCGGACAAAAATACCATATTTTTATAAGATGATAGTTTTTGCCATATTTTCTGATAAAGGATTCTCTCTTTCATAGTACCCATAATACTAATTAATTCGAAAAAAGTCAAGACTATTTTAGATAAGACTTGAAAAAAGTCACTTTCAACAATAAAATCTCGACTTCTCTCTTAAGGTTCACTCTTTAAAGGCACTCACATATCTATTCATCATATCCCACGCTGTTTGAGAATTTTCTTCTTTAGAACTCCTAGGGAAGGTCAAGGAGAGGGCAGGAGCTCAAAGTTTATGATTTTAGCTAATTTATAGCAAGAGGAAAGCCTTATAATATAAGGGTTTCAGAGTCAGAATGCGAGATATCGCTTGTGGCGCATTATTTTAAGTCGTGCTATGGTTTTACCCCTCAAAAATAGCTTTTTTTAGCTAAATTTTCACCCCTCCAAAATCTATAAGTGGCTATTTATAAGGGTTTAGTGATTTTGGGGAGGCAAAAATAGGCTAAAAACAGGGATCGCAACTGCCATTTTTTGAAAATTGAAGCCTCAAAAAAGGCACTCTACGTGCATATTTAGGGCATTCCTGAAGGGGGTCTAAAACCCTTGTAAATAAAAGGTTTCAGTGGGGGCAAATAGGAACAGAGAACCGTCATCTGTTCTTTTTATTTATTGGAATATTAAAAAGTTACCTTATAATAAAATTCCATTCTTTAATCCTTTAGCCAGAAGAAATATTCAAATTAATGTTTCCAACATCTTTCCAATATTATTAAACCAATAGGCCGAGTGTTCTGGAAATCTTTGACGTGCTATTGAAGCATCTCGGGAGATAAAAAATAATTTTACTCCTACTTTAAATCCATTGTAATTAATTTCTTTAAACTTTTCTCCAAAAATGTTTTTGTATCCATTGAGTTTATCTGCCCAACCTGAATGTTCAATCCCTTTTGGATCAACAAAAACAATAAAGTATTTGTTGCCCTTTTGAAGCCAAAAAATAAAATCTGGATTGAAATTACTTATTTTATTTTCAGTTGGATTATAATAGGGGATATAAACTTCATCTAAACTCTCATCTAATTTACTAAACATCCACCAATCAAAATCTTTTAGCCTATTATCCTCTGAAATTAAATAGTTTTCTAAATCCTCAACAAATCTTACTTCGCTGGGAGTTTTAATTATATGACTGATATAACTTATTTTTTCTTCTGTAGAATTAGTTTCAGACCATATCAGAGGAATATAATAATGGTGAGCAACGTATTTAATTTTAATTTTCCTGCGGTTTTTTTCGTAATCTTCTTCACTCTTTATATTTTTTACTTTTTCTATATATTCTTCTTGGGGTATTTTCCCATATTGTTCTTGTAAATCACTTACTTTATCTGGATAACTTTTTACTTTTTCTATTTTATTTTGTATCTCATTAATATCTTCCAGATAAACTTTAATATTTTTATAATGTTTTATCTCTTCATCTAATTCTTTTAAATTTTCTAACTCTTGCGGTTTTATACTAAAATAATTAAATATTCGCTGAATAAGTAGATCAATATTTTTAAAACTTTTATTACTATCTTTGAACCTGTCCGGATTATTCATACTTTCCTTTAATATCTTAATTTTTTCAGGATCAGAATTATAACGCATAAGAAATACTCTATCATCCTGTATAAATTCAATGTATTTTTTAAGAATTCCTAATTCCTGTTCATTGATTTCAAAACTAGTTAATTCTCTTTTTTTCATAAGAGAATAATTAGCCTCTTTATATATAGGAACCAGTAATTTATGTTCTTTAACTTCTTTATTAATAAAAAGGGTAAGCTGGGATTCGCCCTCTCCTTTCCCTTCTAATTCCAATTTTTCAAGTACAGCTTTCAATGCTTCTCGGTTAGTCCCAAAAATAAATAAAGTCTCCATTGGTAACACTTTATCTTTAATCGGATTAAATAAATCTTCCTCTATTTCCTGGGCATTATAAAGTTCTAATAATCTTCTTCTTTTATTCTTCAATGGCTCAATTCTTACTCCTCGCCCCACAGATTGCAGGACAAATTTCCTTGCTTCTTCTCCCATTCCAATATTAATGAAATTAATTACATTAGGTCTGTTAGAATCCCATCCTTCATAAAAACTACGTGAACCCATTAAGATATTAATTTCAGAATCTTCTTTATTTAAATTTTCAAAATAACTTTCCTCTTCGAATCTTTCTTGAATTTCATATCCTACCAGTTCCTCCTTTAGCCATCCAGATATATCGCCTATTTTTAGTAAAGCAAAGGGCTTATCGCTGGTTTTCAATTTAAAAGCCAATTCCTTTTTATTGGAAAGCCTTCTTAATATCTCAATTTCTCCAACGGTTTGCGCATTATATATGTGATATAAAATATCTTCTTTAGTAATATTTTTTATAATTTTTTCGTCTATTTTTATTTTTTTATCGGGCTCAAATATAAACTCAGGTTCTTCTTTTAATTCCTCCCAAAGTTCATCTAAAGCACTTTTAAACACTTCCCCTTCAATCTCACCCTTCCCAATCTTTTTAAGTTCTCTGAAAAATAGTTTTAAATCAGCATTTTCAATGCTTACCGAATTAACTAAAGTTAATAATAAGGGCTTATGATATAAGCTTTTATTAATTTTAATTATCTCCTTATAAAACTTCTTCACATAAGTCAACAAAATTAGAGATTTTAAAACTATCTTTTGCTTCTCTTCCTCACTATAATCTTCTTTTTCTCTAAAGGCCCGTATTTCTTGTTTTAGGATGCCGATATGTTTTCCATAACCCGCATTGATATATTTTTTGAGATTAAAATCATAAGCACAAGTTATAATATCTCTGGGGTCTATAAAAGTAGCTGAAGAATTAAATAAGAAACCATTCCTGGAGAGGATAGAGCATATTTGTTGCCGTTTTGCGTCTTCTCTATCCCCTTTATGAGCTTCATCTAAAAATATATACCATTTTCCATTATTATCATAATTTTTAAAATCAATAACTTTTTCTTTCTGTACATCATTTAAATTATCGGAACGGTAATAAAATACTGTAATCCCAAATAAATTTCTTTGTCTTTTAACTTCCGGATATTCTTTTAATTCCTTTAAATCTATCTTTGTTTCGCTGGCATAATTAAATTCATCAATATGCATTTTTAATTGTTCTATCAAATCATCTCGATGAGTTAAAAATAAAATATCGTAAGAGGGAATTTCTTTTCTTTCCATTAATTCTTTTAATATTTGAATTAATTTAATGATGACCAGGCTTTTCCCACTTCCCGTCGCCATCCAAAAACACATACGGTTGATAAAATACTCATAAGAAACTTTGCTATCCTCATAAGGATAATACTCAGTTAAAAGATTATAAATATTTCTCTTTCTTTTATCCAAATTTATATCTAATTTTTCTTCTAATCCATTGTCTTTATACCATACAAAAAATCTTCGTTTTCTTTCTTGATTTACTTCTAATCTTTCATCTTCCTGATAATCAACAAGGTCCTCAAAATATTTCCATAAAACAGTTATTGCATTCTTTAAAGATTTTTGCTGATAATCCCAAAGTTTTTTATTTTTAGAAAAATTTTCCAAATCAAAAGAATTCCAATTAGCCGGTAAATCCCCAAATCTTTTTGATTCTTCAATTATATTTTGTAAAAATACTCTTGTCATTGTTATAAAATTCCTTATAGGTTTATTTGGTCATATATTTTTTGACCCCTTTATGACCCCTTTATGACCCCTTTATGACATATTCTGTTCCTTTGCCTGTAATTCCAACTTTTTCAAATATTCCTTTTTCGACAAGAAAATTCATATCTCTTGTAGCTGTCTTTTTCGAAATTATATTTAATATTTGATATTCTTTATTTGTGATTTTACCTTTTTCCTTCACATACATTACTGCCTTAATCTGTCTTTCGTTAAGTCCCAAATTTTTTAGGTTTTTTTCTGTAAATTTATCTTTATAAAATACAACCTTCATCACTCCATATTCTTCTATAAAATCAGGCTCTGGTAATCCTTGTTGTAAACAATTTTCAACTATCTTTATT
>Ga0315285_10007243_pt1 | contig 11394 bp, 8 predicted proteins | sample YL17G09_36_MG_FD_203698 | JGI IMG/M metagenome (GOLD analysis project Ga0315285, IMG submission 203698) | Sediment microbial communities from Yellowstone Lake, YNP, Wyoming, USA - YL17G09_36 | ecosystem: Environmental > Aquatic > Freshwater > Lake > Sediment | place: USA: Wyoming | collected... | reverse complement strand
GGCCACGTGCACAGGTACCTTGTCCAGCCCGAGCTTCGCGGCTGCTTTCCATCGCGTATGCCCGACGACAATAACGCCGTCGGCGTCCACGACGATCGGCTGGCGGAAGCCGAACTCCCCGATGGATCGGGCCACCGCCTCCACTCCCGCGTCGTTGATCCGGGGGTTCTTCTCGTACGGTTTGATCTCGGCCAGCGGCCTAAGTTCGATATTCATGTCAACCTCCATGTCACCTGCCCGCCGCCGGGCGGTCCGCCCGCGGCCGACAGGTCCGTTGCTTCCATTGGGTCAGGCCGCGCCACGCGGCGCGAGCGAGGCACTACGCCACGCCCCTTGGCCCCCAACGCCCAGAAACGCCGCCCGGGGCCAACGGGGCGACCAAGACGTAGCCCCGTACGTCCTAGCGGCGTCCGTTCGCCCCCGGCCCAACCAGGCGCGCCCCGTGGCCTCCTGAAAACCGGACCAGACAGCGCAATAAAGTCGGTCTATCCCCGTTGTGGTTCCCGCGGGCCTGAGTAGCGCCTCGCGGCTGCAGGGACCCATTGCGACGCTTTGCCAGATTTGCGTCATGCCCGTCGTGACCAGCGCTGGGGTTGCGGGGTTTGCGGGTAGTGCGGGGTTTTTTCTGCGCTACTGCCACTCTCTCACGCGTGCGTGCGCGCACAGGCACGCCCGCGTGCGTGTGAGCGAAGGAGAAATAACCCCGCAAACCCCGCAAAATGTCGTAAGTCCTTGTCATGCAATCACTTCTGTTGCGGGGTTTCTTGGAAACTAACCCCGCAAAGTGCGGGGTCTGCGGGGTTTGCCCCCTCAGTTTGGCCCGCATGGACAGGTCGCAGCGACCATGCACGCACCTTGGAGTGCGAATCGCCGCCCGCGTCGCACAGTTTCCGTCCATCGAAGATGCGCCCCGTCAGGCGGGAGAGTTGTCTCCCCAGCGACCGCCGCAACGAGCCTTCGCCGCGGTCCTTTTGACCCAGCAAGATCTCGGGGATGTCGATTGGGTCGGCGACGTCCTCGGCGAAGAATGCCGCGAAGAGTTGGGCGACGGTGACGATGTGTTCTCCAAACCGATTCCACCAGGCATCGAAGACCGCCCCCCACTGCCGGTTGTCCTCGTCCTGCACGGAGCGCGTCTGGTCGAGGTTGTCGAGGAATCCGTTAATGCCGGCGTAGCCCAGCACGCTGCCGACCACGCCCGCCCATTCATCGAAACTACCGAACGGGCGCATGTTGACCCGCGGGCATTGCGCCGAAAACCACCCACGGATGACGGTGAGAGCAGCGGACAGCAGTTCGCCTCGCTTCTCGCGGACGTAGGCCTCAAGATCGGCGATTCGGAAGCCGTTGCGTTCCCAGGGCCGTTCAGCCTGTGCATCTAGACGAATTGCATAGCAGCGCCGCGGCATGTCGCCGGCAACGCGGAGGTTGTTGCCGGTTGTGATCCAGATGGCCTTCGAGGGGAGGCGGATAGTCTCGTTCTTCCCGAGCAAGCGATCGGACCATTCATGACTCGTGAGCGCCGCCGCCAGGGCGGGTGAATCGATCGCGGTGTTGTCGGGAACGTTATCGAGCAGGATGACGGGGGCGGAGGTCATCAGGACAGAGGTAATCTTCTTACGCCATTCATCGTCGTTGAGCTTCGACGGAACGGACTCGCTCGCGATGCTCCCGACGGCAATCCAGACCAGGACGGAAACGAGTAGCGTCTTCCCCGTTCCTTGGACCGGTGCATCGAAAATCGCCAGCGGGATGTGGCCCCTGATGACTGACCGCAGGAGGACGGAGAAAAGGATCGAAAGGGCGTTGGCCTTGCTCGCCTGATCGGCAAATGGGAAATCGTCGATGACCGTCAACAGTATCTCGACGCAAGCGTGGACCTCGTGGATGTTCGGGAGCTCCGGGATCGCCAAGAGCTTTAGGTCGGGATCGGGAGCGTAAAGCAGCCGGGTCTGGGCGTCGTAACCCGGCATCATGCACAGCGTGCCGTCTGGCCTGACGATCGGCGCACGGGCGAGGCCAGCGAGCGGAGGAAAGGGCCAGGTGCCCTGCACAAGGATGTTCTCGGCCAAGGGTAACGGCGGGGCGACGGAGACCTGATAGACCGCATCCCCGGATCGCTTCAAGGCGTAGAAGTTGGCGACGTCGGACAGGCGGGATCGCATGCGAACACGTTCGAGCGTCTCGATTTTCGGGACATGTTTCTCGTCCTTGGTGATTCGGACGAGCGATCCCGATCGCACGAACAGGGCCGGTGGATCGTTTGACTTGCCTAGGGCGTCAACAGCGAGTTCGGTCAATTCGCGGAGTTGGACATCCGTGATGATAATCTCCGGCAGAGAAGCCTCGCCGCGTACTCTTGCTGCGACCCGCCCGCACATCGCGGCGTTCCGCGCAACGTACTGTGATGTCACCTTTTCCAAGGCGCCGGCGACGGTCATTTCGCCGTACATCTGCGCACCATGTTTCTCGTCCCATTTGTCGCGCATGAGGCCTGAGCGACGGAACAGCCGGTCGATCTGGGCCGCGTCCTTCGTATAGAACGCAAGGCGGAAGACAAGCGACGCGTCCGCCTCACTCTGCGAGCCGAAATGCTCCTGCCATCGGCCCTCCCATAGGGCCTTGAATTTCTCGCCCGACTTCTTGCTGCGTAGGGCGATCCTGATTACGTCGTCGTCGTCAAGATGCGAGCGGTCGTCGTCGGACGCCGTCGCCCGCGCCATAGGCAACCCGGGCTGGGGCGCATCGCCGCCGCCGAAAAGAAGCTCGTACACCGCGTCGTACTGTGGCTGTCGCTCCTCCACGTCCGTGGGGGTATCCGCCAGACGCTGGCCGGTAATGGTGAAAAACCGATCGCGGTCGTACATCTCGATCGCGCCGTCCTGATAGCCGGTCTTGCAGCGCTGGCCCCTCTTGCGGGCACGGACGAAGATCTTCACGCCAGCGCCCGAGGGACTGATCTCGCTGTAGCTGTCGAGCTGATCGAGGATTGGCCGCGCCCACGGCTTCAGTTCGCGCGTTGCAGCATCGAGGCAGTTGTCGAGGTCGATGCCGGCGAACGGATCATCCGCGGTGAACACGAACCCAATGCCCGCCAGATCGATACAGCGCTGACAAGCCGCGATCGCCTGTTGAAACGTGCCCCACGTCGCCGGATCGGTGGACGACGCCGACCCGCCCTTCGTCGGGCTGATCGGGAACTTGGTCTGCTTGCCGTCGCGCTCGACGTACCTCCAGCAGACCCACTGGGCGCGCTCCCGCAAGCAGACCGGTACGGTCCGCGCGACGACGTCCAGATCGGTAGCGGCGACGGATTCAGGCATAGGCGCGTTGGGCCTCGTCTTCCGCCGGTGCGGCGCACTTGTCGGCGCGGCGCACGCGGAACCCGTCTTCGCCGAATTCGCGAGTCAGGAGCCGCGTGAAGACCTTGACGATGGCCGCACCAACTTCCGTGCCGCCATCCACAGTGATCGACCGCCGCGCCTCGTCGAGGTGGTAGCTTGTGTCGAGCCGAACGCGGGCCTCGCCGTACAACCCTTCGACGGCGTACATCGCCAAGTGCAGCGACAACTCCGCGGACTCCAGGGACACCAGGGGCTCGAACTCGAATCGGAAGGCATTCGCTGTCATCGCTCTCTCCACTGGGGACCTCGTTGGGCCTCCCGGCGTTACCTGTGCCGTTCACACGCGATCTGTCCGCCAAAATCAGAAATCTCCGAGACCGGCAGCCTCAAAGTGGAGGCGGATACGCTCGATTGCATTGCGGACCTGTCGGCGAGAGATGCCCAACTCGCGGGCGAGCGAGGCCGCGGTACCTTCGATCAGCCGTCGGCAGAGGTCCTGCAGGTCCGGCGGCAGCGATTGAAATGCCTGGCCGACCGCCGTGATCAGTTCGGCCCGGTCCTGGTCGCAGGCCCCCGTGCCGATCCGCCGCCGGAGGTCCGCTTCCGTGAGCATGTCGCGTAGCGACTCGACCTCCTCGGCCGATCGAGTGCGGGTCCCCTCGAGCGACTGCGCCGTGAAGCCGGCGGCGCGTTTCTGGCGATGACGGTCTCGCAGGAGCATGGCGATGGCAGACTTGATGACGCGTGCAGCGAACGTGTTCGCCGACCCGCGCTTCGGATCGAAGTGGTGCGCCCGGGCGAGCAGGTGCGCTATCAGCTCTTGTTCCAGGTCTTCCTGATCGGACCTCGTGAATCCGGGCTTCCTCGCGAGTTGTTTGGCTTTGAATCGAATCAGCGACCGTGCGTATGCGGTCAGGGCCGCATCGCGGGCGGGTGTGGGGCCCATCGACGCCTCCGGCGGTCGGAGGCATCTGCCCGCGAAGGGTCAGTTCAGCTGCGCGCAGGGAATCTCTGTGCTGCGGCACACGCCGCAGTTGCCGGCACAGGCGCGACTGGTGACTGGCGGGTTATGGCCTCACGGCCTACACCCGTCCGCCCCGGTGTCGCGGTTTGGGCATGCGAAGATGACGCAGCGCACCGCCAGAACGGCGGCGCAAGTCATTCAGATCCAGGAGGTTCCGATGGTGCAGCGAATCTCTTTTTCCTGTCGCGGCGTTGCGACGCGACGGTGCGACGGACCGAGCAACTATCGTGATCGGATTTCACGACGTCGGGACCGCCGCGTTTCTGCACGGCCCGCGCAACCGCATCCTTGGAGATCTTGACGCCGTGCTTCTTGCTCAGGGCTACAGCTGCTTTTCGGGACGAGCCGTATTGCCTGTAGGCGTCGATGAGTTCGTCGTCTTTCAGATAAGACTTCAGAACTGTCGCCGCCTGCTGACGGAACAGCTTCTTCTGTTGTTGTGGCGTGAGCGCCACGGGCTGGATCGCCCGATTCGTCGCGTCCACCTGTTCAACAAGGGCTGCGACATACGCCCGATCAAGTTCGATGCCGGACTCCCCGAGTGTCGTGATGCCGGTCAGCGCAACGGTTGGCGGCGGAAGGCCCGCCCAGAACTCCGGCGGCGGTACATGTTCGGCGATCAACACGATGGTCCGTCCATGCGTGCCGATTCGGTCGGCGAGTTGCTTGCCGTCCGGCCATTGCAAGCCCCGCACGAACACGATGCCGCGCGAAGCGCCCCGCCAGGAGTCACGTCCCAACCGCCAGAGGCGACCTGGGACGATCAATGTGCAACGACCCTGCAGCGACATGCTACCGGCGATTGCGCGGGCCACGGCGTCGAAGTCAATCGTCCACTGAACCACGCTCTCCTCGGGCACTTCGACGCGCAGTGCTTCCGGGCAACGGATGAAAAAGCGCACGCGACCATCGCGGCCTTTGCGGGGGATGACCTCCTCGACGTGGCGATCCCCACAGGCTGGGCATACAACGTGATCCGACGACTCGGCGCGTATGAGGAGGCGGCGAGCCGTCAGACGCTTTGTGAAGGCTATCGGCCATCCTCGCACCTCGTCCGCCGTGAAGCGCGGCCTCGACGAATCGACGCTCGGCCAGATGATGTCAAGCGGATTAGTCACGGCGTGACCCTCCATGATCGCAGGCACCGTTCGCCGATGGCGCGCATCTCGTCGGGCTTGCTCTTCAGGCCACACGAATTCGGACAGCTCACGTTGAAGCCGAGCGTTTTGGGTTTCGCGCCACTCTCGCTCATGAACAACAGCCGAAATCCGGCTTGGCGCACGCGCACCCGCGACGGTGCCACGCTATGCTGGTTCAGATCGTGTTGGATCATCTGGTAGATGTCATCACACGGCCCTTTCGGGTTCGCCTTCACCTCGATGTAGCGTCCGGGCGCGTCACGCGATTCCAACCGCATTCGCGTGATGCGGACTTCGGCGATCTGCTCTCCAGGCTCAGTTGGAAGCGGACAATTCGGGTCGAGCACGTGATCGAGTTGGTAGGCGGGTCGCAGCGGATCCTCGGGGCCGACATCGATTCCCAGCACGGCGCGGCAAAACGCCTGCTGCAGCGCCGTGCAGACCTTGTTTCCGCCGCGAGCGAACAGGTCCAGCGATCCATCCGCCGGGCTGAACACGAACACATTTTGGAACGCATAGCGGTCCGTCCGCTTGACGACGTTGCCACTGTCATCAAAGACCACGTGCGCATCCGGGTAGTCGTCCAGGTAGGCGAAGAAATACTCCGCGCCGTTGGCCCGCGCGTAGTGGTCGACTGAGCAATGGCGGCCTCGCAACTGCGTCGGCCAGTAGAACTCGCTGAGCGCGGCCTGCAGCGCATCGCGCACTTGGTCGTTGAAGGTGACCGGCTGACTCGGTAGGCAGCTGCGCTTGACCCAGTACCGACCCGCTTCCAGCGCGTCAGCCCGCGCGAAGAGCGCAGCCTCGGTGAACGCGCTGTGTGCATTGAGATACACCCACATCGCACGGTCGGCGCGGCCCTCCAGTGCGGTGAACTCATGCATCCGCTCCGGGGAACGCCAGCCGATCTCCTCCGCCAGAACGCTGAGGCCGCGCTCATCCGCCAGCTCGTTAATGTCGTGCAGGACCACTTGGACCTCTTTGCATTTCCCATCCGGCAGCGCCTGCCAAGCCTCGAAGATCGGTTCGATCTTCGTCTCAGTGAGCTCGTTCCACGGCACGTCACCCAGTTCGCCGCGCTGCTCGAAGAACTCGCGCAATAGTGCATTGGAAATCTGCCTCAGCATCTTCCGGGGATCAAACGGTTTCGCCATGATTTAGGTCTCCTTTGGCGTGCGTCCATGTCCCCTAAACAGTGAACACGACAAACACAAAAAAACGCCGTACCTCGCCGACACCGGCGAATCAGAACAGCGTGTTGGGTACCTCGCGGAGTAGGAATCTAGGATTCTCCAGCCGTATACGCATGGCCTCCGCGGATACCTCGAACTGGCCAGCGAGCGAACGGCAGAATCTCTCCAGTGTAGCATTCTCATTCTCCTTTGAATCAGTGCTGATCGTAACGGCCGGAAGCTGCTGCACGGCAACTGGATCGAGATTGCCACGCCAATCCTGCCATGCGGACCGCACGACATTGCGTGGCATCAACATGCAGCCGGCGAAGAAATCCGCTTGCCACTCGGCCGGCGGCTTCATCGAGGATCGACAGATGAACGCCGGTTGCCCCCGGCCGTCGAACAGTTTGCCCTGATTCCGATCCTCCTGATAGTACTGCCGATGAAGCCGCCAATGGCCGGCTTCGTGGGCGAGCGTAAACCTGTAGCGGCTGAGTGAAGACGGATTCGCTGATGGGTCGAGGCGGACGTCAACTCGCACCTCTTTCTCGGTAAACCAGATCGCGCCGAGAACGTCGTCAACCGACAGAAGCGCCCGCAGGTCTTCGATTGCGAATGCGAGTTTTAGATGCAGCTCGATGATTTCCTCGACGGGAACCGGCGCGGCAATCCGCCAGTCGTGAGCCTGCGCGTATTCCTCAAGCAGCAATTGGGCTTCGGCCTCCATCTGTTTCTCTCGGAGAAACGGCACCCCATCGCGCAACAATGTCGAACTCGTTCTGGCCATCAGTCTTCCTTCTTCTTCATCTCCTTGGCTCGTTCGATCAGTTCGCGCAACTGGTCAGGCTTAAGCCCCTTGGTGGTCCGAAGAAGTTCTGGAAACTTGTCCGGGCGGCTCTGAATAATCCGCGGCAGGTCCTCCGGAACGCGGCCGGCGAACGAGACGAACTCGTCGCGGCTCTCGCCGAGCACGTCCGCCATCCGGTTGAGTCGCTCCACCGTCGGCGGCGATTCGACCTTGTCCCGTTCAACCTGCGACAAATACGTCGGGCTCACATCGACCAGTTCGGCGAACTTGCGCAGGCTGTACCCCTTGGCAATCCGTCGCGCGCGGAGTACTTGTCCGAATGTCTTTTGTCGATCCGTCATATCCGCCTCGCCTTTACGCGAAAACGACTCCTACGCGCAGGCCGCCTGATAGAATGGCGACGGAAGCGTCGGGTACGCTCGATACACATGCTGAAATACCTCATCCGCCCGTGCGCTGACATCCTCCTCCGAGTATCGGTCGACGGGCAGTCCAGTTTCCTCGCTCCACAGGTAATCGCGGATCGTGAGTCGCACGGCGTCGCGTGTGGTTTCCTTATCGCGCCACTGATCGATGCGGAGCTTCTCAGCCTTGAGTGTCTGGAGCAGCCCGACCGCGACCTCCTTGATCCGGCGGGTCTCAGCGCCGGACAGGTCCGGCTTCTTCAGTAGGTCGAAGATCGCGAGGCTCTCCTCGTCGAGACCCTCACGCACCGCGCGCGTCTCCTCGTCATCGAGTTCCTGCACGAATCGGATCAGCGCCTCGAACGTCTGCTCGATTGTGAAGCGGTCCTTCTCGCGGTTGTATGCCTCAACGATCTCCTCGTAGTGCCGTTGGAAATCGGTCCGCAGCGGGTTCCGTTGCAGAAGCCGCTGGAGCCGGTCCTCCACAGCTTGCCGCAGGTTCTGCACGGTCGACCTGGGCGCCGGCGATCGTGGGAACTCTCGCCGCAGGCGATCGAAATCGATCCGACTGATGTCGTACGGCTTTGTTTCCGTCGCCGCGTCGCCGCGGGTGTCCACGGCCTCGTCCACTACAGCATGCAACTGACGGATGATGTCGCCGATGTCGGCCTGCTCGCGATCATCCTGGAGGCTCTTGTAGATGATGTTCACGGCGTCGCGCGCCCTCCGACGTTCGTTGACGCCGGGGACGTTGATGCAGGCCCGGAACTTCCGGAACACCTCCCGACACATCAGCTCGAAGCGCTTCCGAGTCTCGTCGCTCTCGTTCGCGGCTTCCTTGGCTGCGACAATCGCCGCGTTCCGCTCGAAACCCGTGCTCTCCAGGATCTGTTCGAGCGGAGCGCCTCGATGCGTGAGGAACTCGCGGACCAGTTCGATCGCCTCGTCGAGATCCTCGAGCAACTCCTCTTCCGGCCTGGCGGGGTCCGCTCCATTGCCGCCAGCGCCGCCACGACCCCCGTCGCCCTGGCCCGCGAACGTCGCCAAGGCGGACCGCAGGTTCTTGAGAATGCCGCAGTAATCAACGATCAGCCCGTTGTTCTTGCCCTCGTTCACTCGGTTTGCCCGCGCGATGGCCTGCATGAGCGTGTGCGCTTTCAGTGGCTTGTCGAGGTATAGGGTCGACAGGCTGGGGACGTCGAAGCCCGTCATCCACATCGCGCAAACGATCGCGATACGGAACGGGTGTTCTTCTTTCTTGAACGCCGACTCGACATCCAACCGCTTGCCGTCGGCCAGCTCGAACCCGTCCTTGAGCAGTCTCCGGTGAGGTTTGATGTCGAGGCCCCACTTCTGGAACTTCTCAACCTCGCCCTGTTCTTCGCTGACGACGACGGCCATCTGTGTCTGTCGCATCCAGTCAATGCGCCGCCGAAGCTGGGCCTCCTCCTGCTCGTCGGCCACGGCACCGAGTCCAGCTCCCAGCTCGTTGACCTTCGCTTCCCAGCGCGGGCGGATCAGCTCGTACATGCGTGCGCAGGTGATCTTGTCGATGCACACCAGCATCGCCTTGCCGGTCTCCCAGGCAGCCGAGTAGTGCTGTACGAAGTCCTGGGCGATCTGCTCGAGGCGCTTACCGGCGGTGATGATGTGGTAGTCGCGCTTCAGCTCACGCTCGAGCCGCTGCTGGACATCGATGTCGTCAGTCTCCAGCTCCTCGATCTTTTCTGCAATCCGCTCGTTCAGTTCGTTCGTCGCCACGCCGAGCTTCTCCCCGCGCGCGTCGTAGTACAGTGGCACCGTGGCGTTGTCCTCTACGGCGCGCTGGAAGTCGTACGTGCTGACGTAGTCACCGAAGACGCGTCGCGTGATCTCGTCTTCCTTAAACAGCGGCGTGCCGGTGAAGCCGATGTAGCTCGCGTTGGGCAGCGCGTTGCGCATGTTGAGCGCGAGCATGCCGTACTGCGTGCGGTGGGCCTCGTCCGTGATGACGATCACGTCGCCGCGGGAGGAGTACCACTCCTCCGGCTTCTTCGGATCGACCGGCTTGTTGAACTTCTGCACCAGCGTGAAGACGTACGCCTTGTGCTCGCTCAGCAATCGCTTCAGGTGGTCGCCGTTCTGTGCCCGGCACGGCTCGCGGTCATTGTCTGCCAGACCGCAGCCCGCGAACGTTTTGTAGATCTGCGTGTCAAGGTCGTCGCGGTCCGTACAGATCACGAACGTGTAGTTGCCGCCGATCTTCCGGTGGACCTTCCGCGTGAAGAAGACCATCGAGTAGCTCTTCCCCGAACCCTGCGTGTGCCAGAACACGCCCAACTTGCCCTGTCGCGCCTCGCGGTCGCGCACGGCCTCGATCGCGCGGTTGACGCCCAGGTACTGGTGGTTTCGGGCCAGAACCTTGACCAGCCCGCTCGCCGTCTCGTCGAAGACGATGAAGTTCTCGAAGATGTCGAGCAGGTTCCGCTTATCGCACACGCCGCGCAGCAACGTCTCCATGTCGACCATGCCGCGCTCGTCCTCGGCCAGCCGCTTCCACTCGTGGAAGTGGTCGTACTTGCTGGACACCGAGCCGAGCTTGGCCTGGACGCCGTTCGCCAGGACCACGAAGGCGTTGTGATGGAACAGATGCGGCACGGTGTCCTTGTAGTCTTTGAAGTTCTTCTCATAGGCCGCCCGGATGTCCTTGCTAACGTTCTTGAACTCCATGAACAGCAGAGGCAGCCCGTTGACGAACCCGACGAGGTCCGCGCGACGCCGGTACAGATCGCCCTTGACCCATAGCTCGCGCACGACCAGGAAGTGGTTCCGCTCGGGGTCCTCGAAGTCGAATACACGCAGTCGCTGTTTGACCAGCTCGCCTCTGTCATTGCGGAACTGCACCTGCACCCCGTCGCGCAGGAGGCCGTGTTTCTCGCGGTTGGTCGCCAGGAGCGTCTGCGCCGCGCTGTACTCGACGATTTGCCGCACGGCGTCGTCGTACGCCGGTGCCGGAAGCCCCGGGTTGAACTCGGCCAGTTTCTGCCCCAGATACCGCGTCAGCACGACCTCCCGCTCGGATGCCCGCCCTAGCGTGCCGTCGGCACCGAACGTCTCGGTGTTGTAGGCGTACACCGACTCCCAGCCGAGCCGATCTCGCAGATAGTCGGCCGTCGTCTGCTGGACCAGTGTGTCCTCGGTCATCTGGCTCATACGGCGATGTCCCCGGACATAAGACGCGGCAGCAGGAGATCGCGGGCCTCCTTCAGTTTCGCGTTTTGCGACCAGAGCACGCGAATCTGCCTGTCGATCGGCCAGCTTATCTCCTCGAAGGCGCGAATGAGCCGCTCGGACGGGGTCAGCAGCTCCTGTCGTTCAAGATCGGTCTTGGAGACCGAAGCGAAGATCGCGCCGGTACCGATCAGATCCTCGCGGAAGAAATGCTGCTTCAGTTGGTAGTAGAGGAACGACTGGAACCCGGCGCGGCTCCGCATGGCGGAAAGACCACGCCCTACGACCAA
>Ga0315285_10007242_pt1 | contig 11394 bp, 13 predicted proteins | sample YL17G09_36_MG_FD_203698 | JGI IMG/M metagenome (GOLD analysis project Ga0315285, IMG submission 203698) | Sediment microbial communities from Yellowstone Lake, YNP, Wyoming, USA - YL17G09_36 | ecosystem: Environmental > Aquatic > Freshwater > Lake > Sediment | place: USA: Wyoming | collected... | reverse complement strand
TGATGGTTGGTGTAGTGTGGATGACTGGGCGGGGTGGTTTTAGCGCTTCGGGTCCTGTCTGGCAGCGGATTGTGCGTTATATAATTGGTTTGGTTGGTGTCATGATCCTATACCAGGGTCTCAAATTCATATTCCCTTCGGGTGAGAACGTACTTGCATATGTTTTTCGTTATATTCGCTACACCATGGTCGGGGCATGGATATCGGCTGGGGCACCTTGGGTGTTTATAAAGTCAAAGATAGCCTTACCCACCAGCTTAAAGAAGAACTCGCTGACATAATCAACCTAATTGGAAATATGGACCTGCTCCTATGGAGATGACCTAGCCGAGATGACGCTCGAAAATGGCACATTACTTCACAAACGCTACAGGATAACCGAGACACTGGGCCAGGGAGGTATGGGGTCGGTATATCGTGCCTTGGATGAGAATCTCGGTGTGGAAGTAGCAGTGAAGGAAAACCTTTTCACGACCGACGAATATACTCGACAATTCCGGTTGGAAGCGGTTCTCCTGGCAAATTTACGTCATCCCAATTTACCGCGTGTTACCGACCACTTCGTGATCGGGGAGCAAGGACAATATCTGGTTATGGACTATATTGAGGGGGAAGATCTACGTCAACGCATGGAGCGCCTGAGTACCCTGCCAGATGATGAAGTGATATTAATCGGGATCGCGATGTGCGATGCACTGGCTTATCTGCACAAACGTAAACCTCCCATCCTCCACCGTGATATTAAACCTGGAAATGTAAAAATTACCCCGGAAGGTCAGGTTTTCCTTGTCGATTTTGGTTTGGCCAAGGTCATTCAAGGTAGCCAAATGACAACAACTGGCGCACGTGCCATGACACCCGGCTACTCACCACCTGAGCAATATGGGACTGCTCGAACTGATCTACGGACGGATATTTACTCATTGGGTGCCACGTTATACGCAGCATCCACTGGCGTCATCCCTGAAGATGGCCTGACCCGTGCCATGGATAATATACAATTAACGGCGCTCAGAAAGCGGAATCCCAAGGTTTCACACCGATTAGCGACTGCTATTGAAAAAGCCATGGCTGTTAATACAGACGACCGCTTTCAGACAGCTGAAAAATTTCGGGTGGCTCTTTTATCCTCTCGTGCGAAAACCCAGCGGATAAACGGTGAGATCATCATCACACCTCCTCCACCATCCGTCGAAGTATATGCAAGAGAGAAATCAGATGATTTGAAAAATAAAAAACCAGCCCTGGTAAAGCAAACTTTGCCAATAAAGGTCAGTAGTGAACCATCTGAACCTCCTTCAACGCCGCGTAAAAAACAAAGAAGAAGTTGTTGTCTGGTTTTTATACTCACCATTGTTTTAATCGCAAGTGGTATAGCGGGAATTTCATATCAATATCCAGATATATCAAAAAGGGTTACAAACTGGCTTACAATGATTGTACAGCTGCCCACTTTGTATCCCGTTAAATTACCTACTTCTACATTGACCGTGTCCTTGTTGACAACAGAAACCTTTCCTCCCATATCTCAGACAGAGACCAGGATTCCAACCAGCACCAATACTGCAACTGCTACAATAATCCCTACAACCACACTGACACCAACATTGACCATTACTCCTACACCTTCGTCAACCCCCGTAGGTGGAGGTTATGGACAAATAGCCTTCGCATCAAACCGCACTGGCATTCCTCAAATCTACATAGTCAATGTGGATGGTAGCGATCTTCAGCAACTTACGAATATTGCAGAAGGCGCTTGCCAACCAGACTGGTCACCGGACGGTTGGCGTCTTGTCTTCATCTCACCCTGTCGGGGAAATGAAAATATATATGTTGATGCAAATCTCTACATCATTAATGCAGATGGAACAGACTTGACCCCGTTATTAACAACCCCGAGAGGAGGTTTTGAACCAGCCTGGTCACCTGATGGAGGTTTAATCGCCTTCACTTCCGCGCGAAATGGTTATTTACAAATATATATACTGAACCTTGTTGATAATTCTGTAACACGTTTAGGTAACAAGGAGGGAAATACAGAAGCTCGACAACCAGCCTGGTCGCCTTCGGGTGCCCAGATCGTTTATACAGTTAATCGTTACGAAACCTATCAAATTTGGACGATGACTGAATTCGGACAGGCTCAAGAACAATTGGTTCGGAGCGGTACTGATTTCTGGGATTTCCTGCCTACCTGGTCTAGCGATGGTATGTATATCCTATTCAGCCAGCGTCGAGCCAATGGACCATTGAAACGGACCTGGTTGATGAGTATTCGTTATGAAGATCGCTCAATGCAAGGAACCGAAGTGAAAATAGGTCCGCTACCTGTACTGGATGCGATGTATTCCCCCGATGGTTTTTGGATAATATATGAAGGTATCGAGGGTGAGAATTACGATATCTTTGTTGCGACTGTGACTGGTGCAAACCGTACGCGGGTTACTACCGATCCGGGCGTGGATTTCGATCCTGTCTGGCGGCCAATTAGAGTCCCTTAAGATCAATCCATTTCAGTTATTTTCAGGGGATTATTAATTACATATTTCCCTTTTTACGAAGTCCATGATCCATAAAGCATCAAATGATTATTTGCCATTAGTTGGCAATGAGGTACATGTACCTCAACAAGCTACTTGATAGGAGAGTAATATTCTCAATATCGTTCATGTCAGGGTAGTGTTTACTGAATACTCTAACGTTCTCTAACGTTCCTCTTATTGACGCTCCACATCAGGCATGTTATCATTATTTGTTGCATTTTAGCAGTCTCGTGTTGAGACTGCTAAAATGATATGAGGTAGTATGTCAGAATTGACGGAGCGTCAAAAAAAGCTTCTCATACTGGTGATCCGCGATTATATTGACACGGTTCAGCCAGTCGGGTCGCAAAATCTCGTCGATCGTTACCACATGGATATGAGTTCGGCAACTGTGCGTAATGAATTGGCTGCTTTATCAGTGATGGGTTATCTCAGCCAACCACATATATCAGCCGGGCGCATCCCCACTGAGGATGGTTATCGTTATTTTGTCAGTCAATTGATCCACCAGGTAGAGTTGCCATCAGCCATCCAACATACGATCACACACCAATTCTTCCAGGCTCGGCACGATATCGAGCAGTGGATGCATTTATCTGCTTCTATTCTGGCTCATCAATCACAGGGAGTCTCTTTAGTCACCGCGCCTCATGCAGAAATGGCTCGCTACAAGCATCTTGAGTTGATTTCAACTCAAGGACGTCAAGTTCTGATGGTATTAGTTTTACTTGGCGGAGAGGTCTCGCAACAGATCCTCACCCTGGCCGAACCTGTCTTGCAAGAGGAACTTAGTCAGACAGCAGAAAGATTGAATCAAGTTTGCATCGGTAGTACCGCAGATGAAATCGCTGCGTTGGTTATGAACGTGGATACGATGGAAAAAGATATCCTGATCCTTGTCCTCCAGGACATGCGAACTACGGATGGGTGTGTTTCGGGTGAAATCTATTTCGATGGTCTGACCAATGTCTTAGCTGAACCAGAATTCACAGACTCAGATGATGCCAGGCGTGCACTACACCTGATTGAGGAACGTTCCTTACTCCAGGATATACTATCACGAACGATTATGAACAGCAATGTCGGGGGTGTGCAGGTGTTGATTGGCGGTGAGGGTACATGGGAAGAATTACGTCAGTGCTCAATGATCCTGGCCCGTTATGGTGTGCCGGGTATATTGACCGGTACTCTTGGCGTACTTGGGCCGATGCGCATGCCTTATGCACGTACCATCCCGACTGTACGGTTCATGGCAGATTTATTGAGCGATTTGGTTACGGATACTATTAATGGAGAGTAACAGTATGACTGAAGAAAAGAAAATCCGAAAATTCAAACATGTAACCGAAGATATCACAAATGGTACTGAGACGCATACAAAAACCACGGATGAGGTCGTTTCTCAGGCAGAGATCGAAACCTTAAAAGCTCAACTCGAGGAAAGCCAAGCAAAAGCAGCTGAATATCAGGATGGTTTGCAGCGCGAGAGGGCGGATTTTTCCAATTATAAAAAGCGAGTTGACCAAGAACGCAGCCAGATGTATCAAAACGCGGTTGGTGACATAATCAAGCAATACCTTCCGATCTTAGACGACCTGGAACGGGCTCTGAAAAATCGTCCAGATGATCAACCCTGGTCAGATGGTATTGAATTAATCTACCGAAAATTGCAGGGCATCCTGGAGGCTGAGGGTATAAAGCGCATCGATGCCGAAAATGCTATGTTTGATCCGACTTTTCATGAAGCCATCAATCAAGAACCAAGTGACGATCATGAGAGTGGAAAGATTATAGCAATTGTCCAGCAGGGTTATTTACTTGGTGAGCGTGTCATTCGGCCAGCTTTGGTCAGGGTCGCAAAATAATAATCACACTAGCTGGGGTCATCGAGCTTAAACACCAGGAATTTTAGGAGATATTTTCTATGGGTAAAATCATCGGCATCGATCTTGGTACGACCAATTCCGTCGCGGCGGTGATGATGGGAGGTGAGCCTGTTGTAATCCCTTCAGCCGAAGGGGAGAGATTAGTTCCCTCTGTCGTAGCAGTCAACAAGAATCATGAGAGACTGGTTGGTCGAGTGGCTCGCAATCAGGCAATTATCAATCCAGAAAATACAGTTTTTTCTATCAAGCGCTTCATGGGGCGCAAGTTAGATGATCCTGAAGTGCAGCGGGCTCATGGATTGGTACCGTATCAAATATCAGAAGCTCCGAATGGAGATTTACGCGTCAATATGGATGGAAAGGAATACTCACCACCTGAGGTCTCAGCAATGATCCTGTCCAAGATAAAGGGAGATGCCGAAGCATATCTCAGTGAAAGTATCATACAGGCGGTTATAACTGTCCCGGCTTATTTTAATGACGCTCAAAGAAATGCCACCAAGGATGCTGGTAAGATTGCCGGTCTTGAAGTACTACGAATTATCAATGAACCAACCGCATCTTCTCTAGCCTATGGATTGGATAAAAAGAAAAACGAAATAATCGCTGTATATGATCTTGGTGGAGGTACATTCGATATTTCCATTCTTGATGTGGGCGAGGGTGTTTTCCAGGTACGCTCGACGAGTGGTGATACTTTCTTGGGCGGTGATGATTTTGACCAACGTATCATAGATTACTTGGCTGACGAATTTCTGAAGGATAATGGAATTAACCTTCGGCAAGATCGCCAAGCTCTTCAACGTCTGAAAGAAGCTGCTGAAAAAGCCAAGATCGAACTCTCGAGCGTCATGCAAGCCGAGATCAATTTACCATACATAACTGCTGATGCTACCGGTCCCAAGCACCTGGTAACCACAATAACACGCGCCAAGCTAGAGCAGTTGACCAGCGACTTGGTCGAACGCACGATGGGTCCTGTTAAACAAGCTCTTTCGGATGCTAACCTGACGGCTGGTGATATCAATGAAATTGTCCTGGTTGGTGGCATGACTCGCATGCCTGCCATTCAAGAAGTTGTCCGGCGGTTCTTCGGTAAGGAACCTCACAAAGGTGTTAATCCGGATGAGGTTGTTGCAATCGGAGCAGCAATCCAGGCAGGAGTATTGGGTGGGGAAGTCAAGGATATATTACTTCTTGATGTAACGCCTCTATCACTTTCGGTTGAGACACTTGGCGGTGTGGCTACCAATCTGATCGAACGGAATACGACAATACCCACACGACGCAGTCAGATCTTCTCAACCGCTAGTGATAACCAGACTCAGGTTGAGATACACGTTGTACAGGGGGAACGTCCATTGGCAATTGACAATAAGTCTTTGGGCAAGTTTATCCTGGATGGTATTCCAACCGCTCCACGAGGTGTCCCTCAAGTTGAAGTGACATTCGATATCGATGCCAACGGGATCTTGAAAGTTACTGCAAAGGATAAAGCCTCAGGTCGCAGCCAGAATATTACCATTACTGCGTCATCTGGTCTCTCAAAGGAAGAAGTTGAGAAAATGCGTCAAGAAGCTGAAGCACATGCTGATGAAGACCGTAAACGCAAGGATTTGATCGAATCCCGTAATCAAGCTGATAATTCAGTGTATGCTGCAGAAAAAACCCTGCGGGACCTGGGTGATAAGGTTCCAGCCGAGGTTAAGAGTGATGTCGAGGTGGCAATAGCCGATGTTCGCAAATCCACCGAAAGTGATAATGTGGAAGCAATCCGTAAGGCAACTGAATCATTGGGACAGACAATCCAAAAGATCAGTGCGAGTGTTTATCAGCAAAGCACTGAGACTGGAACACCTGAAGCTGGTGCGTCCGAAACCGGTGCCCAAGGTGGGACAGATGATGTCATCGATGGCGAGGTGAAGGATGCATAGTGTTCGTATATAGAAATGTTTAATCATTGAAAAAAAATGAACCCGCGTGATTATTACGATATCCTTGGAATTTCTCGGAACGCCTCAGATGATGAGATCAAGTCAGCTTTCCGACGATTGGCGCGTCAATACCATCCTGATGTCAGTAAAGAGTCGGATTCAGAAGAGAAATTTAAAGATATTAACGAGGCTTATGGGGTTCTTTCTGATCCACAAAAACGAAGTGCTTATGACCGTTTCGGACGTGCTGGTTTGGGTGACCTGGGTGGTATGCCAGACTTTACCGTTGATTTTTCCGACTTATTCGAAGAGATTTTCGGAAGTTTCGGCTTTTCAACGGGTCAACGCTCACGCCATATCCCTCGGCGGGGACGTGACTTGCAATACGAAGTCAATCTGACATTCGAAGAAGCTATTTTTGGGATAGAGAAAGAGATCAAGTTCAGCCGCGATGAGCAGTGTTCAACATGCAGCGGAAGTGGTGCAGAACCCGGTTCCAAACTTGAACGTTGTGCTACCTGCGGTGGACAAGGAGAGGTTCGCCAAATGCGGCAGACCATTCTCGGTGCAGTGATGCAGAGCGGAACCTGCCCCACGTGTAATGGTCGTGGACAGACCATATCGTCGCCCTGCCATACATGTAATGGAGGTGGATTAGAACGTAAAACTGTAAGTAAAATGGTACAAATTCCTGCTGGCGTGGATGAAGGTACGCAGATACGATTGCCAGGGGAGGGTCAGCCTGGTACCTATGGTGGACCAACAGGTAATTTATACCTCATGTTAAAAGTAAAACCCCATCGGTTCTTCAAGCGACGGGAGGATGACATTCTGTTGAATCTAAATATCAACCTAGCTCAGGCGGCTTTAGGGGCGGAGATAGAAGTACCAACCGTGGATGGACCAGACAAACTACGTATTCCTGCCGGGACCCAACCGGGTAAGATGTTCACTGTCAAAGGCAAGGGTGTACCGCATTTACGCCGAAATGGTCGTGGTGACCAATTGGTGATTGTTAATGTAGAAATCCCCACCAAATTAAATACTGAGCAGCGTGATCTATTCGAAAAACTTGCTTTGACTCTCGGTTCGACTCCCCAACCAAAGGAAAAAGGTTTTATTGACTGGTTGAATGAGGCTTTGGGAGGGTAGAGAGCAGTATTTAGTTTCCAATCGTTAGCTTTCAAAGGGTAATGATGTGTAGGAAGTCCGCCTCTGTAAGAAGGTGGATTTTGTGTTTATTAGGTATAAACTCTTACTTTGTATAAGATGTATTACAATCTTATCCTTGACATACATTGAATTATGATGTAATATACGTGTAAATAAAGGAGATATAGAAAATGGAGACTTACGCAACTACTAAGGGCCAGATCGTTATCCCTGCATCCTTGCGCCGAAAATATGGCATCAAGGTTGGCACGAAAATTATGGTCAGCGATAATGGCGATGAAATCGTTTTGAAGCCGGTGAATGAGCAATATCTAAGGAAGTTACAAGGCTCGTTGAAAGGCACGGGTGCGCTTGCAATACTTATGGAAGAGAGACAGAAAGATAAAGCGAGGGGACAATAATGATAACAAAAATTCTTGACGCATATGCCCTCATGGCTTTTCTGCAGGATGAGCCAGGCGCGGATACTGTTCGCAATCTCATTCTTAAAGCCGAGGAAGGAAGCGCCAAACTGGCGATGAGCGTCATCAATCTGGGCGAAGTCTGGTACGCAATTGCCCGCGCGACCTCATCTGAGACAGCCGACCGTTACGTTCAGGAAATTCAGGGAGTGGCAATTGAAATTGTAGACGCGGACTGGACAGTGACTCGTCAGGCCGCGGCCTATAAAGCCAATGGCAACATCTCTTATGCAGATTGTTTTGTCGCCGCGGTGGCAAAAATTCGCAAAGGGGAGATTGTCACAGGTGATAAAGAATTCAAGTTGTTTGAGAACGAAATCAAAATTTCATGGCTCTAGATTTCGAAATGGAGGAAATATGGCAAAGCAAACAGCATTTGATCCCCAAGAACTCTGCTTACGGCTTTTGAAGGCCGAGGCCGAAGAAGAGGTGGTAGACATTTTGAAAAAGCAGGATTTCTGGAATGACCGTTCTGTATGGAAACCATACGGAGATATTCAAAACAATAGAAGCATTGTTAGTAATCAACAAAGTTCTGCGGTTGCAGCACTCGTGGAGAAACTTGTAAATTCAATTGATGCTGCCTTGATGTCAGAGTGCTATCGAAAAGGCATTGATCCTAAATATTCAAAAGCACCGAAGTCAATGAGAGAAGCGGCGGAGGTTTATTTAATTCAATGATTATTTTTCCCCGTATCTCATGCGGTGGAGGAAATTCCCCTCGGCGATTTAGGATGCTCTGATATGCTTTAGAATGGCAGCGCGCGCCAGTCGTTTTGCTCGTTGGCTCTTTATATCCTTCGTACTTTGTAAAACACCATCTAAGAAAATTAAGAAGTGATTGGGGAAATGTTTTGTGAGTTCAGCAATACTCAGACTTGGGCAAATTTCTGGATGGTCAAATTCATTATTGGATGCCCATTCCTGAAGTTGGGAGTGGTCGCTTGATGTAAGGGGGGTCGTTTTACCCAAAGTGACAAACCAAGCGAGAGAGTTAATATCAACGCCTATCGCATATCGTCCCAAAGCTAAAGATTCAACTATCGAAGTTCCACCGCCCATGAAGGGATCAAAAAACCAATCGCCTGTACTGCTAAAGGTTGAAATAATCTCTTTTGCTAATTCAGGAGAAAAGCGCGCAGGATAATAATAGAAATTATGAGTTTGCCCGTCAACCAGCTTACGGGAGCGCAGGATTTCGACAATCCGAGAAGTCTCTATCTCCATACTACCTCAGGCGTCTGCTCCAAAGTATAATCCTGCTTATTATACATAAACTTCACCAAGAAACCCAAAAGAAATTGATGACGTTATTTGTTCTATGGATACGAACAATCTTACCTGGATCGAAATCTCCCTCACTGTGGACGGCGAACTGGCCGAGGCTGTGGCTGACGTACTGGCACGCTTCGCGCCCAACGGTGTGGTCATCGAGAGCGACGTTATATTTGTCAATGCTGAGGACCCCGGCACACCCCTTGACGAGATGCGTATGTGCGCCTATCTCTCCGTAGATGAAAAGATCGAAGAGACACGCCGCAAGGTGGAAGAAGCCCTCTGTTACCTGGGATGCATACAGCCGCTTCCCGCGCCGACTTTCACGCCCATCGCTGACCAGAATTGGATGGAGGCCTGGAAAAAGCATTACAAGCCTATCTCTGTTGGTGAGAAGTTAATCATCGTACCGGCCTGGCTGGAGTCACCGGACGTGGTGCGCATCCCCATTTGTATAAACCCGGGTATTGCTTTTGGCACTGGTACACACTCGAGGGACATTCTCTAATAAAAATGTTTTGGGATTGATACTCTTAACCGCATTTACGAATGAGGGGATGCCGTTGCGCGGGTCATCCCATCCGTTTCGATGATTACTCCCTTGGCTAAAGGGCTGACAAGGCGGCCCGCCAATCACACAATCTATCTCTGCGTTCCCAAATACTTTCGTCCAATCCACAAGTGCTACATCTTGTTGTAGAATAGGCAAATTTGGAAAAACTTCTCTCAAAACATTGCAATGCTTCTCAGCTATTTCTACTGCAAGAAAATGCTGCCATTCCTCTACCTTATTAAACCCTGCTATCAGTCCGCCCTGTCCGGCAAATAAATCTATTACTAGCAGAGAGCGATCCCGCTTAGTAATATTCCCAATAAGGTTTTCGATAGTTTTCCCCTCGGGCATATCTTTCCCCAAATCTTTAGATACCTTTCCCATACTTTGCCTTCTTTTCCGCCACCTGCATTGTCTCTGCCCAAGCGGGAGTGAGGTTGTAGTACAGCACATCGGGGTCAATATCGGCGCCGTTGGGCCAAGCGATGGTTCCTCCCTCGATTTTTATCGCGCGAAAGATGCCGGGGCTTTGGCGAATTGGTTCAAAGATGCCGCCGTGCAGGTAGGGTTCGAGGTTAATTTCGCGTTGCGTATCGTTATCGAAGGTCACGCGGACGATAAAATCTTTCAGCGGCTCGACCTTTTGTACTCGTACACGAGGTCCCATTGTGTTCATCGCTTACTCCTAATCCAGCGGTGCGATTTGCTCTAGCAGTATGTGCTCGCGTGCCCGTTCCCAATTGGCGCGCAGTTCTGCCCGGTGGGCCAGCGTCCATTCGATCACCATGCTGTGCGCCCGACGGGGCAGTCCGCCGCGCAGGATGTCGAGCGTTTCAATGTCGTAAACGGCTTCGTGTTCGCCGTATTCAGCGTGAAAGTGAGATGGCATGTGATCATTGAAATACATGTAAATGCTTACACCGAAAAATTGGCTGATGGACGGCATGATGTTTTCCTGTAAAATTATAGCACTTTCCGCCCGCCTGCCTGTGGTATTATTCTCCCGGCTGAAGACTGATCACTGAACACTGATCACTGATGACGATGACCAACTGGCTCGAAATCTCCCTCACTGTGGACGGCGAACTAGCCGAGGCTGTAGCCGATGTCCTGGCTCGTTTTACCTCTAATGGTGTGGTCGTAGAGAGTGGAATTAAATATCTAAATGCTGACGATCCAGGTACTCCCATTGATCAAGTACATGTACATGCATATCTTGCTATGGACAAAGATATCGATGAGAAACGCAGGAGAGTAGAGGAAGCTCTCTGGTATCTTGGATGCATCCAACAGCTACCACCTGCTTCATACACACCTATTTCTGATCAAAACTGGATGGAATCTTGGAAAAAGCAATACAAGCCTATTCCAATTGGTGAAAGACTAGTCATCCAACCAGCCTGGATGGATTTACCAAGGGGGGGGCGCATCCCCATTTGTATAAACACGGGTATGGCTTTTGGCACTGGTACACACCCGACCACCCAGATATGTCTCGAGTTATTAGAGAAATATTTACCGGTCGGAGGTGATGTGATCGACATTGGTTGCGGTTCAGGAATTCTT
>Ga0315285_10007240_pt1 | contig 11396 bp, 11 predicted proteins | sample YL17G09_36_MG_FD_203698 | JGI IMG/M metagenome (GOLD analysis project Ga0315285, IMG submission 203698) | Sediment microbial communities from Yellowstone Lake, YNP, Wyoming, USA - YL17G09_36 | ecosystem: Environmental > Aquatic > Freshwater > Lake > Sediment | place: USA: Wyoming | collected... | reverse complement strand
GCGAAGGCATGCTACGAGAATTGCGGCTTTCGTTCGGAGGGCAGACTAAGGCACGACCACATCCACAAGGGGGCATTCCGTGACGCATTGATCATGAGCATCCTCAAAGAGGAATTCAGGGGGCGCTCTGATGCTTGAAAGCAAGAAGGTCAGACTAAGGGCGGTCGAGCGGGTGGATCTGCCGATATTCGTCAAATGGATAAATGATCGGGAGGTCACGCAATTCCTGGAGCTGAATCCACCGATGAGCTTGGAGGATGAAGAGAAATGGTTCGTAAACCTCCAGAAGAGCGAAGACAAGGTGTTCTCCATCGACACGATGGAGGGGAAGCTCATCGGGAATGTTGGACTGATCAAAATGAATTGGAAGGACCGGAGCGTTCTCATAGGGATCATGATAGGGGAGAAGGAGTTCTGGAACCTAGGCTATGGAACCGACGCTATTGAGACGCTGCTCCGTTACCTATTCTACGAGCTGGCTATGAATCGCGTGTATCTGATCGCTGACGAGAGGAATGCTAGAGCGTTGCACTGTTACGAGAAGCTGGGATTCAAAAAGGAGGGGGTCTTGCGGCAAAACAGGTACAAGAACGGAGTGTACACCAACGATGTTATGATGTCTTTGCTCAAGGACGAGTGGAAAGAGAAATAGATGGATTCCCGACTTCCCAGCGTTCAGTTGTTGACGCTCCTAGCAAGGTATTTTAACCATTTCCTGTGATTCCTCCTTCGGTGTTGGCTTGAAGCAGGAATTGCTGACTCAGATAAAGGAGATCGTAGGGGAGGGTGACTTCTCCACGAAGATCGCAGACCTATATGTCTACGGGTTCGACGCTTCGATCCATCATCGCAATCCCGAGGTCATCGTCCGGCCCAGATCCACAGACCAGGTCTCCCGCATCCTAAGACTCGCCAACGAGAACAAGGTGCCGGTCTTGGCAAGGGGCGGGGGGACCGGCCTCTGCGGCAGTGCCGTCCCGCTCGAAGGCGGCATCGTCATGGACATGACGAGGATGAACGAGATCAAAGAGATCCGCGTCGGCGATTTATATTGCATCGTTGGACCGGGTGTCATTTACGACAAGCTGAACGAGGCCCTCGCGCCCTATAAGTTCTTCTTCCCGCCAACACCAGGGAGCGGCGAAGCATGCACCATCGGCGGCATGGTCGCGACCAACGCATCAGGAATGAGGGCGATCAAATATGGTGCGACGAGGGACTACGTTCTCGGTCTAGAGGTCGTGCTAGCGAATGGAGAGGTCATGAGGGTCGGTACGAAAACGATCAAGAACTCCTCGGGGTACCAGCTCGAGCGGCTGTTCGTCGGCAGCGAGGGAACGCTCGGCGTCATAACCGAGGTCACGTTGAAGGTCGCTCCGAAACCCAAGAAAGCCGCTATGGCAGTCGCTGCCTTTGATTCTCTTGAAAAGGCCGGGAAGTGCGTTTCCGCGATAATTGCGAAGCCCCTGATCCCTTCTGCCATCGAGCTCATGGACAAGATATGCATCAAAGCTGTGAACAAGACGATGCACATCGGGTTCCCCGACTGCGAAGCGCTCTGCTTGATCGAGGTGGATGGGGAACCGAGGGTCGTGGAGGACGAGGTGAAGGAGGTCAACCAGATCTGCAAGGATGTCGGCGCGGTCAGCGTAGAATTCTCTACGGACATCAAACAGATGAACAAGTGGACCGCTGGAAGGAAGGCGGTCCTGCCGGCTCTGAGCAGATACGGCGATGAGTTCGTTTCGGTCTCATTGGCGGACGACATGTCAGTACCGATATCCAGAATACCCGAGACAGTCGTTGCGTTCCAGAAGATCGCGGAAAGGAACCACGTCATCGTCGGTACATACGGTCACGCGGCTGACGGGAATCTGCACACCAAGATGCTTTTGGACCCTCTCTCCCCCGACTCGTGGAAGAACGGAGAGATAGCGGTCGGTGAGATATTTGACGCGGTCATCGAGGTCGGTGGAACGGTCACCGGAGAGCATGGCGTCGGCATATCGAAGGCGCCCTACATGCAGAAGGAGAGGGCTGAGTCTCTGAAGGCTATGGAACTCATAAAGAAAGCCCTCGACCCGAACGACATCCTGAACCCCGGCAAGATCATGGAGTGGAAGGGCAGCATAATCCAGTATCTACGCTACCCTTGCAAGATCAAGTGACTCTCACTTTTCGCGGCTAGATGACTCCAAACCCTATTAGGAGGAGTACTACAGTCACAGCAAGGACGGTTACGTAGACCCCGATATTCCACTTTATTACTTTGGATCCGTCGAACGGCGGGATGGGCAGCAGGTTGAACGCGGCGAAGAATAGGTTGACCAATCCGACCCAACTCAGCACACTGGACAGATCGCCCTCGGCTGGAAGAAGTATCCATCCCAGGAGGAATAAACCCCCGAAAGCTAGGTTCGTGAACGGACCAGCGAGGCTGATGAGACCGTTCTGCCGCTTGCTGATGTTCCCTTGAATGTACACTGCCCCAGGTGCTGCGAAGACGAATCCGAGGAATGAGAATGCCAGGGCGAGGAAAGACCGATCGGAAATATCCTGAACTCGGCCCATGCCCCGTACCTCTGCGCAACGAGCTTATGTGCTAGTTCGTGGAGAAGGAAGCCTGTCATCACAATTATGAATGACATGATGAAAGCGTAGGTGAGCGCAACGGCATCCACACTTCCCAGTGTAGAATCGGTCCCGCTATAGATTACAATTGTAAAAGCGAAGGTCAGAACAAGGACCGCGATCAGAATATGGAGCATCTCGGTCCTTCCGAATCTTATTCTGCCATATCCCTCTGGGATACAGACCGTCTCGCTGCCGTACATCGATCTCATCCGGTGCGATTGAGGGTCCAGTTATTAAACGTTGGGATTCGCCAAGGCGTCTAGCGTCGTCAAAATGGATTCCTTCGACGTAAACATGTTATATTCTTCGATTCGTCTAGGGGTGGGCGCAGATGACGACTCCGTTCAAGCATGCCAAGGTCAGCTTTCGTTGGTGCGACACATGTGGGACCTTGATCCTGGGCGATAGGTGCAACAGCTGTGGGTCGTCTGGAAGAGAGTTCAAAGTCTCGGCACCGGGCGATCTCAGACCCTGCTTGGGAAGAGGGACGGAAGTGGTACGGTCGCTTTTCATGAAGTATTTTGGCACGACAGCGTTCCTAGAAAGCAAGCTGCTTTTCCTTAACAAGATATCTGGTGAGGACAGAGCCGACGAAATTGTCGTGGACGGAAGGGTAGTTGGGGTACTCCGCTTCAGCTTGATTAAGAACGAATTCCTTCTCGAGTTGAGATTGGACGGCGCTTTGCTCCTTGCGAGGGTCGCGAAGAAGGGCGTTGTCACGATCGATCCTCCGCCCGGGCATCTGAAAGGAAAGAACATCTCGGGAAAGGACATTCGGGAGACGAAAGGGAGTTTTCTCATCGAAGACCCTCTGATCGTGCTCGCTGGGAATCTTGTTTGCACGGGCGCTGCAAGAGCATCAAGCGACAAACTTGACGATTCAGAAAAGGCGATAGGGATTAGGGACGTCGGGAAGGGAGAGATCGCGATATCGAAGAAAAGGACCGATTGGGGGGACTTCGTTCGCGCCAACGTTTCGTACCTAGTCGTTCTAGAGTCCAGTGCGGTCAGCGATGTGAAGTCGTTCATCGGCAACAATCCCATTCCAGTCACCTTGTCTTTCAGCGGTGGCAAGGATTCTCTCGCATGCTTTGGTATCGCGAGAAAGGCCCTGAGAGCGTTCGATCTGATCTTCGTCGATACTGGCCTCGAGTTTCCCGAGACAGTGAGGTACGTGCAGGACTTTGCGAAAAAGAATCATATGAGACTCGTCAAGGCCGATGCTGGCGAAGCGTTCTGGGAGCAGGTCGGGTCGTTTGGACCTCCAGCTAAGGACTTCAGATGGTGCTGCAAGGTATGCAAGCTAGCCCCTCTCACGTCGGTCATCGAGGCCAACTATCTCAAGGGCACCATAACCATCGAAGGGAACAGGATATACGAGTCCTTCGCTCGTGCGAGTATCGATTTCGTCGAACACAATCCCTTCGTGCCAAACCAGATCATACTCAATCCGATCAGAGAATGGAGAGCGGTGGATGTCTGGGGTTACATATGGTGGAGAAATCTCGAATACAATCAGCTTTACGACGAGGATTTTGAGAGGATCGGCTGTTATCTTTGCCCTTCATGCCTAGCAAGCGAGTGGAGGACAACCGAGAGAATACATCCAGACCTGAGCGGGAAATGGAACGGGTTCCTTGATCGATGGGCAAAGGAGAATGATGTGGGAAAGGAATTCATCGCCCACGGTTTCTGGCGCTGGAAGATCCTCCCACCGAAAATGAGGAAGCTGGCAGAACAGCTCGAACTCAAGATTCCTCGTGTGAGGTCCGACAGGATTGCTCTCAAGGTCGTGAAGGGTGTGAGCCCATGCGCGACCGGAGGCTATTCGATAGAGGCCGTTGCGTCCATTCCCAGGAAAAGAGACTTCGCAAGGGTCGCCGATATGCTCAAGACCGTTGGGCAGGTGAGGTACTCAGGAGAGTACGAGATTGCCCTGGTGAGGACAGAAGATAGCACAGTGAAGGTATTCGGTGGAGGCCAGATCGTAGCCACCGGTTCCACGCCGGAGAGGGCAGAAAGAGCTTTCGAAGCGAGCGTGAAGGCTTTCTTAAGATCGCAGCTTTGCGCTGTTTGTCGTATCTGCGCCAAGAACTGCAGAAAACGCGCGATAACGATCGGAGATGATGGACCGAAGGTCAACGAGGAATTATGCACTCATTGTGGGAAGTGCTCAGAAGCCTGCGTCGTAGCGCACTACTACGACAAGCTTGTGGCCTGAGAAGCATGTTTAAATATGGCCAAACATTCGGTGGAATAGAATATGAACAACGCCATGCTGATCGCTGGGGCCATTGGGTTCGCGCCGGCAATGATACTTATGTTCTGGACGCTGCGCGACTATACCTATCCGAAGGTGGAGAAACCCTTCTTCGAGGACAAGAAGGCGTTCGGGCTTTTCGCGGTTGGCATGGTCATCGGCGTGATCATCTACAGCGCACAGTCATGGTTCGCGCTTGACTTGGTCTTGATCGCCTTGCTCTTTGCTCTTGTCGAGGAGCTTGTGAAACTGATGATACTCAATTTCAGCAGGTTCCAGAGAAAGCTGGACACTTCATTCTACGGTCTGACCTTCGGTCTCGGGATTGGAAGCACGATGGGCTTTGGAGCAGCTTTCGTCGGGCTGCAATTCGTTGAGGCCGTGAGCGCTTGGACAGCCTTCGTAATCGTCCTTCTGTCCCTTCAGCTGGTGCTTCTGAACGCTTCCACAGGCGCAACCATCGGCATCGGGGTCACTAGAGGAGCACCTTGGTCGTATTTTGCGCAAGCGACCCTGCTTCATATCGTATGCAATCTGTTATTGATTCCATTCTACACGAACCCAGATATATTAGGGTACGCAGGTTTCTTCGGCTCCCTCGGAATCCTTGTCGCCTACTATGCATATGTTCAAAGAAAGATGCTCCCTCAAGTGGTCGAAGAGGGGCTCTCAAAACTAGCAGTCAAGTCGAAAGGTTGATAACAACAAAGTCCTTCAACATCAGATGTGACCGATAGGAGTCGCTCTGGTGTTGCTGGTGCTCTCATTGTCGTGATCGTGCTCATCGTGATAATCGTCCTGCTTTTGACCCCGACCGTTCAGAACATCATCAAAGGGTTCTTTCAAGATCAGCAACGGTTTCCAGAATATGCTGAGTTCTCCCTGGAGCGCACCCTCAGGATCAACCCGAACGGCGGAACGTTGTTGAACTATACACTGGACGTGCCTCGTCCTGTGGACCTATCCGAGAATGGCTATCAGTTGCAGAACATACAACGCATCGTATACACTCCAGCGTATTCTTCTGGTGAGAATCGTTATGGCGTTCCCTGGATGGTTTGGTCCGGTGGGATACTGACTGGTCAGGAATCCTACACCGTCAAGATTAGGTACGACGTGAAGGTCACGACCCACTTCTGGAACTATGGAGAGCAGGACGCTCTCAACATCTCGGACATACCGCTTTCCCTGAGGAACATGTATCTCAGGGATGAGTGGAAGATCATCACGACTTCCTCGTCGATACAGTCGCGATCGGCCCAAATCGTCGGCGATGAGAAGAACGTCTACTTGATCCTCGGGTCTATCTACCAATGGATATCGGAGAACATACGCTATCCCGTGGTAACACAGGACGCCGACCCGAAATCCAGTGTCGAGACTCTCGAATCGAAGGTGGGAGACTGTGACGACCAGGCCATACTCTTCTCTGCTCTGGCGAGGGCCGCAGGAGTCCCTGCTTGGCTGCAGATCGGTGCGCTTTACAGCGGGATCGAGAGTAAGTGGGGCGGTCACGGCTGGGTCCAGACATACGTCCCTCTGAGAGGGGGAGGTGGTGCCAACGTCACGATCGATACGGTGAACAATGACTTCCTCGTTTGGAAACCCAACAGGTTCGCCGACTTCACCGATGATGGCAATGGTGACCATTTGAGGGACTACTACTACACCTTCTACTGCACCTATCAACCTGGTAGCTATTCCTCAGGGCAGGGACCGGAGTACACGGAGGAATACGTTGCATTGAGCTATGAGGAATCGAGTAGTAAGGTGGGACTCGGGGATTTTCTAACGTCGATACCCGTTTCCCGCTATGAAACGACGGCAATCTTGATCGGTCCTGTCAAGTCGATCTATACCTGCCAGGCGTCGGTTCATAGATGATGCCGCAGTTCAGCATCATGTCAAGAAGTTCATCGACGTCCGTTTCGTCAGAATCCTTCACGACCCTTGCAAGATCGTCCGCTCCGAAGTCACTGAGGTCATTTGTAAGTCTCTCGACGATGAATCGCAGGCGATCCTCGCTGCCCTTCACCTTCTTCGCCTCGACAAGAAGTCTATCATGAAAGTCCGGTTTCTTCCTTTTCCTCTTTATGGGAGTCGGGGACTCTATGCCGACGGCCAACTGCTCGTTCATCTTGCGCACGGCTTCGACCAGTTCCGACTGGAAATCGGTCTTGAAATAGATCTTTGCCCTGCTGACTTTCATTCCTTTACCACATGAGTGACAGGTCGCTTCTGCCGCTGAGAGATCAATGCCGCGTGCACGATTGCATTTAGGACAGACGATGACTCCGAACATCAGTACTCTACGAACACAAGAGCTCCGATACAGGCCCCATAATGGTCCATCGGGACCGAGAGCTCCTCCAGCTTGTAGTGGAGCGATTTGAACTCGATGCCTCTCAGCTTCGCCATCTCATGCATCTTCCATTCAAGAACCTCTCGGAGTGATTTCTTCGTTCCGTGCATGTGGCCTTCAGCCACGTATCCTCCTTTTCCATCCTTCCTGAATCCGTAGGCTATCCCGGCGGATATCATCTCTCCCTCTCCCCCTCTCATCTGCGCAAGGACACAGTGCGTTATTGCGCCCATAGGCAACGCTCTCTGAGGTACCTGCTTCGCTCCGATTGGGAGAATAGAGGAAACGGATACGATGTTCTGCTCGCCAATCTTTGCCATCAAAAGTGCTTCGTCGAACGCATTGAGGTCAGAGACTTTGCTGACCGCGCAGCCTGAAGTCACAAAGAATTTCTTTGGAATTATTTGCATTGAGCGAAAGTAATTTTATACCGGAATTTAAGCGTTTCCATCTAGCATTTGCTCATTGCTGCTTCGTATCGAACACTCTGAGCTCGCGTTCGAGCATCTTCACGTCCCTCTGCGTGAGAGCCTGGGGGCTCACCGGGACAAGCAACAGGGAGTCCCTGACGGCAACGTTCTCGTTCAAGAGCTGGATCAACTTCAAGACTTTCGTGAAGGTACTCTGGCTCACCATGTACTCTATTCCGCTCATGAGCACGACACCGCTCTCCGCCGAGTCAAGGAAGTTCTTGATCTCGCTATATATCAGAGGAATGTTGGTGGGCTCTCTAGCGTAGTTGATGTCTCTGTCGTATGAGAGCCACAAAATGGTGCAATCCCCGAGGTCGTATCGGGCCCGTAGCTTCTCAGGATAATCCCTTACAATGCACATCCCTGGCCTACCGTGAGTCATCTGGTCCGTGAAAATATCATATGCGATCGAAGGGTCCTCTGACTCAATCAGGTACGAGTATCCAAGTTCCAAGTCGTACTTCATGGTCGTCTTCGCACTCTCTTTGACCGAAGGCTGCATGATCTCCTTGGCCGGTGAAAGTACGTGAACGCAGCTCGCCTTCCCGCTTGATGTGCACTCCCTCTCGACCGCTGTGTACCTTCTCTTCAATAAAGCCGACACTATTCCACAGAGATATCCACGCATGAAGTCGCACGTTCTTCCGTGAGCAGCCTCGATCGATTCCTCGAATGCGATCGTTATGTCCTTGTCCGTGATATGTTCCTCTACCATTCTGCTCAGGCCGGTCTCTGCCCAAAGCTGAGGAAGGACTTCCGCGAAGTGCTCGAAATCAGAAGCAGATATTCCCAGGGATTTGATCAGACCGATGCCCGCCCTGAACCCGTATCGCTGGAGAGTCTCGCCCGCCTCCTCGCCCTCGATGAGCTCGAGTTCCTCTCGCAGGTCGATGATCGCCTGACCCGGCATGACGAAGAATGGTCTCATGTCCTTCATTCCCTAACCCCCATCATCATTCTTCCCATTCGCAGGAATGCCCCCGGGACCCCTTCCCCCGTCTTCGCGCTCGTCATGGAGAACTCGCTTCCGAGCGACTCCGACACCTCTGAAATCAATGCGCCATTTGCTCTATTCTCAAGGTCAGATTTGTTCCCGATCGGAACGATCGGCATCTGACCTACCGCATGGTGGAAGTCATCTCTCCACCCGATGAGATCCCTGATTGTCTCCTCTCGCGTCAGGTCGCAGACCAGAAAGGCTCCATTTGCGCCCTTGTAGTAGGCCTCATGGAGTGATTTGTGGGTCTTCTGGCCTAGAACGTCCCAGATCATCAAAGTCAATTCCACGTTCCCGATATCGAGGACTCTCTTTGAGACCTTCGTCCCAAAGCTAATCAGATACTCGTCCCCGAAGAAATCGAAGACATACCTCCTGATGAGGCTCGTTTTTCCTACGGCGCCGTCGCCAAGGAGGCACACTTTCTTGATGAACTTGTGCTTTTCCATGGAGATACCAGATGTATCTGCGCCTCTCTATTTAATGTTTGGTCGTTGATATCGGAGAGATGGTCAAGAGCTCAATGACCATGGGAGGAGGGAATCACATCATCCGTAGATGACTGATTCTTCACCGATCTTCTTAGGCTGCTTCACGCTCTCCATCGCGGCTTTCAACTGTAGCTCGATCTGCTCGGCTTCCTTATACAAAGGCTCTGGGTCAAGCTTCAGCTCCGGCAGCATCTTTCCGACGATCTCGAGAAGTCTGGCCGAACCCCTAGCGTCCGGCATGTCCAGTCTCGCCGGACCAAGAAGACATATTACGTCGATACCGAGGCGTTCTCCTTCGTACAATAACACTCCTGATATGCCAGACACCATGCCTTCCTTCATCTCCTTGACCCCGTACTTCTCTAGCATGATCCTCGCTCGTGCTGTGCTTCCAATGCCATATGTCTGGACCTCTCCGGTGACCTCACCGACGTTGATTCCCTCAAGGGTCACTATCATGCCAATCTCTTTTTGCTTGCACCATTCGAGCACAAGATCGGTGACTGGCTTTATCAGATTCGGGCTGGGCATGAACTCAGCCATAACCACCACGAGCTGATCGCATCGCATTCCGTCTATGCATTTTCTCTCACCAGAGTATATGCGGACCGGAGGAGATGGAACGCCTTCGTGAACGATGGTGTATGGCGGGAAATCCTTTGAGATGATCGTCGCGATCCTCTCGAGCTTCATTGTTCTCACGATGAAGTTCGCGGCGATCGAACCGACCAGGCCGACGCTCGGGAACCCGATGATCGTCACGGCTTCTGGAAACTTGACATCCAATTTGTACTCATTCAGGAAAGGGTCTGGACTACTGTGCATTTCTAATCCCCTGGATGCTTATGGAAGGCGAGCATACTTAACCCTTGTTGTCTTGACGAACATCTGGCTTGTCCTCAGACATCTGGAATATTGACGGTGTGTAGTCTTATTTGCTGTCTACGAAAAGAATAAACACTAGTGGTTGTTCTCTCGTCCTCGTTGAAAGGCGAAAAAGTATCCTTTGCCCATACTCAAGCGGGTATTCCAGTCATAGTGGAACGATTGCCTTATGCCAGATCCGTGGCTCTGTCCGTCTATGTCAGGGTCGGATCCAGAGACGAACCGCGCGGCCGAGAAGGTCTGGCTCATCTGCTTGAACATGTAATGTTCAAGGGAACCAGGAGGAGGAACTCGAAAGAGACCTCTGAATTGATCGAGGCGGCTGGCGGTGAGCTCAACGGTTACACCGGCAAGGAATCGACCTGCTACTACGCCGTCTCCCTTGACGAGACTGTCGATATCGCCGAGGACATATTGTCCGACCTCTTGCTGGATCCTAAGCTCGACGATGAATCCGTGGACAACGAGAAAAAGGTCGTAGCCGAGGAGATCAGGATGTTGAAGGACGAACCTGACACCTATATCCACCATCTCCTTTCGCGCACGCTCTGGAACGGACATCCCATGGCATCCGCGGAGACCGGTGAGGCGGATGGAATTGCGTCATTGTCAAGCGACGACGTCAGGAGATTCTTTCACGACACATATCATCCTAAGAACTTCGTTGTAGCCGCCTGCGGGAACGTCAGGGTAGGTCAGGTAGAGGAGTGGGCATCGGAGCGGTTTGACTCACATCTAAGACCTGGCCTCGGAAACAGCAGAAGTCCACCTACAGCGAGATCGCTCGTCGAGATATATCCCAAGGAGGGTGATCAGGCCTATGTCGGAATGGGATTTCCAGGTTTGAACGCCTCTCATTCGGATAGGTACGTTCAGACTCTGCTTAGCGCGCTTCTTGGCGCTGGCACGAGCTCGAGGTTGTATCAGAAGATCAGAGAGGACCGGGGGCTGGCGTATTCGATATACACGATCTCTCATCCCTTCAGCGACTGCGGAGTCATCGGCGCGTTCTTCTCGACCTCGGCCAAGAACATGGAGAGCGTCGTCCGACTGGTGTCTTCCGAGTTGCATCAGATAAAGTCCGAAGGCCTTGTGAAGGGGGAGCTCACCAGGGCGAAGCGTCTGATAAAGGGAATCCTCGTGAGGAAGCTCGAGTCCACCGAGTCCCGCATGTTCCATCTTGGTGAGTTCTTCCTGCTGACTGACAAAGCTCCCACCGAAGAGGACATACTACAGGCTTTCGAGAAGATCACTGAGGATGATGTCGTGAGAGTCGCTCATGATCTCCTAGACC